>SXGQ01802713.1_pt1 | contig 13953 bp, 15 predicted proteins | sample 3178371 | NCBI WGS metagenome assembly SXGQ01 (sample SAMN11356859, study PRJNA531348) | freshwater metagenome | isolation source: freshwater sample F1-20 | place: China: Fuxian Lake, Yuxi | collected 2017-12-25
ATAATCAGGATAATCAGGATATTCCAGATAATCCAGCTAACTATTTTAATAAATATCAGGAAGAACATAATAATCAAATGATATATCTTATTTTAAATACGAATGGTAATACTGGTATTTCTGGAACTGCTAATAATAAAAATAATGCTAAGAGAACTAATAATTCATTAAATTTAAGTAAGCATCCTATTAACAAAAAATTATATAGATTTTATAATAAATATAATAGTGTTGAGAAAAAATATTTTGATGTTTTGTCTGACGCTGATAAAACAAAGCTAATAGATAATGAAGATATTATTGAAAAAACAACGATTACCTATGATGTTCCTATGCGTTTTAAAATACTGACTTCTGATATTAATATTAGAACGAAAAAAAGCATCTTATGGAAGATTGAAAGTTTAAATAAAATGAATAGCAATTCATCTGAATATTATAAGCTGAGTTCTTGGATATCTTCTTTAAATAACATTCCCTTTAATAAGTTTTATGAAATACCTATTAAAATTGCCGATGGTAATGAAAAAATTTGTAATTTTTTAAATAATATTAGAGTGCGTATGGACGAAACCATATTTGGTCATAAAGATGCGAAGGAACAGATTATAAGAGTTTTAGCACAATTAATATCATTTCCCAAAGCTAATGGATATATCATAGGTATTCAAGGAAGTGCTGGTGTCGGGAAAACAAAGCTAATTAAAGAGGGCATTTGTAATGCTCTAAATTATCCGAATGCCTTTATATCACTTAGTGGAACAGATGATTCTTCTTTTCTCAAAGGACATTCATATACTTATGAAGGTTCGAGTTATGGAAAAATCTGCGAATCTCTTATGAAAACTGAAATAATGAATCCGCTGTTTTTATTTGATGAGTTGGACAAAGTATCTAATACTTATAAAGGTCAGGAAATTATCAATACACTGATACATATAACAGACCCTGTTCAGAATGATAAGTTTAACGATAGATATTTTGAAGAGATAGATTTTGATATATCTCGTTCTATGATTATCTTTACATACAACGATGATTCTTTAATAAATCCGATTTTGCGCGACAGGATGATTGTTATTAATGTAAGTGGTTATGATAATGAAGAGAAGATTGTATTGGCGTCTGGTTATATAATACCAGAAATATTAAAACAATATAACTTAAACAAAGGAGATATTATATTTAGCAATGAATTGATAAGGCATATTATTAATAATATTGAAAAAGAAGATGGGGTTCGTAATTTAAAAAGGGCTATTAACAATATTGTATCATGGATTAATATGATGATATATGTCCCGACCGACCTGATAAAAATAAACATCCCTTATACAGTATCGCTGACATTTTACGATACATATTGTAAAAAATATAACAATAATTCGTCAATATCTGCTAAACACAATTCAATTTATTTATAGGACTTTTTAATTATTAGCATCTAGCATTTTATTTTTTTACTCTTATTTAATAGTATTGGGTCAAATAAGTTTTTGTATTATGAATAATTCATTTATATTTTTCGGTTGTTGGAATAATATAAACTGTGATAAAGAAGCTATATATAGAGATGTTGTATTAAATTGTATCAAAGAGTTTGAACCTAATATATCCAATATGTTTATAGCGGGAGATAATTGGTATAATACATTACTTAAAAATAAAGAAAATAAGGAAGAATCTTATAAATATTATTTAGTAGATACATTAGTGTCAGGATATCATATCCTATATACTATGAATAAGAATATTTATATTTGCGTTGGTAATCATGATGAAGCAAGTAGTAATCAAAAAAATCCTGATTGTATGATTAATACGCAAAAACATTATATCAATAAGCTTAAAAATTATATAGAGGGAAAAACGAAAAGTTTAGAAAATGTTAAAAGTTCTTCGCAAGAAGCGGCTGCATCATTAAAAGGCTCCGAAAGTGATTATACAAATATGATGATAAAAGATTTATTAGGAGAAAGCCTTCCTTCTATTGAACAGTTAGAAACAAAAGAGTATCCTGATAATGTTATAAAATTATATGCTGATACAAATATTGGAGTATATGATGATGCTTCTTCTTCGTATATAGTTATTATAATAAATACTAATATTTTATCACCAAATTATTTAAAATCTGTCAAAAAGAAAATAGAGGGGATTAAAAAGAAAAGCGGTAATCAAAATAAACTTATCTTTGTAATGGGGCATATACCATTATTTTACGATAAACATAAAAAAGATAAGGCATCTAAGGAAAAAGACAAAGATATGGCAGGTACGGCTACAATGGGTGCATTAGAGACGCCCAAAAAAGAGAAGGAATCTAAGGAAAAAGATACAGAAAAAGGAAAAAAAAGCGAAGATATAACTAAGCTCAAAAAAGGAACGTTTGTTTTCAATGATTCGGGTAATTCTTTAGAATTAATAGATTCATTATATGATATATTAGCAGAGAATAATTGTATTTATTTATGCGCCGATTGTCATAATTTTAATATTATGAAAATTAAAAAAGGCGATAAATGCGTAATCCAGATTACTTCGGGAACTGGTGGAGCAGATCCTGATATAATTAAGGATTTAAGTGACAAAATTGATATCACTATATCTGAATATGATATAACCTATTATTCGATAAATTCATACGGATACAGTAAGATAGTTGTTGAAGGTGATAGTATTGTAGTTTCTTATAATAAACTAATAGCCGCAGATAGTAATAATAAGTCAATAGATGAGCTATATGTATATAGTGTAAAAAATAATGATATAGAATATAGCTTATCTGATAAGGAAAAAATCAAGAAGGGTATTATATCAAACGCAACAAATAATAAAGATTATTATTGCGGTAGAGTGGCTAGATATAGCACTTCTAAAGATGAACAGGGAAGAGAAACTAATGTAATTAAATCAGTTGAACAAAGCAAAGGAGTATGTTATAAAAAAAAGGGCAAATGATAAAATGTTAGCTTATAATAAATATGATATATTACTATATTTTATCATTATTGTTTATAACCTTTCTAATACTAACTATATATTATATATACACTATATATACTACTTTACCTTTCAAAAATGGCAAGAATGATACGCATTTATATTATATGAGCTATGAAGAAACAGCGCTATTTCTTGAAAATGATGAAGATAAATATGTAGCAAATTTGTCTCCTTTAGATTTATATGCCCGCAAAGTATCTTCAAAAGATGAATATATTAACATTATTAAAAACGAAGCAATACATTTTAATAAAGGAGATAAATTAATACTTGATAGTTGTACAAAGAAGGCTGACGAATTACTTAGAAATATTAATATAAATAATATCAGTACAGAAAGCAATCTTGATTATTCAAAATATCTTAATTACAAGGATATCGCAAATATTAAATGGGTCTTAGCAATTACAAAGAGTGATAATGGTGGGAAATATGAAAATGGCTTACCGCATACAAGGAAACACATAATATTTTTATCACAAGATGTTCTAAATTATTCAGAAGATGAAATAATAAGGCTACTAATACACGAAAAGATTCATATATATCAGCGTTATAATGAGGCTTTATTCAAAACTATAATATATAATATGGGATATACTGATAGCCACGATATACCTCAAGAAAAACTTAAATATGTTCGCTCTAATCCAGATGTTAATAACAAGATATATAAAAATAAGAATACCGGAGAATTAATGATATGCTTATATAGAAGCGATAAGCCGCAAAACATAAATGATATTGTAACACAGAACTATTCTATGGAACATCCTTATGAAAAAATAGCTTATGAAATATCAGAGTATATATATAATGTTCATAAAATAGAAAAATATAGAAAAATATAGAAAAATATAGAAAAATATAAAAAAATATCTAAGAATATCTAAGAATATCTAAGAATATCTATGAATAAGAATATAAGCAAATATAAATTATATATATATATATTATAATATGGATGAAGTATTAAAACAAGCACCTGATGGATTAACATATGAAGAGGTTGAAACAGTATTTATTAGAAATGATAAAAATGTTTTAGATACTCTTATTGAATTGTGGAAAATACCTGATAAAAATGTTAAAAATATTAGCGAGGAGGAAAGTAAATGGATAAATATTCGCAATACTTGTGACGATTTTGATAGTGAGATGAAAAAGGTATTAGATAATGCTAAGAAACATTAGTAATCCGTCTGTGCTATTTAGTCCAATAAATTGCGAATGTGGTTTATTTCCATTTCGTAATTTTCCGATGGTGTTTCCAAGATAATTGTTGGGATATATTTAGATGATTTTTGGGAATATACATTATCCCTACTTCCAGATAATGATGCTATAAAATCATTCATATCAGCAACAGGTATTTTGCCATCTAAGAGAACAGAGTGTCTATCTTTCATTTCTCCTTTTTTAACAAGGCTATTATTTAGATGGATTACGGTAATATCTTTGCTATTTTTTTTAAATAATATGTTATATGCCTCAGCTAATTCATATCCAAGAGCCCAGGTGTGAGCAGTGTCGAGACAAATTCCAAGATTTTTCTTTTGTTCTTTTGAAAATCCATTAAAAAATGTTAGGAAGTCATTCAAATCTTTTAACAATTCTGTTCCTTGTCCCGCAGGAGTTTCAATAATTAATTTTGTTTTCATTTTTTTATTTTCCATAATTTTCAAAATATATCCAATAGAAGTTTTCATATTATTTAATCCTTTTTCATAGGTCAAAGAGACGTGTTTTCCACAATGTAATATGACACCCTCGGCATTCATCATATCAGCAAGCGTAAGTTGATTAATGAGAAGTTTAATCCATATACATTCTTCTAATGGCATTATTCGCTTACCTTCCGTAGAATCCTTAGCTATATTTATAGTATAAGGGGCGTGTATAACAAGTTTAAAGTTATTTTCTACAAGATATTTTCGTATATCTTGTGATTTTTTAATATAACTGTCTATATTTGTTATGGTAATACTGCGTGGATTAGAAACGAATATTTGAAGGGCATTACCACCATTATTCTTGATATTATTCATTGTCTCTATTATTCCTCCACTATCATCACGCTTAATATGAGCTCCAATATAATTCATAGATATCATTTATATCTAAAAGAATTTAGAAATATTCTGTTATTATATAATATAATTATTATATTATATCATATCAATTTTTACAGTATACAAAATATAATAAAAATAATAAAAATAATAAAAATAATAATATTTTTACAGTAGAGTCTTGCGACTGCCTTAGCAGGTAAGATAAATGCGAGTATGATAGTATGCGAGTATTTAGAATAGGTTATTATTACACCGATAGAAAAGATGAATAACAGAATTATTATATTTTATAATAATCTTGTCTCATTTTTCTTTTCGGTCGGTGTAATAATCGTCTGAATAATATTCGCTATCATCTTCACTAATATATTCATAATAATAATCGTCGTAATCATCGCTATTACAAATACTTGAATTAAATTCGTCATCATTATAATAATCGTTACATTCTTCGTAATATTCATCATTATCAATTGCCGTCTGTTTTTCCTTTGCTGAATTATTAAGCTCTCCATAATATTCATATTTCATATTAATCATCTTATAATGGGTATTAATATCACAACTTTCATATTCCATTTTTTCTTTAAGTTCATTCGCAATATCTTCTCTTCTGGCAATAGTTAGGAAACATTTAGGTGGATTAAATTTCTTATCAAACTTGTCGCTAATATTGTTTTTATATTGTGAAATTAGATTAATTCTATCATAATTCTTATTATTTCCATAAAAATCCATATAATAATCAACGACAGTTTCCATACGATATCGCATAATATCTTCTTTGCTATATTTTCTCACAATAAGATGTTTAATGTAGCCGTCGTACAACTCTTTAATATTATAAATTTTGCTTGAATCATTGGTAATAGTATTATCATTAATCATAATATTGGCAAAATCTGTGAAAGAATAATCTGAATTAGCAATATCATTATCATTATAGAGAGTCATATTATATATGAAGTAATGTACTTATTTCACAACTTATTAATATATATATTTTATAATGCCTATATCAATTTTTGTTTTTCACGGTTGAGATAATTGATATAATATTTTTCTAATTATCTTGTTAATTGTCTCATTTATTTTGTCTATATCAACATTATTAGAATGCCTATACTCAATATAAAGCGTCTTAATATCATTATCATTATCATTATCACTATCACTATCACTGTGCATAATTAAAGATATCCTATTAGATATTTTATATTCCTTAATAGTATATTCTGATATGCTGTCTATTTCATTAGTACAAGGGAATGTATAATTAGGCTGTTTATTATTCTTAGAACAGATTACTAATATATTACCTAAAATATCCATATTTTTCTTAATTTTACTTGATACATATTGATTATCATTAGATAGCTCGTATGTATATGTTCTTTCTTTATGTGTATATGATTTATACTTTTCAACTCTGCTTTTCTTATAATAATTATCTATAAAAGTTTCTAAACTATTTTTAACAGATACATCTATAACATTGTCTTGCGTGTCTTGTGTCTCTTGCGTGTCTTGGGCGTCATACGATTTCTGAATATTGCGACGATTAATGAAGTAAATTTCAATTAAATTAATATCTTCTTGATCTATATTTGCTTCTTTACCAGAGAGCCCTGTAATATACTTATTAATATCTACTGTATCATATTTAGAAGTATATTGATGAGCAATGGTATTAGAATCTAAAGACATATTGAAAGGTAAATAAATATTATATAATATATATCATTTTTTAGATTTATATATAAAAAATTGATTATTCTATATATTTATATATTAAAACATTTATTATGAATAATGATTTTAAAATCTATAAATTGAGCGACGAAATAGATAAATACAATACGCCTAATAATAATCCAGAGGTTTCTAATAATCAGTATAATAAAAACAAGGTTCGTGATGATTTTCGGAATATGCTAATTAATAATTTGTTTATCTCCGAGTTAGAAGCTACGGATTTAGAAATAGGTGTATTTAATTGTACAATTGATTATTCTAATACTAATAAAATACAATTGTCGTGGAAATGCTCGCTATTTTTAGATACATATATTAATATCTCGCGGAGCATTTATTCAAATCTTAAATCTAACAGTTATATTGGAAATAAAGATTTATATAAAAGAATGGTAAAGAACAAAGAGTTCGTCCCACATATGCTTCCGTATATGCAATGTCATAATGTATTTCCAGAGAGATGGAATGATATTATCAATAAAAATAATTTGCGTCTTAAAGAAGCTTATGAGTTTAATATTGTTGCTATGTCTGATATGATAACTTGTATGAGATGTAAGAGTAAGAAGGTAAGCTATTATGAACTTCAGACACGCTCCGGTGATGAAGCATCTACGCTATTTATGGAATGTCTTATTTGTGGAAAGAAATGGAAACAGTAATTACATATTCTATTGTTCGGCATTTACTATTCTATAATCAAAGCATTCTTTTAAAATATAAAAGGCAACCCCAATATATATTTTTGACTCGTCATTATCAACAATATCTCTGATAATATTGTAATATTTTTTATTTAATATAAAATGCTGTAGAGCATTTTGTATCCCATAATTATATATAATCTCTTCAATATCCTTTTTTTCATATAGTGGCAATAAAATATGATTATAAATATATTTTTCTGTATTAAAAATCAAAGCTTGTCTATCATAAGATGTAATATATTTTATTTTATTATATAAATCCGATGCTATTATATTGTCAGGTTTTGTCAAAATTATCTTATATTTATATTCTTTTTCTGATGTTTCTGGTGTTTCTGACATTTTATAATAATATATTTATATTTTTATATCATATTATATCATATTATATTATATCTTTATCATATTATATTATCTACTGTAATAAGGATTATTGATATACAGCCTAAAATAATACCTAATATTCCTTGATAATTTATATCAAAGTATTTTTTGTAATATAATGTTATAAGCAATAACAGTACAATTTCATAAACAGCGAATGTTCTATAATAAGCCGGATTTGGGGATATTTTTATAATATAGAAGCCTATAAGTGATACGACAAATAATATTATAGAATATATATAATATTTTGGCTTACTTATTATTTCTGTAATATTTTTATCATTACTGTAAAAATATAGGAAATATATTAAACTTATAAAGCCTACTATTATATTTATTATAATTGGAAATATATATTTAGGAGCATCATCATACCTTATAAAAAGTATAAATCCGACAATTATTGTACTCCTTAAAATAGACAAATATACCCACTCCTCCATCTTCCCTCCTTTATTCTTATACACATACAAAAAATCCTTCTATGTTATTACTTGTCTTCAATAATTATCGTAAATATTCTAATATTATACATCATATAATGATCTAGAAAGATTCTTGTAAAATTGTCTTTTTATTGTTTAATATCCCGATTATATACTATTATATTTTCAGTAATATTGGCTTGATAAATATTTAATATTTTTTCAATATATTTATAAAAATTGATTGTGTATATCAAAAATAATTACATACTTATAATGTCGAAGAACTCTTCTGAAACCTCCGCTTCTGCTTCCGCCGCTGTTGCTCCTATTGTCAAGGTTAGTGACTGTATTCAGCTTTCTTACAATGCCTATAAAGATGTAGTATGTACGACGGATATGATTAATGTTAGCTTCAAGGTTTCATTTGGCAAGAAATGCCTCATCAATTTCCCCAAACAATTGAGTAAGAGTTATGAGATTGAAACTCTCGAGACTGAGGATACTGAAAGCTATTATGTAATTGCCGAAGAAGGGCCTCTTGTAATTAAAATTGAAAACCCGGATATTTATTCTAGGTATAACAATAATTATGATTATGCTCTCGGTTTCGCGGTTGATTTTGATGAACCAGACTATCTTGAAGACAGTCATATTACTCCATTCAATATCGAAAGGGATGGTGTAATGTGGTCAATTCCTATTCAAGAACCTTGGAAACCGAATAGTAGTGTATTTTATCAGAATGGAAAGGCGAAATATGAATGGACGACTTCAAGGAGTAAGGCGATGGGCGAAGAGCTTACAGAAGATGATAAAGAGCTCGGTATTGAGGAAACATCCGAAAATACCGGAATGATGTATCTTACATTTATGATTCTCAGTAAAGAAAAAGAAATTGTACAAGAAAAAGAAATTACGCGTAGTGGTGGAGCTACTCGTAGCATTGGGGGTGGGATGCGCGGAAGTGTTTCTCGTTCTATCGGTGAGGGAAGCGTAGCAGGAAGAGTCGGATATGGCAATAGTGCTTCTACAGCGTCAGTTGCGAGCACTTTTAAATACGCTAAGCATACTAAGCGACTTGTGATTCCAGTCCGTATTAGAATTTCAAAGGATTCTGCCGTAAGCGATGTTAATTGTTCAAAAACTCTTGCGGGAGCTGAAAATAATATGAAGAGGAAGGAACTTGTCGTAGCTCCTTTCCTTCCTTAGAGTGTGAGAAATATAGTAGATTAGGTTTATAGATTAGGTTTATAGATTAGGTTTATAGATTAGGTTTATATATTTTTTATTTTTAGTTACAATGAATATAAAAATAGAAAATTGCAAAATTTAATAAATATATAGCCTCATATAGAAATATATTATCATCTTTATTTATCATAAGCAATATTAGTAATATTATTTGTATAAGTAATAGTATATGTAATACATAGCATTCTTGATAACATTCTTTTTTACTGTGTCTTATCATAAATAATAGTATTGATATGAAAGCTATTGAAGCAAAAATATAGTGTAAGATATGACCTTCTGGAAAATATAAAAGTATATATATAGAAACAAGCAATATACTTATTATTACCAACGAATATGTATCATCTCTTTTATATTCATAAATTATTGTAGCAATACCCATAAGAATCATAAAAAATAATATAATATATTTCGAATTATCTTCTGAAATTATACTGGATATGCTAACATTATTATCATAATAAATATATACATAAACTACGGGAATTATATAAAAAATAGACATTAAAAATAATAGTAAATCTCGCGAGGTTTTTTCTGTCATTTTATTATTTGTAAATATTGTTATCGAGAGTTATTAAGACAATACCTATACATCCAAGCATAATTCCGAATATACTTTGATATGATATTTTCATATTTTTTTCATAATATAAGGCAAATAGCAACATAAATATAATTTCAAGAGCAACAAAGGTTCTAAAATAGGCTGGGTTTGGACAAGTTTTTATTATATAATATCCGAGCAATATAACGAGAAATAACATAAAAGAATATACATAATATTTCGGTTTAATAATTTCACCCATTAAATAATAATATTTGTAAAAAGACAATATATAGAGTACACTTAATATGCCTACAATGACATTTGCTATAATAGGAAAGATATTACTTGGCGTCTCATCATATCTCAAAAATAATATTAGACCTGCTATGATAGCACTGTGAATTACCGAAAGAATAATCCATTCCATAGTAATACTATTACATATAAATATAAAAATTGAATATTTGGAAACGGCTCGTTTATTTTATCAAATTAAATTATAATACATATTTATAATGAATTGTATATTTGTATGTGTATTTAATCAAGAAAAATATGTTGATATGCTTTTAATGTTGTTAGAAAGCATATTTATTTACGGAAATCTTGATGATAATACGCAGATATTAATATATACATCTACGGCATTTATGAATATTATAAAACAAAGTCATTTATTTAACGAAAAAATTAAATTTGAAATAAATGATACATACAACGATATAGAAAAGGCGTGTAAGGCGAGATTAGATTTGTTTAATTTAGCTTCTGTAAAAAATTACAACAAAATACTTTATTTAGACACAGATATTTTAGTTAAAGATAATATCAACAAGGTATTTGATGTATGCGAAGAAGAGTTTTTATATACATTAGAAGAAGGAGAAATAGATAGCGATACCGATTTTTGGGGAAAATCGTTATTTGGAAATGAACTATATAATTATAAAGACAAAAAAGCATTTACGAGCGGAATGCTATTGTTTAAAAATTGCGAAAAAATAAGATACTTATTTAATAAAATAAACGAAGATATTATTAATATACCCTTTTATAATGTATGTCACGACCAGCCTTTTATAGTATATAATGCTTTTAAGTATAATTTATATAATAATCAGATTTTAAAATCACTTGTGGTGAATAATGATAAGAATATTCATAGTGACAAAGTAATACATCATTTTTCAGGTGGCCCAGGAGTTTATGCTCATAAAATATATGATATGACTATATTTTTGAATAATATAAAGGATTTCACGATAAATGATAATATTAATAAGGCAAAGGCATATATTAATACAAATTTATTACCTATTATTTATAATTGCGGAGAATTATTGGAGGGGAATATATTTATGTTGCATCATACAACTGATTATACGAATGAGTATATAAATAAAACAAAAAATATTAGCAATTTAGTATTAAATAAAAATATAAAAAATGTTATGGAAATCGGGTTTAATTCAGGTTTCTCTACATTATTAATGCTTTTAAGTAATCCAAATATTCATATAACCTGTTTTGATTTGGGTGAACATAAATATACTATTCCATGTTATGAAAAATTAAAAGAAACATTTGGTGATAGAATTAATATAATAATTGGTGATAGCACAAAAACATTACAGACTGTTAATGATAAATACGATTTAATACATATAGATGGGGGACATAGTGCTGAAATTGCTAATAGCGATATTATAAACTCATATAGATTATCTAAGCCGAGAACAATATTAATTATGGATGACTATGACTTTCCGCATTTACATAATATATGGGATAGTTATATTGTTAAATATAATTTGAAAAAATTAAATATAAATGTTTATGATTCTCCACATCACGATATTAAATATGTGTAAATTATAAAAAATTGATTTAAGATTTATGATAATCATTACATAAAGGGTAGTATGGCATCTTCTATTGCTAGCAAATTCAGTATCAAGGATAAACTTGATATTACCTATAATATCCTCAGTATTCTCGTGAAAAATAACAAAAAAGCCGTGGAAAATAAATATAATAAAAAAAATAGCTTAGAAGAACAAGAGAACACTAAATATATTAGAAAACGAAGCCCGCAATTCTTTTGTACAAATTTCTGTGGCGGCAATATAAATGATTGTACTTGTCTTCATAGGTCATAGTAAATACCATATTTTTAACCAGTTATATAATTATATAATATTTATACTATCTATATATTAAGTTTTTTATGAACTGTTTCTAAGGCTCCTTCAATCCACGCTTGGCGTTCGCTGTATGTTTCGCCTAATATATAGATACCTTTGGGAATAAATATTTCATCCATTTTCTGTTGTATATTTTTTGTATTTACTCCAACATTCCACATATGATCGCCTGCTTTCCAGAAATGCATAGTAATCCATTCTGGTTCTTTAATATTTTTTTCAGGAAACATCTCATTCAATATTTTTGTGAGATATTTTTTAACTTCCTTTTCATTTTTAAAGGCATTCCAAAAGTCAGCATTATATCTGTCGCTGTAACTGATTTGTATTAAACCGCTGTTATAATCAATAGGAATAATAAACTGCAATTTATTTTGTGTAAGTATCTTAGGCATATCTTTAAACCAGACATCTTTATACTGTGCGAATATTCTCAATAAATGTCCGTCGCTAACAGTATCAAAAAGACTTTCGTATTTCTTGAAATATCCTATATTCATATAATCTCCTCTTTTAATTGTTAAATATAACTTAGAATAACTATATGTTGTTCCATTTACTTTTATATATTTTTTGTCGCCATCTCCAATATCTTCAAGAAATGAAGAAAAATGTATAGAAACACCAGCATCTAATATATATTTATATAGGACATCACAAAGTATATGTATTCCATCGCGCAATACAAAAAACTCGTTATTGCGAATATCAAAATCTTTTCTCAGTGTTAGAAGGCCATTATAGGCATTCATATCATACATTTCTCCAATATATCCAAGAGATATCTTGAGCAACTCCACATCATTTGTGCTCAATATTAAAGAAAAATAGTTATGTAAATTATATAAATTAGGGTCATATTTACCGTTTATTTTTTTTTCAATGGCATATCTCCATAATTCATTTAGGCTTTTGAAATTTGATTTGTAATGATTTAAGAGTTCTTCCTCGTTCATTAAGCGTCCGGCAACAAAATAATTCGTAGTTTTGTTAATATTTATTATTTGGTCTTGGAGTTTAAAATCTTTTATTATCTTCATAACATATTTATGCTTCTTCCCTAATCTTCCAGCTCCCACAGAATATCTAAATCCCTTATGTTCGTTTGTATATATACGCCCACCTATCCTTCCAGAACCCTCAAATATCACTATATCAGTAGCCGAAACACCTTTTAATATTAATTTATATGCCAAATATAATCCTGTAATTCCGGCTCCAATTATAATATGTTTAGTGCTCTTCATTTATTATGTCTCTATCCTCTTCTACTATTTCTAATTATATAATTATTATCGAGAGGCTATTGAGAGTCTATTGAGAGTCTATTGAGAGGCTATTGAGAGATTTTATAAAAATGAAAAGGTTTTAAGATAAATTAAGATATTTATATTATCATTATGATGTCTTAAAAAGAAACTAAAATTTTCTAAAAATTGAAAAATAAAATTTGAGTACATCTTTCTGTTTTTTCAAAAATTTCAAAAGTTTTTTAGAAATTACAAAATAAATCAAGAGATGTACTCAAATTTTATTTTTCAATTTTTAGAAAATTTTAGTTTCTTTTTAAGACATCATAATGATAAT
>SXGQ01559314.1_pt1 | contig 13952 bp, 23 predicted proteins | sample 3178371 | NCBI WGS metagenome assembly SXGQ01 (sample SAMN11356859, study PRJNA531348) | freshwater metagenome | isolation source: freshwater sample F1-20 | place: China: Fuxian Lake, Yuxi | collected 2017-12-25
AATTGGCGATTGACGAGTGTTAGCCAAGATCAAGAGGGCAAACTTTACCGCACGACCTTAACATGGACGCTATCGGACGTGGGAGGATATAACGAATTTTTGTATGATTAGAAACGGAGATTTACCAATACAGCTGCCGCCATTGGTCAGGGCTGGCGATGAGATTTCGGCACGCTTATTCAATCAGTTGATTACAGCGGTGAAGCGGCTTAGCGACAGGACACCCGTGGAATCAACTAGCGGAAAAGGCAGTAAAGGGTCATCCGCGCCATTCATGCCGATCCTCAAAGCTGAAAAAGGCGAAAGCGGATTTACCTACAAAATCGCACTCTCGAAAGGATACGTTGTCGAACGCAGAATCCCCGATGATCAGGCGTTGATCTATCATTTCCCGACCGAGCTTGTGGATGAGGATGATAATCCGATATATCACGACATTACAGACGGGCAAGCGATTTACGTAAAAGTATTAGTCAAAAAAGACGGAACCATCGAAGAAGAACCGACTGTTTTAGTTGGTGAGGATGAACTAGCTGGAGCGCATTACAAGCCAAAGGTTTTCGACTTCGACGGCGCGGACGGCGAGCACAATTACAAGATCGCCGTATTTGAAATCGTGGACAGCAAGCCAAGGTTAAAACTCTACGGTGCAGGTGACAACATCGATCACTATGACGAGCGAGTGACGATGGAGAACCTAGAAGCCGAAGGCGATTGCTACGAAGTTGGCAAGACCTACAATGAAGCATCCGACAAGGTAGAATTTCGCAAGCTCAAACAGCTATCAGGTGAAGGCTCACCAGTCATCAAGGATCAAACAGATGAGACGATAAATTTCAAGCGCATTAAGGCGCGAACATCCCCGTCACAAGTAAATGTAAGCGATGAAGGTGATGCTATCAAAATCGAAGGCAACGGCAATTCAGGAACTCTTACTCACATTCCATGCGAAGGCGGGGCTGGCTCGGTTATTCTGGAATGGGATGATGGGTTGATCATATCCGCATCAGCATCATTTACCGCTGGGTGCTCATCAACTGGAAGCGGCGGCGGGGGAGGTATACCATGATTAAAAAAGCAATCGTTTGCTGTCATGAATCAGATCAAAACATGTTACCAATTTTTGTTGCACGGTGGCATGAGTTATACCCCGATGTCGAGCTATGGCTAGGCAATGACAGCGTGAAGCCAGTGACGATTGACCATGACTTGCCAAGCGTAAAAATCACATGGGGCGCAGGAGTGTCGAAAAGCATAATTGCCGCAATGCTTGCAACGGGCGGCGATATTGTGGCAAAACTAGACGTTGATACCTGGCACCTGAAAAACAATCTTTTTGATCCTTTTACTGACAGCTCGGTGATGGCGGTAGGTCATCAATGGCCAAACGAACCAAGTCGATTTTTGGGCATTGTCTATGCAGTCAAACGCGAAGCATTGCTCAGAATTGAAGTATCGCAATCGTGCGGATCCATGCGAGGAAATCAAGAGGATATTGCCATGAATCACGCATTGCGCAGGAGCTATCCGAACGGCGTGCATTTGATACCGATAGGGCAAGCGCGGCGTGCCGACACATGGAACGGCGAAGATGCGTCATTAATCCATTGCGGCATTTACGGGAACGACGACAAGCACCGAGAATACGCACTTGCGGAGTTGCAACGATTGGCAAGCGGCGGACACGTTACAAGCGAGGAAAGCGCATGGGTGGGAATGTCGGTAATGCCTTCACGCTTGCATGGTGTGGGATCTATCGTTGATCACATGACAAGCGGCAACGCAAAGCCGAAAGGAGTAATACTCTCGATCCCAAATCACGCATTCAGAACGGAGGAGGATTATGACGAATCTGAGGTCGAAAGGCTAAGTCAAAAACACATTGTCCGACGGACAAAAGATTACGGCGCGATTACAAAATACATCGGCATCTGCGAGCAAGTGCAGGATGACGATTTATGTATCATCCTCGATGACGATTGCCAATACTCGCCGCAGCTTGTGGCACGCATGGCGAGCGAATACAGGGAAGGTCGCGCCATGGCGAATAGCGTATTTCGCATTTACAATACCGACTTGCCAGAGGGTTATGGCGCGGTGATTTTCCGACGATCACTGATTGACCTAGAAAAGCTCAAACGATTGATTTACTTTTTGAATGAGAGTTTTACCGAGGCATTGCTTGCCGACGATGCGATCATGGGCTGGTATTTTCACAACAACGGCGTGCCAGTCACAAAGCTAGAGAAGCCAGTTCACACCAACCCAGCGGAATCGAATTATGACGATTGCGCATTGCACAAGATTGCGGGTGGGCATTTTGACCGCTATCAACGCACGCTGAAGTTCCTTTACGAAAATGCCGATGTGATAAATAAATTGACATGATGAAAAATATGTTGACACAAGGCGTATCAACTACACAAAAGCGCAAAGAACATGGCTACCACCGCAATCTATAACTTGCCAGACATTATGCAGGGTGACACGCTCAAGGCGCAGTCATTTCGAGTCACGATCAACGATGCAGCACCTAGCAGCACGCTTGCTAGTGTCGAAATCGACTTTCGCGCCAACCAGCCTGCGAACTGTCAAACGGCGTTGCAACTTACGAATGGCAACGGGATTACGATCACCAGCGCGGCATTGTGGGAGTTTCAAATTGACCGTATCGCTGAGCTAACACTAGAGCCAGCATACTACGTTTTTTCAATCCGAACCATCGCCACGGATGGCACTCGCCGCAACTATATCAAAGGTGGAATGAACGTGACACTACCAACAACCAGAGATTGATCTATGCCCGACGAAGTAACATTAGACGTAACAACGATTGAGGAAAATGTCACGGTCGAAACAACGGCGGGTGACGTTGTGGAAATTCAAGTCGTTGCACCAACTGGCCCGACAGGCGCAACAGGCCCTGCTGGCCCGAACTCCGTAACAAGCGCAACGACTAGCGATGGCACGGGGCAAATAATGCTTGATACTTTAGCCGTTGGAACTTGTAACATTTTGGATGAAGTTGTATTCGACACGTTGACATATACTTTTGCGGAAGGATCAGCTCAAGCATTGAAAGATGCTTTGAGCATTTCCTTCGCTGATGTTTCCGATGCGCAAACTGGAACGGCAACTTTAACGCTAGCAAATGCAGTATTGGGAAATGCTTTGATCGTTGGGAATGGTGATACCGCAAAAGGGCGTTACGACCTCTTTGGGAATACAAGTCACCTCCAATGGTATTCAGACTCCGCATTATACGGGGAACGGTCATTTACCATTACTACTGAAAACCTGACATCAAGCGGTGAATACGTTTATAAATACCCCGTAGGAAACGGAACGCTTACCCTGACAGGAAACACAAGCGGCGAACCAGACAAGCTGACATCGGGAACGATCAGCGGGGCGACCACCTTCAACGCAACCTCCTACACCTACGGGACAGGCGCAGCGGCAGCGCATCGCACGGCTTTGGGTGTAGGCACTCGCATTTCGGCACTGGCAAGCAACACCAACGTAACAAGCTCTACCACACTGCAATCAGTCGCATCTTTGTCAGTAGTCGCTGGCAAAAGCTACGCGGTTTATGCTCAAATCGCCATCACTGGAACAGCTAACACAGGCACGCGTCATGGCATCACATTTCCTGCGTCAACATTCATTCGCATGACTCGAAAAAGGGCTAGCTCATACATTCCAACGGAGTTTTCCGCAGACCTAAACCTAGGCATCGCTGAGACGACCACGCTTGCAGAATTGGTCGGATTTATCACCGTCACAGTTAGCGGCACGGTAAACCTTTTGTTTGCTCAAAACACATCGCATCCTGACACGACAACATGCCGAACCTTTACCTACCTGACTCTAACCGAATTAAATTAACCCCCAATTTATGATCGAACTCGAAGCTAAAATCATGGGCTTTTCCCTCGCTGCCATCGCCTCGCAATTTGGTGGAATCTCGCTCGCTCAACTCATGCCAGACGGGCTTGACGTGTGGCTAGAGCGAGGCGGCACGGGCTTGTGCTTAGTCTTTCTTGTCTTGGCAGTCAGAGCATTGCGCGCAGAGCGTGATGAGCGGCAGAAACGGCTTGATGCTATGCACGACCGAGAAGTCGAAGCGGCGGCAATGTCGGCACAGTCACGTGAGAAACTCTCAACCGCTCTCGACAAACTCACCGAGGCGGTGAACAAAAAATGATACACCTAGGAACAGACTACGAAAAAACTAAGGACAGCAAAGTTTACCGCTTTGTGACCAAAAGAATCATCGCGACACCGCTTCCGTTTTTTCACCGCAACGCCGCATTCTGCGATAGCAGCGGTAGAGTCTGGGCGACAATCGAGGAGGGCATTCTCTATGTCTCACCAAACTACGCATGGAATGGTTGTAGCCCCAAGCGCAAGGTGCTAGGCATCTGGATCGGCACGCCCGACACAGCCAGCAACGTCCACGCCTCGCTTGTCCATGACGTTCTTTTCCAGTTCTCCGCGACTAAGCATTTCAGGCTCACATTTTGTCAGGTCAACAGCATTTTCCGCTCGCTCATGCGCAAGGATCGTTTTCCGCTATCGGAGCCATACTACCAGGCGGTGATGAGCTTCGGCGAGGATTTTTGGAAGAAGGACAAGACAGTCCACAGCAAAGCACTATGAAAACGCTCAGCGAACAAATCAGGGACGTTGCAACCGAGGAAATCGGCACGAAGGAAATCGGCTATTCAAACACGGGCAAACGCGTGCAACAATACCAAGCGGCTACCTCGCTCGATGGCACGGGCTGGCCATGGTGCGCAGCGTTTATTTGCTTTGTCGTTCGTGAGGCAATGGCACGCTGGGAAAAGGAGCATGGAAGCAAGCTCACCTTTACGCGCCCGACGACCGCAGCGGCTTACGGATTCGACGAATGGAGTCTTGCTCAGGATCGCAGCACAAAGACGCGCAGGAGCCACACAGGCGAAGCAATCGGCATCTTCTCGCTACACTCTACGAGCCATTGCGGCATCGCCATTTCAGCACCGACAAAAGCTGGCAATTTCCAGACAATCGAAGGCAATACCAACGCCAAAGGCTCGCGTGATGGCGGCTGCGTTATGATAAGGACTCGCAACGTAAAAGACGTTCGCGATTGGATCACATTCACAGTATAACTATGAAAACTACAAACAGGCTCATTCTGGTTCTCAGCGACCTCCACGTGGGGTCAACCGTGGGCTTGTGGCCTGCGGATTTTATCTCCAACGAGGGCAACCCCATCGGACAGAATCACTTCCAAAAATGGCTCTGGAAATGCTGGGTCGACATGAACGCATGGGCGGCAAAAGTCACGGACGGGCAGCCCTACGACATTGTCATCAACGGAGACATCGTGGACGGCATCCACCACAAAACGCTTCAGGTCATGACACCTGACCTCGGCGACCAAGTCACCGCGGTGAAACAGATCCTCGGCGAGTTGTTGGAGCAATCCTCGACGATCCACATCATCAAAGGCACGGAATCCCACACGCTCAATCAGGAGATTGCGGTAGGACGTGCGCTCGGTGCGAGCAAGAACAAGTCGAACGGGCAGCACGCATGGGACGTTCTGGATCTCGAAATGAACGGCAAGCTCTACAATTTCGCTCACCACATCTCAGCGACCGCTCGGACATACCTGGAGGCTTCAGCGCATTCGATCATGCTGGGCAATCTCACCCATGCACGCGCGCGAGCCAAGAAAAGAGTGCCAGACGTAATGATTCGCGCTCATCGCCATCGGCATGGAATCTGGCAGGATGGCAACCAAATCAGCGCAATCACGGGAGCATGGCAGGGGCTGACACGCTACGGATTCAAAGTCGTGCCAGACGCTATACCGCAGCCGTCAGCAATCATTTTCGACGCTCGGAATCAGGACAGAACCGAGCTGCCAATCGTCCATTCGAGAGTTTATACCGCAGATTGATATGAAAAGAATTGGAAACGCTGAAAAGCTGATGGCTCAGATGGGCGAACTGATGACAACCAAGATTCGACCTGATGAATTTACCACGGAGGAGTTTTGCACTAAATACAAAATGAACCCGAGAACGGCGCAGGATTTTCTATCAAAGCAGGTGAAAAAAGGTATGCTCAAGGTGCGCAAAATCAGCCACAACGGGAAGTCTGCAAACGCTTACTCGGACGCTACTGGCAAAGCGTGATTGTCACTTGACTTCGCGCCCGATTATGCTATCTTTTCCAAGAACTTCCCGCTGGGAGGTGACAAATAGTCTGCTATTGTTGAAAGTTGTCTTCACGACATGCGCAAGCTAGGCAATAAACGACGCTAATTAACTAAGCTTGCAGACCCCGTCAGCACCCACTGGCGGGGTTTTTCTTTCTCAATTTATCCAGCTCGCAACGGACAAAGCTCAAATCATCCTCCAGCTGCGTTATCCGCTTAACCTGCGAGGCGATGACCTTTTGCGCTTGCTTGTCGGAAAACGGTCGTTTGCTTTTTGGTAATGATTCGACAAGGTGATTGTATCGTTCTTGCCAGTTGATTTCCTCGCTCATTTTTTTGTTGTTTGGTTTTGTTTATTCATTTCTCATTCTCCCTACAATCAAAAACGCTCACTTATAATCTGCACCCCGTGATGCCATCCCATTACTGTAATCTCAGCCGCTATTTTGGAGCGCAAATAATCTGCCAAATCCTCTTGGTAAATTTCCTTTGGTGCATTTTCAAGCGTTTGGATTATATACTCAACTTGGATTGAGAATGGCGATCTTAATGCGATGTCGTAAGAATCCACCAAGTCTCCGTTGGGGCATTTAGCAGTGTGTTTTATTTTGTATGTGTTCATTATTCAAAAAGGTCAGCTTGTTCGTGATTTCCAGACAGGTAATGCTCTAGCTCTTTCGTGCGTGTCGGGTCGCGAAACCATCCTGTCCCATCGCAGGACTCCGCGCCAGCTTTTTCTGCCATGAGTAGTAGGCGTAAGCTGTTGACTCTGCCAACATGGACGCGAGGAAAATTCTCAGTCCACATTTTAAGATTGCGCCATTTCCAGGATGTTGAACCGCCAACAAAAACGACATCGCAATCGCTCGGAACATCCTCCGTTGTCATCCCATCTTGAACTGCCATTGCCAGCGGCACTCCGTATGCTTTAAGCGCATCAACATGCTGATACCATCGTTGCAAGGTTAAATCTCTATCGCCTACCCAGTCAGGAACAACTACCCATGAAGGCTTCCATGCTGCGTAGGCATCCAGAAAGCGATACAACGGATCTTCCGTCCACGGCTTGCCACCTTGCCATGCTCCAAACACCCCGTTGTCTAATGCCCACGGAATGCCCTGCTTAGGCTCACAGATCCGCTCTACATTGTGCAGGTGCGCGAGCTTGCCAATGTATTTCCCAAATAAATAACCAGCATCGAATCCAGTGTTGTTGGATGGCATGACAATCATTTGTTTCTTTTTATTGTTCGGTTCGTAATCGTCTATATTATACATATCGTTCTTTCTTTCTTCTGTATTCTATCCTTTTTATTTCTGTACACAATTAGTCTCATAACCTCCCTAGAGCACACGCGATGCGAAACAGTATCGACCACATGCTTTTATGGAAAACCAGCCCCTTAGGAGTCAACCTCCTGCCGCCTCTGCTTAGGCTCATGGCGACAACTCGTTAGCCCCTTTCGGGCGTTTCAAGCCTAGTGATGAGTGTGGAAGATTCACGTCTTCTCGCGTTGTCCTTTGTTTTGGTCTGTCTTCAGAATCGAACAGGGGCAAATGAAAAGCCCGTCCGAGCTGATCCCTCGAACGGGCTTCGTTGCTATTTGAACACACAGCAAGAAAGTTTTGTTTAGCGGGATCAGCGCACGAACGAGAGAAGAATAGAACAAGATTGGGAAAACGCAAGAAATAATTTTGATTAGTTTATCGGTATCACCAGACGTATGGCAGACGTATGATTTCCCGCGGATTTCCCATTTGGGAAGTGCAGATTTCCCGCGCTGCAACCATTGATTTTCCAACAAAAACAAAAAAAGATGCAAAAAAGTGCAAAAAAGTATTGACCTGGGTCATGAGCCGATGTAGAAATCCCCCGCCATGAACGAACACATCGCCAACCTCACCGAAGCCGAAGCCAAGATGTTTCTGCAATTTGCAATGCAGGATTTACGCAAGGCAATCTACAACCCATCACCAGCTAACGATGCTACTACGCTCGGCTGGCTTACGGGCAAGATCGAAGAACTCTCCAAAGAGAATACAACAACCAATGAACACTAAAGAACAACGAGCGCAGAAACGCGCCATTATCGCCGCATCAGTCCAAGAGCGCACACATCGAGCCATCAGCGTCAAAATGCCGATTGCGCTTGCTAACAGGCTCAAAGCTGAGGCAAAGGAAAAGCGCAGAATCTTTACGGGTTATGTGCTGGAAAAGATCGAGCAAGGAATGGAGGTCAGCCGTGGTTGACTTCGTAAAAGCGCATCCCTTTTTCACCGTGTTTTTCCTCATCGTAGGCTTTTACATGGTGGCATTTACGCTCAGCCTAATTAACCCACCGAAAGACCCATATGATGACTAAAATTTTAGAAGCGTTTTACACGCTCGCAATCGCACTCACGGCTGGACTAGTCGCCTGGGTGATTTTACCAAACTAACAAATACAAGAAAATGAACAACACAGAACTAACGACAACAGAAAAGACAGAGGTCACAGCACCTAAGAAACCCGCAACGCTTAAAGGCTTGCTTAGTCAAGACAACATCAAAGCGCAGTTCGCGCTGGCATTGCCTAAGCATCTCGACGCAGACCGCTTTTGTCGAGTTGCCACGACATTGCTAACCCGTCAACCTAAGCTCGCGGAATGCACGCAATCATCATTTATGCAATGCTTGCTTACTCTCTCAGCACTAGGGCTTGAACCAGACGGCAGAAATGCCCATCTGATCCCCTATAACAACAATCGGGATAAGACAGTCGAATGTCAGTTACAAGTCGATTACAAGGGCTATGTGGAGCTTGCAATGCGCACAGGTGAAATCTCCAACATCCACGCTGACAAAGTTTGTGAAAACGATGTTTTTGAGGTTGATCGAGGAACCATAACAAAGCATTTGATTGACTATAAAAAACCTCGCGGCGATGCGTATGCTTACTACGTGCTTATCCGCAAAAAGGACGGCAGCGAGAAAGCAGAAATCATGAACTTGGAAGAAATCAACGCCATTCGTGACAAGTCGCAAGGCTACAAATCGGCAACGCAATACGGCAAAGATCATCCGTGGATTTCGTTTTACGATGAAATGGCAAAGAAAACCGTTTTCAAACGTGCTCAGAAATGGATTCGACTTTCTCCAGAGATTCAATCTCAAATTGCAAAAGAGGATGATTTCGATCACCGTCAAGTCCGCAACGTAACGCCAAAATCAGACCCGCTTGTGCTTGCACTGGCAGAGGAAGAAAGCGAGGTGGAATCATGAACGCCACAGAATACCGCCAACATCCCGCGCTCAACTTCTCGCTTGCTAAACACTTGCTTGATTCTCCAGCGCATTTCAAAGCGGCACAAGACGAAGATCACGAGCCAAGCGAGGCAATGATACTTGGAACGCTGACTCATGCCTTTGTCTTGGAGGATAAAGACTTACGCGACGAATACGCGCTAAAACCAGACGGCATGAGCTTTGCAACGAAAGAGGGCAAGGCATGGCGTGATGCGCAAACAAAGCCGATTTTGGCAGATGAGAAAGCGCAGCGTGTTCCGCTCTGTGCTGACTCACTGGCAAAATCGCGAACCGTCCGCAAAATGCTGGAGCTTTGCCCGAATCGCGAAACCCCGATCATTTGCGAGTTCCGCGGCGTGGAAATCAAAGCATTGCTGGACATGCACAGTGACGCATTGATTGCCGACTTCAAAACGGCTCAGGATTGCACAAAAAGGGCGTTTGCACGCAAGATCAGCGATTACCACTACGACATGCAGGCTGCATGGTATCAGGTGGCACACGCGGCGAAATACAGACTTGATGAACCCGCGCCGTTTTACTGGCTCGTTGTCGAAATGAAACAACCGTTTGCACGCGCTATTTACCGCGCATCGGACGCATTGATCGAGTCAGGACTAGCCAAAATGGAACGCGCAATCGAGATTTACAAAGAGTGCCTAGCAAGCGGAAAATGGGACTTGCCAGAAGTGGAACTAGAAGAAATTGATTTACCATGAACCTAGAAACCACAGATCCCAAAGAACTAGAGCAGGGCGATAAAATTATCATCGCCATTGCCCTCCCAGAAGGCTACGAAGGGACACACCCGCATTTGCTTTTTGACGACATCACGCGAGACTTTTCGCACGATTGGCAAGCTGAATACGTGGGAATTGAGCGCAAGCAACCCTAACAAATCACGCGGAATTTATTTATGAACACACAACTAAAAAAAGGAGACAAGTGCCAATCACCGTGGGGTAAATGTATTGTAACGAATACTTACTCGGAAAAAGGCACAGTAGACGTTGAAACACCAACCGAAACAATGCGATACATAAGCACTGAATTACTAACCCGCATCCCTAGCCACGCCGATCGCATGCAATCCATGCTGGATACTGCATGGTACGCTGAGAACCGCCTAGATGACAACGAAACAGTGCAACTGCGTGTCGGTGCATTTGTCGAGTTTGCGCGGCATTATTGCGCTATCAGCGACCAACTGGACGAATGCATCCAATGCTTTAAGTTAAACGCAAAAACTCACCTTATTTTTGCCGAGGAAACAGAAAAGATACTGAAAGGAAAGCCATGAGTGCAAAAATGAAAACATCGCCAACTCAGCTATCTCTAGCACACCTACGCAAGACTTGCGACTTAGTCGCCGTTGTTGAACACTGGAATCCCCATTGCCGAATCCGCCAAGACTTGTTTGGAATCATCGACATACTCGCCTTGCGCGGCGGTGAAACAATCGCCGTGCAATCTACATCATGGGGTAACACGAAAAGCCGCATTGACAAAATGAGCGAGTCACCGAACATTGCCGCCATACGTGCCGCAGGGTGGAAAATCCTTGTGCATGGCTGGAAAAAAAACACAAAAACAAACCGCTACGAACTGAAAGAAATCGACATATCATGAACACACCAGAACAACAACTATCGGAATCCCTATTCGCTGCTTGCAAAGCGGCGGGGATTTACAACCCCAGGTATATCGCGCAGGACAAAGATGAACCGTATGTATGGCATTATGACCTAATGCCAGACACAGAGGAATCAGGCGTGTGGGCTGTTGACAACGGGAACGCCATTAAAATACATCACCAACCCTACGCCGACGACTGGCAAGACAGCTTGCTGGAGTGGGTTGATCATATTGCTGACACCAGCAAAAAGGTCGATGATGCTTGCAAGATCACGTATCATGCGCACCTCGAAAAAGGCGATGGGTTATGCTGGAGTCGTGCAGGTGACTACCGACAAGGCTGGCTGGATGCGCTTGCATGGAAAGGAGGTGACGATGACTAACAAACAAAAGCAAGCGCGTGCCTCGCACCTTTTCCGCAAGCGCAGAAGCCTTTGGTGGGTGTTACTAGCCAACCGCAATCCCGCATGGGAAAGAGCCTACGAAGTATCGTGGGACGGCATGGCGAAACGGCACAAACAAAAACAATGAACCCACGCCAACAAAGGGAGGCACGGCAGAAGATCCGCGAGATGATCGCAGAACTCGAAGCCATGCCTCCACACGGCGGCTTAAAAGTGAGCATTGCCGCGATGCTGGACGCTCTGCAAACCGACCTAACAAGTGAGCATTGGGACACGTTACAACGCAGATTTCAGGGGCATAAGCGCATTTTAATGGGTGAAATATGACGCTGCAACCCTTGTAAAATAAGGGAAAACAAAAATAAATGAAAAAAGTTATTGACCTGCGCACGCTTTTCGTGCTACTTTCTCCCCGCCAACAAGAACACACATTATGACACTAGAAGCAACAATCAACAACGCAATCAAAAACGGAAACAGCATTCTTGAAAACGGAATCGGCACTATTTATGCCAGCCGTAAACAACTTGCAAAAATGGACAAGCATTCAGACAAACAAGAAAAAGAACGCTTGCAACTTGCTCATAAAATGCTTGGTCATCTTGAAAAACGCCATGAGCAAGGCGAAGTTCGTTTTTATGACGGTAATGATAAATACGCTATTTTAAGCAGCAGAACATCGAAAGCCTTATGGTTTGTGAAACGCAAAGACGGTTGGTATGCCGCATAATAATTTGAGCGACTCCGATAGCTCAACGCTTGTGAAAAGCGGCTGGGAATTCACTTACCAGCCTTATCGGAATAATCTTACACGCTGAATTTACCATGAACGACCTAAACGAAAAAATACTGCGATGGGCAGATGACAAGGGCATCCTGAAGAACGGGACGCCAGAGGGGCAGCTTTCAAAAACGCTTGAAGAGCTTGTCGAAACGGCTCAGGCTGTTGCTTTGTATGATCTTATCGCTGAAAGCTACCATTTCGACTACGAAGACGCAAACGAGCGTTTAGAGCACATCAAAGACGGCATCGGGGATGTTTATGTTACTGTGTGCATTTACGCCAAGCTGTCGAATCTTGAATTTGTATGTGCATATTTCGGTGAAGGAACATTTACAAATAAGATCATTTTCGAGAAAATAGGAGAATCGGTTTTACGCATTGCTGCTGATTGGTGCGCCGAGCATCACTGTGGAGAGTGCATCTATTGGCTCAACAAGCTAGCACAAAACCACAGGCTAACCCTGCGCGAGTGCGTAGAGCATAGCTACAACGTAATCGCCAAGCGCAGCGGCAAAATGATCGACGGCGTTTTCGTGAAAGACTAATCACCAACCAACAAACAACATGCAAATACTAAAAGCAAACATTGGACTACAGAAGATCGAAGGCGTGAAAGTTTTCGACACAAAAACAGGCGAAAAATTCGTCGCAATCCCCGTGAAAGCAGCGAACATCTTTGTCTCTGACAAGGGTGGGATCTACCTTAACGTGGACATCATCGAAGGAAAAAACGGCGAGGATCAATATGGGAACACCCACATGATCACCCTGGACATCGGCAAGGATCGTCGCAGCGCGGGTGAAAAAGGCGCGATTCTCGGCAACTGCAAAACGCTGAATTTTAACAGCGGCAGTCAACCGCAATCAGCGGCTAAGAGCGGCAAAGCACCGCAGTCAGCAGCGGATGACGATTCAGAGATCCCCTTTTAAGCTTTACACACCTTCCTCGCCCATCATCGGATGACGCGAAGAAAACCCCCTGCCGCATTGTTCAGGCGCGGCGGGGCAACAACTCTCCAGAACACACAGAAAATGAACGAACTAACACTAGAACAAGAGCAAGATGGCAGCTACAAAAAGCGAGAAATCGCCAAGGTATGCAAACATGAAATATACAACGATCACTTTCAAAATTACAAGCGACACGCAATACCAAAGGCGCAGCTAGTGATTGCCGACATACCATACAACTTGGGCAATAACGCTTACGCATCAAATCCTGCATGGTATAAAGACGGAGACAACGCCAACGGCGAAAGCGAACTAGCTGGCAAGGAATTTTTTGATACCGACAAGGATTTTCGCATTTCCGAGTTCCTTCATTTTTGTTCGAAAATGCTTAAGCCAGAAAACAAAAAAGAGACAGGGGTCGCGCCTTGCATGATTGTTTTTTGCGCATTTGATCAGCAAATGGAGATCATCACAAAGGCGAAGGAATACGGTTTTCAAAACTACATCAACCTCGTTTTTGTGAAAAACTTCTCAGCGCAAGTCTTGAAAGCAAACATGCGAGTTGTCGGAAACTGTGAATATGCGGTCATTTTGTATCGAGAGAAACTGCCGAAATTCCGCAACCATGGGAAAATGATTTTCAATGCGATGGACTGGCCTCGTGACAACGAAAGCGAC
>SXGQ01351711.1_pt1 | contig 13951 bp, 13 predicted proteins | sample 3178371 | NCBI WGS metagenome assembly SXGQ01 (sample SAMN11356859, study PRJNA531348) | freshwater metagenome | isolation source: freshwater sample F1-20 | place: China: Fuxian Lake, Yuxi | collected 2017-12-25
GCGCTGTGGTGGCGCTCGGCAACGAGCGCGGCGAGGTGCGGGTGCACGCGCGTGCGCAGGCCGGCCAACTGCCTGACGTGCTCGTGGTGGAGGGCCTGTGGCCGAACGCGGACTTCGAGGGCGGCATCGGCATCAACGTGCTTACCAGTGCGGAGCCCGGATGGCCGAACGGCGGTGCCGTGTTTCACGACACCGCGGTGTGGATGCGCCGCGTTGGGCCGGGACGGGACGACGGGCCTGTGCGTCGTCCCGGACCTCAGGTGCAGCAACCCGGGCGGCGGGGCTCCGGCGCGGCCACACGCGAGGACACGCAGCAGCAATGATTGCGGGGCGCTTGTGAGCAGCAGAACCCGCTGTCCCGCTGCTCGCGCCCCTCGCCCGCGGTCCTACGGCCGCCGCCCCTCGATGTAGTCGTCGATGAGCTCGTGGTAGCGGCGCACGCGGTTCTCCTGGTTCGCCAGGTACACGCCCTTGAAGCCGCGTGAGCGGAAGCCGGTCTGCTGGCGCACGAACACGGTGATGTCCTCGTCGATGGTCTTGCCCATCGACATCTCGCCGACCTTGAACACCACGTGCGGGTTCTCGGCGTCGCGCGGGAACATCCCGACCTGCGTGCTCACCGGCCCCGTCTCGCCTTCCGGCTGGCTGGCGTACCACCAGTTGTCGAACAGGCACTGCTCGGGATCCGTCGCATGCGGGCGCGCGCGCAGGAAGTGGAAGCCGTCTGCCCACACCGACACGGCGAAGTTCGGGAACAGCGTGTAGTGGAAGGCGTCGGTCAGCGCCTCGTCCGGCAGCTTCGCGTAGTGCGTGTAGCCGCGCTTCGCGCCGACGATGCGCTTGGCCTTGTGCAGTGCCGCGCGGGTGAGCTCCGGATGGCCCTTGAAGTCCGCCGGGTCGAGTTCCCACTGCCGCAGCAGGCTCGCGAGCGGCTCCTGGATGTTGCCATCCTGGTCCATCGCGCCAACGCCATAGCCACCCTGCATGATCATGCGGTTGTGGCCCTCGTTCGACAGGTCGAACAGGGTCTCCTTGAAGTTGGTGTTGATGGCGCCGTTCACCTTGCGGCGATTGGTCGACGTGGTGGCGCCCATGTGCACGGTGGGCACGTGGTAGCTCTCGTTGAAGTTGTCGAGCACCACCTTCCAGTTGCACGGCAGCGTGGTGGTGAGGCCCACGTAACGCTTCCACTTCTCGAGTTCCCAGCGGCTCCAGTCGTCCCAGATCGGTCCGAGATATTCCTTCAGGCTCACGCAGTTCGGGTCCATGTTGACCCACACGAAGCCGGCGAAGGTCTCGCAGCGCAGTTCCTCGAGCCGCACCTTGCCGCAGGGATTGCCCTCGGCGAAGTCCTCGGCATCCGGCGCGAAGTTCAACTCGCCATCGGGCATGAAGGCCCAGCTGTGGTACCTGCACACGAAGCGCTTGACGCTGCCCTTCGGTGCGTCCACCAGCGGATTACCGCGGTGCTGGCAGATGTTGTAGAAGGCCTTCACGCCGCCGTCCTTCTGGCGAACCATCAGGATCTGCTCGGGGCCGACTGGCTCCATCTGCCAGTCGCCATGGTTCGGCATCTCGGATTCACGACCGAGGAGCAGCCAGACTTTCGTCCACATGCCCTCCCATTCCTTCTCCGCGAACTCCCGCGAGGTGTAGCGCGCACCGGGGATCTTGTGCCCGCGCAGCACCTGTTCGGGCCAGCGGACGATGATTCTGTCGATCGTCGATTCAGCCATGGTCGATTCAGCCATTCTCGATTCGGGTAGGGGATGGGCCGCTGCGCGCACCCATTACGCAGTGGCGTCGATTGCATCGTTTCGCGCTGGCCCCTGCTGAGGGGGTGAGGGGCACGCCCGTCGCGTGCCCCGACTATGGCATCGCGAGCCGCGATCGGGGAAGCGCCGTGCGTGGCCGTCCCCGGGAGAAAAGAGTCAGCCCTGACTTTATCCGGTTGTGCACAACCGTTCCTGCACGCGCATCAACGGGTCGGTGCTGCCGGATGCTGCGCGGGCGCGGGCGCCGGCTGTGCCGGACTGCGGGCAGCGGCCGTTGCGAGGACGTCCGCCGGGGCCTGCGTGGCCGCCCCTGCGACCTCTGCCCGCGGCGTTCCGGCAGCCGTGCCAGCGGTCGCTGCATCCGCGTTCGCGTCTTGCACCAGCTGCAGCGTTGCCTGCACCCGTGCGACATCGTCGCTAACCGCCACTGCCGTCGCCGGATCGGAGATCGTCGAGACGAGCCGGCGCGCCTGCTCCAGGCGCTCGGCGCGGGCGAGATGGCCAGCGAGTACCGAGAGCACCGCGTGCCGAGTCTCGGGTGCCTCGATCGCGGCCGCGATTCGCTCGGCGTCGGCAAAGAACTCCCCGCTGGCCGCCGCGTCGCCCAGTGCGCGAGCGGCGCGCGCAAGCTCGGACAGCACGATGGCCTGGTCGGCAGGGATCCGCGCGCGGTCGGCCTCGGAGCGAGCAAGCTGCAACGTCCGTGGTGCGAGGTCGCGGAACAGCGCGTTGTCGCTTGTGTGCTGGCCGATGGCGAGCCGCCCGAAGGCGCGTGCTCGATAGGCGGGCACGGTGATGGTATCGGCGACCTCGATCGCCGCGGCCAGCCTGCCGGACGCAAGCAGGGACTCGACCAGCGACAGTTCGAGCTCCGCGCGCACGTTGGCATTGTCGATCGTCGCGGCAACGAGCAGCGCGGACTTCGTGTTGCCGCTGTCGGTGTGGAAGAGCGCGATCTCCCGCAACGCCGCCGCGCGCCGCGCCGGGTCCGGAATGCGCGTGGCGCTCAGCGTGACGACCTCCACGAGCAGCGCTGCCGTGCCAGTGCTGCCTGCGTCGGCGTAGCTGCGTGCGAGCTGCACCACGGCCCCGATGCGCGTCGCCCGATCGGTGATGCCGGCGAGCGCCTCGTTGGCGGTCGCGAAGGCCCGGGTCGCATCATCGCGATTGCCAAGCCGCGTCAGCAGGTCGGCGACCACGCCGTGTGCGGCGACCCTGGCAGCGGGGTCCGTGACCTGCCTCGCCCACTGCCGCGCCATCTCGACCCTGGCTGCACCCGCATCGGCCAGACCGGCGCCGATCTGCCCGCGCACGACATGCGCGAGGTCGGCAACGCGCGTCGGGCTGTCGGCCGGCATCTCCTCGACGGCGGCGGCCAGCAACTCGAACGCCGGTGCGACGTTCATGCTGGCGCCGTCGGTGGTCGCGCGACGTACTGTCGCGTCGGTCACGGCTTGGATCGCCCGCGAACGATCGGCGACCTGGCCGAGCAGGGCGGTGGCACGCTGGCCCTTGCCGGCAGCGAGCAGTGCGTCCGCGCGTATGGCCAGATCGCGCTCGTACAGTGCGTCGGTCTTCAACGCATCGAGATTGCCGGCCGGGGTGGATCGAGGTGCCGCGAGTGCGGCCATGTCGCCAGGCGTCGCGGCATCCGTCGAGGGTGCCGCATCGAGTGTTGCCAGCACCCGGTGGGCGTCGAGGCCCGGATTGTCCGCGCCGCCGTTGTCGCCGTCGCCTTCGTCGCTGCCGGTGCTCGTGCTGGCGGCCTGCAGCGCGTCGCCGTCGCCGCCGATGGAACGCAGCAGCAAGGTCGTGCCCACGCCCACGCCGATGCCGATGGCGAGTACACCAGCCGTCATCGCCAGCAGGCCCTTGCGCGAGGCGATGGCTCGGGGAATGCCGAGTTCACGGCGCAGTTCCGCTTCGATGCGCGCGCGCCGCTCTGCCGCTTCTGTTTCGCGGCTGTCCCGTTCGCTCTGCTCATCGAGGTGCGCCTTCTGCGCCAGCAGCGAGCGGCGAATCTGCTCCCGCTCAGCAGCATCCGCCTGCACCTTGTCGTACTTCGCGAACACGAGCCCGCACGACGTGCAGGTTTCGGGCGGCTCCTCGTCACGCAGATAGATGTGCTCGTGCCCGCAGCGCGGGCAGGCGAACTCGCATTCGAGCGACATGGGCTCCAGCGAGAGGGTGCGACCGCTGCTCGTGCTTGGGCGCAGGTTGCAGCGAACGCCCAGGGCGAGCAGTGCCTCGAAGTGGCTTTGCGCAAGGTCATGCGTGAGTCCCGCGGTCACGACGCGGCTGCCGAACGCGAGTGCGTCGTCCACTTCGGGCGGATCGATGCCCAGCAGCTCCGCAACCCGCGCGACTGCAGCGTCATGGTGCTCGCTCGTCGCATCGATCTCGAAGATCACGAGGTCATAGAGTTCGCTAGGGCTTCTCGCCATTGGCTGGATCCTTGCGGAAAATCGCGTCGCCGCGCGCGCGGCGACCGGATGTTGACTTGCACCGGCGCCGCGCAGTGTGGTGGCTGGGCCATTCATGCGCGTGCCGAGCTGCGCTGGCAGTGCGTGAAGGTGGAGGGTTGAAGTGCCGATGGCAACCTGCCGTTGGCGATCAGAAGTTCTAACCGGGTGGCAACCTGGGGTTCAAGGCGCAGGAAGGAGTGGTCGTTGGCCAAGATGACGAAACCCGGCACCGGATCCACACGGGTCTATTCCACCGACCCCGCGAGATCGGAAGCGCGCTGCCGGCAGTGCCTGCGGCTGCAGTCGGCGTGTGTGTGCGGGCGATCGGCACCGGCAGGCGGGGAGCGCAAGGGTGACGGAATCGTCCGCCTCGGCCGCGAGACGAAGGGCAGGAAGGGCGGTGGCGTCACCGTCGTCACCGGGCTGCCGCTGGCGGTCGCGGAACTCGAGGCGCTCGCGAGCCGGCTCAAGAAGCTCTGTGGCGTGGGCGGCACGGTGCGTGACGGCGTCATCGAGATCCAGGGGGAGCAGCGCGCCCGCCTGCAGCCCGAGCTCGAGAAGCTCGGCTACAAGGTGAAGATCGTAGGCGGCTGACTGCCGTGGCGGCCCGCCATCGCAGCGTTCAGTTCGCGTCTTCATGCGCGGGTGGCGCCGGGATGACCAGGCTGCAGCCGAGCCCGGCCGCGTAGCCACGCAGGAAAGTGCGGCGCTGTTCACCCATCGCGTAGGCAGCGGCGGCCTTGCGTTCGGCCTTGCTTGCACCTGAAAGCCTGCGCACCCAGCCGCGATAGGGCAGCACGTCCGCAGCGGCGTCGGCGACGGTCGATACCGCGTAGTTGCCGGCGGCGGATCCTGCGCGGGCGCCGAGTCCCTGGTCCTCATCCGACTGATAGTTCTCGATGCCCAGCAACGCGTCCATCGCTGCGATCTCCGCTGCCACGGCCGTGCAATGGCCGGTGGGTTCGCTGGCGGATTCGGGCAGGGCGTAGGGCCAGGTCAGGTCCTTCAGCGCATCGGGCACGTCCGGGCGCAGCAGCCCGACGTCGCGCAGCGGTGTCGCTGCAGCCTGGACGATGCCGCCATCACCCCGGCCGTCGCCGGCCATCTCGCTCACGCAGCCCGCGGCGGCGAGCGTGAGAACCACGCAAAGCGTTGCGCGGAACGCGCGCATTGCGTCGGTGCGCGCGGCGTGGACTGCGGGTCTCGGGGCGCAGCTTTCGCCGGCGAGCGTCTGGTATCGATCCATTGCGTTCCGCACTCATTCACCGGGGCGCGCCATCATGCCAACGTTGGTGCCACTTCAGTTGGCTCCTGCCGCGCGTGTACCCTCCGGGCGGTGATTCGTGGGCATCTGGCCCCTGAACCTGCAGGAATGGAATCGCGCGCATGAACGTCATGGGCCAGCCACTTCACGTCACGCCCCTGCTCGCCGCCATTGCCGCGCAGGCCGGCGAGGCGGACGCCACGCGCTCGGTTGCGCCCGATGTGCTCGCCGCGCTCAAGGCAAACCCGGTGATGGGCATGTCTGCCAGCCGCGAGATCGGTGGGCTCGAGAGCAGCATCGTGAACATCGGTCGCGAACTCGAGGCCGTGGCGGCGGCCTGTGGTTCCACGGCATGGTGCCTGTGGAACCACCTGTGCACCTTCCATTTCTTCTGCGGCCTGCTGGGCCCTGCGCATGCCGACCTGCTGCACGAGGTGACGAAGGGGCGGCGCTGGGTGTGCCTGCCGGCGGGTGCGGGCACGAGCATCGTCGGTCGCGTGGAGGGCGACGAGGTCGTGCTTCACGGCCAGGCGGCGTTCGGCTCCGGGGCGCGTTACGCAGACCACGCCGGCGTGAGCTTCGTGTTCGAAGGCGAGCGCAAGCCGCGTTTCGCGCTGGTCGCCACCGGCCAGCCTGGCGTGCGCATCGATCCCACCTGGAAGGCGATGAGCCTGCGCGCGTCGGCCACCGACCATGTGCACTACGACGGCGCGCGCGTGCCCGCGGCACGCGTGGTGCCCTTCGTGCCCGGCTATCGCACGCTGTTTCGCGACCCTGCGCATGCCGTCGTGAACGAACGCTACCGCGAGGACTGGGTGGCGCTGTCGGACCTGTGGCTCGGCTGCATGGCAGTTGGCGTCGCGGGCGCCGCACTCGAGGACGCCTGCGCCGGCATCCAGGGTCGCATCGCGATCATGGGTACGAAGATGGTCGAGCGGCCGACCATTCACGTGAACCTGGGCCACGCGGGTGCGCTGGTCGACGCCGCGCGCGCGAGCGTGCACGACGCCTGCGCGCGTACGGATGCCCGCATCGCCGCCGGCGTGGTGCCGACGGAGCAAGACTACCTGCAGCAGCTTGCCGCCAGCATGATGGCGCTCAGGCTCTGCGACGAGGCCATGCGCCTGGTGCTGCGCGTGCTCGGCGGCAACGGGCTGCGCGAGGGCGGCACCTTCGAGCGCCGCTATCGCGATTTCCAGGCGATGCCGCTGCACATCAACGCGCATCCCGATCGAGTCAACGAGATGTACGGCCGGCACCTGCTCGGGCTGCCGGCCGAAAACCCCTTCTGACCTGCGCAGCAGGCAACTCGCATCAGGCAGCAGGCAGCACGCATGGCAATCGACGTGGTGGAGTACGACGCGCGCTGGCCGCGGGGGTTCTCGGCGCTCGAACAGCGCTATCGCGCGGCGCTGGCGGGCGTGCCGGTGCAGACAATCGAGCACGTCGGCAGCACGGCGGTGCCCGGGCTCGCGGCGAAGCCGGTACTCGATATCGATATCGTCGTGGAACGCGCCGACGTGCCGGCCGCCTCGGCTGCGTTGGAACGCATCGGCTATACCCCGCGCGGGCAGATGGGCGTGCCGGAGCGCTGGGCGTTCGCGCCGCCCGTGCTGGTTGACCCGGCTCTGGGCGGCATCGCTCACCACACATACATCACCGTCGCGGGCAGCCTGGCGCTGCGCAATCACCTCGGCGTGCGTGATGTGCTGCGCGCAGATGCCGCGCTGCGCGACGAGTACGGTGCGCTCAAGCAGCGGCTCGCCCGCAGCGCGACCACGATCGACGAGTACATCGCGGGCAAGTCCGGCATCGTGCAGCGGTTGCTCGAACGCGCCGGGATCAGCGAGGTGGATCGCCTGCGCATCGACGGCAGCAACCGCAACCTGCGGGTGCGCAGCTATCGCACGGACGACGCCGTCGTGCTACGCCGCGTCTTCCACTCCTCGGTGCATGCGCTCGCGCGCGGGCAGTACGACGAGGCCCAGCGCCGCGCGTGGGCACCCGACGATCACGACGAGGCGGAGTGGCTCGCGCTGATGGAGCGGCTGCAGCCCAGCATCATGGAAGACGATGGCGCGATCGTCGCCTATGCAGACCTGCAGCCAGATGGCTACATCGACCATTTCTTCGTTGCCGGCGAGGCCGGTGGCCGCGGCATCGGCGGGCGGCTGATGGCGCACCTGCTGCAACAGGCAGCGCAGCGCGGCATCCCCATGCTGTACGCCCACGTGAGCCTGACGGCGCAGCCGCTGTTCGCCCGCGCCGGCTTCGTGCTGGAAGCGGAGCGCCGGGTGCAGTCGCAGGGTGTCGAGATGCGCAACGCGCTCATGCGCTGGCGGGCGCCGGGGAGCTGAATCCTAGCGCAGGATTCGGCATGCTCCGACGCACGGGCCACGCCCGTGCGGCCGGCCGCGTCTCCATCCCCGCAGTCACTCCCCGCAGTCACTCCCCATCCGGAGCACACAGATGTTCGTCGCCATGAATCGCTTCAGGATCTCGAAGGACCACACCGAGGATTTCGAGCAGGTGTGGCGGCAGCGCGAGTCGTTCCTAGACCAGGTCCCAGGCTTTCGTTCGTTCAACCTGCTCAAGGGACCCGAGCGCGAGGACCACATCCTGTACGCGTCGCACACGATCTGGGAATCTCGAGCCGCGTTCGAGGCATGGACGCAGAGCGAGCACTTCCGCCGTGCCCACGCACAGGCGAACCCGCGCAAGGGCACCTACCTGGGGCATCCCGAATTCGAGGGCTTCGAGGCCGTGCTCTAGCTGCCGGGCGGCAAGCGGCCTGCTCAGAGCCTGTGAAAAATTCGGGCGCCGTCGCGAGCCGTCCGATCAGCCGGCGAGACAAGGCGTCTGTGGCGCAATTCAGGGAGCTTGCCGAGGCAAGTGACCGCAGATTTCGCCACCGACAACGCCGTCGCAGCCGTTGATCGGCCGGCGCAGCAGGCGAACGATTTTTTCACAGGCTCTCAGAGGGTGTATACGAATTCAATATGTGACGCGTTAGACTCTGCGCAAGGCACACGAACGCGGAGCGATCGATGGCGAAAGGCGAGACGAATTCGCAGCCCGGCAGACCTGGACGCCCGCCATCACTGAACGCGGATCACACGGCGGTGCTACGTGCGATCACGCAGGAGCAGCCTCGATCGTCGCTGGACGAGGTCACCGGCGAGTTGTTCCGTCGCGCTGGCATCAAGGTCAACAGCGCCACCGTCCGGAAGGCGCTGCGTGCGGCGGACATCCAGAGGCTCAAGCCGCTGCGCCGTGCCGGTGAGCGCGCAGCGGTTCAAGGAACGACGCCGGCGCGTTACGGCTACACCGCTGCGCATCGTCGCAGCGACGGCCCCAGCGGCATGAACACCGACCTCACGGACGCCGAATGGGCGCTGGTGGCTGACTTGTTCGAGCGCGACGGGCAGCGCGGCGCGCCCCCGCGTTACGAGCGCCGCCACATGGTCAACGCGTGCTGCTACGCGTTGCGGACGGGCTGCGCCTGGCGGCTGCTGCCCAAGACATTTCCGCCCTGGCAGGCCGTCTACATGTCGTTCAAGCGCTGGGCCGCAGCGGCCGTGTTCGAGTCCATGCACGACCGCCTGCGTCAGCAGTGGCGCGACCGCATGGGCCGCGCCCCCGAGCCGACGGCGGCAATCATCGACGCGCAGAGCACCCGCAGCACCGCGCAAGGCGGCAACACCGGATTCGACGCCGGCAAGACGGTCAAGGGTCGCAAGCGCCACCTCGTCGTCGACACGCTGGGTCTGCTGCTGGCCATCACCGTCACCGCAGCCAGCGTGCAGGATCGCGATGCGGCAGCCGACGTCGTGGCACAGGCTTGCACCAAGGTCCCCGGCCTGAAAAAGCTCTACACCGATGGCGCCTACGGTGGCAAATGCGCCGCTGCCATCGAGCAGACCCATAGCATCCGCGTGGAAGTCGTGCGTCACCCAGGCAACCACAGCACGGGAACCTGGCAGGACGCCCAGCTCAAGCTATGGCCCGAGGTTGTAGCGAAGGGCTTCGTCGTGCAGGCCAAGCGCTGGGTGGTCGAGCGCACTCATGCCTGGAACGAACGCGCACGCCGACTCATGGCGCACCACGATCGTTCCAACTGGGCCCCGCTCGCATGGGTCTGGCTCGCAGAAGCGCGTATCCTCGCAACCAGACTGACCAGGTAGATGATTTCGTCTACACCCTCTCAGCGCTGCGCGAGCAGCACGCGGTCGTAGATCGCCGTCACCTGCGCGAAGTCGACGATCAGCGTGTGTGCGATGTGCCGGTCCTGGTCGTGCAGGTGGTACTTGAAGCGCTTCTGCTTCGTGCCCTGCAGGTATGCGTCGAAGTCCTTCGACAGCTCGCGCACGTCGGACACCAGGTCCTTCGTCCAGGTGCCCTTGAACGGTCCGAGCATCGCACCGCCGCGCAGGCAGATCGTGATCTCGTGATTGGTCAGGCCATCGTCCTTCATCGCGTCCTCCGGCGGGGTTGCAGCGAGTTGCCATGGGCCGTCGCCCTGCATGCTGCCACGCATGGCAGGCGAGCGCATCGCACTTCCGCATGTGTGCTCACGCGAGGTGAGGCGTGTCGCAGGATTGCGCTGCGTTGTACTTCGTTGTCTTGGGAGCGCATGAGCAGGTGAGGGCCGCTCGACCCGGCGGCCGTGGCTGTGGAAGAGTGCGGCATAACACCTGTCGGGCCGTCACGCGCGGTGCGGCAGGCGCATGCACCCGCCCGCGCAGGAATGGCGCACGATGAACGTGGACATCACGGCAACACTCGGTGACTGGCGGCGCGCTGCGCCCGAGGCGCGCGAAGCCGTGTTCGCGCAACTGCATGGTGCGCTGTCCGGCATCGCGGCACGACAGCTCGGCGGCGAGCACTCGGGCGACGTGCTGCTCGAGCCGGGCATGCTGGTGAACGAGGCGTTCCTGAAGCTCGCGGACCTTCACGCCATGACCTGGCAGGGGCGTGCGCATTTCCTTGCAACCGCAGCACGCATGATGCGCCAGGTGCTGCTGGACCATGCGCGACGGCGCGCCTCGCAGAAGCGTGATGGCGGCGTGCGCGTGCAGCTCACCCTCGCGGCGGCCGAAGGCGGTGCCGTGACCACCACGGCGTTCATGCTGGACGCCGCCCTTTCGCAGCTCGCGGCGATCGAGCCGCTGCATGCGCAGGTGGTGGAGGCGCGCTTCTTCGGCGGGCTCAGCATCGACGAGACGGCGGAGGCGCTCGGGGTCTCGCCGCGCACGGTCAAGCGGGCCTGGACCTCGGCCCGGGCCTGGCTCGCCTGGTACGTGGACCAGGGCGGCTAGCCGCGCGCTCGCGGTTGCGTCAGATGCGCACGCGGGCCCAGCCCCGGCGGCGCCACAGCAGTACATAGATCACCGACTGCAGGGCGCGGAAGCCGAACTGGTGAATGCACCAGATGCCCAGCAGACCGAACCCGAGCGCGGGCCCGAACAGCCATGCCCCGGGCAGCAGCCAGAGCCACTGGGTGAGCATGTTCACCCAGGTCACGCGGCGCACGTCGCCGGCACCGTTCAGCATTGCCGCGAGCATGTAGCCCACGCCATTCACCACGATCATCGCGCCGAGGATGCGCATCGGCGTGCGTGCGGCGTCGAGCGCCGCCTGGTCCTGCAGGAACAGCGACAGCACGAGGTCGGGTGCAGCCCAGAACGGCACGCCGAGGACGGCGAGTGCGCCTGCACCCACCCGCAGCACGTCCCGCGCCCAGCGTGCTGCGGCCTCCACGTCACCGCGCCCGAGGGACTCGCCCACCAGCGTCGCGCCCGCGGTGCCGAGCGCGAAGGCGGGCAGGCCCACGAAGCCGACGATGTTGATGAGCACCGCGTAGGCGGCCAGCTCCACGGTGCCGATCAGGCCGACGATCCGGTACATCAGCGTGAGGGCTAGGGTGTCGAGCAACTGCTGCAGGCCGACGGGCACGGCGAGGCGCAGCACCTGGGCAATGTCCATCCGCGATGGCCGCGCGCGCAGGAAGCCGAATGCGCGGCCGTGCCCCCAGCCGACCCCGCAGTACACCGCGAAGCCGAATGCGGACGCGCAGAAGGTGGCGATGCCCGCGCCTTCCGCGCCCAGCGCGGGCAGGCCGAGGTTGCCGAAGATGAAGCCCCAGGCCAGCACCACGTTGACGACGTGCATGCTCAGCAGCGCCGGCACGTAGAGATAGGAACGGCTGACACCGTTCCAGAAGCCGTTGAACGCATACACCGCGCCCATGAATGGGGCCTGGGCGATCAGCCAGCGCAGGTAGGGCACGCCGTGGCGCAGCACCTCGGGATCGTTGTTCAGCAGCGCGAACAGCCAGGGTGTCGCCCACCACAGCAGGGCGGCCGTGATCGGCGCGGCGACGGCGATCAGCAGCAGTGCTGCGTTCAGTCCAACCGCATAGCGCGCCTCGGGCGCGCCTTCGCCGACCCGTCGGGACACGATGGCCTGCACGGCCACGGTGAAGCCGGCAAAGAAGCCGAGGTAGATCCAGGCCGCCATGCTGCCGAGCCCGACGGCGGCAAGCTCGCGATAGCCCAGCTGCCCGACGAGGGCGGTGTCGACGAGGGTGAGCAACGCCCCGGACGCCATGCCGCCGAAGATCGGCAGGCCGAGCCCCAGGATCCGGCGTGCCGGGCGGCGCGAGGCATCGGCCAAGCCCGGCGGCCTGCCGGTCCCCGGTGTTGCCGCCTCGGGCGTTGCTGTCTCGGATGATGCTGTCTGCGGATCGGGATGCACGGGGCGGGGCTTGTTCTGTGACGTTCGAGGCGGCAGATGCACGCCAACGGCGCGTTGCTCATCGCGATCACGCGGCGCGGAGTATGGCGGCGCGCATCGCGCGCGTCCCCGGTCCATGGTTGGCTGCACCGTGCCCCTGGCCGGGCAGCAGGCGCGTGCGGCGGAATGACGGCGGTCCCCGTGCACCTGCGGCCTGCCGGTCGCTGCTGCGTGGCTGATGGGCCGCGCCGCCCCGGGGCATCGGCCCGCAATCCGCCTGATGGTTTCCGACCGCCGCGAGGGCCATGATCGGTACTCACTCGACAGGAGCCCGGCCATGACCGAATCCCGCGCCTTCGACCTCCGCGGCATCAACCACCTCGCCCTGACCTGCTCGGACATGGCGCGCACGATCCACTTCTATCGCGACGTGCTTGGCATGCCGCTGGTGAAGACCATCGATTTCCCCGGTGGCCGCGGCAAGCACTACTTCTTCGATTGCGGCAATGGCGACTGCGTGGCGTTCTTCGAATTTCCCGGTGGCCCGGCGGTGGTCGACCAGAAGACCCACGGCAAGATGGCGGCGACGCCCGGGATGATGCATCACGTCGCATTCAACGTGACGGACGAGACGATCGCCACGTATCGCCAGCGCCTCGCGAATGCCGGCATCGACGTCACCGAGGTGGTGAACCACGACGACTCGCCCACCGGTGCGAGCCCGGCAGTGAACGAGAGCACGTTCGTGCGCTCGATCTACTTCCGCGATCCCGACGGCATGCAGCTCGAGTTCGCGAGCTGGAGCCGACCGCTGACGATGCAGGACGTGCGCGAGGACCTGCGGGCCTGATTGGCCCTTGGGCGTCCGCTTCCAGCTGTGGGGGCGAGCCGCGGTGCGGCCTGCGGTTGCGCCCGCGCGTGCTGTCCGCATTTCCACCATGTCGCCCATGGGGCTCCCATGGACCGCTGCCGGGCCAGTGAAGCGCCGGTGATCGTGGCCTGGGCAGGCTGCGCGTCGCTGGTTCTCGCCGTGTGGTGGCTGTGGTCCCTGCGCCTTGCGCGCATGTCCCTGCACTGGCGCCCGCAGCGCGCCATCGTGGAATGGGTGCAGGTGTCGCAGGAGGAAGGTGACGACGCGCCCTGGTTCCAGCCGCGCATCCGCTATCGCTACAACGTGGGCACGCGCACCTGGCGCGGCAGCCGCGTGCACTTCGCGACGCCGTGGACGCGCAACCTCGGGGAGGCGGCGACGCCATTGCGCGGCATCGTGGTCGGGAGCGAGATAACGGTGTTCGTGCACCCGCGCAACCACGGGTGGTCGGTGCTGGTGCCCGGCGAGCCGCCGGGCGCGGTTCAGGATTTCATGGTGACGATGCTGATGGTGCTCGCGTTGATGGTGCACGTGCTCGCGTCCTGACGCCCCGAGCTGCGCACCGCGGCGGTCGGGGTCGGGCCTGGCGAATCCGCAACCCCGGGGGCCGCTGCGGGTACTGACGAACGTCGGTGGGTTTCCCAGGGGATCGGTCCCGCACGATGGACAGTGCGCCGCGGCTGCCGGCATGCTCCGGGCATCCCTTTCCGTTCGCCTACCTGCCCGACCAAGACCGCACGGAGCGTCGCCACGTGAAATTCGGCATCTTCTACGAACTGCAACTACCCAAGCCCTGGACGCGCGACAGCGAGTACGAGCTGTTCAACAACGCGCTGGACCA
>SXGQ01288064.1_pt1 | contig 13950 bp, 10 predicted proteins | sample 3178371 | NCBI WGS metagenome assembly SXGQ01 (sample SAMN11356859, study PRJNA531348) | freshwater metagenome | isolation source: freshwater sample F1-20 | place: China: Fuxian Lake, Yuxi | collected 2017-12-25
CAGACGTCTGACCGATGGTGTCCTTGGCCTGCACCTTGAACTTGTACTCGGTGCCGGCGGTCAGGCCCGTGATGGTCTTCGAGGTGCCCGTGACGGTGTCGACCTTCACGCCGTCCTGGAACACGTCGTAGCCCGCGACGCCCTTGTCATCGGTGGACGCCGTCCACGACAGCGCGACCGAGGTCTTCGTGGCCGTGCCCGCGAGGCCCGTGGGCTTGGTCGGCGGGGTGTCCGGCTCGGAACCCTCGGTGGAGACCGTGATCTCCGAGCTGAACTCGCCGGGCTGGAGGCCCGGAGCGTCGAGCGCGCGGACCTTGAACTGGTACGCGGTGGCCTTCGTCAGACCCTCGATCGTGGTCGAGGTGGTGGTGACCTCCTTGACCTTCACACCGTCCTGGAACACCTCGTAGCCGGCGATGGCGACGTCGTCGGTCGCGGCATCCCACGAGAGCTCGATCGAGGTCTCGCCCGTCGCGTTCCCGGCCAGGTTCTCGACCTTGCTCGGCTTCTCATCGACGCCCGTGGGCAGCTCGATGACGATGGACTCGCTGTAGTCCGAGAAGTTGCCCGCGGCGTCAAACGCCCGGACGTCGATCTCGTACACGCCGCCGGGGTTGAGACCGGTCAGCTCGTCCGCGGTCACGTTGCCGACCGTCTTGGTCTGACCCTCGTAGCGGATCTCGTAGCCCGCGACGCCGACGTTGTCCGTCGACGCGCCCCACTGGAGCTTGATCGAGGTGGGCGTCACGTCGTCGATCGACGTGATGAACGGCTCGCCCGGAGCGGTGGGCTTCTCGGTGTCCGCGGCCGCGTCCGTCGTGACGGTGATCTCGTCGCTGACGTCGGAGGTCTGGCCGATCGTGTCCTTGGCCTGGACCGTGAACTTGTAGGCGGTCTCCGGCGTGAGGCCGGTGACGGTCTTCGAGGTGCCCGTGACGGTGTCGATCTTGACGCCGTCCTGGAACACGTCGTAGCCCGCGACGCCCTTGTCGTCGGTGGACGCCGTCCACGACAGCGCGACCGACGTGGCGTCGGGATCGCCCGCGAGGCCGGTCGGCTTGCTCGGCGGCGTGTCCAGCGGCGGCGGGTCGATGACGTTGGTGTTCTGCAGCGTCTTGTTCTGGTCCGCCGGGTTGAGCACGCACGGGACGTCGAACGTGTTCGGGTTGTTGTCGCTGTCGACCGGGACGACCGGCGGCAGGACGATGAACGAACCATCAGCGCGCTTGGCGGTGATGTTCAGGTCGAGCCTGTCGACCGTGATGTTCACGACGCCGGTCTGGGTGAAGGTCAGCGACGGGGTCTCACCCGTCAGGCCCTCGAACTTCAGCGGCGGAGCGGCCGGCTTGGTGACCTCGGGGATCGCGATCGGCACCTGCACCGGAAGCGTGAAGTTCGGCGCGGTGACCGTCGAGGTCGCCTTTGAGGTACCGGAAATCTTGTTGGCGCCGATCAGATCGAGGCCCTGGTAGGTGCCCAGGTCGGCCTCGGCGGACGCGCTGATCGCGAAGGGCGGCGTGGGCTTGTTCTTCTCCCACTCCGCGGGGATCGCTGCATCGATGTTGACCGTGAGGCCACGCTCACCGATGAGCGGATAGGTGCACTTGTACGTCTGCGTCAGCTGCGCAGCGTTCGCGGGTGCTGCAGCCGCAGCTGCGGCGAGAGCGGCAATGCCGGCAGCAGCCAGCACTTTCCGCGCCCCAAAGGACCTGAGGGACACTAGCTTCCTCCCGATGTGAAAGCGGCGGCGCACTCCCCGGCGCACACCACATGGACAGGCCGCCCGATAGGCAGACGGCGACCTTCCCGATTGTCAGCGATATCCCGGCCTTGGACGCCGAGCTCCCGGCGGAATCCCGCGTCAGCGCCGCTCCGTGAGATAGAGCACCCAGCAACGCCGGGGTAAATGGGGCCTAAGGCGTGCCGAGATGCGAACTCGCACGAAGACGCCGAAGTGGCACGACGGCGGTATTCCCGGCCGTTAACGGCCAGCGGCCCCCGGTCACGCGCTGTGACCGGGGGCCGCCGGAACCAGTACTGCTCAGCCGAGCCCTAGGGCTTCGGCGTGAGGTTGATGTCGATGGTGTTGCCGCCGCCCTTGGCCAGCGGGCTGATGAACGCCTCCAGCAGGCCGCAACCGGTGAGGTCGCTGATGCCGTAGGTGCCCTTCAGGTTGCCGCCCTGCAGCGGGTCGAAGAACGCCGCCGTCGACTTCAGGTTGGCGATCGACGCCGACTTCGTGCGGCACTGGCCGTCACCGGCGATCGGCAGGACGCCGAACAGGTACAGCTGCTTCAGGCGCACCCGGAACTTCGCGGTCGCCGTCAGCACGCCGCTCTTCAGCGTGCCGCGCGTCTTGTCGGTCTGCTCAAAGCCGATGTCGGCCTTGACCGGCAGCGTGCCCAGGACCTTCAGGTTCGCCTTGGTGCTGTTGAGCGTCAGGTCCGCCGTGAAGTCGCCAGTGGCGAGCGTCAGGTCGGCGTTGATGCCACCGCTGAGCGGCACGGGACCCGTCGTGAGCGTCTTGAGCACGGACGTGCCCTTGAGCGTGTAGCCGTACTTGACGATCGTGTTGTCGGTCGTGGTGACCGTGATCTCGGTGCTGAACGCCGAGGTCTGACCGATCGAGTCCTTGGCCTGGACCTTGAACTTGTACGCGGTGCTCTGGGAGAGCCCCGTGACGGTCTTCGACGTGCCCGTGACGGTGTCGATCTTCACGCCGTCCTTGTACACGTCGTAGCCGGCGACGGAGACGTCGTCGGTGGACGCGGCCCACGTCAGCGCGACGGTGCTCGCGGTCGGCGTGCCGGCCAGACCGGTCGGCGTCGTCGGCGGGGTGTCGGACAGCGTCTTCGTCGTGATCTCGTCACTGAAGACCGACGTCTGACCGATCGTGTCCTTCGCCTGGACCTTGAACTTGTACTCCGTGTTCAGGGCCAGACCCGTGACGGTCTTCGACGTGCCCGTGACGGTGTCGATCTTGACGCCGTTCTGGAACACGTCGTAGCCCGCGACACCGACGTCGTCGGTGGACGCCGTCCACGACAGCGCGACCGACGTCTTCGTCGGCGTGCCCGCGAGACCGGCCGGCTTGCTCGGCGGGGTGTCCGCCAGCGTCGTCGACGTGATCTCGTCGCTGAAGTCCGACGTCTGGCCGATGGTGTCCTTGGCCTGGACCTTGAACTTGTAGGCGGTGCTCGGGCTCAGGCCCGTGATGGTCTTCGACGTGCCGGTGACGGTGTCGACCTTGACGCCGTCCTTGTACACGTCGTAGCCCGCGACGCCCTTGTCATCCGTCGAGGCGGTCCACGTCAGCGCGACCGAGGTGCGCGTCGGGGTCCCGGCGAGGTTCGCCGGCTTGCTCGGCGGGTTGTCACCCTGGGTCGAGATCGTGATCTCGTTGCCGAACGGGCCGATCTGCAGGCCCGGGGCGTCGATCGCGCGCACCTTGAACTTGTACGCCGTCGCCTTGGTCAGGCCGGTGATCGTCGTCGAGGTGGTGGTGACCTCCTTGACCTTCGCGCCGTCCTGGAACACCTCGTAGCCGGCGATGAACACGTCGTCGGTGGCCGCGCCCCACGAGAGGGAGATCGAGGTCTCACCCGTCGCAGTGCCGGTGAGGGTGCCGGGAGCGCTCGGCAGCTGGTCGACGTCGGTCGGCAGCTCGAGCACGATGGCCGGGCTGAAGTCCGAGAAGTTGCCCGCGGCGTCGAACGCCCGGACGTCGATCTCGTACAGGCCGCCCGGGTTGAGACCGGTCAGCGTGGTCTCGGTCACGTTGCCGACCGTCTTGGTCTGGCCCTCGTAGCGGATCTCGTAGCCCGCGACGCCGACGTTGTCCTCCGACGCGCCCCACTGGAGCTTGATCGAGGTGGGCGTCACGTCGTCGATCGACGTGATGAACGGCTCACCGGGAACCGACGGCGGCGCGGTGTCGCCGACGGGCGGGGTGACCGTGGTGTTCTGCAGCGTCTTGTTCTGCCCGGCCGGGTCGAGGACACACGGCACGTCGAACGTGTTGGGGTTGCCATCGCTGTCGACCGGGACGACCGGCGGCAGGACGATGAACGAGCCATCGGCGCGCTTGGCGGTGATGTTCAGGTCGAGCTTGTCGACCGTGATGTTCACGACGCCGGTCTGGGTGAAGGTCAGCGACGGGGTCTCGCCCGTCAGGCCCTCGAACTTCAGCGGCGGAGCGGCCGGCTTGGTGACCTCGGGGATCGCGATCGGGACCTGCACCGGCAGGGTGAAGTTCGGCGCGGTGACGGTCGACGACGCCTTGGACGTGCCGGAAATCTTGTTGGCGCCGATCAGGTCGAGGCCCTGGTAGGTGCCCAGGTCGGCCTCGGCGGACGCGTTGATCGCGAAGGGCGGCGTGGGCTTGTTCTGCTCCCACGTCGCGGGGATCGCTGCATCGATGTTGACCGTGAGGCCGCGCTCACCGATGAGCGGATAGGTGCACTTGTACGTCTGCGTCAGCTGCGCAGCGTTTGCGGGTGCGGCAGCCGCCATGGCTGCCAGGGCGGCGACGCCGGCAGCGGCCAGCGCCTTCCGCGGCCCAAAGGACCTGGGGGACACGTGTTTCCTCCGATGTGAAGGGACGGCGCACTCCCCGGCGCCGCCTCATGTGGACGTGCCGCCAGAGGACAGAGGCGGCACTGCTGCCCAGTCTCAGTGATCTGCGTCACGCAGTGGGGCGACCGAGCGACAGCTCGCCCACGCAACCGGCAAAGAGTCCTACGAACCCCGTAAATCCAGGCTAAATCGGCGGCCAGCGGTCCGAGATCGGCGCTCGCATGACGACGTGGAACTGGCACGACGTGCCGGGCAGAAGTGCCCGGCACGTCATGCGACGGTGATCAGGTGAACTTGCCGCAGCTGGGTTCCGCGTTCAGCGCGGGCCCGATCTCGGGGTTCGGAAGGAGCACGGCGATCGGTCCCGGGTAGTTGCTCAGGACCTCCATCTGCCCGCCGAGATCCTCGGTGAACTTCTCGAGGTCCTTCTGGCTGTCGAGGTCCGCGTCCTGGACGTTCTTCTTGACCACGCCGAGCTGCTGGGCGATCGTCTCCATCCCACCGACCGCCTGCTGCCACTCCGTGCTGGCGCGGTTGTTCGGCGGAGCGCCGACCTTCTCCAGCGTCGTGACCTGCACCCGCAGCTGCTTCTGCGCGTCCGTGAAGAAGCGCACGAGCGACCGCTGGGTGGTGTCCACGTTCGGCGCCTCGAGGTTCGGCGGCGAGAGGGGCTTGCCGGCGTCAGCCATGGCCACGCACAGCTTCTTGGCCCAGACCCGCTCGGGCGATGCGTTGGCCGAGACCTCCTTGGCCAGCGCGGCCTCCTTGGCCTTCGCCTCCTTCTTCTCCTCTTCCGTCGTGGCAGTCTGCGACGGCGCCTGCGGGACCGTGGTCCCGGCGGGCGCCGCGTCGGCCTTCTCGGCGTCGTCGTCCGAGCCGCCGCAGCCGACCATCATGGCCGCCGCAAGCAGCACGGCAGCGCACGCCTTCGGGCCCGTTCCAATCCTCATCACAGCTTCCCCCTGCTTCCCCGGATTTCCTTACTGACCACAGTTCGATGCCGCGGGCTTCCCGTTGAAGCGATCAGCGATGAACGCCAGCGCGTCCGTGTTGCCGCGCCCCACGGTGGTGACATGCCCGGTGTCGAACTCCTTCCAGGTTACGCTCATCCCGAGCCCGCAGTACTTATCTCGCAGCTGGCGGGCCTGGTCGTACTCGACGATCGGGTCGTTCGGAGCGTGGTACTGGTACACGGGCACGTTGATCTTCGTCGAGCCGAGCGTGTTCTCCGCGATGCGCAGCAGCCACGGCAGCTGACCGAACGGCAGCGGGCTCATGTAGTCCGACGCCTGCTTTCCGTCGTAGCCGAGCAGGAGCTCGATCGTGCAGTCGCCGGCCTCCATGGCAGCAAGCGTCGACGTGCCCGCGGCGTTCAGGTACGTCCCCAGCTTCAGCTCGTCGGAGTACGCGTTGTCGAGACCGATCAGCGCGTAGAGCATGAAGCCGAAGCCCGGCTTCCCGTTCAGCCCGATCGCGACACTCGCGAGGTTCGCCGGCACGCCACCGCCGCTCACACCCTGGAGGTTGATCTCCGGGGCGTAGGTCGGCTGAAGCTGCCCGGCCCACATCGAGGCGCCGCCACCCTGCGAGAAGCCGTGGACGACAACCTTCGCGTTGGACGAGAGACCCGCCTCGGGCAGGCGCGTCGCGGCGCGTACGCCGTCGAGGACCGCGGGGCCCATGGCCTTGCCGACCATGTACGACGTGTTCGGGTTCTGGCGGTAGCCCTCGTAGTCGGTGACCGAGACGGCGTAGCCCGCCTGGAGCAGCCGGTTGATCATCGCCTGCTCGTAGAACGCGCCCGAGTTGATGAAGCGCGAGATCGTGCACTTGAACGCCGGCCCGGTGGTGCCGCCGTTGAACGCCACGACGGGCGTCGTCGCCGGGTCCTTACCCTTCGGGACCAGCACCGTGCCGGTCACGACGGTGCGACGCTGGAGCGCGTCCGTCGACAGGTACATGACCTGCCAGGCGTTCGCGAGGCTGCGGGCCGTCGGCGGCCCGGCCTTCGACGGGCGGGCGCGGATGATGTCCCCGGGCTCACCGGCCGGCAGGGGCGCCGGCGGGGTGTAGAACGGGTCCGGCGCCGAGTTCGGCGTGGGCGCCGGGAAGCTGCGATCGATGACCGGAGCGGCAGTGGCCTGACCGACGGCGCCGAGCATGAGCCCGGCGAGCGCGACGGCGGTGCCGCGCGCGATCCTGGATGTGAAGGTGCGGTTCATGGCTGCGTCCCTACGCCTTCGGAGTCAGGTTGATGTCGATGGTGTTGCCGCCGCCCTTGGCCAGCGGGCTGATGAACGCCTCGAGCAGGCCACAGCCGGTGAGGTCGCTGATCCCGTACGTGCCCTTCAGGTTGCCGCCCTTGAGCGGGTCGAAGAAGGCGTCCGTCGACTTCATGTTCGCGATGGACGCCGAGCGCGTCCGGCACTGGCCGTCACCGGCGATCGGCAGCACGCCGAACAGGTAGAGCTGCTTGAGGCGGACGTGGAACTTCGCCGTCGCCGTCAGCACGCCGCCCTTCAGCGCGCCACGCGTCTTGTCCGTCTGCTGGAACGCGATGTCGGCCTTGACCGGCAGCGTCCCGAGGACCTTCAGGTTCGCCTTCGTGCTGTTGAGGACGAGGTCCGCGGTGTAGTTGCCCGTCGCCAGGTCGAGGTCCGCGTCGATGCCACCGGTCAGCGGCACCGGGCCCGTCGTCAGGGTCTTCAGCGCCGACACGCCCTTGAGCGTGTACCCGTACTTGATGGGCGGCTGCGTGTCGTTGCCGACGACGATCGTGGCGAGCGTCGTGTTCTGGCCGGGATCCTGGAAGCACTCCGTCTCGAAGTCCTCCAGCCCGGTCTTCGCGCCGTCCGCCAGACGGGCGTCGAGCTTGAGGACGAGGTCGCCTTCCACCTTGATGCTCGCCGTCCCTGGCGTGTTGAACTGCAGGGACGGCGTCTCGCCGGTGGCCGTGGTCTGGAATCCACCCGTCGCCGGGACCGTCGTCTTCGTCAGCGTCGTGGGCACCTGGAGCGGCAGCCGCACGTCACCCGGGAGGGTGATCGACGCGCCGGCAACAGCCGTGCCCGCGATGGTGGCCGTCTCGAGCGCCTTGAGGCCATAGGCGGCCTCGGCGCTGACGTCCGCCTTCGCGGAGATGACGAAGGGCGGCGTGGAGGTGCCGACCGGGACGCTGGAAGGAATGTCGCTGGTGATCTGCAGCTTGAGCGGCTGCGGGTCCAACAGCGGGAAGTTGCAGGTGTAGTTCAGCGTCAGCGAGACGGGCGCTGCGGTGGCCGGTGTGGCGGCAGCGGAGGCGAACAGGACGCCGAGCAGAGCAGCGGCGACGGGAACGCGACGTGCGCCGCGCGAGCGACGGATCGCGTGGTGGAGCATGAAGGGTGCCTTTCGAAGGTAGACCGGCTGGGAGAGACACGGCGCCCCCGCCACCAGGAAGGTGACGGGGGCGCCGGGATACGTCAGTCGTGACTCACGTCACTGAGCGTGTCGCTCAGGGCTTCGGCGTGAGGTTGATGTCGACCGTGTTGCCGCCGCCCTTGGCCAGCGGGCTGATGAACGCCTCGAGGAGGCCGCAACCGGTGAGGTCGCTGATGCCGTACGAGCCCTTCAGGTTGCCGCCCTGGAGCGGATCGAAGAACGTCCCGCTCGACTTCAGGTTGGCGATCGAGGCCGACTTCGTGCGGCACTGGCCGTCACCGGCGATCGGCAGGACGCCGAACAGGTACAGCTGCTTCAGGCGGACGTTGAACTTCGCGGTCGCCGTCAGGACGCCATTGGCGAGCTTGCCGCGCGTCTTGTCGGTCTGCTGGAAGCCGATGTCGGCCTTGACCGGCAGCGCGCCGAGGACCTTCAGGTTCGCCTTGGTGCTGTTGAGCACCAGGTCGGCCGTGAAGTTGCCCGTGGCGAGCTCCAGGTCCGCGTCGATCGTGCCCGTGAGCGGCACCGGGCCGGTCGTGAGCGTCTTCAGGACGGACGTGCCCTTGATGTTGTAGCCGTACTTGATGCCCGGCTGCGTGGTGGCTTCCTTCGTCTTGACGGTGATCTCCGTGCTGAACGGGCCGGTCTGCGGCTTCGTGTCCTTGGCCTGGACCTTGAACTTGTAGTCCGTGTTCGCGGCGAGACCCGAGACCGTCGCGGTCGTGCCGGTCACCGAGGAGACCTTGGCGCCGTTCTGGTAGACGTCGTAGCCGCTGATGCCCTTGTCATCGGTGGCGGCGGTCCAGTTCAGCGTGACCGAGTTGCTGGTCGAGGTGCCGGTGAGCCCGGTGGGCGCGCTCGGCGGGTTGTCGACCGGCACCTGGCCGGGCAGCGTCTCGATGATGACCGAGTCGCTGTAGTCCGAGAAGTTGCCCGCGGCATCCTTCGCGCGGACGTCGATCTCGTAGACGGTGGCCGGGTTCAGGCCCGTCAGCGTGGTCTCAGTGACGTTGCCGACCTGCTTGACCTGACCCTCGTAGCGGACCTCGTAGCCGGTGACGCCGACGTTGTCCGTCGACGCGCCCCAGCTCAGCTTGATCGAGTTGGAGGTGACGTCCGCGGCCGAGCCGATGGTGGGCTCGCCCGGCTTGGACGGCTTGACCGTGTCGCCGCCGCCGCCGTTGCTGACCACGACGGTCTGCAGGGTCTTGTTCTGACCCGCGGGGTCGAGGACACACGGAACGTCGAACGTGTTCGGGTTGCCGTCGCTGTCGACCGGGACGACCGGCGGCAGGACGATGGCCGAACCGTCGGCGCGCTTCGCGGCGATGTTCAGGTCGAGCTTGTCGACGGTGATGCCGACGTTGCCCGCAGCGGTGAAGGTCAGCGACGGGGTCTCGCCCGTCAGGCCCTCGAACTTGAGCGGCGGAGCGGCCGGCTTCGTGACCTCGGGGATCGCGATCGGGACCTGCACCGGCAGGGTGAAGTTCGGTGCGGTGACGGTCGACGACGCCTTGGACGTGCCGGAAATCTTGTTGGCGCCGATCAGGTCGAGGCCCTGGTACGTGCCCAGGTCGGCCTCGGCGTTCGCGGAAATGGCGAACGGCGGCGTGGGCGTGTTGGTCGTCCACGTGGCGGGGATCGCCGCATCGATGTTGACCGTGAGGCCGCGCTCACCGATGAGCGGGTAGGTGCACTTGTACGTCTGCGTCAGCTGCGCAGCGTTCGCGGGTGCGGCAGCCGCCATGGCTGCGAGGGCGGTAACGCCGGCAGCAGCCAGCGTCTTCCGCGCCCCAAGGGACATAAGGGACACTCGGACTCCTCCTCAATGAAGCTGGAGCGCACTCCCCGGCACTGCCAGCTGTGATGACAATCGCCTCTAGGACAGTGGCGACGTGGCGAGTCTCCGGGATGTGTGATCTGTGGCACGCTCCACGTCCCCAAAGGGCTTCGTATCCAGGTCCAAAAGCCCCCTATTTGCTGGTCTTTCTACCCTCATGAACCTCCGAGATCCGGACTCGCACGATGACGCGAGAGTGGCACGACGTATGACGGCGACCTCCGTTCTGGCCGATCGGGCGAGCCGTGCGGTCGTCGTCGCGCTGGGCGATGCGCGAGGCGCACCGCTCTCCGCGGCCGAGATCTACGCGGCGTCTCATGTCGGGCTGGCGCTCAAGCTCCGGCTCCTGCGCGATCGCCTGCGCGAGCTCGAGCGCGCGGGTGTCGTCTCCGCCGCCGATGTCGATCCCGCCGCGCACGGCCCCGGCCTGCACTGGGTGCTCACGAGCTCGGGGCAGGACCTTCACCGCCTCCAGTCCGTGATGCAGCACATCGTGAGCGACGCCTCCGGGCTCCCGGAGACGACGGCGGCGCCGATTCGCGACCGAGCGGTCGAGCGGACCCTGCAGGCATTGGCCGACCCGGCGGTGATGCGGATCGTCACGGCGCTGGCCGCCGGCAGCGAGCTGGATCCCACCGAGCTCGAGGCAGCGTGCCGCCCGACCCCAAGGCGCACCCTCTACCGCAGGTTGAACCTTCTGGTGGAGACCGGCGTCGTGATCCGTCAGACGAGCCGCGGCGTCCCGCGCCGCACCCGGTATTCCATCTCCCCGACCTGGCGGCAGGCCGCGGTGCTCCCGCTGCTGGGCGCGTGGTGGGAGGGCCGCCACCGCGCGGCCGACGATCCCGTCGACATCGAAGGTCCCCTGCGGATCGTGCTGCCGACGGTCCGGGTCGCGCGCCTGCCCGCGAGCGCGCGCGTGCTGTGGGTCGTGGACCAGAACGAGGCGAGCCAGCGCCTCCTGCTCGAAGCCGAGGGTGACCGGCTGCGGCTGGTGGACGCCCCGTCGAGCGAGGAGGCCGACGCCGTGACGACCGGCACCCCGCGGGCCTGGACCGCCGCGCTGGTGGCCGACCAGCTCGGTGACCTGCGCATCAGCGGCGACCACCTGCTCGCGCACGCGGTGCTCGAAGCGGTGCGCTCCGCGCTCTTCGCGTCGGTGCGCTGACTCAGGCGCCGGCGGCCTGCGCGGCGGCGGCCTCAGACGGGACGGCGGGCGCGTCCTCCGCGGCGACGTGCCGCGCCGCCCACGCACCGATCTCGCGCAGCGACGTGCGCGCCTCGGGTGTCCCCCAGACGGGCACGACGTGCGGGTGGCGGTGGAAGACCTGCAGTTCGGTCTCGACTCCGGCACCCGCCAGCCGGTCGGCCATGCGGCGGGAGTCGTCGGTGATGAGCTCGCGCGAGCCGACCTGCAGGAGCGTCGGCGGGAAGTCAGCGAGCAGCTCCTCGGGCGCGTAGAGCGGGGAGAGCCGCCAGTCGGTGGGATCGCGCGGGCCGACGATGACGTTCACCAGCCGGCTGACGACCTCCGGCGGGATGAACGGGTCGAGCCGCGCGTTCGCCGTCACCGAGTCGCCGGTCATCGCCAGGTCCGCCCACGGTGAGAGCAGCACGAGCGCGGCGGGCACGGGCAGGCCCTCCTCGATCGCGTGCAGGACGAGCTCCAGCGCGATGCCGCCGCCGGCCGAGTCCCCGGCGACCACGATCGCCTCTGCCGGGATCCCCGACGCGAGGAGATGGCGGTACGCGGTGAGCGCGTCGTACGTCGGCGCGGGCGGCCAGTGCTCGGGCGGCAGCCGGTAGTCGATGGCCAGCGCCGGCGTCGATGTGACGTGCGAGATGCGCGAGACGAGGTTGCGGTGCGTGCGCGGGGACCCGAAGACGTACCCGCCGCCGTGGATGTAGAGGACCGCACGCTTGCCGGTCGCCTCCTGGGCCCGTGGCGCCGTGACCCACTCCGCGGGGAGGTCCTCGATCAGCGTCTGGCGGACCTCCGTCCCCCGGACGACCGGGATCGGGCCGGGCGGCTCGAACGCGCGCTGGGCGAGCCGCAGGCCGCGGCGCGTGAAGCGCCACTGCGTCACGACCGGGGTCCACGTCGAGCGCAGCGCGCGGTCCACCCCGATCGCCTGGCGGCTGACGGGGCCGAACTCTCGGACGGTCGGGGCGGCGGGCATGCGCGACAGTCTGACCGTTGTCGTTGTCACAGGCCAGGACATGAGACGCGTACGGGCGCGGAGATAGCATCCCCGCCCATGCGCACCGCTGTCCTCACCGTGTCGAACGACGTCGTCCACCGGCGCCGCGACGACGAAGCGGGCCCGCTGCTCGCCGAGCTCGCCGAGGCGACGGGCCTGGACGTCGACACGATGGAGGTCGTCCCCGCCGACTTCGACCTCATCGAGGACCGGCTGCTGACCTACGTCGACGAGAGCTTTGCGCTCGTGCTGACCGCGGGCGGCTGCGGTCTGGAGCCAGAGGACATCGTCCCCGAGGCGACCCTCAGCGTCATCGACCGCGAGGTCCCCGGCCTGGCGGAGGCGATGCGCGCCGAGGCGATGCGCCACGCGCCGACCGGCGCCCTGACCCGGGGCGTCAGCGGCGCGGCGGGCGGCACGCTGATCATCAACCTGCCCGGGACGGCGAGCGCGGTCCGTGAGCTGTACCCGGTACTCGGCCCGGCGCTCGTCCCGGCGGTGACCTCCATGAGGCGCGCGCGTGGGCTCGAGCCCGGCCGTTGAGCTCGACGCGCTCGGCCGGCGGTTCGGCGAGCGCACCGCGCTGGAGGGCGTGACCCTCGACGTCCCCGCCGGCGCGACGCTGGCGATCCTCGGCCCCAACGGTGCGGGCAAGTCGACGCTGCTGCGGATCCTCGCGGGGCTGCTGCGGCCGACCGAGGGCGTCGCCCGCGTGCTGGGGCGCAAGCTGCCCGACGAGGGCTGGGCCGTGCGCGGGCGCGTCGGGTTCCTCGCCCACGAGACCATGCTCTACCGCGAGCTGACCGCGCGCGAGAACCTGCGCTTCCATGCCGGGCTCTTCGGTGTCGCTCCCGCGCGTGTAGATGAGGTGCTGGACGCGGTCGGCCTGGGCGCGCGGGCCGACGACCGGGTCGCCGAGCTCTCGCGCGGGATGACCCAGCGCGTGTCGGTGGCGCGCGCGGTGCTGCACGACCCCGAGGTGCTCCTGCTCGACGAGCCGGTCGCGAACCTCGACCCCGGGGCGGCCGAGCAGGTCGGCCCGCTCATCGGGCGCGGCAGCGGCCGGACCCGGGTGCTGACGAGCCACGACCCCGCCGCCGCGGCGGCCGACGCCGACCTCGTGCTCGCGCTGCGCGACGGGCGGCCGGTGTTCGCCGGCCCGGCGTCGGACTTCGATCTGGCGGGGCTGTACGCATGACCCGCACGGTCGGAGTGCTGCTGCGCAAGGAGCTGCTGCTCGAGCTGCGCATGCGCGAGTCCATCCCCGCGATGGCGCTCTTCAGCATCACGGTCTTCGTCGTCTTCCACTTCGGGCTGGACGCCGACCGCGTCGAGGGCCAGCTCGCCGCCGGGGTGCTCTGGGTGACCGTGCTGCTCGCCGCGCTGCTGGGCATCAACCGGCTGTTCGTCACCGACGCCGAACAGGGCGGGTTCGACGCGTTCCTCCTCGCGCCCGTGGACCGGACGGCGCTCTACGTCGCCAAGGCGCTGGCGCTGCTGCTCTACCTGCTGCTCGTGCAGGTCGTCGCGATCCCGGCGTTCGGTGTGCTCCTACTCGGCCCCGGGCTGGGCCAGGCGCTGCCGGGGCTGCTGCTCGTCGTCCTGCTCGCCGACATCGGGATCGTCGTGATCGGCACGCTGGTGGCCGCGATCGCCATTCGTACCCGCACGCGCGACCTCATCGTCCCGCTGCTCGCGCTGCCGCTGCTGATCCCCGTGGTGCTCGCCGCGTCGGAGCTCACGGCGCCATTGTTCGGAGAGGGCGGCGCGGAGCCGCTGCCCGGAAACTGGCTCACGCTCGTATCCATCTATGATCTGTTGTTCGCGCTGATCGCCTACGCGATCTTCGACTTCCTGCTGGAGGACTGACCTCAACGATGTACGGCAAGGGCCTGCGCCCCCTGGCGGCCGCCA
>SXGQ01299492.1_pt1 | contig 13950 bp, 14 predicted proteins | sample 3178371 | NCBI WGS metagenome assembly SXGQ01 (sample SAMN11356859, study PRJNA531348) | freshwater metagenome | isolation source: freshwater sample F1-20 | place: China: Fuxian Lake, Yuxi | collected 2017-12-25
CTGCTCGACCACCGTGGGCACATAGTAGTTATAGGCATCAAGATTCATGGCATTCCAATCAGTGGTCGTGTTCAGCGGATTCGGTGTCTGAGGAGGTTTCATCGTGCTCGTGGTCATAGTCGTCGTGGTTCTGTTGATGATCCGACTCTGAATGTCCAATCACTGCATCACGATCAAGCACATTGCCACTTGGGTCAACATATTCAACACAGTGAATCAACCAATCAAGAGCCTTTGATTTGCTGATCTCGGCAGCCAAATCAACGACAGCATCATTGGCTTGGTAGGCCGCACGAATCTGCTCAACACTAACAAATTTAATTTTCTTATTCTTCGGCGAACCAGCCATCTGATACTCGCGGAAAGCCGCTTCATTACTGCGATCCGCCATCGACTCAAATTCTTTTTCAACTTCTTCGTCAGTCGCTTCAAGATTTTCGGCCTTGACCACGGCGCGCAAAGCCAAGTCAACCTTGACGGCTTTTTGGCTTTGTGGGCGCAGACCCTCAACAAAGGACTGCGCATCTTGACCAGTCGCCTGAAGCCACTGATCAATGTTGATTCCCTGACTTTGAAACTGACGAATCGTGTTTTCGACTCGCCGTTGAAGATCGGCAGCAACCATGACCTCAGGAATTTCAATGTCAGTTAATTCAATCAGTGCATCGGTCACTTTTTCCACTACGACATTGCGAACCTGATTAAGACGGTTCGTCGTAAGGCGATCAACGACTGACTCGCGCCACTCGGCGACGTTCTCAAAATCTTCAATGTTTTCAGCAACCCAAGCATCGCTCAGTTCAGGCACAACGAGTTCTTGAACTGATGTCAAAGTGACTGCAAAATCTGCGGGCTCCTGAGTACCAGATGGGGTGTCACTGAAAGTAAAAGAGGCACCCGCCACTTGACCAATGAGATTCTCATCAAACGAAGGGGCGACCCACTTTTTGCCAATCTCGTAGGACCATTCTTCAACTGCCAAACCAACAACCGGCTCGCCGTCACGGCTGCCTACTAAATCAACAATGACGAAGTCACCTTCTTGGGCGGCGCGATCAACGGTCTCCAGCTTGCCAAGACGGCGGCGCTCCGCATCAAGGACATCATCAATTTCTTGATCGGGCACTTCGATTGCTGGCACTTCGGCGCGAAGCCCTGCATAACCAGACAACAAAATGACTGGACGAATTTCACAGGTCGCATCAAAAGACACGGGCCCGTCCTCTTGACCGCCAGTGATATCAATCTGAGGTGTGGCGATGATGTCCACATTGTGCTCGCGTACCGCTAAACCGAGGTATTGGGGAACGGCATCACGCAAGGCCTGCTCGCGAGCAGCACCAATACCTATCCGCGCCTCAAGCACTTTGCGAGGGGCTTTTCCAGCACGAAAGCCGGGTAAGCGCACTTCCAAGGCAATCTTGGCAAATGCAGCGTCAATGTCACGGGCAAAATCAGTCTCGTCCACTTCGACGGAGAGCTTGACTTTGTTGCCCTCAAGGGGTTCGCAGGTCGTCTTCACAGAGAGCAGAGTGTATCGGCGATGTCGCACTGAGGACTCGTCATAGGGCATAGTTGGTGTATGTCGTTTTACACTTACTTTGGAGAGACCCGATGAAAGCCAACTGGAAGCCCCGATGGAAGCCCCATGCCTTGGCCACTCCGCATAGCGATCAGTTGCAACTTCGCCTTCGGGACAAAGTCGTCGCCATCGTTGATTTAGCCGATGTCCCCAACGGCACTGAGGGCAAAGTTCTCTTGGCCAATGGCTTCAATTGGGAGCGATATCGCGTCCTTTTTAATAACGGCATCGAACTTGGGGACCTTGACGGACGCAATATTGCACCCATTGGACGCACCGCCAAGCGTCTCGCCAAAACTGCAGCGCGCCGCTAATCACTATCGTGTCGGGCTCGTTGCGGCATCGTTTTCCAGCACTTGCTGGACCAGCGGGCATGTGGGCGAGATTTGATGGCCCATCGGGTACACAAATGGTCGATTCGGCCATTTGCGCGGTCCACGATTGGATGCTGTCAGGTCAAACCGCTGCCGTCGGAGGGCCTTTCGAGGCCGCCCAACAATGCCAAGAGTTGCTTGACATCACCCGAGTGACTCTCAGTCAATTATTCAATGCTGATCCGAAAGGTTTTAGTTTTGGCCCCAACACGACGACCAACAACATGGCGATGGCCAATGCCATTTCCGAAACTCTGCGTCCAGGTGATCGAGTCGTGGGCACCAAACTCGACCACGACTCCAACGTCATGCCCTGGCGTCGGGCCTGCGAAAGATCCGGAGCCGAACAAGTTTTGGCTGATTTTGATCCCCTCACGGGAGTCCTTGACGCAGCCAGTGTGAGTGCCCTCATTGACGAACGCACGCGTTGGGTGACGTTGCCAGCGGCATCTAACTTGCTCGGCACAATGCCTCATTTGGAGCCGATCATTAAGCGTGCTCATGCCGTCGGTGCATATGTCTATGTTGATGCCGTTGCCGCCGCTCCACATCACGCCATTGATATTGCCGGCCTTGATTGCGATGTATTAGTCACATCGCCCTACAAATGGTACGGACCGCATTGTGGAGTCATTTGGTGTCGCCCAGAATTGATGACCGAACTTGATATCTGGCGTGTGCGTCCCGCAGGCGATCGTGGACCTCGCAAATTTGAAACTGGAATGCCAAATTTTGAAGCCATCGCTGGAACGCACGCCGCTGCCAGATTTTTAATTGAAGAGGGCATGGACCAATTAGCCGAATATGAGTCACAAGTTTTCATGCGCTTGTGGGACGGCCTTGGCAATATCGCTGGGGTTCGACGCATCGGACCCACCGATGGACAACTGCGGGCACCCACCGCTGCTTTCGTCATTGCCGATCGTGACCCGGCGCAGATCAGTGACCGCTTGGCTGCGGAAAAAATCGCCCTGTGGGATGGCCATGCCTACGCAGTTGAGGTGGTTGAGCACCTTGGTCTTGCCCATCGTGGCGGAGTTATTCGCGCCGGCGTGGTGCGCTATATCGAAAACGACGATGTCGATCGCCTACTCAATGCCGTTGAGCGTTGCTGTCACTCAAAAAATTAGTTCTGACGCTCACAATCGACAGGAAATTGGCAGTCATGCGCCACTACCTCTAGACTCACGGGGTGCCCGCCAAAACCACATCCGCAACAGGTCGCCTCTCAACAACACAAATCAGCGACTCCCCTACGTCACGCCAAGCTGACGGGCGCCGCGAGCGAGGCAACCGCAATAAGGCAGCAGTGGTCGCAGCCTTACTTGATCTGTACGCACAAGGTGAAATTCAACCTCCGGCAGCGCGAATCGCAGAGATAGCCAAAGTTTCCGAACGCTCCGTCTTTCGCTACTTCGACGATATGGAAGACCTCTCGGCCTTCGCCGTTGAGTTGCAATGGTCACGCGTGAAAGATCTTTACGAAGACCTGGTGTCAGATGGAAACTTCAGCGAACGCCTCACCGCTATCGTCCAACAACGTCTGCATCTCTACGACAAGGTCGAGAGTGTCTATCAAGTCGCGGTTCTCGCGGCGCGCAAAAACGCCGTGGTCGCATCCGCTCTCAAGAAACGGCGCTCAATATTGCGCCATCAAACGATGAAGCAGTTCGCCTCAGAACTTGACAATCATCCTGACTCGACCAATGCACGGCGAATTCTGGACTTCACCTTGAGTCTTGAAAATATTGATTACCTGAAGTCCGCAATGGGTCTCTCCAGCGCGAAAAGTTCCGAAACTTTACACGCAGCAGTTTCTATCTTGTTTCGTCCTGCGCATTAGGACAAATATTCAAACTTGCGACGCCATTCATCGAGAGCCGCATCAATATGTACTGGCACCACCGGCGGCGAGATGAGATAACCCTGCGCTGCATCACAGCCGAGATCACGCACCATACGAAACTGGTCCGCTGTTTCAACGCCTTCAGCCACGACTTGCATATTGAGAGAATGTCCCACGTCAATACCCGATCGCACCATCGGGTCTGGCTCCACAGCAGCAATATCTAAACGACTGACCATCGCTCGATCAATTTTTAGTTCCGTAAATGGAGCCACTAGTAGTCGCTCATAGTTGCTAGTGCCAGTACCAAAATCATCAACCGATAAACGAAAACCTGCGATGCGCAAGCGGGTCAAGATGGCCAAGGCAGGAGCGACGTCAGTAATCGGCGCAGTTTCTGTGACCTCAAATGTCCATCTCTCACTAGGTGCCGCCTCGAGAAGGACACGCTGCGCTCGTCGCGGCAATTCCTCATCGTTGAGGTCCAACACGGAAATATTGATTGAGATATCAGCAAGCGACGCCAAAGCGCGATAGCGCTTTCGGTCACGAGCGGCCATCATCATCACTAAATCCAATAACTCGCTGGTGCGTGCCTCTTGTTCCACGAGGGCAACCAAAATCGCTGGCGAAACATCTCCGTGATCTTTATGGCGCCAACGAACGAGCGCTTCAACGCCGAGCGCTTCACCTGTCTGCGTGGAGATCTTGGGTTGATAGGCGAGGTGCAAGAGATCTGGATCCAATAACACATCAGCATTGATGATCACCTTGGGCCCGGTGGGATCCATGCCCTGATCAATCACCTGTGACCACTCCATCATCGCCGTTTTCAAGACATCCAACGAAAATGGCTTGGCAAATGTACCGATGACGCGGAGTTTGTGCATCTCGGCAATGCGACCAGCGGTATCCAGCAGTGTTTGATCTGCCCCACTCACCAGAATCACGGGCATGCCACGATGAGTCGCCCCCAACTTGCTCATGATCTCAATGCCATCAATATCGCCGAGAGACAGATCTAGAACAACCAGGTCAAAGCGACCACCGATGGCATCCTCAATATCTCTTGGAAGGCTGGCCGATGTGGCATCAAAGCCAGCCGACTCGGCGACAGCCACGATCAGTTCACAAATCGCTTCTTCGTCATCAATCACTAAAACTTTGGGCGTCTCACTCATGGCGAATCTTCACCGCCACCCACTTGGTCAACAGGTGCATCTCCATCACGATGGGCAATGAAAGGTGACAATGCGCTGTACAGATCTTCGCGGGAAAAAGGTTTCGCCAGAGTACGTTCTCCGAGTTCTTGCAAGTTTTTCATCTGCTCCGAATAACCAGTCATGAAAATGACCGCCAGATCGGGCACGATCGCTACAGCCAAGCGAGCGAGTTGAATTCCATCAACTTCTTCTCCGAAGTTTGCATCTGAGACAAGGACATCAGGTTCAAAAATCTCAATCATTTCTAAGGCTGCCTTCGGCGAGGTAGCAAACCGCGCATCAATGCCCATGTCAATCAGCCAGGATGCCACCATCTCTGCTAGGGATTGTTCATCATCGGCCACAACCACACGGCGTCCTGAACGGCGTTGCACCACTGCCGCCGCTCGAGTTTGGCGACCTGAGTAAATCGGCAGGCTCATTGTCACTGTTGTACCAATGCCGAGGCGACTCTCCAGAGATGCCGATCCCCCACTTTGCTGCGCAAAGGCATAAACAGTTGCCAAACCAAGCCCAGTGCCTCGACCTACGCCTTTAGTGGTGAAGAAAGGCTCAAAGGCGCGTGACACAACATCTGCTGGCATTCCCTTGCCATCGTCTGCCACCGAGAGTTCAAGAAAACCACTGTCAGAGTTCGTGCGCGCAGAAATTCGCAGTGTTCCTGTCGGTCCCATGGCATCTCGTGAATTGAATGCGAGATTCAAAATACAACTTGATAAGCGACCGGCGTCCACCATTAACTGGACCGTGGGTTCAGCGAAATCAACTGCCACTTGGCGACCCTCGCCAAGTGCTTGGCGAACAAGAGGAAGTAGACCTTTGATCAATTCTGAGAGCGTCACCGCGCTTTCTTCGAGAGGCTGGCTACGGGCCACAGCCAGCAACGATTTCGTAATCTCTGCGCCGCGCTCAACAGCGGTAATGGAGCGAGAAACAAACTTTGACAACTTCTCATCACCGGTGACTTTTTCATGTATCGCCATCAACTGCAGGTTGCCTAGCGTGACGAATAAAAGATTGTTGAAGTCATGGGCCAAACCACCAGCCAAAGCACCCAAAGATTCCATGCGCTCTGACTGCGCCGAACGCATCGCCAAGTTGCGGCGCTCAGTTGCGTCCAATGAATGCAACAGTCCAAGTGGATTGATTGTGTTCGGGCCAATTGGTCTGGCTTCAAGTTCAAAAATTCGCATTGTGCTTTCTGTGTCATCTTCAGCCAACTCGGCGTACCCCGGTCCGCCATCTAGGGCCTGCTGCAATAAGTCGGTGACTAAGCGGGCCCGACCAGATTGTGCATTCAGGTCAAAGAGTTCAATCACTGGTAAGCCAGGAATTCTCGTCGAAAACCTCTGTCGGACCTCTTTGTTGGCAATCACCACACGAAAATCTGCATCAAAAACAACCGACATACCAGGAGTCGTGTCAAGAGCGGCTTCAAGGAGTGACTCGCGTTGTTGACGTTGCACTTCCAATGCGAAGTGAGTATCAGCTGCACGCAAACAAAAAAGTAAAAGCAGCGCCGTCAAAATCAATTCAATGCCATAGACAACGAAAATAATTGGATCACCTGAAGCAAGATCGGTGCCAGCGACATCTGTCAAACGTGCCCATACTTGGCGCGTCACTTGGGCTGCCACGAATGACACCAGAATGATCATCAGCGGGGTGATCAGTTGCGTGGCCGAGGATCGGTCAAATATGAACCAATAGGTGGCTCTGCGCGTGGCTACCATCGCCGCTAGACATGACGCAGTACCCAAGCCAATGACGCAATCAAAAAATGAAACTGCTTCACCTTGACCTGCTACATGAAGCACCAATACTTCCAGACCCGCGCCGACTACCCCAAGGACACTGACACCCAATAGGAACGTCAAGATGCGCCGCGAGGGGGCGTGCGATGACATCGCCGCTGTCGTGCGTTGTAGAACCGTGGCCAGCGTCACGATCTCAATCACTCCGACGCAGCCCAGCAGAAGCAGTACCAGCACGGACGCCCCACCGAATGCATCGCCTACACGGGAACCCAACACTGCGTATCCGAGTAGCACACCAACTGAGGCACTTGCCCCACAAATCCATCCCTTGAAGATCCAGGCAATCGCCGCTACGGCCACGGCAAAGCGCACGTCAACCCAACCGCCAACCGTCGGCCACACTGCAACACATGTTGCTAGGCAGGATCCAACGCACCAAGTTGCTGCGGGCTGAGAAGAGTGGCGAGGCGATTTCATAAGTTTTTCCAACCCAAGTTGACTCGGATGAGAACAAAGATGGCGTTACCTGATCGTACGCCGATTGACCCTCCTACTCAGGGCATATCAACATCTCTGCGAGCGTCCTTGGATCAAGCAGTGAGTTTCGCAGATCGATACTTGCTCTAACTGAAAGATCTCGCCGAGTTTGTGAGATTATGCAGTATGAGCCTGATTAACGCACCCATCAATACCCTGTCCGGTCACGAAACAACTTTGGGAGGACTCGGAGCCGACCTGATGTTGGTCGTCAATGTCGCCAGCAAGTGTGGACTCACGCCGCAGTACACGGGTCTTGAAGCGTTGCACGAGAAGTACGCCAACCGTGGTTTCAGCGTTGTCGGTGTTCCGTGTAACCAGTTCATGGGGCAAGAACCAGGTACCGCCGAAGAGATTGCAACGTTTTGTTCGACGTCATACGGTGTGACTTTCCCGCTTCTTGAAAAGATTGAAGTCAACGGTGAAGGCAGCCATGCGATCTACACGGAACTCACAGCCTCGGCCGATGCCGAAGGCCACACGGGTGACATCCGCTGGAACTTTGAAAAGTTTCTCGTGAGCAAGTCGGGCGACATCATCGGGAGATTTGCTCCCATGGTCCAGCCAGATGACGCGACTTTGGTGGCCGCCATTGAGGCACACCTTTCACGCTAAGTTTTTCGTGTGAGGGCCCGAGAGCAATCTCGGGAATCAGAGGGGAATTATGTCGCATACGCATCAAAGTGAACGTGTCGCTATTGTCACTGGGGCCGCCGATGGAATTGGTGCAAGCATTGTTCGTCGATTAGTGGAAGATGGCGTTCGTGTTGTGGCTGCCGATATTGATGTTGAGTCAGGTGCAGCATTACAGACACAATGTGGTGAGCAGGTGCGATTCGTGCGAACCGATGTCACCAGTGAGCAAGACATCGTTGCCTTAGTTGCCGACACTGTGTCTGTCTTTGGCAAGGTAGACATTTTGGCTAACAATGCTTGGGGTGGCGGTGGCATGGGACGCGTCGAACACAAAACTAATGAGTTACTTCAACATGGTTTAGATATGGCCTTCTATGCAGCTTTTTGGGCGATGCGCGAATGTTTCCCGATCATGAAAGCCCAGTCGTGGGGTCGAGTCATCAATATGTGTTCGCTCAATGGGGTCAACGCTCACATGGGAACTCTCGAGTACAACGTTGGTAAAGAAGCTTTGCGCTCGTTGACGAGAACAGCCGCCCGCGAATGGGCATCAACGGGAATCGTCGTGAATGCTCTCTGTCCAGCGGCCAAGAGCGCTGCTTTCCGCCGGGTCATGAGTCAACACCCAGAATTAGTTGCATCAGCCGACGCTCACAATCCAATGGGGCGTATCGGCGACCCGTACGAGGACATTGCCCCCGTTGTCTCTTTTCTCGCCAGTGAAGATTGTCGGTACATGACAGGGAACACACTTTTTGTTGACGGTGGCACACACATCAACGGATCGTCATGGGCCCCAGATCTTGGTGATCACTGACCTAGCTTTTGGCCTTTACACGCCCCGCATTTTATATTTCATGATGTCCGCAGCGGTGAGGCTTGAGCCACATTTCGCGCTGGCCGCCATCACTTCTGGATCGGTTAATGAAGCGGTGTCGAAGTAGTCAGCAGCATAGATAGTAAATCCATCGCGGTAACGGCGCACACTGGTTCCACGAAACATCGGCACACGCTCGCCGTCGCTGGTGACCGCGACTTGCACCCACTCCTGCAGATAGGACTTGCCGTTATTGAGTTCGGGGCCGACGGGCATGAACTCGATGTTCCCGACGCGCGGCATGATGTCCATAATCCACGATTTGATTTCATCGCGACCATGAAAGACTCCGAATATCGGATCGTGATACACCGAGTCCGTGGGGTGGAACTGGTCGCAATCAGCGTCAAAGTCAACTTCCGAGCACACCGTGACTGGCGTGGCCAGATGCCGTTGCCACTCTTTAGGTGATGGCACATCGGGTAGCGGCGCTGCCTCCACTCCAGGTGGTGGTGGAACACGAAAAGAACCCGTGTCATACACATCACAAGCCCATGTCATCCAACTGTCTCGATAGCGGCGCACACTGACCCCGCGCGACATCGGCATTTTTCCTTCCCCCATTCCCATGGCTTGCATATCGGCAACCATTTGCCACTCATCAAGAGTGGTGACGCCTTCACCGTCATCAAAAAACTCAGGCTCTGATGTGGGAACGAATTCAATGAAACTGATTTCCGACATCATCGGCACGAGCCAGGCACGAATATTTTTTTGCCCATAATACGAGCCGTAAATCGCATCGAAATAACGTGAATCCGTGGGATGCATAAAGTCCGCCATCAGATCAATACCAGCGCGCCCCACCGCAGGATGAGACAGCGCTGACATCATTTCTTCGGGCGTCAGATGACTGGATTCAGTCACTAGACGATCAACACTGAGCGGTTGATCAGTCAATGACTCAGCAAACTTCTCAACGAACTTTTCAACCTTATTCACAATAAAATCTCCCTTTTACATGACGACCGACTGAAACTTAACTACGAACTAAAGAACCTGGCCGCGCCCCAGTATCGGCATCATGACGGCGCGTGACTTGACCTTTCACCAATGTCGCCACATAGCCCTTGACGGGCTGAATCAGACGCGTCCCACCTGCAGGCAGATCGTGAAATGCCTTGGGTGGTGAGACCGTAAGATTTTCAAAGTCAATAACATTGATATCGGCGCGCAGTCCGACTGCAAGACGGCCGCGATCATTCAGTCCGTATAAATCTGCGTTGCGGCTTGTCTGTTTCGCCACCAAGAACTCCAACGGGATGCGTTCACCGAGATGACGATCACGAGCCCAGAAGGTCAATTGGGTTGTCGGCATCGTGGCATCACAGATGAGGGTCACATGCGCTCCGGCATCCGAGAGACCAGTCACGGTTTCTGGGTGCATCAGCATCGTGCGCAAAACCTCTTGGCTTTCATGCACGTTTGCTCCACCCATCAGGGCACACATCGCAGCCCCATTTTGCTCAAGCATGTAGTCATACAACAGACTCAAAACATTTTCTCCCGTGGATGCTGCCCGAGAACCGAGCATATGTGATGGGTCTGGTTCGTAGTCCACTGGGTCCGCTAGCGGGTACATGAAACTTGCCGCGTTTTGGAAGAGTTGATACATGTTGGCCATCGAACCTGGTTGGTCAACAGGCACATCACCTTCGGACATGATGGCGGCTTTGACTTCTGGCTGAGCCATTTCTCGTGCTCGCTCGGCCAAAGATAAATGCGACAACTTCATGTACGTCGGTCGACGCTGAAATGCGTGATAGCCCGACAAGCCCGAGGCCAATCCGATCGGCCGTGAGGGAACCTGCGGAAACAATTGCGCCCCTGTTTGATTAGCAGCAACGACCATTTCCAGTAGTCGTTGCCAAGTATCTGGGGCATAGTCGGGTGACTGCACCAAAGTAAATGTGACCTTGCGTCCACTTTGACGAGAGAAATCAGCCATCAATGTCAGTTCGGCCTCGGGAGTTGTGCGCTCTCCACCCAGACCTTCCAACTTGCCGACAGTTCCCGCGGGAATCATTTCAAAGACACCTCGACCAGCTTTTCGCATGGCTTGAGCGATCGCTGAAAGTTCTTGATCAGGGGCAAAGGTTCCAGGTACTGGCGAACCGTCAAGAGCGCGATGTCCAATGGTGCGCGAGGTACTAAAACCCACGGCTCCAGCAGTGATCGCTTGCGTCACGAGACGTGACATTTCGTTCAGATCTTCATGGGTGGCATCAAGATTTTCTTTACCTCGCTCACCCATCACGTAATACCGCAATGCGCCATGAGCGACCTGTGCTCCGACATCCAACGAATACCGACGACTGGCGATGTAATCCATATATTCAGGGAAGGATTCCCACTGACCCCACTCAATGCCTTCATACAGCGCAGTGCCCGGAATATCTTCGACGCCTTCCATGAGTTCAATCAGTGACTTTTCACCTCCTGGTCGCACTGGCGCAAAACCTACGCCACAGTTACCCATCACGATTGTCGTGGCACCATTACCAGCCGAGGGATCCATGACTTCGTCCCAACTCACCTGACCGTCGTAGTGGGTATGAACGTCAACCCAACCTGGCGTGACTATGGCTCCATCGGCATCAATAATCTCGCGAGCCGATTCCGTAATCGCACCTCCAACCTCAACGATCAACCCATCGCGCACGCCAATATCGCCTTGACGTCGTGCATCGCCCGAGCCATCGACAATCGTTCCACCCTTGATGACATAATCCAGCATCATGACCCCCAGTCAAAATCTTACGAAGGGTAAGTTAGCCCACAATCAGCCAATCAGTGGTGCTCGAGAAGCCCAGCTTCTGTGGACCATTGCCAATGCATCCGGCCATGTCCGGCATTGGCTGCAAGAACTCCGCCGACGGTGCCATCGGCCCATGGCGCACCAGGCAAAGTTTCGGCTAGCTGCTCGTCAGAAAGTTCACTCAGCAATTGCAATGTCACCGAACGGGCACTGGCAGTCACGGCGATTGCTGCGCTCAAGGTCATGCCGCTATGTTTGACCTGCCACTCCTCGGTCATCGCGTGCACCGTGGCCATAATTTGCTCAACGGTGCGGGGCTGACCCGAGGCATCGGTACGCAGACCAACAGGATTACTGTCGCCCCCAATGTGGCGCCGAATCATCGCCGCGAAGTTACGCTCAATCAGAGCAAGATGCACAAAATGGTCGGTGACTGTCCACATATTGGAGGCGTCATGTTCGCTAGGTGTCAAAGGACGCACAAGTTGCTCTTCAGAAAGTTCGCCCATCGCGTTCAACAGCCAGACCCGGTCATTATTCAGCGTGGTCTCAATTTCAATGCGATTCATAGATCCCCCTCAACATCGTCAGTCTCACACATTTCATAGACAATAACGGCTCAAGGATCAGACACACATCTTCGGCGCTCTCGTCAGCCTTGAGCCCGTGCCCCAATGGGGTGAGACAATCGGTAAACATCAGACTCCAAACTCACTGTGCCGATCATTAAATGTTATCTTCATCTCATGGAATGGATTTCTGACCCAACAGCATGGAGCGCGCTTGCCGCTCTCCTCACCCTTGAGATCGTGCTCGGAGTTGACAATGTCGTCTTCATTTCAATTCTGGCATCAAAATTGCCCATCGAAAAGCAAGAAAAAGCCCGTAAAATCGGTCTCCTTGCAGCGGGTGGGATGCGCGTCTTGTTACTTCTTGCTGTCGGTTGGGTGATCACGCTCAAGAAGGAACTCTTCACTATTGGTTCTGTTGGTTTCAGTGGAAAAGAACTGATTCTGCTCGCTGGTGGAATATTTTTGATTTACAAAGCGACCTCAGAAATCCACCACAAACTTGAGGGCGATGAAGGTGAAACTTCGGCCAAAGTCGCACCAACTGTGGCCGCAGTGATCGCTCAAGTCCTGCTGCTTGACTTAGTTTTCTCCATTGATTCGGTGATCACGGCTGTGGGTATGACGACTTATGTGTGGGTCATGGTGATCGCAATCTTGACTGCTGTGGGCATCATGTTGTTGGCCTCAAAAGGCATTTACAACTTCGTCAATGCCCATCCCTCAGTCAAAATGTTGGCCCTTGCATTCCTCTTGTTAATCGGAACCACCTTGATTGCTGAGGGCTTCGGTCAAAAGATTCCGAAGGGCTACATCTATGCGGCGATGACGTTTTCGGTGTTTGTCGAGGTGCTCAATATTGGCATCCGTCGCAAAGCACACAGCCAGCCATTGCACCTGCGCGAGTCGATTGTCGCTGCGAAAGAGCAGTCACCCAGCTAATTGACATTGACACTTTGTTAGAAAGTGGCTGCGACTTCAATATGCCCAGCAGCACGCCAGGTTGATGCTTCTATTGATTTCCTTTGACGGACCAAGGCTTTGATCATGATCACTGGAGCCTCATGAACCCCACTGATGAGTTAGGGGGATGTATCACTCTCACACCCCCCAGATACTGTGGTCTTGTCATCATCCAGACGATCTGAGGGGCTTGGCCCGTTGAAGATCACCAACCGATTTCAAGTCGGTGGTAACGCCAAGATCGATGAGGAGCAACAACATGAGTAAAGAAACCATTTACACACCAGGGCATTCCGTGCATTTCATACAGGCACGAAAGGCTTTAGAGGGATTTAAGCAATGGCGGGCAGTCTCCGTTATCGAGATTGGAGAAGGTGTCGTCACGCTCCAATTGAGTGGCATCGCTTCCATCTACGAATGCTGTGACACCACCCGACTGCGCGAACTGTTTGACACTGGACGAGTACCGCTCGACCAAAATGGAGAAAGTCTGGCGATTTTGGCACCGCACAACGTCTTGGTCATCCCCTGTGCAAACGAAGACAAGATCTTCCCACAACAAGCTTCAGTTAATGCACTGGTCAGTTACCTAAAAGATGGTGCCGCTCTATGGTCACCAACCACAGACGGTGCATGGCACCTCTTCTCAATCGCATTACACGGGAAACAGTAGATAGAGGGGCCTCAGTCTGAGATCCAGCGGAGCGGCGCATGAAGTTTCGGACTCCTACCTTTGGAGGGGTATGCACCTAATTCCCTAGCCCAATAGACACGAGCTTTGAGGCATGCCACTTAGGGTATTTCTAATCGAAATTCAGCTGTTTGCTA
>SXGQ01155500.1_pt1 | contig 13949 bp, 13 predicted proteins | sample 3178371 | NCBI WGS metagenome assembly SXGQ01 (sample SAMN11356859, study PRJNA531348) | freshwater metagenome | isolation source: freshwater sample F1-20 | place: China: Fuxian Lake, Yuxi | collected 2017-12-25
AAAGGCTTGGATATCGTCGAACAAATCGCTGCTAATGGGACTGCCAATGGACAGTCAGATGGCTCTCCTAAATATCCTGTAGAAATCCGCTCAGCTCGTTTGCTCTGATCCTTCGGTAGGGCTTTTTGAACCTCTTCGCCGTGTGCGTGGAGCATCCACGCCATCAGCAACGCGTCGTGACCTAACAAGAAAACCTGTGTGCCCAATCATCCGATTTTCAGGTCGTACAGCAAGGGAATCAACGTGCCATCCTCTATGCAGGGATTCCCAGGAATACGGTTCGGTAAACCTTCGATCGGATCGGAGGGCTTCAACGGTCCGCGAAAGTTGTGTGGTGGTCGTGACATAAGCGATGAACACTCCCCCAGGACGTAGATAAGTTGCGCTCTGATCTACACATTCCCATGGTGCAAGCATGTCTAGAACTACGCGATCGACTCCGCTCTTGCCAATTTCAGCATGAGAGAAATCTTGCTCTTCAAATGACCCAACGAGAACACGCCAATTTTTTGGTGATGCGCCAAAGAAGAGCTCGACATTCCTCTTGGCAATTTCAGCGAAATCTTCGCGTCTCTCAGTGCTGATAAGTTCGCCGGTATCTCCAATCGCGCGAAGTAGAGCAATAGTGAGCGCCCCAGAACCCACTCCCGCCTCAAGGACAACATCGCCCTCGGATATATCGCCATAACCCACAATGTCAGCCGCATCTTTGGGGTAGACGATGGTTGCACCGCGAGGCATAGCGAGGATGAAATCCTCATAGAGAGGGCGCATCGCAAAATAGGGCGTGTTCGAGGTTGAGCGAATAAAGGATCCCTCGGGCAAACCTACACATTGTGCGTGTTCGATAATCCCCTTATGGCTATGCCATGAACCGCCCTCCTTCAAGGTAAAGCTATAAAACTTCCCCTTCTGATCAGAAAGTTGGATGCGATCGCCATACTCGAAGCGACCTTTGCGTTTGGCCCATCGTTGCCCAGAATCCATGTGTCTCAGTCTAAGGTGTCCGTATGAATGAAGACAAAGAAGGCGTCCCGCCATCGACAATTGCCACGCTCTCACCAAGTCGCGCTAGCGATTTTCTCAATTGTCCACTTCGCTATCGCTTTCGGACGATCGATAAGTTGCCTGAACCACCGAGTGTGGATGCAATTCGCGGCACCTTAGTTCACTCCGTGTTGGAGAAGTTGTTCGCTTTCCCTAGAACCCAACGAAGTCTCACTCTTGCGGAATCTCAACTTCTACCTCTTTGGAACGAAATGAAGAATGAACGTTCTGACGTGCAAGAGTTGTTACCAAAGATAAATGAAGAGGAACTTCTACTTTCGGGATTTACGCTAATAAAGAGATATTTTGACCTCGAGGATCCAACGGTCTTTGAACCTGCTGAACTTGAAGCATTTGTCGAGGTTGCCCTCAATGACCAGCTCGTGATCCATGGTTATATAGATCGTCTAGATATCGCACCTACAGGTGAGCTTCGCATCGTTGACTACAAAACTGGCAAAGCCCCTGGAATCGGGTTTGAAGAGAAATCCTTCTTTCAGATGAAGTTCTATGCGCTTATTCTTTGGAGGACTCTCGGTAAAGTTCCAAAACGTTTGCAGATAATTTTTTTGGGAGATGGAAAGATTCTCACTCAGGATCCAACCGAGGATGAATTGTTACGCACGCAAACTAAGATCGAGAAGATTGCCACAGATATAGAGGAATCTAAGAAGAGCGGTAAGTGGGTAACGAGGAAATCACCACTCTGTGGTTGGTGTGCTCATCAGAGTATCTGTCCAGAATTTGGCGGCACCCCTCCGCCGCTGCCTAACGGGAACGAACCAATTTCCAGAGCGAATTGAGCGAGTGTCCCTCGAGCGACTGGATAACTGCACTTCTATCCTCCTCTCGGATAGAGGCAATATGTGGGACAGCGATTACCCAAGCGCCACTGCTGCGCGCTGCGGCAACTCCTGTCGGGGAATCTTCGATGACCAAAGAATCATTGATCTCTACCCCTAAAAGCATTGCCGCTTTCAAATAAGGGTCGGGATGGGGTTTTCCTCGTTCAACGTCGTCAGCAGATATCGAGAGGGCGAATGGGTGGTTATCTATAGATAACAAAACTGAATCTACCAGGCGGCGTGGACTGGCTGAAACAAGAGCACTAGGAATGTTTAACTCTGCGATTTCTTCGAGCAATCCAGATATCCCTGGCATCAATGTCACGGATTTAAATTTATTAGCCATTCGATCAATCAATTCTCTTGCGAACCATTGTGAATCTTCTTTTCCACCCGCGAGTTCAGACATATAGCGTCCAACTTTCTCCATTGGCCCACCTAGACAGAAGAGCTGATCGGAGTCCTGCCAGATAACGCCAAATTCAGCCATAAGTTCACGTTCGACTTCTAACCAATATGGCTCAGTATCAACCAACAGCCCATCCATATCCAAGAAGACCGCTACCGGAACATCAGGGAAGGATCTCATGTTGCGTTGAAGTATTTTGCTTCTGGGTGATGAGCGATGATTGCTGATGTGGATTGTTCTGGATGGAGTTGGTACTCCTCAGACAAATTGACTCCGATGCGTTCTGGATGGAGGAGTTCACAGAGTTGAACTTGTTGCTCCAAGTTTGGACATGCTGGATATCCAAAAGAGTAGCGGGATCCACGATATCCCTGATCAAGGATCTCTCCCAGTTGATCGCTATCTTCGCGACCGAAGCCCAGTTCATCACGGACTCTGGCATGCCAGTACTCGGCTAACGCTTCAGTGAGTTGGACAGATAGACCATGCAACTCAAGGTACTCACGAAAATTATTTTGAGCGAACAATTGAGCAGTAGCTCTACTGGCCGCCTCTCCCATCGTCACAATATGGAATGCGACGACATCGATCCTTCCACTCGATTTGCTTGCATAAAAATCAGAGAGACACAGCCTCTTATCTCGGCGCTGACGTGGAAAGGTAAAGCGTGTGATCTCTCTTCGAGATTCCAGATCGTGTGGGTCAAGAATTATCAGATCATTACCTACGCTGTAACAGGGGAAATAGCCATAGACAACTGCAGCTTCAATCCAGTTATTCACTTGAACTTCATTGAGAAGCGCGCGTAACCGCGGGCGTCCTTCCTCCTCGACCATTTCGGCGAAGCTCTTTCCACCTTTTAGACCCCATTGTCCGACAAATAGAGCTCGCTCATCAATCATGCTGACGTAGTCAGCCAGAGGAATGCCTTTGACTACGCGTGAGCCCCAAAAAGGTGGGGCAGGAATTTTGTTATCTGAGGAAATCTCACTTCGCTTAGTATCAATTTCTGTTGGATCGCCAGTATGCGAGGTCACTTTGGTTCGACGTTTTCGTAGTTCAGGTAGCGCCGCTCCTGGCTCCCCCCGCTTGATTGCCATTAGACGATCCATGAGTTCCAGACCCTCGAATGCATCTTTGGCATATCGGACGGTTCCGGAGAAGTTTTCGGCTAAATCCTGCTCTACGAAGGCGCGAGTGAGCGCGGCACCGCCCAGGATTACCGGCCATCGCTCTGCTATTCCTCGGGTGGAGATTTCTTCGAGGTTCTCCTTCATAATCACAGTCGATTTCACTAGAAGGCCACTCATCCCAATCACATCGACGTTCTCCTTCTCGGCCTCGTCGATTATTGTGTTGATTGTTTGTTTGATACCTATGTTATGAACGCTATATCCATTATTGGAGAGAATTATGTCAACGAGATTCTTACCTATGTCATGAACATCGCCTTTTACTGTTGCGAGAAGAATCTTGCCTCGTCCACTGGAATCCGTCTTCTCCATTTTGGGCTCTAGGTGTGCTACTGCTTTCTTCATTACCTCGGCACTTTGTAGTACGAATGGCAATTGCATCTCACCCTTGCCAAACAACTCTCCAACCGTCTTCATTCCATCAAGAAGAAGGTCGTTAATGATTTCCAACGGTGCAATACCTTCGGCGATTGCCAACTCCAAATCATCTTCCAGACCATTTCGTTCCCCATCAATAATCCGCGCCTTGAGTCGATCGGTCAGTGGCAAAGCCGCTAGTTGTTCAGCGCGCGAATTGCGAGAGGCAGAAACTTCGGCGCCCTCAAAATGCGACAAGAACTCTGAGAGAGGGTCATAGGAAACATTTCCGGTAACTGAGTCGTATTCCCGCCGGTCATAGATGAGGTCGAGGGCGAGTTTGCGTGAGAGTTCATCGATGCGGGCCATTGGTGTGATCTTGGATGGATGAATGATTGCACTAGTCAATCCCGCTTCTACCGCTTCATGGAGGAAGACTGAATTGAGCACGATACGAGCTGCGGGATTGAGTCCGAAAGAAACATTGCTTACACCTAGAACGGTTTGAACTTCTGGATATAAATGTCGGATGGATCGGATCGCGTTAAGTGTTTCTATCCCATCTTTGCGAGTCTCCTCTTGTCCAGTAGCAATTGGGAAAGTTAGGGAATCGATGAGAATGTCAGAGGTGCGCATCCCCCAGTTTTTCGTTAAATCTTCAATGAGTCGGGTAGCTATTTTCACTTTCCAATCAGAGGTACGTGCCTGCCCCTCTTCATCTATCGTGAGTGCGACTACGGCGGCTCCATGTTCTTTGACAAGTGGCATTATTCGAGCAAAGCGCGAGTTTGCGCCATCTCCATCCTCATAATTGACGGAGTTGATAACGGCGCGGCCACCGAGTCTTTCCAGTCCTGCTTGAAGGACAGCGGGTTCGGTTGAATCGAGGACAATAGGCAATGTGGAGCTGGTGGCAAATAATTCTGCAAGAATTGTCATATCCGCAACACCATCTCGACCCACATAGTCAACGCATAAATCAAGCATGTGGGCACCTTCGCGAATCTGATCTTTACCTATCTCGAGACATTCTTGCCAGTTCTGTTCAAGAAGCGCTTCACGAAAGGCCTTTGACCCATTGGCGTTGGTTCGCTCGCCGATTGCCAGGTAAGTGTTTTGCTGTCTAAAAGAAGCATGTTGATAGAGCGAGGCTGCTCCAGGTTCATGAACGAATGATCGTGAGCGCAAATCTTTGAACTCCCTATCCTTGAAGATTTTGACTACTTCCGCTAAATGTTCGGGAGTGGTCCCACAACAACCGCCAATGATGTTCAGTCCGTAATCATCTACAAAAGTTTCAAGGCTCTTTGCCAATTCAGAGGGAGAGAGCGGATAAAACGCGCCCCCATCTTGCAGAACCGGCAGGCCAGCATTGGGCATGCATGAGAGCATCGCAGTCGAGGATTTGGAAAGTTGTCGAAGATGTTCGCTCATCTCGGCTGGTCCGGTTGCGCAATTAAGGCCGATTACATCTATCCCCAGGGGCTCAAGAGCAGTTAGCGCCGCGCCAATCTCACTTCCAAGAAGCATGGTGCCAGTTGTCTCAACGGTAACTTGGGCAATTAACAGGAGATCTTTCCCTGAAGAATCAAGGGCGCGACGACAACCATTTATCGCAGCTTTTGTTTGTAGAAGATCTTGCGAGGTTTCTACCAATAGAGCATCAGCGCCTCCATCGATTAGGCCGCGCGCACACTCTTGATACGCATCCCGCAACTTCGAGTAGGGAGCATGCCCAAGCGTTGGTAATTTTGTACCTGGCCCTATCGAACCAAACACCCATTTTTGAGATTCACTTGAAAATTCATCGCAGACCTCTCGAGCCAAGCGCGCTCCCGCGAAAGAGAGCTCATAGATTCGATCTTCTATCCCATATTCAGCAAGATTGCCGAAATTCGCGCCAAAGGTATTGGTTTCCACCCCATCAACTCCGACCGCAAGATAGGCCCGGTGTACCTCTCTGACCATTTCTGGCCTGCTGACATTGAGGATTTCATTGCACCCATCGTGGCCTTGATAATCATCGAGGGTGGGATTCTGGGCTTGGAGCATCGTTCCCATAGCGCCATCGACGATTACCACACGTGCAGTGAGGGTTTCGCGAAGGCTTTTCATTGGAGTAAGGGTACCTGCTCTAATGTACCGCTATGGAGATCTACTCCCTCCCCTCGCTTCGGGACCCAATTCTTCTTGCCGCTTTTCAAGGCTGGAATGATGCGGGAGAAGCAGCCTCCAAAGCCCTCGATCACCTTCTTTCGCTCTGGCCTTCGCAATTGATAGCAGAGGTTGAATCTGAAGATTTCTACGATTATCAAGTTAATCGCCCGCAGGTCTTTCTCGATGAGGATGGCGAGCGAGAATTGTCTTGGCCCACGACGACAATCCATGCAGTGAACGTCCCCGAATACGATCGAGATTTGATAATTGTTACCGGGGTGGAGCCATCCATGAGATGGCGAAGCTTCGTGGGTGAAATTCTCTCACTCGGCGAGGATCTCAATATCTCTCTCGTGGTGTCACTTGGATCGCTTCTTGCGGATGTCCCACACACCCGGCCGATTCCCGTAACACTCTCGGCGGCAAATACAGCGTTAGCGAAGAAATTCGGAGTTGAAATGAGTCGCTATGAGGGACCGACCGGAATTCTTGGAGCGATTCAAGATAGTTGTAATGCACGCGATATTGATTCGGTATCGCTCTGGGCCGCGATACCGCATTATGTATCGGCCCCTCCATGTCCTAAAGCGACTCTCGCCTTGATCAACCATCTAGAAGATTTGCTACAGATAAACATTGACGAAGGAGAATTAGCTGATGATGCTCGAGCATGGGAATTAGGCGCCACCCAAATCACTCAAGAAGATAGTGAGATATCTGAGTATGTGCAGTCGCTAGAGGAATCTAAGGATGCCGCAGACCTACCGGAAGCCTCCGGCGAATCTATTGCGAGAGAATTTGAGCGGTACCTGAGGCACCGAGGCGAAGAGAAAAAGTAGCGCTTGCGCTACAGGGCAATCCCCAGAACTCCATCTAGATATCGGGAGAGTTGCCCGATGGCATCTACTGAATCCGATGGTTCTGAATTTGCGAGAGCATGAATTCGATTCTTTGACCACTCATCAATGAGGGCAAAAGCTTTTGGCGTATCCAAATCATCACTGATTGCGGCAGAGATATCCATCATCAGTTCATCCACCTGTCCGCCATATGGACTTGAAAAAGCTACGCGCCATAGATTCAATCGATTTTCGGAATCTGAGAGCAATCCATCGCTCCACTCTCGATCAGCGCGGTAGTGGCCAGAGAGTAATGCAATCCGAAGCACCATCGGATCGATACCTTCATTTCGCATTTCAGAGACGAATTTGAGGTTTCCACGGGACTTGCTCATCTTCTCACCGTTCAACCCAATCATTCCGGTATGCACGAAACGACGAGCAAAATCAACACCACTAAGCACCCGACCTTGTGCTGCACACATCGAATGATGTGGAAAATGGAGATCACTTCCTCCCCCTTGGATAGAGATGGGAGCGCTGAGAAATCTCAGTGCAATTGCGGTGCACTCGATATGCCATCCAGGGCGTCCGGGTCCGTAAGGTGAAGGCCAATTCGGTTCACCCTCGCGGTGGGCGCGCCAGATTAGGCAGTCGAGAGGATGTCGCTTACCGAACCTCTTCGGGTCTCCGCCGCGCTCTGCAAATATCGAAATTTTCTCCTCGAGTGAAAGGTTGGAGTAAGAGTTGAAATGTGAGTCGCTCGAAATATCAAAATACAGATCGTCCTCGACACGATAGACGGCGCCGCTCTTCTCCAGCGCGGCAATCGCATCAGTCACCCAAGGAATAGTTTCGACCGCTCCCATGTAATGATGAGGAGGAACGACCCTTAGGGCTGTCATATCATCTCTGAATAGTGAAATTTGACTCTCGGCTAGATCTTCCCATGGAACATCATCTCGCTTGGCTCGTTCAAGTAGTGGATCGTCTACATCGGTGATGTTTTGGATATACGAAACGGATTTTCCAGTGGCTAAGGAATATCGATGAATGAGGTCAAAACTTAGATATGTGGCGGCATGACCCAGATGGGTTGCATCGTATGGAGTGATGCCGCAGACATACATCGAAAGAAGAGATTCTGGAATTTCCTCAATTTTCCTACTGACACTGTTAAAAAGCTTCAATGAGGGCAGCGGGCGATTCAATGGTGGAGGAATGTAGTTCGTCGACCAGGCTTTCACTCTTCCAGTCTAACTGGTGTGTAGCGGAGTATTTTGCGTCTACTACATCTGAGGATCTAAACAGGTGGCCACGGCACTGCGGGCCAATCCTCGGACGGATATGGAAATAAACCCTCTGCAAGAAGAGTGGTTGCCCTACTTAACGTTTCACGCAATTCGCGTTCACTCAAGAATTCTCTTGCCTCTTGTGAAAAAGAATCAAAATGGTCAACGACGTACCTGACTATTTTGATTTCGCGCTCCCCGAGTGGTTTTCCCATCCATTGCCAGAGCACGGTTCGTAGCTTATTTTCTTCGTGGAAACACACCCCATGATCACATCCAAAAAGTTGACCATCACTCCTCGGGAGGAGATGACCTATCTTTCGATCAGTGTTATTCACCATCGCATCGAAAAGAACGAATTTACGGAGTCTTTCATCCTGCGATTGAGCGAGTTCGATTAAATCCACGGACTCATCCACATCAATCCACTCTTGAACCGCTCCCAAACCATAGGGGCCATCACGGAAGATCGTTAATGGCACAATATGAAAACCGGCGAATTCACTGAAACGATACGCCGACACTTCCCTCCCGGCTAACGTTCCATCTGGAAAATCCCATAATGGTCGCTCCCCTGCAATGGGTTTATAAATAACATCGACGGATACATCATTAAGGGTGGCTTGGCCAAAGAGGGTGGCATTGGAGGCATCAACCAAACGCCCTGTTATGGCGATTTCACCTCTAGCAATCGCTTCGCTAGCGTCGATAACCATTGGCCCTCGGGCAGAGGTGACCGGCGGGGTCTAGGGGGTTCGCGCAGAATGGACAGGGCGGACGACCTGCACCCACTAATGCGAGTGAATCAACGGCGAAGGTAAGAGCCTCTTCGACACCTATAGTCACTTTCAATAAAGGTGGACCCTCCAATACATCTTCAATAATCTCACCCTCTTCTCCACCTTGTGCCTCGATTATCAATTGTTGAGTCTGTGGATTCCATGTTAGCGAGAGCGCAGATACTCGAAATTCTTCGGAGAAGGGGATGCTTAGGTGGGGTAACGGACGATTCCTGCGTTGAAAATCCTGCGCCTTGCCCATCTTAATTTCCTTCATAAGGGCGATGATTCGTTGAGCAAGTACCGCTAATTGACTCTTCTCAAGTGCAACCGCGACATTTCTACGTCCCTCCAAAGCTTGCAGATAGAAAGTACGTTCCCCAGGCATTCCGACAGTCGCTGATATAAATTTTTCCGGGTACATAAAAACATGCATTTCTCTCATCTAATCTTTTACTCCTTTTGAAGAGTGGTTTCCTTCTCCGCCAAGAGTTTTCGTAACCATTCTGACCAGGCTCTCCGCTAGGGGTTGTTCTGTCCGATTAAATTGGAGCAAACGCGCTCCATCTGCGGCGATCTGTGCCACTGAAATCGACGCAGGCTCTACAACTAGGCTCTGAAAATTCTTAAAATCCACTTTGAGAATATGGGCTATCAGAAATTTAATGATGTCTCCGTGGCTGACTATTAGGAAGTTCTCTTCCTGAGAAGCAATCTGGATTAATGACTGATAAAAAGATGTAACGCGATCCCACACATCAACAAATCTCTCACCGTTGGGAAATTGCACGCTTTCAGGATCACCTTGTACCTGTTTCCAGAGAGGTTCCAGGGCCAATTCCTCCAATTTGCGACCACTCCACAAGCCGTAGTCGGGCTCAATGATTCGACTATCACTCTGAAGCGTTATATCGCTTCCATATTTAGCAAGCCATGGTGCGATGGTTTCGCTACACCGCTCGAGCGGGCTGACGAAAACCTTCTTGAGCGGTAGGGGTCCGAGCGTTTCGATCAGCTCTTTGCTCTGCGCTACCCCTGTGGAATCTAAACGAACGCCAGGAGTTTGTCCGGCCAGAATATTTTCAGCATTGGCAACGCTTCGCGCGTGGCGAATAAGAATTACTGTTCCCAAGGCGCTCCTCCTAGATACTCTCTCACCAGAAACCTTCCTCCGGGGAGATTAGCGAAGTTAGTGAGGTCGCGCAGTTAATGGAGATTCGCCAACTCGGTCGCAGCGGCCTCCGCGTCTCCGCGCTTGGCTTGGGCACGATGACTTGGGGTCGAGACACCGATGAGCATGAGGCGGCAGAGCAACTTCGCTCCTTCCTTGAATATGGCGGAACTCTCATCGACACTGCCGCGATATTCGGAGATGGAGATAGTGAGCGCGTCATCGGAGGATTGCTCAACACTTTAACTCCCCGCGACTCGGTGGTGATTTCTAGTAAAGCTGGGATGACGAAAACCGGAGTGAACAATTCGCGAGGAAATCTTCTAAAGGATCTTGATGAGTCATTGCGGCGGTTACGGACAGATTATTTGGATATTTGGATGGTTCAAAGGTGGGATGAGAGCGTTCCCCTGGAGGAAACCTTAACTGCGTTGGAACTGGCGGTTTCAAGTGGACGAGTTCGATATATAGGTATCTCGAATTTCTCAGGATGGCAAACTGCGCGAGCCTTCACCCTATTGGAACGGACGATTCCACTCAGTGTTACGCAGAACGAGTATTCGCTGCTCAATAGAGGTGCAGAGGAAGAGATACTCCCTTGTGCTGCACAGGTCGGGTTGGGCGTTCTGGCATGGTCACCATTAGGGCGCGGGGTTCTCACGGGCAAATACCTCAATGGAGTTCCTGCGGATTCACGAGGAGCGAGCCCTCACCTTGGTCCATTTGTCTCTCCTTACTTGGAACCTCGCTCTCGACAAATCGTGCAGGCGGTTTTGATGGCTGCAGATGGCTTGGGGTGTGCCCCATTAGAGATCGCTCTTACCTGGGTTCGAGATGCCCCTGCTGTTTCGTGCGCAATTGTTGGCGCTCGAAGCGCAGCGCAACTCCGTGGCATCCTACGTGTTGATGAAATCGAACTGCCAGCCTTAGTACGTAGCGCACTTGATGATGTGAGTGCGCAGTGATTACGTACGAATATCACCTAATTCGGGTGCCGCGAGGTGTCCCCCGGGGCGCTGTTCGAACGATGCTTACCGAGTATGCCGAGCGAGAGCGATGGGTTTTAGATCGAGTCCGCATCTATCCCGATGGCCGGCACGTGGTCCAACTTAAACGGAAGGTTTGGCGCCCAGATTTAGAAGGGGAAGCGCTACCGCCATTGTGACCGCTGTTCGCTGAAGAAACTAAGCGCGCTGGAGGAATCGGTCTAACGCCTCTACCCCGAAATGAATCGCTGAAACAGGGACTCGTTCGTTAATTCCATGAAAAAGGGCCATGAAATCGAGTTCCGGTGGCAACTTCAACGGTGAAAATCCATAACCAGCGATACCTAATTTTGACAAACCCTTGTTATCCGTACCGCCGCTCATGACATACGGCACTGGTATCCCTTCAGGGTCACAATCCTTAATGGCCGCACACATCGCATCAACCAGCTCTCCCGTAAAAGGCAGTTCAAGAGCGACGTCGTGAATTATTGGACGGACCAGTACATCAGGTCCAGCAAGTTCCTTGATCGTCGCGATGAATTCTTCTTCATAACCTGGCAGGAATCGCCCATCTATTACCGCTTTGGCATGCTGTGGAATGACGTTCTCTTTATATCCCGCAGAGAGCATCGTGGGGTTGGCAGTGTTTTGAGTGGTTGCGCCGATCATTCGTGCCATAGAACCCAATTCGGCGACAATCGGTCCGGGATTTCTCTCATCGAAATCCTTTCCCACTAGTTGCGCCACTTTGGAGAGAAAGATGCGCAGGGTTTCTGTGATTCGAATAGGCCATTGATGCTTTCCGATCCGCGCAACTGCTTCTGCTAGAGCAGTCACCGAATTATCCATATTTATCATTGAGCCATGACCGGCAGTTCCCTCTGTAGAGAGTTCCATCCAATACATTCCCTTTTCAGAGGTCTCCACTAAGTAAACTCGTTTACCGTTACTCAATGTGGCAGAGAATCCACCTACCTCCGAGATTGCCTCGGAGCATCCCTCAAATGCCTCTGGATGATTCTTCACAATCCAATTCACTCCATAGGTACCGCCTGCCTCTTCGTCTGCAAAAAAAGCTAGGACAACATCTCGATCTGGAACAAAATTTCGCTGATGCCAATCTTCGGCAATCGCAAGGATCATCGCATCCATATCTTTCATATCAACAGCGCCGCGACCCCAAATGTCACCATCGATGATGTCGCCAGACCATGGGTCATTTTTCCAATCCTTCGCATCCGCTGGGACAGTATCGAGATGGCCATGTAAGACCAAGCCTGGTCGCGTTGGGTTACGTCCCTTGATGCGCGCAACTACACTCATGCGCGTAGGTGCAGATTGATATACCACTGGATCCAGTCCACATTTTTTCAGGAATGCCGAAACGTATTGCGCAACAGCACGTTCATCGCCATCCCCGCCTCCATTGTTGACGCTGGGAATTCGAATCAAATCCTGGCAAATTTCTACGGTGCGTTTGCCTAGTGCCAGATAGTCACTCTGCCTCATGGCCACATCTTGCTACATTTTCCCATTCGAGCGGGAAAATACCGCTGGTTTTGATGGGGCAGGATTGCATTGGTAGGCTCAGCGCTCCTGGTTATGCATAAATCAAGGAACCTGGTCCGGGTGGCGGAATTGGCAGACGCGCGAGCTTGAGGTGCTAGTGCCCGTATGGGCTTCGGGGTTCAAGTCCCCGTTCGGACACAGCACGGGAGAACCAGCAAAAACTAACTAGAAAAGTGAAATAGAAAAACCAATTCTTCAAGTAGATTGCTCGGCGTGCGAGCGATTCGAATTTCTCATCATGGCGGCCCTGAGGTACTTGGTCTCGAGGAACTTTCAGCTCATACGACAACTCTTACGAATGGCCCCGTCGACTATCTGACTCTTCGCGTTGATATTGCCGGCGTAAACTTCATTGATATCTATCATCGACGCGGACAATATCCGGTCACATTGCCCTCTGGACTTGGTATTGAAGGGATAGGTACCACTGAGAGTGGCGAACGATTCTTCTGGTTGAGCGCGCTGGGTTCATACGCCGAAAAAATCACAGTCCCACTCAGCGCGCTGACACCGTTGCCCAACAACTCGCTCCCTGATGAAGATCTTCTCCCACTACTCTGTCAGGGATTAACCGCTCATTATCTTGTTGATTCGGCATACTCCGTAAGTAAGGGTGACGTTGCTCTGGTTACCGCCGCGGTTGGGGGTGTTGGGCTTATCTTGATTCAATTACTAAAAGCGCGCGGGGCAAAAGTAATCGCACTGACCTCATCCCAGGAACGAGTAAAAAGAGCAATCGGATATGGTGCTGATAGCGCTGGTCTATATGACGAGATGGAGAAATTAGTTCGTAACTTAACCGGCGATAATGGGGTGAACGTCGTATATGACTCAGTGGGAAAAGATACTTTCGATCGCTCGCTCGCGTTACTAGGAAATGGTGGAATGTTCGTGCTCTATGGCGGTGCTAGCGGTCTTGTCCCACCTTTTGAATTGATGCGCCTAAACTCCAAATCTCTGGCAATTCGCAGACCAACGCTCGCTACCTACACTACCTCTGTCTCTGAGCGCACCCGACGCTTACAGGATTTACTCTCTCTGCGGGAGCAAGGCCTACTCCAGTACCCAAGCGCTACAGTCTTTCCACTGGCAGAGGCAGCAAAAGCTCATACTTTGCTTGAATCTCGGAATCATTCCGGGAAGATTGGATTAGCACCGTGGAAGATCTAGCGCGGACCGTTGCGATAATTCTCTTCTTCCCGGTGATCGCCTCTCCTATCGTCTTTCTTCTAACATGGCGATTCCATCAACGATGGATCGCGATAGTTGCTATACCCATTTCGATTACCTCAGCCATTCTCG
>SXGQ01173141.1_pt1 | contig 13948 bp, 12 predicted proteins | sample 3178371 | NCBI WGS metagenome assembly SXGQ01 (sample SAMN11356859, study PRJNA531348) | freshwater metagenome | isolation source: freshwater sample F1-20 | place: China: Fuxian Lake, Yuxi | collected 2017-12-25
AAAAGACGCCCCTAAAGACGAGCCGGTCTTAGGATCGTAGATAGATGCAACCATACTAGAATTTTTGTTGTCTTTAAGCAGTTGTTTGAGTTCGCGGACAGTTCGTATATACGGAGGTTCACCCCTGTTTTTTCCCGGGGACTCGGAGGCTACACGAAAATCGTGGGAGGTGCCGTCACCAGATGTGTACGTGACTAACACGTTTTCGACGGGGACCCGCATACCACCTATATATAAATATTCGCATTTAGCACCCATACTTCCTCCTTGTTCGCTACCCGTATACTGTTAAGGAATACCGCGTAAACAATAAAGATCACCCCAGAACTCCCGGACCAGGCGACCTGTTGAAAGGTCACCCGACCGGGAGTTCCGTGTATATACGTATCGGTAGGCACTGCTTATGTGCAAACCTTGTGGCGGAGGGGGTGGGATTCGAACCCACGGAAACTTTCGCTTCACACGCTTTCCAAGCGTGCCGGTTCGGCCGCTCTCGCACCCCTCCCTGTCCTTGATCTCAATTAGTATAACTAATACCAGTTGATCTCACGGCTGTATGATACAATATATGTACTGCGCTATATATCGTTACTACTTGCGGGGCGCACGCATTCGAGGCAAATAACAATAACTTGACCCTATGGTCACAAAGTTAAACGTAAGAACTAGGTGAATACTGCAAGTTGCTACATCACCGATCTTAAAAGGCTCTAATCGGTCGAATGTAGTGAGTGTAGTGGTTTTTTGGATGCAATAGCTGCGGATTGCCGCTGAAGAAAAACTGAGACCATGCTTTACGGCTACCCTCTTCTGATGAACTCCAGTAGTCCGCTATGGAGAACCCCCCAATAGTGTCACGTTGCTCGTACATTTCGAGAAATTCGTCTTTAGATGGTAAATACCAGTCGTCTTTGCCTCCATGGATATACGTATCGGCATAAGCAGCGCCTGATACAAGAGGGTCCGTACTGCCTTGGCGGAGTATATCCCGCGTATTCACGTACCCTGTACCTATATCGGTTCTGTCGGCCCCCTGTACAGGCTTATCAAGTAGATCGTCGTTGGCCCAGCCGCGTCTGACTTCGCTCTCTGTCGGCGCAGCCTCCAAGGCGCTACATGTGCTCTCGAGTTCTGGGCCGCACTCGAAAGGGCTTTGAGCGATATAGTACACTGTTCCTCCCCCCGGACCTTTGCTGCCGAGAGTGTATACGTCTCCTTTGTATTCGTAAGACCGCTGCACACCCATTAGCGTGGTACTGGGCGCTGTAACGAATGCAGATACTACGGGGGGCGTACTCACTGAAGGAGTGACCGAGACATCGGCGGCAGAGGAACACGAGGCGATAGTGATGGTTATGAAACATAATTTGGCAGTAATTGTGGTATTTTTCATACTATACTACCTGTCCTTGGTAACTGCTCGATAACAATTAGGTGTCTATACGCGAAGCATTATACCCGTATACCGTACAGTCGGCACTGTTATCATCATGCTTCCGCCGCATATCTACCCAACTAAACTTATGGCTATACCCGACCGCGGTATTTTAGAGGTCCGGGATATACCTGGCCCAGATAAGGCACCTACACTAATACTACTCCACGGTCTCGGCGTCACGGGGGATTTAAATTGGTGCAAGCACTACGAATTGCTGACTAAGTATTTCAGAGTCGTATCATACGACCATCACGGACACGGCTCTGGGATACGGTCGACTAAAAAATTTACCCTTGTAGACGCGGCGGACGACGTACTAGGCGTAGCAAATGCTTTAGGGATAACTGAATTTACCCCGGTAGGGTACTCTATGGGCGGTGCCGTAGCGCAGCTAGTAGCATACCGCTACCCTGAGCGCGTTAGGGGCATGGTTTTAGCGGCGACAAGTACAAATTTCATAAATGGCCGCTATGGTAGCAAAGTTTTTTTGCTTTTGGAAAATTTCGCAAGATTGGCCATGTACTCTCCTAAAATAATCTCAAATGCATTCGTTCACAAAGTGTACGGCCGTACGTTGCCCTCAAACCTGGATCCCTGGGTGTTGTCTCAGCTACTATATCATGATTGGGCGACAGTTGCATGGGCTGGAGTCAGTACAGGACGCTACGATTCGTCAACTTTTATAAGGAATATCGCTACCCGTTCGGCGGTAATAGTTACTACAAAAGACTTGGTGGTTCGGGCCAACGACCAGGAGCACTTGTTCGCTTTGCTGCAAGGAGACAAAAAAATATTTCGTATTGCCGGAGATCATCAGTCAGTGTATACGTCACCTGCGGTATTTGGTCCCATGTTACTAGAGGCTTGCATGTATGCTTGTGCTTAAAGCAAATTTATGAACGATGTAGGAAACTTTGAGATGCCCATCAATTGTCACATGTCGTTCAATGACTTGGTTGTAGCGTCCTTGAACGACTCCCCTATCGTTCAAAGTATAGCGCAAACAGCCGACGTGAGCCCGGGGGTCATACGCTGTACTGTTAGTGACAAGAGTGAGCAAATCCTTCTTAGTAAGGGCGCTAAAGGAATGGCTGTGCTGCTGGCCACTACGTCTAACGAACGTCTTATAGAGGATACTCTTGGTTTAGCAGACAACGCTTTTTTACACTACTTGGCGTACAATAATCGCATATCAGAAAAACACCTAGATGTTCTAGTTTATGCGGCCATAGATCGTAGGAACGTGGACACAGTTGTCTCCCTTCTACGCGGTAGAAAAGACTTCGGTACCTTGCTGAGTAAATATGATGGCCTAGGTGACCTGATGCCGATTTGCGCGAGAACTCATGAATTCTTTGAGGATTTTGCGCTTTTTCTTGTACTGTCAAGCCTTGACGAGTTTGAGATGTGTCAAAAATATTGCTTAGATATGTTTGAGTACGATCAATGGTCTGCTATAGTTGACTCTGCTTTAAAACTTGTTCCTAAATTTCCGGTGTCTGTAGATAAATATAAAAGCCTGCTCGCCTACGGTAGCCTAGAGTGCGTGCCGCAAATGTACAAAGTGCACTCCCCTGAAAGTTGCTCAAAGATATACTCAGATTTTCTCAACAAGGCCTCTACCTACACGAACAGCGAACTATACGAGTACCTCTCTTGTTTGGAACCTTACGCAAAAAGAAATATTTTAAAAATGGTTGAAAGCAACCCTTATTCCACATATAGGGAATCTTTTGCAGTGCTACTTTTGGCATCCATGGGGCATTACGGCAGGCTGTCGGGCGCAGACACCAGTGCTTTTTTGCCTGGGACATATAAAGAAACGCCGGAGACGTGGAGCGGGCCGACAAGACTATGGGTCGCTAGGCACTGCGCTGACTCTTTAGGTAGTTATGAAGAATATACTGTTTTTGCAAAACTTTTACCGGAATGGGTAGGAACTCTCTACAGTCTGCTCGAAGTAAGCAAAACCTTGTAGCCGCTAAACTGCTAGAGCGTACTTAATGCCCGCAAGCATCCTAATAGACTCCAATAAGTTTTCAGGCACTTTAGTGGAAGTAACTATACACATAAGTGCATCTCCTCCAGGTATACTGTTGACCGCCATGTTGTCTATGTTGATGTTTGCGTCACCCAGTATAGACGTCACTGTGCCTATGGCTCCGGGTCTATCGTCGTTCTTCACTACCAGCATATTGTTCGCCGGTGGTATATCTACTGCGTGTCCATCTATAGACACCACCCTGGCTTGCCTGTTTGCTCCGACCAGAGTTGCCGACAAAGTGTGCTCGCCTGACGCTACCGTTACGAGATTTATGTAGTCGTTGCCGGTTGTTTCTATACTAGAAAAGTTTTTAACATCTATACCTATACTTTCGGCCATGGCCTGACAGTTCACTATACTTACCGGCTCGCCGGACCATGCCGTTAAGGCCCCCTTTAGCGCGTTGCGGGTCGCAGGGGTTGAATCACGTTTGCCTATTTCCCCTGTTAGCGAAACTTGTAAAGAGGTCGGTATTTCTTTAAAAAGAGACGCGAATATGAATCCTATACGCTCGGCTAAGTAAAGAAAAGGTCTACTATGCTCGTCTATATCCCCGGAATCGACATTTACGGCGCATGGGACAAGGTCCCCTTTCAAAGCCAATTGCACCATTTCGGACACTGTATTTCCCGCTCTAATCTGCGCCTCGTAAGTACTTGCGCCGAGATGAGGAGTTACTATTATGTTAGATAGTTCGTACAGAGGCGAGGATGTTGATGGCTCTTTTGCGAAAACATCCAAAGCAGCTCCGGCTATCTTGCCTTTAACGATCGCGTCGTACAAATCTTCTTCGTTAACTATTCCACCCCGCGAAACATTGATTATGTAAGCAGAGGGCTTCATTTTTCCCATAAAAGTGCTATTTAGCATATTTAAAGTATCTTTGTTTTTGGGAAGATGTATTGTTATTATATCTGCTCGCGCTGCAAGTTCCTCTAGGTTTACGGAGGACGCGCCTAAAATATGTATAGCGTCATTAGATATATGAGGATCGTAAACTACTACGTTCATATCGAAAGCCTTGGCTCTTTTGGCCACAAGAGACCCTATACGCCCCATACCTAGTATGCCTAGGGTTTTTCCGGACATTTCGACGCCTTCCCATGCATCTCTTTCCCAGCGGGACTCTTTTAGGGCCGCGTGCGCTTGCGGTATATTGCGAACGACGGACAACATCAAGCCCATAGTATGCTCGGCAGCAGATACTATATTCGACTCAGGGGCGTTAACTACCAGTATGCCTTTTTTGGTAGCACACTCTACATCTATGTTGTCTACGCCTACTCCGGCACGTGCGACAACAACTAGATTTTTTGCAGCCGCTATAACTTCGCTGTCTACCGCGGTTGCGGAACGCACTATTATGGCGTGTGCGTCGCGAACCGCGTAAAGTAACTCACTGCGTGACATATTCAAACAAACCTCTACTTTTAAACCCGCAGCCCTGAGTATCTCTACGCTGCTGGTAGGTATCTTTTCGGTAATAATAACTTTTTTAGCCGTCATACAAGTCTCCCTATAACATAATCTATGGACTCTATTAGTTTAGCCACGTCCTCCGTGCTAACGGAAGGAAATACCGAAACCCGTAACTGGTTGCGGCCAATTTTTCTATAAGGTTCAACGTCTACTATACCGTTATCTCTCAGGATCCTGCTTAGGGCTGAGGCGTCAACTTCGGTGAAATCTAAGGTTACTACTACAGGTGACCTAAGACTCCGGTTTGTGACGAAAGGACTGGCTATCTCGTGCTTGTCCGCCCAAGAATAGAGCATGTTTGACGACGTATTGACTTTCTTCTCGCACCACCGTAGACCCCCGTTTCTCAGCATCCACTTTATTTGCTCGTCGAGCAAAATCATAGTAGACACTGATTGGGTATTGTACATTTGGTTTTCTCTGGAATTAAGTAGAGATATGCTTAGGTCCAAGGACGGCGGACACCAACGTTCAGAGTTATGTATCTCCTCTATACGCGCCAATGCTCTCGGCGAACATAAGGCTATCCACGTTCCGCCATCGGAACCAAATCCTTTATGGGGAGAGAAGTAGTATACGTCGACCTCACTGGGATTCCAGAGTATACATCCCGCGGCGGACGTTGCATCCACTACGACCAGCGCGTCCGTACTAGAACAAGGGCGCGTAAGCGAACTAACGACACCGGTAGACGTCTCGTTGTGCGTGAAGCAATAGACGTCAACATCTGCCTCAACCGGTGAAGGCGCGTCTCCTGCGGCCGCCGACACAACAAAAGGGGTGCTTAGATGCGGTGTGCGCGAAACTATATCCGCAAACTTTGATGAAAATTCTCCAAAAACTAAATGCTCACTGCGTTCTCGTATAAGGCCAAAGGACGCCGCGTCCCAGAAAAAGCTGGCACCGCCGTTACCGAAGATAACCTCCCAGCCTGTTGGTAGGGTAAACAGGGAATGTAGACCTGTTTTTATGCTGCGCATCAGGCTTTTAACCGGTTCTTGCCGATGAGACGAGCCCAGCACGCTGCCGGACAATGCGAGAAGGGTATCTACCTGCTCTTTGCGGATCTTTGACGGACCTGCGCCAAATCTCCCATCCAAGGGGAGAATTTCGTTGGGAATACTGATTGGGATGCTGTTATCCATATGTACTCGTATAGAATCGGCCCAAAGGTCGCTGTGACGCGTACGCACTTTCTGTGCCCTTGTAACTCATTGCCTATTTGCAGTAAATTCTTTATGTACGAATTTAAGATATGTGTCAGCAAAGGTTCTTTTGCCGTAAATCGTCTACATGCGGCGACTCTATGGGCGTAACATATGGCCTATATGGGTTACTGCGCACAGTGTAATGTATGGGTGACGCACTAGATATCTATGAAAGTTTTCTCGATCCCACCAGACACCCGAGAGATATATCTGTTGACGGGGACCCTTTGGAGATTGTGAGAAGTTTTGCATTCGTAGACCTTACTGGGTTTACTGCTTATTGCGACCTCCATGGGCCGGGAAATGCCCAAGTCGCTTTACGAAGTTTCAGGAAACTCATCAGGCGTATATGTGCGCAAAGAGGGGTAAGAGTTTCTAAATGGCTCGGAGATGGGGCCATGCTGGTGGGCACGGAGATAACTGAAGTCGTAGCTTGTGCACTGGACATAGTGTCTAGGGTAAAGAAGGGGCCTTTAGGGGTTCGCGGAGGAGTGTCTACCGGCCCGGCTTTACTGCTAGACGGGGACGACTACATAGGAAGGGCGGTAAATCTTGCAAGCCGTCTTTGTGACTTGGCTGAATCTCAAAGTATATATATTGACGGAGATTCAAAAGTAGGGGCGCCCATTTGGTCTGTGTACGAGCTTTGTGAACCCCTGTTCATAAAAGGACTGGGATTGCGCGAAGATATAGGTAAACTAACTTTAGACGATCCTACTGGAGTGAGTACCTGGGGACTAGGTATCTAAATACGCTTTGTTATTTAAAGGCTGGCGCTTAAGGTTATACTTGACATAACAGAAAGGCTATTATGGCCACTTATAAGCAAACTGTAGCAGTCCCTCACGAAAAGTGGAGTTGCTCTAGCTGTGGTACCACCGATTATGCGGTATGGTACAAGTCAGGCTTGATGAAGCAGTGCTATACCTGCCAAGGTTATAGTAATATGCAAATCAATTCCAGACAAAAAAAGAATAAAAAAAGCAAAATTGCGCGAGAAGTTACTTTTTCTCTCGAGCAATGGCACAAATGGGTTGAAAAACATCCTCGCGTGTGTACTTACTGCAAAATTACCGACGCAGAGTACTATGCACTGGGGTACAAATCGGCCAATAATAAAATTCTAGAAGCTCTCGGTATAGATCGCAGAACCGACGGAAACTATGACTTATCCGAGATAGACTGGTGCTGTTATCCGTGTAACAGGACTAAAGCGAACTCATTCTCCCATGCGGAAATGCGCGAATTTCTATCCCCCGGGCTTGAGTCCATTTGGCGCTCGCGACTTAGTCGTGGCATTGTTGGCGTTGAGTATACTGCGTTGATCGAGTATACGGACACTAAACCTAAAATTAAATCAAAACTTAAACCTGGAATTAAAGCTAAGCATAAGGCTAAACGCAAAGCCAGGCGCAAGTAGGTACACCCTAACCGTATGTAACCGCGGTAATATTAGATAACTTAGTATACGCTGTTGCACATAAATCCGCCCTTCGGGGCGGATTTTTTGTTTAGCGGGCCAAAATTGTGGCGCTTTTATAGAAATGTTGCAAATTTGCCCAGTCGGCAGAACCTGCCAGTGCATCGTTACAGAAAGTGGCGAATATCTCGCACATTTCGCTATTTGACTTTTCTTCGTCAAACCCGTCACTTAGTACTGTACCTAGTGCCCATTGTCCTGAGGGGAAGTCGCGTAAGGTCGGCCAAGATTGTACGTTCAACAGCCACACTGAGTTACTCTTGGCTGCGTAAAACATATCCACGGCGGCTGCCGTAACCGTATACTCGTACATCGCGGGATTGTCCTCGGCTCCCATGTATATATCCCTAGCCGTCAAAGCGACTAGTATGCGCGGTGTTGTGTCAGTATTTCTAGTAGAATTTCTCGTTCCGTAGTCTTTGAGTTCAGGCATAAGTGTCCTGTCGACGATTTCATCGTATCTCCCATTGGGCAGAGCGTTATTGTTTCCGCTCCATATAAATTTGACTATGGTTCGCGCTCGGTCCAGTTCAGAGGCGAACTTGTCATCTGTTATACTTGCTAAAAGTTTTGTTTGTGCAAGGTACTTTACCGATAGTGCCGAACCGGGACTCAGTGCGGCCGGGACACACTTTGCGCAGTTGCCGTAACCTTCTAGTAAATCCGCTATAGTGGTTTCGGTTTGTCGTAAAGACCCTATTGCGCAAGGGAGTGAAGTGGATGCAAACGCTTGTTGGCGGCGGGTCTTTTGTGTGCGAGATTCCGTGCAGTGCCTTGTCCCTGTACTGTCGGTCTGAGTGGTTACGTATGCGTTACGGGCATCTGGTAGTAACGGATGCAATTGCCGTAGACGCGACCGTATATTTTCACGGGTAAGTTCGAAATCCAAGTCTTCTAAACAAAAGTCCGGCATACATGTAGCACTGTGGCGTATACCAGTAAAAGCGCATATACTACAGATAGCGGTTATTCTAAACCATGAAGCACTTTAACGGAAATATATGCTTTATACTACATACTACGCACCATATTTGTTATATGCTTAAACCCCCCACTACGTTGCTCTACGTTTCTTGAATGCTGCCTGCTAAAACTAGAATCAACCGAAGCATAAAGTCTTCTATCGTTAGAGTTATACTGCCTGATGGGTCTTTGAGAGGCGACTTGACTTTACACGACGCTCTATCTGTGGCTCATGGCTACGATATGGATCTTGTGGAGATTGCTCCTTCGGCAAACCCCCCGATTTGCAAAATAGTAAACTATTCCAAGTGGCAATACGAAAAGTCAAAAAGCCTTAAACACAGCAAACCTGCTGTAGTAAAGGACATAAAGTTCAAAGTAGGTATAGGGGCTAACGACTTTAAAGTTAAGTGCAGGCATATCGAGGATATAATCAGTAAAAAAGGCCAAGTTAGAGTAAGCGCCATAATGCAGGGACGGGAAGTAAGTCATCCCGAGCTTGCGGAGAAACTTATTAACGAAGTTGTGCGCTTTCTTCAGTCTACTGCAAAAATAGATGGATCTATTAAAAAATCCACAAAACAGCATACGGTAACGCTCGTTCCTCGCTAACCGTACCAAAGCATCCATACAAAAAAATAACCCCTTTCTCTCATGTAAATAGGAGAGAAAAGGGGGCTGTTGGGGCCAGCATTATGATTTGGGTTACCGGGGTCTGACGCGACATGCGCCAGACCCCGGTCAACTGTGCTCTCGTAGAAGGAGATGACCGGCGGGAAGGGGGAATTGCCAGTCACGTAACGAGAGCACTTTAGCCGAAACTTCGCATAGGGTAATGCGTCGGTTTGGCGTAAGCTTGTGTGCCTTACGGCATTTGTGTATTTATTACATTTGTGGCGCTATACCGCGACACAAGACTATTTTACCATACTTTTTAGAATTATTTCTGATCACTAGTATGTCCTAAAATGTCCCTATTCATCTCTCCGCCAACGTAAACTTACGTGGAAGGTCCTGGACAGCAGATACACACTTTTATAGCCTATGTGGCGTCATTAAAGGCAACCTACGTACCGAAGGGCGGGCCGCGGTACCCTACTTGTGTTTGGGGTCGGCGCCTGCACTGTAGTATATGCCTTCGAAAATAAGTAAAATTAGTCAGTTTCGCTTTCGAGCGGAGGTTATGGCTAAGTTTACTTATGCGACTTCAGTCGCTAGAAAACATCAAGGGTCCGCAAGTGCCCACACAAACCTTCGTATCTGCTTTTGGCAGGTCCGCTGTTGTGATGTTTTCTATTAATGTTAGTAGTACTTAACTTAGAGTATCCCTCTAAGTACTGCTTACAGGCTCGGGTCTTTATTGCCTGAGAAATACCGGTCTGCTCTCCGGGAGACGAAAACGGAATTTCCGCTTATATAATATAATGTAATGTAATGTTATGTTATGTTATGGAAATACTATTAATAGTTAAGGAGTACCGTGGGGATACGCAAGTCATAGAACCCCGGCGGAGTTGCAAAACCCCGTCGGGGTTTTTGCGTACATATGGTGTTTGTGACATCTATGCCATATCGTTGTAACGCGTTACAGTCTATACCTGTGAAACTATCTCGTTGCTGGCCCATTGTGTTGATCCTTATGACTGGCTGTTCGTCCATTCTCGGACTCGAGGAAACTAGAGATAGGGAAGTAGGGCAGTTTGATCCGCTCCAAAATAGTTTGCCGGACGCTTCGACCATGCTACAGTTGTGCGGGTCAGACGTGGTTGCTGCCGCGTATTACCTATCGGACACTCAAGCCGCGGTAGCGTACACGTGGCAGAAATTTCAAGTCCACGCTCAAGGTGCTGCGGCAGGCGGCGTTACGCAGGCCGAGAAAGAATCCGCAAAACTCAGACACGATGCGGTTTTTGCGGACGTAGCGACTTATAAAGAAGCTATGTCTTCTTTCAGGCTTGTCGCCGCAGAGGTTTACGGTCCTACGAGTGCCGAGTGCGAGCAGAAAGTTTTGCTGGTTGTCGAAACAATCTATCAAAACTACGAGAACACGATAAACGTGCTTCAAACTCAAGCGAACTCTATACTAGAAGATCTGCAGTAGTCCGCGAGACGCCCCTATGCTCGACATCGGCGGCGGCGTTACAGATCGTAAAATTCGCGCTCCAGAAGATCTTTGACTTTTGTGTGTTTAGGGTCGTTTCTGTCTACGATTTTATACTTATCGCAGGTGTCGTTTTTACTGTCGAATTTTTTACGCAGTAGCAGGCAGACTGCCGTACAAAGCAAGCCTGTCATAACCAGCAGTAGCGAGACTCCGGCACTTTTTGATGGTTTCATCGTACATATTGTGACTCAGCTAGGCTGTAGCGCATTTAAACCTAGGCCGGGCGTATCTAGTATTTAGGCGTAGGTATGGTGGCATTGCGATGCATGGCTTTACCTCTATCTACGCCCATATAGAACAGCTTTCCGTTATCTAACTTTCCTGCTTCACGACTGGAAGGGCTGACGAGAGACGCACGCAAACGGCTGGCCATCTCCTTGGTTTCTTCCTCAGTAACTTGTCTGCCCGCCCGCGAAGAGAGCATACTTTGCGTTAAGTTCAAAATATTTCGGCTATAATCCTCGGCGGTTTGAGGTTCGCCTTCAACTGGTCGCTCCGCTAAATACGACCATATGTTGGAGTATCTGAAATTTTGCTTTTTACGGCCTCTCTCGTAGCTTACTTTTTTATAAAACTCTCCAATGGCTTCCCGACAGAAATCCCCCCATTCCTCATTGTTGGCATCCGCGTCGTTTGCTGCAAGAACTTGCACCAACAATAGCATCTCCCCTCCTTCCAGAGCGTAGGGCTCGAACTTATTGCGTGCTTGTTTTAGGGCTATGTCGGAAACGGAACGCTTGTCCTCGTCGTTAGGGCTCTTCGGTGTGCGCATACCTTTCAAGACAGTTTTTGAAACAAGTCCTAGTATAGCGGCCTCGCACTCTGCCCTAATGGCGTCGTTAGCATCTGTGTTGTTCAGCCACTTTTTGCGCGTATCAACTGCGCTGCTCGCGTCCACGACTTCCGCTTCCGCCACTAATATGTTGTGCTCGTCTTTATAAAAACGAACATTCAATACTTTTACAGGTGACTTCTCTCCGTGCGGGCCTACAATAGTTGCTGGTAAGTCGTCCACTGACGAATGTTTTGCGGGCGTACCACGGCCCAAAGTGGTATAGAAGCCCGAGTAGTGAGGAGTATCTACACCGTGAGATACTACGATATCGGTTAGCGCTTCGTGGTCTCGCCAATCTATTGCGTGGCTGTCTCCTTTTTTAGTTTTTATTGTTTTGGGTAAAGCGCGCAGACTAGTTATGGTATCCGCATCTAACAAGTCTTCCAGAGACAGTGCGGCGATTCTCTGAGCAACATGAGATACACTATTAGAGGGTCCTACTATTTCAGCGGTCGCGGAATAAGGGTCACACACTACTTTTCGAAAATCGGAAACTATGCTTTGATAATTAGCGTCACTGCGTTCCACGACTTTCAATATCTCTGTTACGGCGGTCAGTGAAGGTCCGCAAATCACCGAAGGATTGGTGTAAGTCTCGCCATGTAAGTTGGATGAATGTGTAGCGTACACCAAATCTCCGACAACGGAGTACGACACTTTTGGTTGAGTGCCGCCTAATGCGTGGGCGACTTCGGCGGGAGAGCACGCGAACGATACGTATATGTCAGTAACAGGGACAAGTTTTCTATAGTCGTCAGATATGGTGGCTCTGTGGGCTTTAGAGTCCCATTGTATACGTTCTCCGCCGCTTTGGAGGAGAGTCGCTTTCAGTGCCTGCACCTGCCAAGAGTTTTTGCAACTTAAAACAAGTTCTGTTCTAGAATTTACGTAGTTTATACTTACTATAGACGCGGCGTTTTGTCTACTGTCGTGTGACTGCTTCAAAGAGTGTAAGGCGGCATCTCTTTGCTTTTTTGAAGCCTTGGCGCCTGGTAGAACTTTTATTTTTGATAGCGGGGCTAGTTCTTCTCGCCTACCTAGCACTGCCGGGAGTTCGGTCTCGAAGTCTGTTGCGGATGGAGGTGACAGGGTTTGCGCGTTACTTATGTTAATGGCGTCCGCCAAAAAGTTTTCCAACAGCGATCTAGTTGACTTCTTGTCACTAGATAATTGGTTGATTTTTAAAGATTCTTTAGTGAGTGAGTTTGCTGGTGCGCTCAAAGATTCTTGTCCACATACCTGTTCTATTACATGACTTACGGCTACAAGCGGGTTTGCGCTCAGCATCAAACGGTCGTACATGTGGCGGCGAGTTTCTTTACCCACTCCTAAAAGTTTAAGAGCCGTAAATAGTCTACTTCGCATTTCCGGATCCTCGTCTTTGGGTGCGGACGAATACGCAGACGTAAGAGACGATCCTTTTGGCAGCAGATTGAAGTCATAAAATTGAGGGAAAGAAGGGGAGGGTAACCCAATAGGCTGTTCGATAACTCTTACGCCCTGAGGTATTTTGTCTTTTAATGAAACTTTTACTGGAGTGCCCGTGTCCGCGTCAAGATACCATCTATTAAGTTTTACCAGCACTGGCTTGTACTTAGGCGAATTTGCAAAGGACTTGGTAAAACGTCTACGATCCTCTTTGCGTCCGCCGGTAGACGCGCACGGCCTACTCTTCTTTTTGCGTGAAGTGGGTGGGCGCGGAGAGGAACTCGGAGACGTACTGCGCGTATCCTGATCTGCTGCAGTGGGCTCCGCGTTATCGCGCATAATAAAACCGTGTCGCATTAATGTAAGTCATAGTGTCTCCGTGTAATGTATTAATAACTGTAGGCGCTTTAAGGCTTACTGGTATTGTTACCTATATTATTATCCCGAGTTTAATAATAAAATCACCTAGTGTTCTCATCAATTATTTACTATTACTACTCTCTATCCCTCTCTCTTATATAGTAGTTGAACTATATTGGATCTATAGAAATTGACCAGTACAGTCAATGTTGCTCGTAGTACCTGTTTTTTCTTCTAAAACGCCCTTATAGGCCACGAAGCCCAGGCGGTGGACTTCATACCTCTAATTTGATGACCTGTGCTAAAACTGGTAGCCCAACTGGTATTCATGTCAAAATCCGAGGAACTCCAATGATTGATACCTGCGGGTGCCTCGATGGTGACGCGCTGCTCGTATAATTCGTATAATTCGTCCCGGGAGGGTAGAAACCAGTCCGTCATACCTCCGAACTCGTAAGCCTCGGCGTACGCCGCGGCAGATTTAGTAGGGTCGCTGTTGCCTTGCGCCACTATATCCATAGTATTCTGCCAGCCTGTCCCTATGGCCGA
>SXGQ01277701.1_pt1 | contig 13943 bp, 12 predicted proteins | sample 3178371 | NCBI WGS metagenome assembly SXGQ01 (sample SAMN11356859, study PRJNA531348) | freshwater metagenome | isolation source: freshwater sample F1-20 | place: China: Fuxian Lake, Yuxi | collected 2017-12-25
ATCGGGGCGACGCTACCGCCCTACCGTGGCGGGGTGGACGCCCTCACCATCCCGGTCCGCCGGCTCGATCCCGACCTCCCGCTGCCCGGCTACGCGCACGCCGGCGACGCCGGCGCCGACCTCGTCGCCCGGGAGGACGCCCTGCTGGCCGCCGGCGGCGGGCGTGCGCTGGTGCCCACCGGCATCGCCATCGCCATCCCGGAGGGGTGGGCCGGGTTCGTGCAGCCGCGGTCGGGCCTGGCCCTGCGCCACGGCGTGACGGTGCTCAACAGCCCGGGCCTGATCGACGCCGGCTACCGCGACGAGCTCAAGGTCGTGCTGGTGAACACCGACCCGACCGACGACTACCAGGTGCGCCGCGGCGACCGCATCGCCCAGCTGGTGCTGCGCCCGGTGGCCACCGCCACGTTCGAGCCGGTCGAGGACCTGCCCGCCAGCCACCGCGACCTGGGCGGCTTCGGCTCCAGCGGTCGCTAGCTGGTCAGTCCTCGTCGACGGCGGTCATCGCGAACGTGATGCGTCGACCGTCCCGGTCGACCTCGACGTCGCCGACGGTGGCGGCCAGGATCTGCTCGGCCAGCCGCTCGGCCAGGCCGTCGTGTTGGCCCGGGGGTGCGTCGATCGCCACCTGCACGCGGACGCTGCCGCGCTCGACGGCGAAGTCGATGGTCAGGGTGCCGTCCCGGTCGGCCCCGTCGAGCAGCACCTGGCAGACCTCGCCGACGGCGAGGCGCAGGTCCTCGACCTCGTCGTAGGAGAAGCCGGAGCGGGTGGCGAGGCCGGCGATGGCGACCCGGGGGAGGCGCACGTAGGCGAGGAGGGCGGGGATCGTCATGCGGATCGTGTCCGCGCTCGTCACCCCGTCCATCGGGTCTGATCCTCGCGCACCCGGTCGCCGCCCCACCGAATCAGGGCGCGGCGGTCACCTGGTCGGCGTCCTTGTCGATGCGACGCCCGGCGTAGGTCGGGTGGCGGAGCCGGCCCTCGGTCGTCCACTCGGCGTACTCGACCTCCACGACCAGCTCCGGTCGCACCCACACGGCATCGACGGCGTGGGCCCGGGGCGGGGCCGGATCGAACGGGCACGAGTCGACGACCATGCCGGCGAAGCGCTCCTCGAGCAGCCCCAGCTCGGCCTGGCCGAGCCCGCTGCCGACGCGGCCGGCGTAGCGCAGCGGCGCACTGCCCGGTTCGTCGTGGTAGCCGACGAGGAGGCCGCCGATCCGACCGCCGCGGTTGCCCTTGCCCGGCGCCCAACCGCCGACGACGAACTCCTGGCGCCGGCGGACCTTGACCTTCACCCACTCACGGGTGCGTCCGCCGGGGTGGTAGGTCGAGTCGACCCGCTTGGCGATGACGCCCTCGAGCTCGTTCGCGCTGGCTGCGTCGAGGAGGCCTCGGCCGTCGGTGTGCACGGCCGGCACCTGCCAGTGCGGGCCGGGCTCGACCAGGTCCTCCAGCAGCCGACGCCGCTCGGACCAGGGGAGCCCGATGAGCGAGCGGCCGTCGAGGGCGAGGAGGTCGAACAGGGCGAGCACGCAGGGGACGAGCTCGGCCCGGGCTGCAGCGGCGCGCCGGTCGGCCACGTGCATGCGCTGCTGGAGCCGGCCGAACGAGGGGCGGCCCTGGTCGTCGAACGCCACGATCTCGCCGTCGAGCACGGCGGAGGCGACGCCGAGTGAAGGTCCGAGCCCCTCGAGCTCGGGGAACGACGCGGTGGCGTCCTTGCCGTTCGCCGACTGGAGGCGGACCACGTGGTCCTCGACTCCGACGACGGCGCGCATGCCGTCCCACTTCACCTCGTAGACCCACCCCTCGCCCTCCGGCAGCGAGCCGGCGGTCGCCTTCATCGGCAGGGGGATCTGGGGCACCCGTGGTTCCTACCCGCGGGGTGCGCGGGCGACCAGGACACCCGCAGCCTCCAGCGCGTCGACGTCCGCGTCGCTGCGACCGAGCAGACCGGTGACGACGCTGCGGTTGTGCTCGCCGCGCCACGCCGGCGGCCCGGCCACCCCTGCCGGCGCGTCGGAGAACCGCCACGGCGCCTGCGGGATGGCGAAGGTGCCGCCGGCCCGGTCGTCGACCTCGACGATGCTGCCCCGCTGCACGATGTGGTCCTCGCGGGCGACGTCGGGCACCGACCGGACCACCCCGGCGGCGAGGCCGACCTCCTCGAGGAGCGCCACCAGCGCGTCGCCGGTGGGGATGGCGACGGCGAAGTCCCGGAAGTCCTGGCGCAGCTCCCGGGCGATGCGACGGCGCCCGTCCCATGACTGCATCTCCGGATCGTCGAGCAGGTCCTCCCGGCCGTAGAGGCGCACGAAGCTGGCCCACCCGTGCGCCACCGGATCGCCGGCCACGCTCACCCGCTCGCCGTTGGCGACCTCCACCACCGGGGACCAGCCGCTCCCGAGCGCCGCCGGGTCGCCGGGCTCGGTCTCGTCGGCGAGCAGGCGCTGGGCGTGCTCGTTCACGAAGAGCAGGGAGTCGACCATCGAGATGTCGACGTGCTGGCCGCGGCCGGTGGCGTGGCGGGCGAAGAGCGCAGCCAGGACCCCGGAGAGCCCGAGCAGTCCGGTGTAGACGTCGCCGTGGGAGTAGGCGTCGTTGGCCAGCACCGCCTCTCCGGCGATGAGCTCCTGGTGGGCGAGCTCGCCGTGGGTGATGCCGGCCACGGCGTGGCCGATCACGGCGTAGGCGCGGCGGCGGGCCCACGGACCGGTCTGGCCGAAGCCGGTGAGCGACCCGTAGACGACGCCCGGGTTCTCGGCGGCGACCGCGTCGTAGCCGACGCCCCAGCGCTCGCACACCCCCGGGCGGAAGTTCTCCAGCACGACGTCGGCCTTGCAGGCGAGGTCGAACAGCAGCGCTCGGCCGTCGGCGTGGTCGAGGTCGACCGAGACGTTCTCCTTCCCGGCGTTCTGCTGGGCGTAGTAGCCCGAGATGGGGCCGTGCCGAGGCAGGGAGAAGCGGCTCAGGTCGCCCGCCGGCGGCTCGACCTTGATCACCCGGGCGCCGAGGTCGGCCAGCGCCCGTCCGCAGATCGGTCCGGCCAGCACCCGCGTCAGGTCCAGGACCACGACCCCGTCGAGCAGTCCGGCGGGAGGTGCGGTCGCGGCGTCGGTCACCGAGCGGACCCTAACTTCACCTCCATGTCACCTCTCCAGGATCAGGCCGCCCTCGTCACCGGCGGCGGCAGCGGCATCGGCCTCGCCTGCGCCAAGGCGCTGCTGCGCGACGGCGCGTCGGTCACCATCGCCGGGCGGGGCGAGGAGCGCCTGCTGCAGGCCGTCGAGGAGCTCCGGGCCGAGGCACCCGACGGAGTCCAGGTCGGCCATGCCGTGTGCGACGTCGCGGTCGAGGACCAGGTGATCGCGGCGGTCGAGGCGGCCGCATCGCTCACCGGCTCGCTCCAGCTCTGCGTGGCCGCAGCCGGCACCGGCACCCTCGGCCCGGTCGTGGCCATGGCGGCCGAGCAGTGGGACATGGTGCTCGGCGTCAACCTCACCGGCGCCTTCCTCACGCTCAAGCACGCCGCCCCCCGGATGGTGGCGGCAGGCGGTGGCTCGTTCGTCGGCATCTCCTCCATCGCCGCGCCGCTGACGCACCGCTACATGTCGGCCTACTGCGTCTCCAAGATCGGGCTCGAGGCGCTCATCAAGACCGCGGCCGACGAGCTCGGCATGTCGAACGTGCGCTGCAACGCCGTGCGCCCCGGCCTCGTCCCGACCGAGCTGTCGTCGGCGCTCGAGGGCGACCCGGCGGTCCACGACGACTACATCGCCCAGATGCCGCTCGCTCGCACCGGCACGCCCGAGGACGTGGCCAACGCCGTGCGCTACCTGTGCGGCCCCGAGTCCGGCTGGGTCACGGGCCAGGCCCTCGGCGTCGACGGCGGCCACTCGCTGCGCCGCGGCCCCGACCTCGAGCACTGGTCCCGGACCCTCTTCGGCGACGACCTCACCGAGGGCCGAGTCGGCTGAGCGGAAAATGTCGTGGATTCGTACCGCCTGTGGCGGTGAATCCACGAGATTTCCGCTGGGGTCACCACCAGATGGCGGCGGCGGGGTCGCCGTCGGGCGGGACGCGCTCGGCGGTGCCGGTGGCGATGCGGTGGGCCGACCACGCCACGGCGGCGGCGTCGACGAGGTCGTCGGGTGCGACCCGGCCGGCCGGGCCCGGGTCGTCGGGGAGCTCGATGCCCTGGTCCCGCAGCAGCCGCAGCCGGAGAGCGTGACCCGACCACGTCGTCTTCGGGTGCGCCAGCGGCTCGCCGTGCATGGCGCGGAACGACAGCTCGGGCATGCACTCGCGCACCGGGACCGGGTACGTCGCGGCCAGCGCCCGCACCTCGCGGATCTTCGGCACGAGGAACCAGGCCTGCTTGGAGATGCCCCGCCCGGCCGTCGCCTTCGACCAGGCGTTCGCGCCGAGGTAGTCGTCGTCGGCGAAGTCCAGGGCGCCGAGCGAGGGCGACTGGAACAGGCTCGAGCGGCGGGCGCCGAGCAGCGGTCGGGCCAGGTCCTCGCTGGCGCGGGTCGCCGAGACCTCGAGCTGGAATGGCATGTCCACGCCGACCACGGCGACCGGTCCGCTCTCCTCGACCAGGGCGGCGAGCGTCCCTGCGAACGCGCACGACAGGTCGGTGCCGTCCCAGCGCACGCCGACCCACCCGCCGCGGGCGCCGTCCACGCCGAGCACGGCTGGACCTCCGGAGCGTCGAGCGACCACGTGTGCAACCCTGCCCGACATGAGCCCCGACGCGCTGCACGAGCTGGACGACGACGCCATCCGCCTCATGGCGTTTCGGGTCTGGGGCTACAAGCAGGGCGAGCAGGTGTCGCTGCTCATCCACCTCGGCGACCGGCTCGGGCTGTTCCGGGCCATGGCCGGCGCCGGTGGGCTCACGACCGACGACGTGGCCGGGCGGACCGGGCTGGCACCGCGCTGGGTTCGGGAGTGGCTGTGGGCGATGGCGGCGGCCGAGCTCGTCGACCACCGGGCCGGCGACGTCGACGAGTTCGAGCTGACGCCCGCCGGCCGGGCGGTGCTGGTCGACGAGGAGAGCTCGCTGTTCTTCGCCGCCGGTGCGTTCAGCGAGCCGCCGGCGCCGGACCTGGTGGCCGACCTGGCCGAGTGCTTCCGCACCGGCATCGGCCTGCCGTACGACCGTCTCGGCCCCAGCGGGGCGCACCGCACCGAGCGGATGCTCGGCCCCTGGGCCCGGCTGGCGCTGGTGCCGGTGATCCTGCCGATGCTCGACGGCGTCGTGGCCAAGCTCGAGGCCGGCGCGGACGTGTGCGACGTCGGGTGCGGTTCGGGCGTGGCCCTCGAGGCGATGGCGCGCCGGTACCCGCAGTCGCGGTTCACCGGCTACGACCCGTCCCGCCACGCCGTCGAGCGGGCGACGGCGAAGGTCGCCGAGACCGGCCTCGCCAACGTCGAGATCGTCCACGCCCGGGCAGAGGACCTCCCGCAGGAGCCGACGTTCGACCTGGTGCTCACCTTCGACTGCCTGCACGACATGACCCGCCCCGACGACGCGCTGGCCGCCGTCCGAGGTGCGCTGCGCGACGACGGCACGCTGCTCGTGAAGGAGATCAAGTGCGCCGACACGCTCCAGCAGAACCGGGCCAACCCGATGCTGGCGATGATGCTCGGCTTCTCGATCACGTCGTGCATGTCGTCGGCCACGAGCGAGCCGGGCGGCATGGGCCTCGGCACGGTCGGGCTGCCCGAGAGCCGGCTGCGCGAGCTGGCCACCGACGCCGGGTTCTCGAGCGTGGTCCGCCACGACCCGGGCGAGCCGTCGAACGTGTACTACGAGGTGCTGCCGTAGCGCTCAGTGGGTGAGCGGGCGGTACGAGCCGGCCTCCTCGTCGAGCTCCAGCACCCGACCGTCGGCCGGGATGCCCTCGGCCCGGAGCGGTCCGGTGCGCACCTGGTACCAGGTGGTGCGGGGGACCTCGTCGACGACGCGCACGTAGCGGGGACGGTCGGCCGGGGCCAGCGCCTGCACGGCTCCGGTGATGCGCGCCGCCAGCCCGTCGAGGTCGGTGCCGGCGCCGGGGCGCAGCGACACGGCGGCGGCGACCGCCACCGTGCCGTCGTCCTCGTCCACCGGGTAGGCGACGCTCAGGTGGACCTCGTCGAGCTCGTTCAGCGCCTCCTGCACGGGGATCGGTGCGGTCGCCCCGTCGGGCGTGCGGATGAGGGACTGGACGCCGCCGATGAGCCAGTGGTCGCCGTCGGCGTCGACCCGGAACAGGTCGCCGGTGGCCAACCACGCGTCCCCGCCGGCGAAGAGCGCCCGCAGCGACCGGTCGGGGTAGGCGCCGTCGCGGTGGCTCAGCCGGGCGAGCAGCATCCCGACCTCGCCGACCTCGCACTCCTCGGCGAACCCGTCCGGGCCCTCGATGAGCCGGCTCGTCTCCACGTCGAAGCGGGCGATCTTCAGCGGCGCGCTGCCGGGCAGCCGGCGTCCCATCGACCCGACCTTCTCGCCGGTCACGTTCACGAGCACCGCCGCACCCTCGGTGGACGCGTAGAACTCGAGCACCTTGGCCGGCGCGAAGTGCTGCTCGACCCGACGCCACAGGCCGGTGGGCATCCCCGAGCCGATGAAGAGGCGCACCGGGTGGTGCTTGTCCCGGCCACCCGTGGGCGCGTCGAGCATGTCGGCCGCCATCGTCCACGTGTAGGTGACGGCGGTGGCGCCGTAGCGGCGCACCTCCTCCCAGAACGTGTCCGGCTCGAAGCCCCGGGTCATCGCCAGGCGGGCCCGCGACGCCAGCGCACCGCCGATGCCCGTGAGCAGCGCGGAGGGGTGGTGGATCGGCGTGAGGCTCAGCACGGTGTCGGAGCGGTTCAGCGACGCCGACGCCGCGGTGCCGAAGGCCGACAGCGCCCATCGGCCGTTGGTGATGCGGTTGACCCGGGTGCGGTCGCCGCTGCCGGTGAACATGACGAAGGCGAGGTCGTGGGCCAGCCCCGGGTTCGGCTCGTACCAGCCGGGCAGCTCGACCGAACCGGGATCGATGGCCTCCATGTCGTCCACGGCGGAGCCGAGGTCACGGGGCCCGCCGCCACCGCCCAGCACGTGCACCTTCACCACGCCCTCGACCCGGCTGGCCTGCTCGCCGTGCTCGGGGTCGGCGATGATGCGCCCGACGCGACCCAGCTCCACCTCGAGCTCGAGGGGACCGTCGGGTCGCAGCAGCACGGCGACGGCACCGAGGCGGTTGAGGGCGGCGACGATGCCGAGCGCGCTCGGTCGGGTGTCCATCAGCACGCCGACGTGGGCGCCACGCCGCACGCCGATGCTGATGAGGCCGCGCACGACGTTGTCGATGCGCTCGTTCGCGGCGGCGTAGGTGTGGCCGCGCCCCTCGAACAGGAAGGCCGTGTCGTCGGGCGCGAGCGCCGCCTGCTCGGCGAAGATCCGGCCCATCGACACCTGGCTCGTGGGGCGCACCTCCTCGATGCGGTTCAGGCGGGCGAGCGAGCCGATGCCCTCGGTCGCCAGGGAACGCACGCCACGGAGGCCGATCCGGGCACCGGTGCCGATCGTGCGGAGGCTTCCGGTGGTGATGCCGGTGGCCAGGTCCATGGCTCGGACCAGATCGCTCTTGCGGCGCCGGGACGGCGGGTCGTCGGGGGAGAGGCGGATGGTGCCGTCCGGCTCCGGGCCGTCCGCGTCCAGCCAGCGCGTCCACTCGATCACCATCGGCCACGTGGTGCCTGCGGCCTGCGACCCCACGACCAGGCCGAAGTGCCCGGCGTCGAGGGTGGCCTCGTGCACCTGCGCCGCCGGCGCGGCCTGGGCCACGGCCCGGACCACCTCGGGCGGAGCGATGTCGTCGGAGGTCCCGACGAAGCAGAGGATCGGGCAGTCGATGTCGGCCAGCGTCACGGGCTGCTCGTCGATCACGAACCCACCCGACAGCATCCGGTTGGACACGAGGAACTGCTTCACCAGCTCGGCGATCGCCGGACCGGGCCAGGCCACCCAGCCCTCGTCCATCAGGAACCGGCGCTGGCCCTCGCGGGGCAGGAGCGAGTCCCGGTCGTGCAGCTGGCGCACGAACTCCAGCTGGTTGCGCACCGTCGCGAGCGGGTCGAGCATCCGGAAGCCGGCGCGGCTCATCCAGGCCGGCACGGTGAAGTACGGCAGGACCTTGTCGGCCAGGAAGTCGATGGCGTCGACGGCCATGTCGTCGTCGAGCCCGAGCGGCAGGACGCCGTGGGTGTCGACCGGGCTGCCATAGGTGATCAGGCTGGCGATGCCCTCGGAGCGGCGGTAGGCCGCCGCCTGGTAGCAGAACATCCCGCCCTGGCTGTACCCCGACAGGTGCACGGGGCCCCCGGTGCGTGCCACCAGCTCGTCGATGGCCTCGGACAGGGCGAGCACGTGGTCGGTGAGCGTGCGCTCGAGCCCGCCCTCCTCCCGCTCGGGAGCCCCGAAGTCGATGACCCACGGGTCGAGTCCTGCGGCGGCGAGGGTGCCGACCGCGCTGGACGCCGGCGACACGTCGTAGATCTCCGCCGACAGCATCAGCGGCGGCACCAGCAGCACGGGCGAGCGCCGGGCGCCGTCCGGGTCGGTCGTGCCGTAGCGACGCAGGCGGTACATCCGGTGGGCCGAGACGACCTCGTACGGCGTGGACTCCTCACCCGTCTCCAGGCCACCGAAGCGGGCGACCTCGAGCGCGTTCTGGGCCGCCTGACCGAGCCGCACGACCGATCGGGTGACCTCTCGGGGGATGAGCTGCACCGGTGGACCTCGGGCTTCTGGGAGGCGGGCGGGCCGAAGGGTACCGGTGCGCGTTCGGGTGGCCGAATTGTCCGCTCCGGCCAGGTCCCACCGTCGCAGCGCCCTCGTCGGGGACACTGTGGCCGTGGACGAGCCCGGCGCCGATGCCCTGGACCAGCTGCCGCCGTGGGAGCTCCCCGCCGACCGCGCCGACTTCGCCGGCTTCGGTCCCTACAGCGAGCTCGACCGGCCCGCGCTGTCGATCGTGAACCCGGCGGGCATCCACATCGGCGCGTTCGTGCGGATCGGCGCCCACGCCGTGCTGGAGGCGCTGGTGCCGGACCGCGGCGTCACGCTGCGGATTGGCGACGGCGCCTACATCGGCCACCTCGCCCGGATCACCGCCGTCACCGAGGTGGTGATCGGGGACGAGGCGATGCTCGCCGACCGGGTGTACGTGTCCGACACCGGCCACGTGTACGAGGACGTGACCCGACCGATCAAGCGCCAGGGCCTGCGGGACGGTCGTCGGGTCGAGATCGGGCGTGGCGCCTGGCTGGGGATCGGCGCAGTCGTCGTCGGGGACCTCCGCATCGGCGAGGGGTCGGTGGTCGGGGCGAACGCGGTGGTCACCCAGGACGTCCCCGACTTCACGGTCGTCGCCGGGAACCCCGCCCGCGTCGTCCGCCGCCACGACGGCGACGGCTGGCACTGGACCGCGCCGCGCCACCCGGGCTGAGCGGCGTCAGCCGAGCGGGCCGGTGAGCGAGGCCCGCTGCGACAGCTCGATCCAGTCGCCGTCGGGCAGGCGCACGAAGGAGATGTGGGCGACGTCGCCGAGCCGGAGGGGTGCCATCCCCTCGGTCAGGCCGCTGGCCAGCGCGTGCTCGTGGGCGGCGTGGACGTCTCGGACCTGGACGGTCAGGTAGCGGATGCCGGTGCCGTCGAGCGACGTCGTCGCCGGCCGACCGTGGCGCAGCTTGACGCTGAGCTTCGTCTCGCCGATCCGCAGCGTGCCCTCGCCGCGGTCGCCGCCGAAGGTGGCGTGCAGGGCGTCGAGCGTGCGAGCGGTGTCGGACGCCTCGACCATGACGTTGACCCGGGTCCCGTCCTGGGTCGGTGGTGTGAGCGCCACCCGCAGACCGTCGGGACCGGTGCGACCCTGGATGCCGTCGGCGGCGCGGACCGGATCGACGATGGCGATCGCCGTGAACCCGGTGGGCTCGTCGGCGGGCAGCGGGTCGCGCAGCGCGTTCAGCTTCAGCACGCCACCGTGGAGGTCGTAGCGGTGCTGGTCCATCCCCTTGCGGACCGACAGGACGTGGTCGAACCGGAGCCCGAGCTCGTCGCCCCAGAAGGCCTGGTGGGCTTCGAGGTCGTTGGTCTGGATGCCGACGTCGATGGCCGGCTTCACGATCTCCAGCCCGCTCACCGGTCCACCACCAGGTCGGCGAGCAGCTCCATCGAGCGCAGCCAGCTGTCGAGGTCGCTGCGCCACGGGGCCGAGACCACGTGCTGCACGCCGGCCTCGGCGTAGGCGTCGGCCTCCGCCCGGATCTCGTCGGGCTCCATCCCCTGCGGATCCCAGCCAGTGCGGAGCGAGATGGTGAAGGTCTCCTCCGGTCGGTCGCGCCGGAGTCGTTCGATGACGGGCGCGGCCTCGTGCGGCTTCACCCCGATGATCTGGTACCCGTCACCCTTCTCGACGCCGCGCCGGAACGCCCGCTCGCTCATCCCGCCGATCCAGATCGGGATCGGGTGCGCCGGCTGGGGCAGCACCCGGATGTCCCGGAACGAGACGTGCTCGCCCTCGAAGGTGGCCGGGTCCTCGGACCAGGCGACCCGTAGGGCGTCGATGATCTCATCGGTGCGCGGGCCCCGGTCGGCGAACCCGTGGCCGAGCGCCTCGAACTCCCGCTCGGACCAGCCGACGCCGCCGGCGACGGTGAGGCGCCCGCCGCTCAGGGCGTCGAGCGACGCAAGCTGGTTGGCGAGCTCGAGCGGCACGTGGCTCGGCAGCACCAGCACGCTCGTCCCGAGGCCGATGCGGTCGGTCACCGCGGCGGCCCACGTCAGGGCCACGATCGGATCGAAGAGGAACGGCGACGGGTAGTCCTGCTCCGCCGGGTGGACGATGTGGTCGCTCACCCAGAGGTCGGCGAACCCGAGCTCCTCGGCCCGGCGAGCAGCCGTGGTGATGGCCTCGGCCGAGGCGACCCGGCCGTACTGGGGGAGGTGGATGCCGACGCGCATGGACCGACCGTATGCGCCGACGGTTCTCCTTCGGGTCCGTCCGGGTACACAGGACCGGTGGCCACCCCGCTGACCGACAAGCCGATCGTCCGCTGGGGCGTGGTCGCCTGGGCGATGCTCGGCCTCGTCGCTGCGGTGGTCCTCGCCGCGCTGCTCGTCGCCGAGCTGCGCTTCGTCGTCGTGCCGCTCGTCATCGCCCTCGTCCCCGCCGCGCTCCTCGCGCCGGTGGTCGACCGCCTCCGTGGCCGAGGCGTACCACCCGCCCTCGCCGCGCTCGTCGTCCTCCTCGGCTTCCTCGTCGGCCTGTTCGGCGTGCTCGGCGCCATCGGCTGGCTCGTCGCCGGCGAGCTCGGGCAGGTGCTGGACACGATCGAGTCCTCCTACGACGACATCCGCGAGTGGACCCGCACCACCTTCGACGCCGCCCTGCCGCCGCTCGACGAGCTCCGCCAGACCGCCGGGCAGTGGGCCAGCGGGGAGCAGGGCCTGCAGTCGCGGGCGACGAAGGCGGCCGCCAGCACCCTCGAGGTCGCCAGCGGCATCCTCTTCGGCCTGCTGGCGCTGTTCTTCTACCTCAAGGACGGCGACCGGATCGCCGCGTGGGTCGTCTCCCTCTTCCCCCGGTCGGTCCGCCACGACGTCGCAGAGATCGAGCGCCGGGTCTGGCACACCGTCGGCGCCTACTTCCGGGGCCAGATCGTCATCGCCGCCGTCGACGCGATCTTCATCGGCATCGGCCTGCTGCTGCTCGGCGTACCGCTCGCGATCCCGCTGGCCATCCTCGTCTTCATCGGCGGCCTGTTCCCCATCGTCGGCGCCTTCATCGCCGGCGGCGTGGCGGTCCTCGTCGCCCTGGCCGACGGCGGCGTCGGGCTCGCCCTCGCCGTGCTCGGCGTCAACGTCCTCGTCCAGCAGATCGAGGGCAACGTCCTCGAGCCGCTGATCATGGGGCGCGCCACCGAGCTGCACCCCCTCGCCATCATCACCGCCGTGGCCGCCGGCGGGCTCAGCCTCGGCATCCTCGGCGCGTTCCTCGCCGTGCCGGTCGTCGCCAGCGCCGCCCGGGTCATCGGCTACCTGCGCGACGACGTCGAGGACCCCCTCGAGGCCGAGGAGGCCGACGAGGCAGCGGAGGACGACGAGGCAGCGGAGGACGACGTCGGCCGGGGCTCCGGTACGGTGACCGAGCCCTCGTAGCCAAGCTGGTCAAGGCAGCGGACTTTTAATCCGAAGATCGTGGGTTCGAGCCCCACCGGGGGCACGGCAGCCCTTCGGGCTGCTCGGAGTTGTTCGGCTGCGCCTCACAGCTCCCTGCTCACGCTCCGGCCCTGGGGGCCTCCGGGTTCGTCGCCGATGCTTCGCAGCGGCCCGCCTGTGCCTCACCGCTCCCCGCTCACGCTCCGGCCCCTGGGGGCCTCCGGATTCGTCGCCGATGCTTCGCATCGGCCAGGACCGTCAGAGGGTGGGTGCGGGCTGGCTGCCCAACCCGACCGGGTCCATCTCGTGCAGACTCGCGCCTTGCCAGATCGTGCGGAGATGACATCGGCCGTGAGTCCCGTCGAGCAGCGCATTGCGGATCCCGTCCGTCTCGCAGCGGTCCGAGCCACTGGCCTCCTCGATGCCCCACCGTCGGCGGTGCTCGACGAGCTCTGCGCAGCCGCCGCCGCGACGATCGGTGCGGACTCCGTGCTCGTCACCCTGCTGGACGAGGACCGCCAGTGGTTCGCAGGAGCCCATGGGCTCGAAGAGCCGTGGGCGACGACCCGTCAGACGGATCTGCCTGCATCACTGTGCATGCACATCCCGTCGCTCGACGAACCGCTCGAGATCCTCGACGTGCGCAACGACCGCACCTTCTCCGGCAGTGGTGCCATCGCCCTCGGGATCGGCTCGTACCTCGGCTACCCGCTGTGCAGCAGCGACAAGGCGATGCTGGGAGCACTGTGCGCGGTTCGCCGCGGCCCATCCACCTGGAGCAGCACGGATCAGGCCGTGCTGCGAGCGCTCGCCGTCGTGTGCGAGCGCTACCTCCAGAACCACGTCGCCACCCGCCAGGACCCGTCCCACGACCTGGCGATGGTCGCCCACGACATCCGCAACCCGCTCACCGTCCTGAAGGGCATCGCAACGATGCTGCCCCAGGTCGACGATCTCGACACCCGCAGCGAGCTGGCCGGCATGATCGAACGTGCCACCAGCATGGTCGATCGTCTCGTCGACGACCTCGTGAGCGCCGGCGTGCCGACCACCCAGGACATCCCGGTGCGCAGGGAGCACTTCGATCTCGCTGCGACCGTGCGGAGCGTCGTCGACCTCACCGCCTTCGCCCGCCGGAACGTGCGCGTGGCCATCCCGGACACCCTGCCCGCGTACGCGGACGAGGGCGCCGTCGTACGGATCATCACCAACCTGTTGGACAACGCCCACCGGCACGGCGAACCGCCCGTCACCATCTCCCTGCACCATCCGCCGGGCGAGGTCGTGATCGAGGTGAGCAACGCAGGCGCCAGGGTGCCGGCCGAGCTGCGGCCGCACCTGTTCGCCCGCTTCCGCCCCGGGGTGACTGCGACCTCTGGCACCGGTCTGGGTCTGCACATCGTCGAGCGGCTCGCCGCTGCACACCACGGCACCGCCCACCTCGTGGACCACCCGACGCTCACCTGCATCCGTGTGACCCTCCCGCAGAGAGGCGGCGAGTAGCCGACTCCGGCCCCAGGGGCCTGCGGGTCAGCGGCCGGCGCGCGCCTCCTAGATCTTCCCGGCCGGGGTTCGAGGTGACAGATGGGCCCTGTGGTTCATGGTCATGCTGCTTGCCGGCGACGGTGGTTGTCGAGGATCTCGGCGGGCTTGCGGCCGGCCATGTAGTCGCCGTGGTTGCGACGCCGCGTGTTGTAGCGAACCAGCCAGGCATTGGCCTCGAGCTGGAGCTGTCGGACCG
>SXGQ01412664.1_pt1 | contig 13942 bp, 14 predicted proteins | sample 3178371 | NCBI WGS metagenome assembly SXGQ01 (sample SAMN11356859, study PRJNA531348) | freshwater metagenome | isolation source: freshwater sample F1-20 | place: China: Fuxian Lake, Yuxi | collected 2017-12-25
GACACGTATTCGACGCCATTTCGCAGTGTTGTAAATGTTCGTCGTCACTACTTGTGTCCAGCTGGTGTCCATAACGCCGTAAAAGGTTTACTACGCAGGGCGTTAGTTCGTACCTTCGTACGTTCGATTCCCAGCGTCGCCTCTAGTGGGGCGTTTCAGTCTTCGTCAAGGAACAGCTGTTTGGTGACTTTTCTGACGCTGCCGTCGCTCATCATCGTCCCTGACCATTTAGCCCTTGAAAAATCAGCACCAGTCAGGTCGGCACCAAAAAGAATCGTTCCATCAAGATCAGCGCCGATGAGGTTTGCCCAAGGCAGATTGGCATAGGAAAATCCTGTGCGGGTGAGATCCGCGTGCGCCAAGCGGCATCGGTAGAGGTTTGAATCTCGGAAATCTGCTTCCGTGAGCGTCGCTTCGGTGAGGTTGGCTCGTGTGAGGTTGGCGTCAGTGACGTTTGCTTTGGTTAGTTCGGCTCGTGTGAGGTTGGCGTCGCTGAGGTTGGCGTTATAGAGACCCGTACTTGCCAACCCGGCGTCGGTAAGATTGGAGCCACTGAGATTGGCGTCTCGGAGATTCGCTCGTGTGAGGTCTGCACCTATGAGGATGGCGTCAGTGAGCTCGGCGCAATGCAGATCAGCATCCATCAAATACGCGGACGTGAGGTTGGCACGAGTCAGGTCAGCATCCTTGAGATGAGCGTCGGTGAGATTCGCGCGTGTGAGGTTGGCGTCGGTGAGGTTGGCGCCAACGATGACTGCGCCCACAAGATCGGCATCGGTGAGGTCCGCTCCGCTCAGATCTGCGTTTGTCAAATCGGCATTTGCGTGAATTGAATAACCTTTGACGATCATCTGCAACCCACAACTCTCATAACCCAATTCTACTACAGAGTGTTGTAGGGAAACTTGGCATCAACGCCACCATCGACGACCAAAGTTCGACCATTCACAAACGCCGATAGATCGCTCGAGAGAAAAAGTGCTGCAGAGGCGATATCAGGTGGTTGTCCGACCCGTCCGATAGGAACCACCTCATTATTTGCGGTGCGTTGTTCGTCCGTGAAAATGGCATCCAAACGTGGAGTCAAGATTGTCCCTGGAGCAATAGCGTTGGCACGAATTTGATGTGGGCCCAACTCAACAGCGAGCGATTGCACCCACGCCATCAGGGCGGCCTTGGCGGCACCGTAAGCGGCGTGCATTGGTGCTGCGCTGAGTCCGCTGATGGACGAGATAAAAACCATAGTTCCACCACCATTAGCGACCATTAGTTTTCCCAATTCCTGTGAACATAAATAGGCATGCCGCAGACAGATGTCAAACTCCCAGTCCCAAACCTCATCGTTGATTTCTAAAATTGATTTCCATTGCGCCATGCCGATGATGTCCACAAAGCCATTGATTCGCCCAAGTTGTTGAGATGCATCAGCGGCCAGGCGCACAACCTCAGAACGTTTCGTGACATCACCATGCCACGAAAGTCCACCTCGAATTTCCTCGGCCACCTCGCGCGCCCGTTGTTCGTCAATGTCAACGCACAGCACTTGTGCGGCACCCGCCTGAGATAGCGCGTGGCAGGTTTGTCGTCCCATCCCGAGTCCGGCTCCGAGGACCACATAGTTGCGACCATCGAGACGAAGTTTCTGTACATAATCGGGAACAGGTGAAGAATCCTCGGTTGTCATTGGTGTCTCCTGACGACTGCAGCGTGACAGTCAGTCTAATGTTGCCGATCCAGGGGGATACCGCCAACATCAGATGCTGATTCCTCTGCGGGCTACCATCACTAAATGAACGTTTCTCGGCCTGATTACTTTTCGCTCGCCAACAAGGTCTGTGTCATCACAGGAGCGGCTAGTGGTATTGGTCGCGAGACATTGCTTGTCTTGGGGCGCTCGGGGGCTCATGTCGTCGGTCTGGATCGCAACCTCGACACATTGCAAGAAACCCGAGCGCTTGCTGACAACGAAGGTCTCTCCGTTGAGTTTTATGGTGCTGATGTCGCAGATCGTGAAGCCGTCATGTCCATCGCTGAACACGTGCTCAAAAAGAACGGTCGAGTTGATGGCTGGGCAAACGTGGCCGGCATCCTGCGCTACGCATTTATTGCCGACATCACTCCCGAGCACGTCAATGAACTGATCGGTGTCAACCAACTGGGTGTGCTGTGGGGACTGGCCGCCGCCGCCAAGGTGATGAAATCTGGTGGATCAATTGTTTCTGTTGCCTCTGCTGGGGGAGAGATGCCTTTTCCGAGACTGGGCGGATACGGCATGACCAAAGCAGCAGTCATCCAACTCACGCGCACGGCTTCTGTGGAGTTTGGTGAATTAGGCATTCGAGTTAATGCGATCGCCCCTGGGTATGTCGAAACGCCAATGGTTGCAGCGAGTTATTCGCGTGCAGACGGAACTATTGATGAGGCGTTGAAGGCGCAGTTTTTTGATGCCCGGCGAAGTCAATCACCGCTCAGCATTACTGGTGAACCTCTCGACATAGCCTTGACTGTGTTGTACTTGATGAGTGATGCGTCAAAGTTCATGACGGGTCAAGTGTTGCGTCCAAATGGAGGAGTGTATTTCGGATGAGCGATATCAACCTTTGGAATTTGCCTGATCTCCAAGTGGGAAGTGCCGCCGATGACTCTTTGATTGAGCGTCGCCACAATTCGCGATTCGCTACACCCCTTATTGAGGGCGCCGTGGTTCGTGAAGAAAGAGTGGCTGGAGTTGGGTGTCTGATCGTCAGTTCAGCCCAGCCAAAGTTTTCATATCTGCATTTACACGGCGGTGGCTTTCGTTTGGGGTGGACCCGGACATGGCTCAATTACGCTTCGGACATTGCCCTCAAGGCTGATTGCCAAGTAGTGATACCGGACTATCGCTTGGCGCCGGAGCACCCGTTTCCTGCGGCGCTCGTTGATGCTGTTGGCGTGTACACAGAACTCCTGAGTGAGGGTGAAGTGTTTGTCGGGGGAGACTCGGCCGGTGGCGCTCTCGCTCTCTCGTTGACACTTGCGGCACGCGATAGTCAACACCAGATGCCTTCTGGTCTCGTATTGCTCTCCCCCTGGTTGGATCTCGCAGCGGCTGCAGCGAGCTATGAAAAAAATGCTTCGACAGATTCGATGTTCTCGCGAGACTCAGCCGAGCAGGCCGCGGTTGCGTATCTCGGCATATATGCGACAACCGATCCCTTGGCCTCGCCGGCGTACGGAGACTTCTCACGAGTCCCCAAGGTATTGATATTCGCGAGCGCGTCCGAAGTTCTACTTGATGATGCTGTGCAGTTTGCCAAGAAGGCTCGACGATCTAGTGTGGACGTCGATTTACATGTGGTGGAAAATATGCCACACATTTGGCCAGTGATCATGGTTGATGCCGCAGAGACTACCGATGCCCGTCAAAAAATCGTTGCGTTTGTATCGTGATGTAGCGGGCAGATCTTGGTGTCATTGTGCAGTTGGTAAGCAGACCGCACAAAATATCTTGTCGATGTCGCTGACACAAGGCGGACAGATAAGCGTTCGTACTCGACAGGTGAGGTCCGAGCAGTTGTGGTACTCATTCGTTGGTGTAGCGCAAATATGGCAGGATCCAAGAACTTTTGCATCCTTGCTGAAATCTATTTTGAAGCGGTGGTCAAAAACGTACAGTGATCCTTCCCATAGTCCGCTGTCCTTAAATTGTTCGCCATATCGCACGACTCCGCCGTCAAGTTGATAGACCTCGTTAAATCCGCGATTTTTCATCAACAATGACAACACCTCGCAACGAATTCCGCCCGTGCAGTACGTGACGATGGGGCGATCTTTAAGATGGTCATAGATGCCACTCTCGAGGACCTTGAGGAACCCTGGCGTAGTGTCAACTGGTGGCACGATGGCGTTGCGGAATTTGCCGATTCGTGCTTCGTATTCATTGCGTCCATCGAAGAACACGACCTCATCACCTCGCTGAGCCACGAGTTCGTTGACTTGTAGCGGAGATAAATGTTCTCCACCACCAACAATTCCGTTGTTATCAACGACGATCTCGTGAGGTACACCAAAGGTGACGATTTCGTCGCGCACGCGAATCTGTAGCCGAGGAAACTCGTCACCCTTACCTTCTGACCATTTGTATTGCACATCGCGAAAAGCAGGAAAATCTTTCATCGCCCGTATGTATTTCTTCACGCCGCTGAGCGGGCCACCCAAGGTTCCGTTGATTCCATCTTTGGACAGCAAGATTCGCCCGCGCAATCCGAGAGCCTCACACAGAGTCTTTTGCCACAAGCGAATAGCGTCGGCATCGGCCAGCGGAGTGAATTTATAGAAGAGGATGATTTTGCCTGGGTCGATCGTGCAATTTTATCGGCTAATTCCTGCGGAGCGTTTCCAACTACATAGCCCTGAAGGTCTTCAGATACCCTCTTCACAGCGTCAAGGGGGAATGTATGTTGCCAGACAAGTGGATTATTGATCGTACGCCGACTAAGCGTTTCCCCAGTTATACACGGGGCAATGCCGCTGATGTCTTAGCCGACCCAGTGAGCCCTTTGGGTTGGACTTTTTGCTGGGAGTCGGGAATCGTGCTCGGGTGCAGAGACGGCTTTGTCACTTTCGGAGTCTTTGATGAGAGTGATTACGGGAACCCACCAGAAACATTTGGGAACTTCGGTGGATACTTCTACAACTCCCTAATGCAGGCACGTTTGATGGGTGTGCGCATGCCAGGAGCAAGTCCCGAGGCAATTGATGCAGCGTACTTTGATGATCGACCCGATGTCCCTCCCTACATTGCCGAACCATGGCATGACAGTCCTAAGCACGCAGAATTATTGGCGGTGACTCAGGGCTACATCTTGAGTGGTGTGCCACATCAACCTATTGAAGATCAGCACGCGCTCGCTCTGCGTGAGCGACGTGAAAGGCCCGATCTTGGTGCATTAAGTAATGAAGCGTTAGTGGCTCGTGCCCGCACCATGCAACCGCATTTAGTTGCGATGTTCCGCGAACATGCGTGGGCAAGTTTGGGAGCGTCATTTGGTCCAGGTGGTATTTTAGCAATCACCGAAGCCCTTGGTCGGGCAGGAGACGGAGTGAGTCTGATTGGTGCAGTCGGCAATGTGGACTCAGCAAATATCGCCACACAACTTTGGGATCTCTCGCGGATCGTGCGTGCGGACCCGACGCTGAGTGCCGCCTTTGACGCCTGCTTCGCCTCTCCTCGGACTAACACAGCGGCGATTAGTGACTTAGCACAGAGTATTTCGCACAACAAATTTGCTGATGCGTTAGCGACATTCATGTTTGATCACGGTGGTCGTGCACCTAATGAATGGGACCCAGCAGCGCTGAGTTATGAAACAACGCCGAGTTTGGCCTTCATCCAGATTGATCGCCTGCGCCGTCAAGATGATTCGGCAGACCCATATCTTGCGCATCAGCGCAATTCGGCTCAACGTGAGCAACTTTTCGCAGACATTTGTGAGGCCCTCGCGGGTGACGCAGAGACTTTGGGTGCTTTCACTGCCTCGTATGTCTCAAGCAACACATGGCAAGCGTTACGCGAGCGCTGCAAGAGCAACAACATTGCAATTATCCATGAAGTGCGCATGTGCTTCAATGAGATAGGACGGCGGATGACCGAGGCTGGTCACTTAGCCAACGCGCATCTGGTCTATATGTTGCTGGAAAATGAAATCGATCAATTTCTCGGCGACCCACAGTCCTTCTCGGAGACTTTGTCGGAGCGACGGGTTGTACATCAAGAACTTGCGCTCTTGGATCCGCCGTACATTATTAATGGTCAGGCGCCACCGTTGTCGCAATGGGCACGTAAAGATGTTGCCACTGTCGCCCAAGCAAAAGTGGGTGATGTTCTACAAGGTGTGGCTTGCTCGGCCGGTATGTGTACGGGTACCGCACGTATTATTCTTGACGTTTTCAACCCAGGTGAACTGCAAGCAGGCGACATTTTGGTCACCGTGAATACAGATCCTTCGTGGACGCCACTGTTCTTGGCCTCTGGTGCTGTCGTCGTTAATCTTGGTGCGGTGGGCTCGCATGCCAGCATCGTGAGTCGCGAACTCGGCATCCCGTGCGTGGCGTCGGTCGCCGACGCCACGTGGCGCATCCCCAATGGAGCCAATATTACGGTGGATGGCTTCACGGGAACGATCACGATCAATTCGTTGTAACTCGGGTGTTCTAGTCTGCCTTCAGATTTTTTCAGTCGCCGAAAACTTGTGTGGTATACGAATTGGCGAAAGTCCGTTGAGGATCAAGTTTGTCGCGAACTTCCAAGAAATCATTCCACTGCGGATACAACTGCGACAGTTCACGATGAGTGAGCGAGTGCATCTTACCCCAGTGTGGGCGTCCCTGATAGTCGGACATGATGTTCGCAACGTCGTTGAAGTAGGCAGTGTGGTCCATGCCTTTGAACATATGGACAGCAATGTACGCTGTCGGACGCGCTGTAGCGGTGGATAGCGCGAGGTCATCTTTCGCTGTGAAGCGCACTTCAACTGGAAAACTGATGTTGTATTTCTTTGTCTCAATGACCTGTCGAACTCTCTGTAATGCTTCGCCACAGAATTCGCGTGGAATGGCGTATTCCATCTCAACGAACTTGACAATACGCTTACTAGAGAAAATGCGGTAGCTGTCGTTGACGGTGGTGGTTTGTCCCGTGGAAGGTAATGCAGTTGCAAGACGTGGAATCATGTGCGGACGCAATCGACCCAAGGTGCAAGCGGCACCAAAGGCATAGTTCTCCAAAAATGTTTTGGAGTACCAGTGTTTGATTTTGCTCAAAGTTTGAAGAGGTTCAGTTGTGCGATTGTTGGTCTTGGTGAGTGCCCACTTGGTATGAGGAATCCAAAAGAACTCAAAGTGGTCGTTACTGTCAACCAGTTCATTGAGGTTATCGATCAAGGCATCTAATTTTTGAGCACCTTCAACGGCTTTTAATCGAAACGCTGGAACAACTTTGAGAGTGACCTGCGAAATCAGACCTAGGGCACCGACTCCAACGGCGGTAAATCTCAAGAGATCAGAATTCTCTCTCTCGTTGATTTCTAAAATATTGCCATTACCAGTCACCAAACGCATGCCACTCACTTGAGCGGCTAGTCCCGGGAGATTGCGACCCGTACCGTGGGTGGATGTTGATATTGCGCCACTAATTGTTTGATAGGCGATGTCACCGAGATTTGGCATCGCTAAACCCAACTCGGCGAGTTGCTCATTGAGATCAGAGATGTACATTCCGGCCTGCACGGTGACTGTGCTGGCTTGGCGGTCAACGTCAAGCATTTTATTGAGCCGTCCCATCGTGATGAGTTGCCCAGTCGTTGTGGCTGTTGACGTAAAACTGTGTCCTGCGCCAACCGCTTTAACTGTGTGACCAGAGCGCGAGGCACGGGCGACGATGTCCACGAGATCTGACTCACCAGCGGGCTCGTTGATGCGCAACGGTGTCGACTTTTGGTTCCCTGCCCAGTTAGTCCACGTGCCAGATCGGATGGCGCTCACGGAAATGGACCACCGGTCAAGGCTTGAGGCGAGATGCCCATCTCAGCCAGCAAGGCTTGGCTGTAAGCGACACGACCTGTGAGTCGCTTGGGCTGCCCGGAGCACAGTTCTAAGGCTGCCTGAGCGATGATCTCTTCGGGCTCAATCACAAAACCTTGCAAAAGGTCATGTGCCCCAGCGCCAGGCGTGATGACATTGTCCCAAGGGGCCAACGTATTGACTGCAATATTGTCGGCGTATAACTCGGCAGCCATGCCAAGTGAGACCCTTTCAAGTGCTGCCTTGCAGAGCCCATAGACCGCCGAGTTGCCAGTTGCGAACCAGGCTTCAAAGGGAGGCCCGACAGGCTTCACGGCAGCGCGCGAGGAGATATTTAAAATCCATCCCGAACCTCGCTTCCGCATATCAGGAATGACTTGCTGAGCTAGATCAATGGCGCCCCACACTTGAGTTTCAATCATGAGTTTGAAACGCTTTTCAGGAAACGAGTCAATGGGCAAAAGAAAAGTCACTGCGGCATTGTTGACCAAGATGTCAATGGGACCCAGTTCGGCGTGGACATCATCAATAAGTTTTTTGCGGTCGTCGGCACTTGAGAGGTCAGCTTTGAATGGTGCCGCTTGACCACCGTTGGAGGAAATCATTTTGACGGTGTCACGTAATGTGCCTTCGTAACGCGGATCTGGATCAAGGGTGCGCGCCATACAGGCCACTGTGGCTCCCTCGGAGGCCAAGCGACGGGCGATTGCGGCACCGATACCACGACTCGCTCCAGTGACGAGAGCAATCTTCCCGTCAAGACGATGACCGTCAATCTTGTCCTGCATTGTGCCTCCCAGCTCTTTTCAATACTGGCAGGTTAGGGGATGGGTTGGAGTATTGTTCACACCCATGACAATTGAAATTGAAGCACCAGCGCGACGTTTTTTACATATCTGCTACTGCTGTGCGAGTACTGATCAAGTTGTCAACTTTTTTGTGGATGGCCTTGATATGAAAGAAGTCATGCGTAATCCCATTCACCCTTCGGATGGATCCTTGTTGGGCATCGAAGGTGAAATAATCAGTGGGGCCGCATTCGTCTATGACAAGCGCGGTCCCCGTACGAGTTCGTCATTGGAAGTTCAAGAGTGGGTCAGTCCACAGGTGACGGGAACTCCTCTGTCTGATGCGTCACGCGTAGGAATGCAAGCGGTCGGCTTTGCGCTTCCTGATCTAGCGGCAACGATCCAACGCTTACAAAAAATGGGCGCAAAAATTATCTCCCGAGCACCTGCACCTTGGGCGACAGATTGGGTGACCATCGCAGACTCAAACGGAACGCTGATTGATCTCTTTGAGGACACTGCAGTTCCCCACGGTGAGTCGCGCCTGCGGCATCTGCGTTCAACAGTGACCGATTTGGAAGTTTCCTTGCCCTGGTATTACGGCATGGGCTTCATTGATGTTGCGAGTCACGATCTTGAGAGTGGCGAATTTGTCAATCTCCAAGGACCGCAGGGAACACCGGCTCAGGGTTGCGCTCATCGCTTGAAACTGCCCGATGAAATGTGTGAATTGGTGTTGGTGGAGTGGACGAATCCCGCCTCGCATGGACAACACCCAGTTGATGCCAATCACGCTGGATGGTTTAGAACTGCCGTGAGTGTGGATGACACCGTTGCTTCCTATAACCGTTTTCTTGCAGACGGTTGGACATTCGCACGCCAGCCACGGCAGGTTGAACTCTCGGGAACGGCAGTTCCTGATATGTGGATTTGTTTTTTGAATGATCCCGATGGAATTCCGTTTGAGTTCGTGCAAAGGCCGCGTTCGGCGTTTCGACCAGAACGTCGGGCAACAGAGTCTTAGTGGGGAAATAACGAGTTGGTTGCCCAACCGTCAACAGTGACATGGCGCGAACCGAACTTCCACACTCCGTCAAAGACCTCGTAATGGTCGACGTAGCGACCCCAATGGTCAAGACCAATATCGGTGAGTACGAAGAAGTACAGGCGGCCAGTGGCATGGGCTTCATCAATGAGATCAATCTGGTGAGTCGTTGTTGAGTGGCGCACATGCGTGAGTCCTGATGCCAGCGATGTCGCGTCCGCAGTGCCAGTAAAAATGGTCATTACTTCTTCAATTCCAGTGAAGGTGCCGCCAGGGTTGATGACCATCGTGGCAGTCGGGGAAAACAGTTCACGAACCTGTGCGAAACGGCCTGTGTCGCCATTGGCGTTGTAGCGCGCCACCAAGTCACGAATCGATTCACGGGCAATGAGTTGCCATAACTCCATTGGTTTCCTTATCGGCTTGAGTGCGAGAGGTGTGTACTGTGCCTGACTTCGGGACGTTAGTCACGGTACACCGTCAAGATCTAGCACTTTGGGTTGAGATGGCATACAATCTGAAGCGTAGTCAGAAAGTCCCACTAGTAACCGTGAGAGGAGTAAAAATGACTTTGCTTGAATCTCGTCCAGCTCCAGCAGACGTGACATACGGATTATCCGATGCTGATCAGCATTACTACGAAGCCGAGGATGCAGTCACCCGACACCTTCCTAAAGAGCACCGTTCAGTTGTGCGTTGGGTTGAAGTCGATGGACGACGTTTGGTTCTGGTGGGGGACCGTCTGTTGACGATCGTGCCGAATCCGACCTATGACCCAGTCGGGGTCCCTGGTTCGTTAGAAGTTTATTTCCGTGCGCAGAATCACGAGGGTAAAGAGATTCGCGACATCATTGAGATGGCGCCAATTCCACCTGCGGCCCGCGATCGCGTGGCGCGAGTTGCCAAGCTTGATGAGCAAGGTGTGGATTTGGCTTGGGTGCTTCCGAGTTTGGGCCTTGGGCTTGAGGAAATGTTGGCTAAGGATGTTGATGCGTTGTATGCCGTGTTCCATAGTTACAACCAGTGGCTTGATGAGGACTGGGGCTATAACCGTGACGGGCGGATTCTCACCGGACCATTGATGTCGCTGATTGACCCCGTGAAGGCTGAAGAAGAACTGAAGTTAGTGATTAAAAAGGGTGCGCGTTTTGTGACATTCCGTCCAGCACCAGTGCAGGCCCCTGATCGTTATCGATCACTTGCCGATCCGATCTATGACCGTTTCTGGCATACTGCAGCCGATGCTGGCATAACGATCGCTTTCCACGGAGCGGACTCTGGCTACGGCATTTATCTTGAGCGCTGGGGCGAAAGCTTGAAGTACACGGGAATGAAGATGTCCACTTTGAGTGAAGTCATGGGCGTACATATTGAACGTCCAGTCTTTGACCTTGTGGCCTCCTTGATTTGTCATGGACTTTTTGACAGAGTTCCCAATCTTCAGATCGCCACCGTCGAACTAGGCGCAGGGTGGGTCCCTGAATTGGTGAAGCGTTTGAAGCGCTCGTACGGCAAAACTCCTCAACTGTATGGAAGAGATCCGTTAGAAACTTTGCGCTCACATGTTTCAGTCGCCCCCTTCTACGAGGACGACATCACGATCCTTCGAGATCTCATCGGTGCGGACCGAATACTTCTCGGAAGCGACTGGCCACACCCAGAGGGCCTTGGTGCTCCACGAGATTGGCTCAGTGACTTTGAGGGTCTGACGGTTGATGAGCGCCGTCGTGCGTTGCGTGACAACCTGCGAAGTCTCTGCGGTTTCTCGCTCTAATTCGCTTGCAAACGATTATGGCTTGCGAAAAGTTGCCGCGCAGGTGCTAACAACGCGATCGTGATTGCCGCGGTCAATGAGATTGATACGGACGCCGTATTTTCCGTTGGCACCTGTAAATGCTTCTCCTTGTGTTTCGAAAGGTCCATTCTTGCCACGGTTGCAAAACATCACGTACCAGTCTTCAACTTGAAGACTTTCGTGGGCTAAGTCTTGGGCGAGTTCACTAGCGGCGGCTTCGAGCACGATATGTTGCGGACCAATATGCAGAGCTGCATCGGGTGACGCCAACTCTGTGGTGAGTATCGGCAATTGCCAAAGCCCAAGACTGATTTTTGTCGCACCGAATACATGGTGCAGTGCCGGGAGATCTGGTGAATCAATGACAGCGATTGGCGGATTATCAATTTTTTCGTAACCTGCAGGCGCGTCGCCAAGTGACAATCCAACTCCTGTGGAGATGGCGATGATGCGCTCTGTGTTGTCGGCGTCAACAAGTAAGGCCCGACTGAAACCTAAGCGTCGCCCTGTATGCAAGTTGTCAGGCAGGATCATCAGGCGCTTGACATCTTTGGCGGGATCGAGAATCTGTAGTGAGGCAATGAGAGGATTCGGCACAACGACGTCATCGTTGAACCCCCCACATTCAGGCGAGGCCACGCACAGTGGAGCTGCGGTAATTCCGCCAAGGTCATTGCGCATATCGTGGCGTAAGTTCATGAAGTTTCCTTCAACCCCTGTGTCAAGCGAGCCCCATTCGCGCCCCAAATAGCGATAGGTCAACAACGATGTCCATTTATCTTCAAAGGCTTCCCAATATTTGCCGGGGTCGGTGTCCCGGATATCGGTGGGTCGACCAGGGGACGATTGATCACTACTCATATCTAAGGGTTAGCAGATACGAGGCCGTGATGTGGCAATCTGTGTTATGGACGATAAGCAGATGGCCCGACTGCGCAGTGTGATGGACCTCAAACACACTGCGGTTCTGACGATGGAACTTCAGCAAGGAGTTGTTGGCGAAGGCGCACTGATGAAAGCCCTCGTTGAAGAAGTTGATCGTGTCGGGGTGCGAACAACGGCAGGTCGGGTGTGTGATGAGGCGCGTTTGCGCTTGATTCGCGTGGTGCATTGTGTGGCGGAAAATCGACCTGATGGTGTCGGCGAAATTGAGAACTGCAAAGTGTTCGCCATGAATGCTCGCTTGCGCCGTGAGACTGGTACGACACCCATTGATCAAGGAACTCCGGGGGCGCTACTGGTTCCAGAGTTGGGTCCACAACCAAGTGATGTTGTAGTTTCGCGAGCTCACGGACTCTCGCCCTTCACACAAACTTCTTTAGATCAAATTTTGCGGAACTTGGATGTCAAGACTTTGGTGGTCACGGGTGTCTCCGTCAATCTCGGAATTTTCGGAACCGTGATGTCTGCCGTTGATCTCGGCTACAACGTTGTCATCGTCAGCGATGGGGTGTGTGGGGTGCCACGCGAATATGCCGAAGCAGTTTTACAGAATTCGCTATCGTTGTTAGCCACGATCGCATCCGCAGATGAGGTCGTCGCCGCCTGGAATTAGTTGGCGACGCGATCAAGCATGTTTGCGTAGCGTTCAATAAATGCTGGTACCCCTGCAGGGTCTTCCCATCCTTGGCGTCCAGAACCGACAATCACGCGTTCAATGCCGAGATCGCGATACATCAGCAAGGTATTCAGACTTGGATCGCCAAAAGCGACCATTGAGATCGGAATGTCAAATCGTCCAGATGCGGCGGCCACCTCGCGAAACTTTTTGACACGCTTCGCGACATCACCCAAAGTGACATCAAGTGGCATCCATCCATCAGCCCAACTCACTGTGTGTTGCGTTCCGAGTTTTCCACCAGCACCGAAGAGAATCGGGGGATGAGGTGTTTGCAATGGCTTCGGGCGTGACCACAACTTATCAAAACTGTAAAAGTCGCCGTGATATTCAGACTCGTCGTCAATCCATAGCGAGCGCAACGCTCCAACACATTCGCCAAGAGCGCGATAACGCAACGACCACTTCACAGAACTGTGGTTCGCCAATTCCTCTTGGTTCCAACCGACACCCACACCAAAGTGCACTCGTCCGGCAGATAAAACATCAAGCGTCGCAACTGTTTTCGCCAAGACGAGAACATCGTGCTCCAAAGGTAGTGCCACACCTAACCCCAAGATGAGATCGGTGGTGTGTTCGGCGATCTGAGTAAGGCTGATGAACGGATCCATCATTGTCGTGTATTGCCACGGCATCTCACCACCAGTTGGGTACGGAGTAGTTCGTGAGACAGGAATATGACTATGTTCTCCGATCCAAATTGAGTCGAAGCCTGCTGACTCGAGCAATGGTCCGAGAATTCGTGGAGAGATGTCAGCGGGCGTGTTCATCGTGGTATAGCCGACCTTCATGCTCTGAGCCTCCTCGCGCCGCTTGTCTTGCTGACACGATAACCGTACTCGTCAGATCCTGATAGATGAAAGCACAACTCCTCGGGGTGATCAACTGGTTGGCGATGGTTAGCCGTGCCCTAATGTAGTTCTTGTGATGAAAGAGACATTTCCAGCCTTCGTTTTTTCAAATGATTCCGAGAATTCGCATCGTTCAGTGCAACAAGTGACGTTGTCAGATATCGCCAGTGATGGTGTGCTGATCGAAGTTGAATGGTCAAGCGTCAATTTCAAGGATGGGCTTGCGAGTACAACGTCGGGAAGAATTTCTCGTCTGAAGCCGATGATCCCGGGTGTTGATCTTGC
>SXGQ01576801.1_pt1 | contig 13940 bp, 7 predicted proteins | sample 3178371 | NCBI WGS metagenome assembly SXGQ01 (sample SAMN11356859, study PRJNA531348) | freshwater metagenome | isolation source: freshwater sample F1-20 | place: China: Fuxian Lake, Yuxi | collected 2017-12-25
AAAACTCTCACTGACATTGGATCAACATTTGACGCGGGTCACTCTACGTGACCCTGCAGTTGTCGCAGGCCTTCGCTGCGCATCAAGGGCTCTTCAACGAATTGTCAAACGCACCCAACGCCGATTCGCAGATGATCGCATCGGTCGGCAACAGGCTTGCGAGGCTCATGAATGCCTCCACGGCCACCGAGGCCCTGCTCGAAGCCTCCGGCGACGATTTGCAGGAGTCTGTCAGTGACTACGCTTTCAACCAACTGATGCTCGAAGCGGCCACCACTGCGGCCCCCAACTTCGATTACATGGCCAGCCTGAGCCAGCGACTTGGTCGCCTGGTCCCAGGTGCCCAGGCGCAAGCGAGGTCTGGCTCCATCCAGACCGGGAACCTGGATGAACCTCAAAAGGGCATGCCGGCAGCGCCCCCACAGCGTGACGTCAGCGGCGCCGTGCTCCTGGAAAATCGCAAGGGCGTCAAAAAGCTGGCGCTGGACGGACAGACGGGCTGGTACAAGCCATCGAACCGCCCGCTCAACAGCCCGCCCAAATGCATCGGCATGGGCATCATTGACGCTTCGCAGGCGATCGGCGCCAGCGAGGCCACCGCGAGGCTGCCCGAGCGAGAATTGGCCGCATCCATCGTGGCCAGGCTGCTGATTCCGCACATGGCCGTCGGTGCCGAGCTCGCGAAAGATACGAGGAGCAGCGGCGTCTTGCTGGGAAATGTGACAGGTCAATCGGCGGCCGAATCGGTGAATTGGCAGGCCAACCCGGTCAAGATGAGGACACAGGTTGATGACGCCATCAAATCGCAGCTGTCGGACCTACAGGCCTTTGACTACCTGATCGGCAATGTTGACCGGCACCTGGAAAACTACATCATTGACGGCGAGACCGTCCGCGCCATTGACAACGACTTGTCTTTTCCTACCGTGCCAGTGGACAAACTGGTGACCGTGCCCGACAGCAAGTTCGGCGGACTGCCGGCGGGTTATTCGAGCCAGCTTCGCCAAGGTCTGACCCGAATCAATACCGGGCAGCTCGCTCGGGAGATCAAACCACTCATTGGCGACAAAGCCTACGCGCAATTGCTCGATCGGCTCGACAGGCTGAAAAAAGACGTTTTCAGCGCGGGAAAGGCGGCTACACCCGCCGAACCCTCGAGTCCCTTCCTGACCGGGCTGGCCTGAACAGGAGTCTGGACGGCAGATGGAGCGGTGGCTGCAATGGCCGAGAAACCGGCCTGGCCGGGCACCGCCTCCAGCGATCCTCGGTTTTCGCCCATTTCGTCGCCACGTCTTCTGCCGTACAGAATCTGAGAGTTCTGCTGTGACTGGTCGCTCCCGCACAGGGTACCGCCCTGCCCCACTGCCAGGCCGTCGGCCTGCCAACGCAGCCGTGCGCCCCAAGGCAGAGCTGCGCTCACACACCCAGACAGGGTTGGACCAGACCGGCCTCGGACAACTTGGGGCGCCCCAATGAACCGGACCAATGGTCCCCCGAGATTCCCGATCTGGTCCAACACGAGACAACACTTGTTGACATTTATTCTATTTTTGCAACACTTATTTCCACAAATTTCAGCCGAAAAAGGAAGGGCAGACCATGAACCTCGAGCAGGCACAAGAACTGATCCGCAAACTGGGCGTCGAGCTCGGCGGCAGTGGGGACAGCTACCACATGGACCAGGACGGCAAGCTCAATTTGGTGTTTAACGATGACCTGCCAGTAGAAATTCGCTACGAGGACGAGACCCTGATCCTCGCTTGTGTGATTGCCAACGATGTCGACATGCGCGACCCTGGACTGTTTGCCACACTGATGGACTATCAGTTCATGGGTGTTCGCACCTTTGGCTGCGTGCTGTCGTGGAACTCAGCCAACGACACCTTGCTGATGTCACGGCTGCTGCACAGCGAGCCGACGGTCCAGCAACTGGCGCACGAACTCAACATCCTCCTGCGCGCCGCCGATCAGGTCGGGCGCGAGCTCGAACCACTGCTCGACAGCGACCTGAGCCTTTACGACCTGGACGATGAAGAAGAAGCAGCCGGCGAACTTGCCCCGCCGATGATGATCAATCGCGCTTGACACGGAGAGCTGGATCATGCCCGTCAACGGACCGAGCTTGCGAGCGCTCAACCCCCTGCACCGCCTGGACGCCTCCCCCCTGGTCAAGGGGCCGGAAGACTCCAGCCTGGACGGCATACAGCGGCGCTTTGCCGGCGTACACAATCTGCACCAAAACGACGGGTTCAGAAATGCCTTCCACCGGGTCCAGCCCAAGGCCTCTCAGGTCAAGGAATATGTTGGCAAGGACCTGAACAAGCTCGCGACATTCAAGCCGGAAAATGGCATTCCGGTGGCCAAGCTCAGGGTCTCCAGCCAGGAGCCAGGCGAATTCATCAGTGCCAGAAGGGCCGCGAAAAATCACAGCAGGGTGCAAGCTGGCTATGAGTCCCTGCACCGCGAATTGCAGCACCTGGAGCCTCCACCCGGCCAGAGGCAGAAGGGCTTTTTGAGTGCAATCCGCAAGCTTTTTGGGATGGACAAACCCAAAGCCGAACTTGATTTCAAGGTCGAGCGCGACCACCTGCCCGCAGCCCAGGCCGCCGCAGGGCAGCCCCACGCGGAGGCAGCCGCGGGTAACCCTGCGGCCCAAGCCCAACCCGTGGCCGCCGCCGGAAAAATCAAGCTGACCATCACCTCGGGAGACAAGCAGCAACTGGCCCAAAAAGCCGGCGAGCCGGTCAGCTTCACTGCGCAGGACGCCAATCTCTACGAAAGCAAGGTCGGCCGGCGCAAGGCGGCCTGGCTAGGGGCGGCCGGAGTGGGCGTGGGGGCCGGGCTTGCCTTGGCATTCACCGTTCCAGTGGTTGGCTGGGTTGTCGGCGGTGCCATGATCGGCGGGATTTTCCTCAAGGCAGCCTTTGGCAAGTCCCCCTGGTGGGGCAAGACGGCCGAGGGCCAGATGCAAAAGAGCGCCCGCCAGGAAGCACGCCAAGCTGCGGATGCCATCGCTCAGATGGTCAAGAACCAGGTACTGTGCGACACCACCGAACATAACCTGCCCGCGCCAGAGGGCGGCTTTCTCAAGCAATCGGTGCTGTCTGACAAGAACATGCTCACCGACTTCGTGGCACTGGCTCGCCAGGACAATCCCAAAGCGTTGAGCAAGCGGGTGAAGCAGTTTGTGATGTCTGAAAACTCGCCTCTGCCCAAGGAGGTGCGCGACCTGGCTGGGCAAAACAGGCTCGAGCGCGGCTTCAAGTGGATTTGGCCCGGCAATTGGTTCCAGGGCGATCCCAAGGGCCATGCACGCAAGACGGTGGCTCTGATGACGCAGGAAATTGCCCGCGGCATCATGCAGGGCGTACAAGAGGGCGTGCTGCAATCGGTGGTGCTTGATCTGTCCAATGAGTTGAGCAATGCCGCGCGCGAAGAGCTCTACAAGGTTCCACTGCCACGGATTGAGCAGTTTCAAAAGGCCGTGGCCAAGCTCTACCCCAGCGCCAATGAAAATCGGCATCCGATCTACAAGGCCGACGAAACGCTGAGCGACCTCAAAGCCTTCCAAAAAGGAAGCACCCGCCTGCTGCTGCAGCAGTTGCAGGACAAGGCCGGAACGATTGGCGAGGAAAACGTCAACAGCTACAGCGAGTTGCTGCGCAAGCTCGACGGTGATATCAGCACGCATATCGCGTCGATGGAGCAGATCCAGGCTCTGCTGGGTCCGCCAGAGGGCCTCGAAGATCCACCGGTCAATACCTTGGCAAACCTGCAAAGCCAGCTCGCCAAGATCGCCACCGGTCAGCTCAACGGGAAAGAGATCAACACCGCGAAGGCGGCCATCGACGATCAAATCGCCAATCTGCGCCAGCGAATCCGCAGCGCCGATGACCCAGGCACCGACAAATTGGTGCAGTCGCACGCGCAGCAGTTGCTGAGCCTGCTCGACGCCATGGATCAGGCTGCGGAGCAAAGTGTCAAGGCGGCTAGGCAGCTTGCCGATATCCGAGCCGATTTCAGCCAAGGTGAGCCAGCGCCAACGATGGCAATGGTGCGCACGCATCAGGCAAGCCTGAAGATACTCAGTGAGAACGACATTGATCCGAACCAAGGTAACCCCACCGGAAGTGACGCGGTCGTGCAGTCCCAAGCGCAGGGGCTCGCAGAGGCCGTGCGCCTGGAGAATCTGTGCAGCGAGCTGACTAAGGCAGGAGACGCGGCCGATGCGGTCAGGCAAACCATGGAGAGCAGCCTTGGTCAGGCACGCCAGGGTCACTTGAAGCAGGCTCTGGCATCAGAAGTTCTCCGCGGCCTCGATGACCAACGCTTTGCCCAAAGACTGCCGCTTTCCCAATGGCAACAGGCTGGCTTCGCAAAGCCTGGGGATCTCAAGGCGTATGGCGACGCCGATATCGATGCCTTGCGCAGCCAGGCCTGCGCACTGGCCATCGGCCTGAACGATGCCCAAGCGGGCGACCTGCAGCCCGTCCTGCTGGCCCTGAGCAAGGGCGATCAGGCTGAGGTGATCGCCGGCTTGAGAAACGAATCGAGCCGGGACAAAGACGCGCTGCTGGACAGTCTGCGCGAACTTCAAGGTCTGCTTGGCCAGCCAGGCGATGGCGCGGCGTACGCCCAAACCAAGGCCCTGCGCAGCTTCAAGGCACTGACCGATCAGCGCTTGTTCAACGGCAGTCTTGAGCTATGCCAGGAGGTGGTGCAAAGCCTCCATCCGGCACACCTGAACCTGCTGAACCAATACCAGGCGGTGCATGCGATCGACAAAAACTTGCGCGAACTGTTTACAGGCGATCGCGGCGAAAAACTCTACGCCTGGGGGGCGAAAAAGGATCTGGTGCAGCCCAACGAGCGCGACGACTTCGGCTTTGACCCCAAGCGCACCTTGGAACTGCTGCAAGCCTTTAACGCGCAGCGTCCGGCGCCATTGGCAACTGCCGCGGCCAGCCTGAAGACATTGGCCCAAGCCTGGCCTGCTCAGGAAAAGGTGGAAGACTGGAGCCTGGATCCAGGGCGGCTGCAGACGCTCAGCGACGAGGATCTTGACCGGGTACAGGGTCTGGTCAAGGGCGTCGCCAAGAATTTCGACACCCATGTCCAGGAGGAGCGGGTCAAGGCGCTGGCACTGGCCCGCCAGAAGGCCAGGCAAATCGTCGAAGGCGGGCAAGGCAGCAGCGACCCCAAGGTGCGTGCCGCTGTCATTGAGGCCTCCAGCGCGAAAGATCCTGCCCAAGTCCAGCAATTGCAGCAGCACGCCCAGGACCTGCAATTGATGCTGGGGGAGCAGGCAGACGCCGAGCGCCAACAGAGACTGGATGCGGGACAGATCGCCAAGCTGAGTACCTTTCTCAAGGAAAAGCTGGGTTACCGCGGCTCGGCCGAACAACTCGCACAAAGGATTTATAAAAACCCCGAGTTGAGCGCCGAGTTCATGCTGCTGATGGACACCGGGGTCAAGCTGGCCGGCTCGGAAGCCCCGCCTCTGCTTCAGCCGATCTTCACGCGCGAGCAACTGCTGGCCGGCGCCGACGAACTGGCCAGCTATGTCCCGCACAAGCACGTGAACACCCTGCGCCCGGCACTGCAGCCGATGGTCGAGCAGCGCAACGCAATGATTGCCAAAATCAAGGCGGCCCCGGCCGGCGAGGCACGCGCCAACCTGCTGGCCAAAGACCCCAAAGTGCGCGCCTATCTGGAGTCTTTCCTCAACGAGGAGTACGCCTACCAATTGCTGGCGGGCAACGAAAAGCTCATGAAGTCCAAGAAGGAAGTGCGCATCATCCTCGATGACACCGCCGACCCCTTAGAGCGGAGCCAATTGGGGGTCGAGATGACGCGCAACGCTACCCTGACCACACCCAATCTGAAAAAAATTCAGGACGGGCTGATCAACGGTCTCAAAAGACAAGAGGAGGCGCTGACCGCCTTGCATGAAGGGGCGCAGCAGCAATACGGCGAGGCCATGAGCAGCTATATGCAGGATCAGATGGGCTTGCTGGCCGCGCAAAAGCAGGCGGCTCAGCGCTTGCCGCAGGCCTATCTGGATCCACACACCGGCGATCTGGCCCAGATGGGCCAGTTGCTGCGCCAGGCCGATGGCTTGAAGGACAAGTCCCAGATCCAGATTCAAAGGGCCTACATCAAAGGACAAAACCAGGCCTCGCAGGATGCGCTGAAGTATTTCGACATCCGGCGCTTTGATGCCAAGCGCCCCGGGATTTTCGGCCGCTTGATTTTCTCGATCATGCGCAGGGGGCAGCCTCTGAGTCGCCTGCTGCGTAGCGCAACCGATGAGAAAAATGCTCTCGCTCGGGCCTTTACCGACCTCATCCGGGCAAGAGTCAGTCAACAGATTTCCACAGAACAAGTGAAGCTGTTTGAAAACCGAATCAGAGAGCTCCAGGCCGCCAAGGATGCCATCACCGGCAACCCCCAAAAAGTCAAGGACGCCCTCTTCATGCTCGCGGGCGAACACCTGGCGGGCAAGCAGGGCAAAAACCCCAAAATCACCGAAGCCGATCTGCAGACTATCCTGGGTCAGTGGAAATCCATGCTCGCTGGGGCCACTCAGGATTGCTTTCCGGAAGTCGAAGAACAAGCCAAGGCCGAACTGCTCGACAAGGGTGCTATCGACATTGAAGAATCACTGGGGGAGCAGGACAAGGCCCAACTGGCCCTGGAACTGGGCCAGTTGATGAAGCAGCAGGATGCACTGGTGGCCGAACATCAGGAAATCAGGGCCCAGCTGAACAAGATCGATCTTCAAACCAACCAGGCCAAGCCCGAGGTCTTGCGCCTGTACCAGGCGGGTCTGGACCTGTCCGATCAACAGGCCGTGACGGCGCTTGAAGGCTCGCTGTCCACGCTGGCGGACGGAAGCGTCAATTTGCTCAAGGGCTGGATTGATGCGGGAGCGCTGCTGGCAACCGATCCAGCGACGGCGCTGCACCGCGCCGGCCGCGAGCTCAGAGTTCTGGAGCGAACTCTTGAAAACCCGGGAAAACTGAGTCTCGAAATGCAAAAGCAGCTTCGCTTGCTCAAAGACCAGCTCGAAGATGCCTTCCTCGCGCGCATGGGCCCTGGTGCGCCGATGCGACTGGAACGATTGGCAGACGCCAAAGACGTCACGCTGATCGCCCGCAATGCGAGTAAGCTCAAATCGGCCATCGACCAGTTCCCCGACGGCAAATCGCTGGAGGCCTGGATCAAAGGTGCGGGCCAGAGCAAGCAGGTCAGCGTTAGCCAATTCCTGAGCGAACTGCAGAACCTGGACCTGGCGCTCAGGGATCAGCTTGTTCAGCATTCAGTGGAACAACTCCAAGCCGTGCAGCCACCGCGTTCGCTGACCGCACTGGCTCAACTGGCGGCAGCCAGACTGGACATCGGCCTGATCTACAGCCGCTTGAGCGCCGTGCAGGGCGACCTGAGCAGCGATCCGAATCTGCACACTGAAGTCTCGGACAAGTCAGCCATGCGCAGCAAAGCCGACAGCCATCTCTATGGTGGACTGTTCATGCAGCAGGAATTGGGCAACAAGAAAAACGCCTGGTCGCCAGACCCGAACAAGACCACCATTTCCGGACTGCCATCGGACGCTCAAACGATCAAGGCGCTGCGTCAAACGTGCGAGAAGGCCAGCGGGCAGATTCCCAAGGGACAGCCACTGACTGCAGCCCAGGCCGACGCGCTAGACCATGCAGCGGAAGGTCGGCTCGACATGGGCATGATGCAGTCGCACATCGAGAACTCAATGGACATGTCGATTGATGAAGACAACTCACCGAGAAACCGCCAGATGTTCAACGCGATCATCATGCCATGACGAAGTCAGACCAAATGACAAAGCCAGATCAGCCTTCCCCCCACCCACCCAACCCACGCTTCCAGGCCCTGATTGAATCTGTGAGCAAGGCCAGCGGGCTGGAGACCGAAGTTGGAAATGCCGGTCTGCTCTTGCAGGCCGGGCCTTACCAGCTGCGCGTCATGCCCGATGGAAGCGACGACGAACGCCTAGTGATTGAGGTCGAGCTGGCCGATGCGGCCGGTGCGCCGGCGGCGGCGCTGGCCCTGCTGCACCGGATCAACCATGTGTCGCGCTTTCACCATGGCTGGCAAATCAGCCTGGATGAGGACGAACACATCGTGCTGCATACCCAGCGCCGGCTGGCGCGTACCGATGCAGGCCGGCTGCAAGAGCTGATGGCCTCCGGCCTTGAGCGTGCCGCAGCGGCTGCGGGTCTGTGGCACAAGGCCTTGGCCACGCTCGAAGGCGAAAGTGGCGCCGGGCTGAATGATCTGAAACTCGACGCCAGCGCGCTGCGCGTCTGATCACCCCCTTAAGGAGCAGCCATGGTCTTTGGCGGTACGCGCATTGAAGGCGCCAGCAACATCAGCAAAGCTCAGGCGCGACAAGCGGCCGGCGAGGTGGCCGGCAAGATCACCCAGAAAGTCAGCGCCGAGGATGCACTGGCCACCCTGAGCACGGCCGCCGAAAAACTGCTCAAGGGCAAGCGTCTGGCCATCTATGACCGCACCAGCAACAACACGCCCCGTTTTGCCCGCCAGTACCTGATCAGCCACGAGCGCGCCACCCACACCGTGGCGGTGGTACGCAGCCTGTTTGCCAAGGCCAGCGAAGGCATCGCCCACGAGGGCCTGCGGGCGCTGCAGGCTGACCTTGACGCTTACCTGAAGACAGATGACCAGGCCATCCAAGGTGGCACACTCATGGAGTTGGTGGCCCGGCTCCAGACCATGCGACAACCGGCGGCAGCACCCCAGCGTCATGAAGCACAACCCGGACCGCATTTGGCCTCGATCTCTGAGGCGCCCAAACACGACTTGCATGGACAAGCGCCTGAACCGCAGCCGTATCAGCCTTCGCTCTCGGAAAAAGGCATCGAGTGGCAAGGCTTGCCGCGCGCCAGCGAAAACGAGCGGCCCAGGTCTCAAGCGCTTCCCAAGCCAGGCGATCTGGCAGATCCGGCCATCGACCTGCCCAAGAATCGACCAGGAGCTGCGTTTGGAAAAATCGAGGAGGCGTTTGAATCCACCGAAGAAGCCCTGGCGCCTTTCCAAGGTCTGGCGGTCGGGATGGAGGCTGAGTTGGAGGAATCCCTGCAGTTCGATGCCTCGTTCGAAGAGCCTGCACCCCATCGACAAAGCGCAGCGGGATCGGGACGCCTGTCGGGCGAGCTGCTGTTCCAGGGCTTAACCGAAGATCAGGACCGGCAACTCTTCATGGGCGACGATGACGCGGACGAGCAAGACTACGATTTTGGCCGAAGGCAAAGCATCAGCATTTTGAGGGATAACGAACCAGTCCTCATTGAGGACGAAGATTTCGATGCCAACGCCCTGGATCGCCGATCCAGCATCGGACAGCCCGCGCCAGAAGATCAATCTCTCATCGACGACGAAGACGAGCAAGAGTACCTGACTGGACACCTGGGGCTGCGGCCCTCTGATCAGATCAGTTCCCGGGACATCTTGGCCGCCCGGCAGGCACAGCAGGCCGAAGCCAAGCGCGCTGAGGCCTGGAGTCGATTCATTGATCAGGTCGATGAATACACCTATTTGGCGGTCGATTGGCAAGCACAGTTCGGCCGCTGGGATGAAGGTGATCCGGGGGACTTGTACAGCCGTCGGCTGGAAGGTCTGCCCAGGTCGCTTCGGGCCGGCATGCTCAAATTGGAAGCCTTGCTGGACAAGTACGACGGGCGACCGACTCAGCTGAGCGAGCTGCGAAACCTGCAACTGTCGGTGGCTGGATCCGCCCATCAGCTCGATGAGGGGTTGGGCGCATTGGCGGCCAAGCGCGACGCATTGCTGGAGACCATGGAATCGGTTCGCGAGCAGTTCGATCAGGATGCCAACGCGCAGGAGGTGGTCGAACAAAATATGGCGCAAACCCAGCTGATCCTGGGCGATCTGGAAAAGCTGCTGGCGCGCCAGGAACTTCTGATGGCCGAGCCGGACTCGGCGATGGTCGCGAAGCGCCAAGACGAATACCAAGCCGACATGCTGGCTTATCCCGACGAGGCGCTGGACAAAGCCAAACAGTCCTGGGCCAAGCTTGACCTGGAAGGCCTAGCGACCTTGCAAGCCGGACTGCAAACCCGTTTAGACCGAGGACCGACCGATCTGGCCGACCTCAATGCCATCGCTCAAATCCGCGGGGCCATGAAGGCGCAGCGCGAATCCATGAGCCCCCTGCAAACCGAACTGCAATCGGTACGAGATGACCTGGCGCTGGTGCGCGAGGACATCGTCCGGGACTTTGGCAGCACAGGCACGGCCAGCCAGCGCATGCAGGCGGCGGTCGCCAGTCGCTTGAACGACGTGGCGCAATTGGGCCGAGAACTACAACAGCACCTGACGGGTATAGACCAGGCGCTGAACCGCAAAGTGCCGCGGCCGGCCAAGGTCAATGCCCCTGCCTTCGCCCAATCCAATACGGAAGTAGACGGCTTCCGGCGAACCCTGCTCAATTTCAAGAATGGACCCGACCCGCAGAAAGACCTGCAGACCTACGACCAAAATCTGCTCAATCTGCTCAACACGCTGGGCAGCGGGGCTGCGCTGAGCCGGGACCAGGTCGGGGAGCTCAGCAAGAATCTGGCGTCTCAGGGGCCGGTTGCCGGCAAACTCAAGGAGCTGATCCAGATTCTGACCCTGACCGTCACCAACGCGCGCGACGAAGCGATCAACAAGGTCATGGTAGAGGACAGCGAGCGCGCCCGCGATGCTCAGCGGAAGATCCAGGAGGCTGTGCGCAAGAAAGAGGCCTTGGGCCCAATCATCGATCAGCGCGTCCAGCGGGTCTATGAACTGCGCAGCGAAATCCGAACTCTGAACAAGTGGCGCTTGGCAGCTGATAAGTACATCGAGCTGAAGGTGGCCTTGGAGCAAGCGCAGGGTGATCCAGACAAACCGGCGGTCCTGGAGTCGAATCTCCGGCGGCTGATCGAGAGCTACCGAGACGATGACACCATTGCAGCCCTCTTTGACTATGACGTGGCCGACATCCAAGACATGTTGAGCAATGCCCCACAGAAAGCTGAAGACCTGGAAAGCGACTTGCGACTGCAACTCGACGGCAGCGCTGAGCCAAACACCGACGAGATGCCCTCCGAGGCGGCCGAAAAGGCCCAATGGGCGGCCATGCCGCTGAGTGATCTCGAAGCCGAACTGGCAGCACAAGACCGGGAAATGACTTCGGCGCAGACGCAAGAGCAGTTGGCCAACCGGAACCAAAGCCGCACCACCGCCATCTCGCGTCAGGATGCCGAGCGAAGGGAGGCTGAGCTCCAAAAGGGGCTTGTCGAGCGCTTGCAAGACCTGGCCACCGCCTTGGAACAGCTCAAAGCCAACTGAACAGCGCGATCGGTAAAAGCTGCACCCATGACACGGATTGAATTCAAAATCCCTTCCCCACTGCCGCACGACGCGCAGCAGGTCGAGCATCAGCAAAAAGTCGGCAAGGCTCACTCAACCCTCGGCGTCTCCCTGATGCTCAATGGCCATAAATCCGGTGCGGCAGCCATCGCCGGGACCGTCAGCCTGGTCAAGGTCAGTCTTGAGCAGGCCACTGATCCCAAGGGCTATCTTGCAGCAGGCGATGCCCGCCTTGCCCTGCGTGAGCTGGCCAAGAGTCTGGTCAACACCAAGGGCCAGGTGCAAAGTGGCTACATGAGCCTGTCCACCGACGGCAAGACGCTGAGTAACACCTCGCGCTGGAGCCCGGGCGATCGCGGTGGCGCCATCTCAACGGTGCGCGATCTGATCCAGCGGGCCTACGGCCATCGCACGGCCGCTTTGGGCATGAACGAATCGCTGGATGCAGCCATCGATCGCTACCTGGATCGATCGGGTGGAAAGCTCGGCACGCGCAGCCTGGTGGCCCTGGTCAGGGATCTCGAGTATAAGGTCGCTGGGGAGACCGGATTTCTCTCTGGGATCCGGGTCGGCAAGACCCGCCTGGACATCCAATCGGTGCAGGCCGACGGTCTGCCTCGACACCCTGACCAGGCTCTGACAAAACTGCTCGATCTCTACGAGGGACAACCGGCCCAGCTGCTCGAAGCCGAAAAGGCGGTCATCCAAAGAGAATATCCGTGGGCAGAGGGCACCCTGGTCGGGGAGATGCCCATCAGTTACGGGCAACAGGACTATCGAATCACCGGCTTTGCCGATTTCAAGGTCATGGAAAGGCTGGCCCAGGAGCGGAGGATGGCGCCGGAGGCCTTCATGGACCTGCTCAAACGACAAGGGCCCGATGTGCTGATCGATCCAGCCGGCCGAAGCCATCCCGCCGCCTTGGGCAAGCAGCTCTATCAAAACATGGTGGCCGCCTTCAACACCGCCGCAACGCTCGACGACTTTCACAATGCGGTGAGCGAATTGGGTCTCAAAACCTTCGATGCGACGCGGGCCGAGCGGGCTGCGCTGACATCGCTGCCCCAGTTTCAAGCCGGCACCTTGCAGGGTGATGCGGTGCAAGCGCTAAAGGACCTGGGTGCTGGGCTGACGCCGCAGCAGCTTGCCGTACCCACCGAAGCAGGCTCAGCCCAGTGGCCCGAGTTCGACATGCCGCAGTGGGAAGGACAGGACGGCTTGTCTGGCGCGCAAGCCCTGTACCGCTGGGGCGCAAGCCTGCTCTTTACCGGGCTGAACCAGCAAGGGCGCAGCGACGACTTCGGGCCCTTGAATGATCTGTTGCAGGATATGGCAGGGCAAGCGCTCGGCGCAGAGTCGGCCATTGAGTTTGCCGAGCAACTCGAGCACCTGATTGGCTCGGTACCAGCCCACAGTGCCCTGGCCTTCGGCCGCGATTGTCTTGTGCAAGCCTTGGGCTGGGGCCCCGGCCATGCCCTGCCTTATGAAAGTGCAACCGCAGTTGCAGACCATCCACTGACCCAGCTGCGCCGACACCCTTTCCTGCAAAATTCCGATGCGCCCGCCATGAAGCCATGACGTCCTCGAATCAGCAGGTGCGGGAGGCGCCAAAGAAAGCCCGTGGCTGGCCGAGCTGCTGCGGAGCACGATGGCAGCGGGCCTAGGAGTCTGGGCGGCAGAAGGCGTCGCAGCGAAATGGACGAAAACCGAGGACCGCTGGGTAGCGCTGACGAGCCCAGGGTGGGGCCCTGGGCGCGGGAGGCGATGCTCGGCGAGACCGGTTTCTCGGCCATTGCAGCCGGCGCTCTTACTGCCGCCCAGGCTCCTAGACCCCGCGGACTTTGGTCAAGGGCTGTCCGAATCGGCTCCGTCCCAGGCAGCGGGTGAGCACACAAAGCCTGCCCTTGTCTTCGTCTAAATTAACTTGTCCAGCTCTGCCGCGGTAAACCAGGAAAAACTCATGAATGACCGTTCCCAGACCCCCGAGCAATTCAAGGCTTTACTGGCCGAATTTTGTGCCTCAGTGCAAATGCCCCTGGACGATGACGCCTTGGGCATTGAATTCGAAGCCGATGGACACCTGGTGCTGGTCGTGCCCGACCCACGCGATGTCGAGCGTATGCTGGTCGAGGTCAGCGTGATGCGATTGGACAACGCGTCCCAGGGCTTGTTGACGGCCCTGCACCGACTCAATCATCAAAGCCGCCTGGAACATGACTGGGTGATCAGCGTCGACCCCGCCGATCAGCTGAGCCCGCACACGCAGCGCCAGATCGCCAATATTCACGCGGGTGAACTGCAGGCCCTGCTGGCCGAAGGCATAGAACGGGCGCGGGCCCTGCAGGATATTGGCCAGGCCTTGATTTCATCGTCGCCAGCCTTCCCTGTTGATTTCAGCCCAATATTGACCCAGGGTTTTCATTGAATTTTGACCCAGGTATTTGGTGCGCAGTATAGCTACGCGGCTGTGGATAAGTCCTTGGTTTTGGGTGGTGGTTTCTGCCTTTCTCCCTTGGGTTTTAGCG
>SXGQ01884455.1_pt1 | contig 13940 bp, 11 predicted proteins | sample 3178371 | NCBI WGS metagenome assembly SXGQ01 (sample SAMN11356859, study PRJNA531348) | freshwater metagenome | isolation source: freshwater sample F1-20 | place: China: Fuxian Lake, Yuxi | collected 2017-12-25
GCCAGTTGCTCAGCAATTAGGTGCAGGCTTTATTCCCGTGCGCAAGGCAGGAAAACTTCCTTGGCAAGTTGTTGGCCAGTCGTATTCGCTTGAATACGGAACCGATCGTTTGGAGATGCATCAAGATGCGGTCGGCCAAGACGATCGGGTACTCATTGTGGACGACGTATTGGCAACCGGCGGCACGGCGGCTGCGACCATTCGTTTGGCGGAGAGCTGTGGGGCAACGGTTGCGGGCTTGGTGTTCTTGATTGAGTTAGAAGCTCTTAACGGGCGCGCCGCTTTAGGCAGGTACGCAGTCCAGTCGTTATTGGTGCTGTAATCACGCTGGCTTTCGGGCAATCACTTGGACGACTGATGCCATTCCGGTGTGCCCGGCACCTTCAAGGATCTCTCTGTCAAGTTCTTCGATGTGTTCGAAGATAAGTCCGTCTAGTTCGATCCGAAGTTCTTTGGCGGTAGGCATAGATGCTGCGTCTTTCGGGCCACCAGTATTTTTAGATAGTTGCGCTGGCGTGTAGCCCTCTAAAACAAAGAAACCGCCAGGCTTGAGTGAATCAACTACCTGTTGGTGAATCCTTTTGCGAACGTGTGATGGTGTGTGTGCAAATATCGAAACGATCAAGTCGAAAGCGTTTGGTGCGATCTCGTACGTCTCAAGATCGTAAACCTGCGCATTAAGTGAGACCCCGTATTTACCGGCGAGTTGTCGGGCTTTATCAACTCCATAGACCGAAAAGTCGATGGATGATGTGACCCAACCCTGCCGTGCAAGCCAAACTGCATTCCGTCCCTCTCCATCGGCAAGGCATAGTGCGGTTCCCAGAGGAAGCTGAGCCGTTGATTGAACGAGGTAATCGTTGGGCTCGGTGCCATAAAAGTACGAGTCGCTCGCGTAGCGGTCGTTCCATTTCTGCGCTTTAATCGGCGTGTCGTTCATGCCAGTTTCAAAAAGAGCTTCTCGACCTCTTCAAGAGTGAAACCCTCTTTGCCGGCCTTCTTCGGGTCGGTGAGGCATCGCTGCATCCCAACCGAGAGAATCTTGAAGCCCACTTGGTCGAGTGCTGTACTGGCTGCAGAAACCTGCGCGATGATGTCGCGACACTCGCGACCATCGCCGATCATTTTCTGTACTGCCCGGACTTGGCCCTCGACGCGGGCCAATCGGCGAAGGAGTGAATCTTGTGTTTCGGTGTCTAAGTTCATATTGGCATTTTAGACATACCCCTTGGGGTATCTAATACTCTTCCGGTGGTGTATTGCGCGGGCGGATACAGGTCGTCCATCGCGTTAAGCCTGTTGAAGCGAGCCGGATTTACCGACGTGAGCGATGTTCTTGGCTGGTTCGAATCTATTCGGCTCGTACGCCAGTAGGTCAGTCGACTTCGTCTTCGTCCGCATCTTGCGGCTCGATCTCATCGTCGACAAGTTCGCTTGCGGGCAGTTCGGGTACGTTCTGTTGTTTGCGTAAGTCGTCGATCTTTTTGACTTCACCAGCAAGTTTTTTGTAGCGAGCACCAACGGTAAGAACATCAAGTTCGCCCTGCATTTTGTCGAACGACTTCTTTACCTGATCGAGGGACTTGACGTATTTCTCCCATTGCACTTTGAACTTGTTCATCAATTGCATCATGTGCGAAGCGGCTTGTTCGGTGTGGAAACTTTCGGTTGCCTGTCGGATGACCACAAGGAAGGCATACAGGTTGAGAGGAGAACACAGCACCACCTTTTGCGCCAGCGCCCAGTCGATGAGGTTTGGGTCGGCCTCATGAATAAAGCCAGTGATGCTTTCGTTTGGCACAAACAGCAGTACGTAGTCGAGGGAGTGCTCGGTGGTGACAACTGCGTAGTCGCGTTTTTGCAGCTCGGTCACACGCGCACGAACGGCGGCGATGAAATCCTTTTTGAGTGAATCGCGGGATGTTTGGTCGACGGCGGCAACAAACGCCGTGTAGGAATCCATTGGGAACTTGACATCCATGTACAGCACTCGGTCTGGCGGCATCATGAAGGTGTAGTCGGGGCGACCGCCACCTTCGATGGTGTTTTGCTTCTTGTAGTTGGCACCCTCGATGAAGCCTGCGGCGCGCAGCATGTCTTCGGCCATTCGCTCGCCCCACTGGCCGCGGGCTTGCGAACTGGACAACACGTTGTTGAGGTCGGATGTGCGTTTGACTAAATCGTTAACGGCTCGGTCGACGTTGCCAAACTTTTCGGCGTTCTGGTCGTGCAGGCGCTTGATTTCGATATCCATCTGCTGCATGCGCTGGCTGAGGCTTTCTTGCACGCTGCGCAACGAGGTGTCGATGTCTTTGGCGCTTTTGCCCAGCCGTTCGCTGGATGCTTCAGCAACACGGTCGGCTGCAAGTTTGATGGACTCTTCGCGGTCGCGACGCGACTGTTCGTTTAAGGTCGACAGCGCTTCGTTGAGTGCAGACTGGACAACGCCTTGCACTGAGGACGCAAGGTCGGTGGAGGACGTGGGTGCAGATTCTTGCTGCACGGTTTTGTTACGTAAGGCAAGAAACAGAATTGCGGCACCAATGGCGAGGCCTAGGGCCAGGGGGAGAATGAAGTCCATTAACTGATGGTACCGAAGGGCTGTACTGCGGTATCGCGGCTAGTCGCGAGGGTGGTGACAGGCCACGAACTGGCCTTGCGCAACTTCACGTAACTGCGGCTCTTCAGACGCGCACAAGTCGGTGGCGGCTGGGCAACGTGTGCGGAAGCGACAACCCGATGGGGGGTTGGTTGGCGAAGGTGGTTCGCCTTGCAAGATGGCGCGACGGTTCTTGATCGTTGGGTCTGGAATAGGTACAGAGCTAACGAGAGCATGCGTGTAGTGGTGGCGAGGCTTTTCGCTGAGTTCGTCTGGCGTGGACACTTCGCACACTTTGCCCAAGTACATCACCACGATGCGGTCGCTAATTGCGCGCACCACGGAAAGGTCGTGGGAGATGAACAAGAGTGAAAGGCCGTAGCGCTCTTTCATTTCTTGCAAGATGTTCAGGATTTGAGCCTGGATGCTGACGTCCAACGACGAAACAGGCTCGTCGCACACCAACAGCTTGGGTTCGATTGCAAGTGCTCGTGCGATGCTGATGCGCTGACACTGGCCACCCGAAAACTCGGTTGGTTTGCGGTCGCCAACAACTTCGGGGTAGAGGCCGACGGAGCGAAGCAGGTCGTTTACTTTGTTCTTGCGCTCTTCTGGCGTGCCACGACTCCAAACTTTGAGTGGTTGCTCGACGAGAGCGCTCACTTTCATGTGTGGGTCGAGCGAGCTGATCGAGTCTTGGAAGATCATCTGCGCTTGTGGGCGAACTTTGCGAAGTTCTTCGCCCTTCAGTTTGGTGATGTCGCTTCCATTAAGAAGCACACTGCCAGAGGCTGTCTCGATGAGTTGCAGGATGCCCTTGGCCAAAGTGGATTTGCCACAGCCAGATTCGCCTACAACCGACAATGTCTCGCCTGGGATGATGTCGAGGCTGACACCAGAAACTGCTTGTACTTTTTCGCCACCTTGCGACTTGTACTCGACAACCAGATCATCGACGCGGAGAATGGCAGTGCCTTCTGCGCGCATGTGTGTTTTGCCAGTACCCGCCATGATTACTTGCCTCCAATTGGGAAGAAGCAGCGGTACATATGCCCATTGCCTGCATCGGTCAATTCTGGATGCTCGTTTCGGCACTTGTCGGTTGCATAACGGCAGCGTGGCGCAAAACCGCAGCCTGCTCGCACTGCGATTGGGTCTGGTGGGCTTCCGGGGATTGTTGGAAGGCGGTCGCCACGCTTTCGATCGAGTCGTGGAATCGATTCCATCAGCGCCTCGGTGTACGGCATCTTGGTGTTGGCAAACAAATCTGAAGTTGAAGCCATTTCTACAATCTCGCCGCCGTACATCACGGCAATCTTGTCGGTGTGGCCGGCCACTACACCAAGGTCGTGGGTAACAATAACCATGGCCATGCGCAGACGCTCACGTAGTTCGCTCAGCAGTTCAAGCACCTGTGCCTGCACGGTCACGTCAAGCGCTGTGGTTGGTTCATCGGCGAACAGCAACTCAGGCTCGCAAGCGATAGCCATAGCGATCATGACGCGTTGGCGCATACCGCCGGAAAGTTGATGCGGGTATTTCTGTATTGCCTTTTCGGGTTCTGGCATTTTTACGAGAGCAAGTAGTTCGAGCGTGCGCTTTGCGGCCTCGTCTTTGCTCATGTTCATGCGCTGGACGAGTGACTCGGCAAACTGCGATCCAACTTTGCGCACTGGGTTGAGCGCGGTCATTGGGTCTTGGAAGATCATTGCGATCCTGAGACCCCAAAAATCACGAATCTGCTCGTTGGACAGTGTGAGCAGTTCTTCGCCCTCAATCTTTACGCTGCCCGAGCGATGCACTTTTCTTCCGCGGAGCAAACCCATTGCAGCGCGCGACATAACAGTCTTGCCGGAGCCCGACTCTCCCACGATGCCGATGCTTTCGCCCTTGCGGATAGAAAGCGAAACGCCACGAACAGCTTGCAATGGGCCACGCTTTGTATCGAACGTGATCTGCAGATTGTCGACCTCAAAAAGTTCGCTCATATGCGCGACTCTCTTCCGTCAATCTTGGAGCGGTAGTAGTCGCCGAAATAGTTCAGGGCCATGACGGTGAGTGCAATTGCTGCGGCTGGAAGCAGCGTGGTGTGCGGAATCATCGAAATATCGCCACGGTTTTTTGCCAGGATGCTGCCCCAGCTTTCGCCAGGGTTTGTTCCAACGCCCAAGATGGCCAGTCCACCCTCAACCACGATGACCACACCGGAAGCCAAGAATGCAACAGACATCATTTGTGGCACAACGTTAGGAACAATGTGGTTCCACAGAATTGCACGCCTCTTCATACCGAGTGATTCGGCTACAAGCACGAAGTCACGACCTGTCCAAGAGAGGGCAGACGAGCGCGCAAGTCGGCCTAAAACCGGAATGATGACGAAGGTGAGTGACAAAATAAGCACGAGCACTCGGGGCATGCCGGCACCCGGGTCGAATGGATCGGGGCTGGCAAACACTGCAACCATTGCAAGCACCAAGATCAAGGTGGGGATAGACAACGTCACGTTGAAGTACATGGTGATGACCGAGTCGATCCAGCCGCGACGGTAGGCGGCGATGATCCCTAATGCTCCGCCGATTAGCGACGCAGCGAGTACGGAAACGAATGAGATAACCAGCGACATCCTGGTTCCGTGAACGAGTTGCGAAAGGAGGTCGGAGCCATCAAAGTCGGTGCCGAAAAAGTGGCCCTTGGAGAACATGCCAACGCCAGAGGCGTCGTAGTCGTAGGCGTCCCACTCGGGCAGGGGCAACAACCCGCCAAATATGGAAATGAATAGGCACAGATAGAGCCAGCCCGAAGCGAGCTTGAAACCCAACGGTTTCCTACTACGAGCCACGATGGCTCCTCACACGTGGGTCGATTATGCCGTAGAGGGCATCGACGACGAGGTTGAACAAAACGTATGCAATGGCGACAAGCGCAATGAGTGATTGGATGGCAAGGTACTGCCGCAATGCAATCGATGTCGCGAGCAACATGCCAAAACCGTCAAGTGCGAACACTGCTTCAACAACAACCGCGCCGCCAATGAGCGAAGCCATGGTGAGTGCAGCCGACGTGAGCAAGGTGAGCGCTGATGGCCTAAACACATGGCGCCACAAGATCCATTTGTTGGAGAGGCCCTTGGAAGACGCCATAGTGACGAAGTCCTCCTTGAGGGTGGCAATGGTGTCTACGCGAAGAAGCCTTGTGAAGGTTGCGATAGTTCCGAGCGACAAGCTGAGCACCGGCAGCAACATCGACTTAAAGTGTTCTCCAACTCCATCGGCGATTGGTATGTACCCGAGAGGGTTCACCAAGTCGAGTTTCACGCCAATAAGAAACGCGAGTGCCAAACCAATAGCAAAGTTTGGTATGGAGGCCAAACCGAACAGAAAGTTGCTGATGCTGCGGTCGGTGCGGGTGTCGGACCGATAAGCAAGCAATATGCCAAGTGGAATAGATATTGCAAGTGAAAAACCAACTGTGTACACCATAAGTAGCAATGTGCGCGGCAAGGTGTTTGCAATCATTGCGGAAACTTGGGTTCCCCCTTCGGCGTCGGTGAGGTAGTACTTGCCAAAGTCGCCCTGTACAAAGTTGCCAAGCCACGAGAAGTAGTAACTGAATACATTTTTGTCCAGACCAAGTTCGGCTCGCAGCGCGCCAATTTCTTCCGGTGTACCGAATGGCAACAACAACTCGGCTGGGTCTCCAGGAAGCAGACGCACAATCAGCGTTATTCCGAACGTCACCAAAAACAAGACGACGACAATCTTGAATAGGTTTGTGGCAAGTCCCCGCGCTTGGTTCACACTCCAAGTTTGCCTTATAAACGGCAGGGAAACCAAATCTAAAAACACAAAAGCGCGGTGGTTTTAACCACCGCGCCTTCGCGTTTACTGCTGTTGTCCTTGCGGACAGTGTTTACTTAGCCCTTGGTTACCGACGCAATGTCGAAGCCAGAGGGGCCGATGATTGGGCGCACGCCGCCACCAGGAAGTGGTGTTGTACCAATTCCCTTTGTGGTGTTCGTGTAAGCAAGGAAGCCACCTTCTACATAGCCAGGTACCCAGTAGCTCTGTGCTTGCAATTCAAATACGCATGCTGCATACGCCTTGCGGGTGTCGATTTCGGCTGCGTCTGCGAAGCACTTAGCCAAGCCTGGGTTGACGAAGCGGAAGCCCGACAACTCAAGGTTGGTCTTGGTGGCAAACAAGTTTGCAAACTCGGCCGATCGACCTGCCACCACGTTGAAGAACGACATCTGCTGCTGCAGACCGAAGCCGCGAAGAATGTATTGCTGCGATGTCACTGGTGACATGATCGTGCACTTCATTCCTGCTGCTTCCATCATCTTGCAAATTGCCTGAGCGCTCTTCAGCGATTCGGTGGTGGTGTTGATTGGCACAACAACGTCAAGCGACTTGCCCGTTGCTGCGGTGTACTTAGCAACGCTGGCCTTGGCCTTTGCCAAGTCGAACTTGAGCGTGCCAGACGGTTGGTGATACGGGTGCTCTTTAACTGCCAATTGGTATGCAGGCGAGCCGTTGCCCTTGGTCATCAACTTAGTGAACGAATCAGTGTCAAAAGCGTGCGCAAATGCTTCGCGAGCATCTTTGTTGGCAAATGGCAACGTCGTTGCATTCAAGTGGAAGCTCCATGTTGTTTCACGTGGGCCTTCGATAAGTGTGATCTTGTCCTTCAAGGTCCTCATCAAGTTGAGTTGCTGACCGGAAGTTGCACCGAACGATGCAATGTCTGCCTGGCCCTTGCGCAACGCATTGACGCGTTGTGCCGCGTCACCAACTACCTTAAACGTGACGGTCGAAGCCTTTGGCAACTTGTTGGCTGGGGTTGAACGCCAGTAGTTGGGGTTTGCCTTCAAGACGGTGGTGAACTGATCGACGCCCTTAGACGAGATCATGAATGGTCCGGTGCCAGCACCCATGGTGTTACCACAGTTTGGATCCTGCAAGGTCTTGCTCGAAGTGATTGTTGGGCGACCAACGTTCCACAAGGTGTAAGGGAAGTTTGGACGCTTCACACCTAGGTTCACCTCAAGAACGTACTTGCTGATGATCTTGACGTTTGCTGCCCATTGCGCTGGAGATGCAGTTGGCATGATGCCCTGCCATGCAATTGCGGGCAACGAAGCGGCCTGACCTTTGCCAGTGAATGGCCTGATGATGCCTAAGTTGGCCATCAAGTTTAATTGCACAGTTGCGGCAGTCAATTCTTCGCCGTCATGAAATAAAATTCCCTCACGCAGAGTGATGGTCCAAGTCTTATTTTCGTTACTGCCAGTTACCGATTTGGCAAGGTACGGAACAATCTTGTTGTCTTTGTTCAAGATGGTGAGCGTTTCGAACACGGAGTTCTTGGCTGCGATCTGGTCGACGCCAGGGGAGTCCTGGTTGCACCAGCCACCGTTTGGCTCACCGATCATGATGGTGAGGTCATTTTTTGCAGATGCCTTTGGAGCCTGCTTGGCACCGCTGACAGGAACTGCAATTGTTGATACCGCGAGTGCGACACCAAGCCCAATTGCAAATTGCTTTGCAAAACGGGACTTGAGTTTTCCGTTAATCATGTAGAGGTTCCCCCTGTTAGTTGTGCCGAGTGGCATGTCGGATAACAGTATGTCGGGAGGATTACCCAGTCAAGTCTGGCGGATGAACTTACTAGCGGGTAACTTTTTGTTGGTTCTCGCGTAATTGGTTGAGTGGTATGTGGCAGCGCATGAAGTGACCCGGCTCCACTTCGGTGAGCGATGGTTCAACAGAGGTACATAGGTGTTCGACTCCGCTGCCTGCCATGCGAGGGCAACGTGGGTTCAAAACACAGCCGGTTGGAGGGTTTGCAGGGCTTGGCACTTCGCCGCCTAGGCGAATGCGCACTCGTTGTGCACCCTCAATATCGGGCACGCTCGACACCAAGGCCTCGGTATACGGGTGATGAGGGCCAGCAAATACAGTCTCGGCGCTTCCAAGCTCCATTATTCGACCGAGGTACAGCACTGCAATGCGATCGGAGATATATCTGACGACACCTAGGTCGTGCGAGATAAATACATAACTCACATTCTCGCGCGACTGCAAATCCACCAACAGGTTCAAAATATTTGCTTGCACCGAAACGTCGAGTGCCGAAGTTGGTTCGTCGCAAACAATCAGCTGCGGTTTGCCGGCGAAAGAGCGCGCGATAGCAACGCGCTGCTTGAGGCCGCCTGAAAGTTGCGTTGGCTTCACGCTGTGCAGCAACGGATCCACGCTCATGTCACTGAGTAGCGACTGCGCGCGGTCATCCGCGTTGTCTTTGGATGCGCCTGTCAGTTTTTGCACTGCGCGAGAAACGATGCGGGTTACCGAGTGGCGACGGTTCAGGGCTGAGTCGGGGTTTTGGAAGACAATCTGAACAGCACCTACTTCGACGGCGCTGCGTTCTTTCAGTGTGCTACCAAGTGTGCTGCCGTTGAGTGCAACCGAGCCACCTGCGTCGTTGGCAATAATGCCAAGTAACACACGAGCAAGAGTTGTCTTGCCCGAACCAGATTCGCCGACTAAGCCGAGTGTTTCGCCAGCTTGAAGGTGCAACGAAACATCGATAAGCACCTTCACGTCTGTCTTGTCTTGAACGAATGTTTTAGAAACGTTGTTGACGTCGAGAAGTGTTGTTTTCTGCTGAATGGAAACCGGTGTTGCACGAGTATTTTTCCCGACGCCATCAACCGCGCGCGGCAGATTGAAAGCTTGCTCGTGAAAGTAGCAACGGCTGAAATGTTTTGAGCCAACGTCAATAAGCTCGGGCACAGAGGTTCGACACTTGTCCTGTGCAATTGTACAGCGATCGACAAACACGCAACCAGGAAGTGTCGAGCCAAGAGCGGGCGGTGTTCCTGCAATGGTGTCGAGTCGGTCGGAAGTTTTGTTTAAACCGCCGCGCGGAATGCAGCGCAACAAACCAACGGTGTATGGGTGAGTCGGCTTCGACAACACGGTTTCAGTGAGGCCTTCCTCAACAAGTGAGCCTGCGTACAAAACACCGATTCGGTCGCACATGGTGCGAATAACGCCCAAGTTGTGGCTGATAAAGAGCACCGAAGTGCCAGTTTCTTTGCGCAGGGCGCGAACGAGGTCGAGCACTTCGGCTTCAACGGTTGCATCAAGTCCAGTAGTGGGTTCGTCCATTACTAAGAGGCGTGGGTTTGATGCGAGCGCCATGGCGATGACCACGCGCTGAGCCATGCCGCCGGAAAGTTGATGAGGAAAGCGCCCCATGACGCGGGTTGGGTCGGCGATCTGCACCTTCTTCAACGCTTCTTCAGTCAGTTGCATTGATTCGGATGCGGACTTGCCAAGAAGTTGGAATACTTCTGCGATTTGAACACCAATTTTGATTGTGGGGTTTAAAGCTCCAACTGGATTTTGGTACACCATCGATATTGCATTGGTGCGCAAATCTCGGATTTCGCTGTCACCAATAGACGTAATGTCCTTGCCCTCGAAATGGATAGAGCCACCAGAGATTGTCCCGTTGCGCGGCAAGTAACGCATGGCCGCAAAGGCCGCGGTTGATTTGCCACAGCCCGATTCGCCCACGAGACCGTAGGACTCACCGGGGGCAATGCTGAATGAAACCCCGCGCAGCACCTGGCGATCGATACCGCGAACTCGGTAGTCAACTTGCAGATCGCGAAGCTCCAAAGTGGCCGGTTGATTGCTCATAACTCGAATGACTCCATAATGCCGTCAGCCAGCAAATTAATTCCAATAGCGAGTGTGGCGATTGCTCCAGCCGGGAACACGGTTGCCCACCACAAGCTATTAAAAATGCCGGAATAATTTTCTGAAACTTGGGAACCCCAGTTGGGTGAGCCCAACTCCACACCCACTCCGAGGAAAGACAAGGTAGCGATGGCGAACACGGCGTAGCCAAGCCGAATAGTGAACTCGACGACGATGGGGGGTAATACGTTGGGCAAAATTTCGACAAACAAGATGTGTCGTGTTTTTTCGGTGCGCAGTTTTGCTGCTGCAACATAATCCAATTCGGCTTCGCCGAGAACCGCAGCGCGAACTGTGCGGGCAATAATTGGCGAGAATACGAAACCAATAATCATGATGGTGACAACTTCGGAAGACCCACCAACGGCGGCAAGCGCAAGCAGCGCAAGTATTAAAACAGGCAAAGCCGAGATGGCATCCAAAATACGCATCACGATCAAATCGAATCTGCCTTTGAAGTATCCCGCCAAAAGACCAATGGTGGTACCAACGACTGTGCCAAGAATGGTTGCGCAAAAAGCCATCACGATGATTGGACGTGAACCAACAACTACCCGGGAGAAGACATCGCGACCGAGGGTGTCGGTCCCAAACCAGTGGGCTGCACCGGGACCCATGTCCGTAGCCATAAGGTCCAGTTCGTCTGGTTTGATGGGAACGAGAAATTGGCCGAAGACGGCCGCAAAAATCCAAATTGAAACCAAAATAGTGCCGATAAGGAAGGCTGGGTTGCGGCGAAGGAGGGCTAGGCGCTCGCTACGCATCTTCTTTCTTTCGGCTGCGGCGGTCGTGCGGATTGAGACGCTATTCGTGTTCATTCGGCAATCTTCTGTCTGATTCGAGGGTTAAGTACAGCAAACAAGACGTCGGCAATCAGCTGCATGGTCACAATGACCGATCCGGTAATGAGAACTGCAGATTGCAGTATCGGGTAGTCACGGTACTGCACAGCTTGCAACAAGAGGGAGCCGAAACCGGGGTAGTTAAACACAATTTCTACGGCAACTAGGCCACCCACGAGGTAAGGAACTTGCCCCGCAATAACAGCGATTGTTGGCAATAGAGCATTTCTGAGTACGTGCCGATTGATCGTTTGGCGTTTTGACAAACCCTTGAGCACCGCAGTTCGTGAATAATCTGAATCCATCGCTTCAATTACACCCGCTCGGGCAATGCGCGAGATATATCCAAACAGCACCAGCACAAGTGCTATCGAGGGTAATAAGAGATGTCTAATTACCTGAAAAAGGCTTTTGTCTTCGTCTGGGAAGGCTGTCACTGGCAGCCACTCGAGTTTCACACCTACAACGAACACCAGCAGAACTGCCCAAACGAACTCCGGGACTACTGCGGCACTTAAGCCACCGACGGTGATTACGCGGTCGACCGTTTTGCCGCGGTTGATTGCGGCGAGAATGCCTCCAAAAATACTGATTGGCACAACAATTAAGAATGCCATTGCGGCGAGACGAAATGAATAACCAAGTGCAGGCAAAAGCAGTTCGTTCACTGGGCTTTGGTACTGTACGGAATTCCCAAATTGACCATTCAATGCTTCGCTGAGCCAATTCCAGTACTGGGTATAAATCGGCTTGTCGAGGCCCAACTCTTTTTCAAGTGCAAGGACATTTTCACGTTCGGCCAAGTTTCCCAAAATTCGCTCAGCAGCGTTGCCAGGAAGGATACGGGTCATGAAAAAGATCGCTGTTGTCACGATGAACAGTGTGACGAGTGCTAGCCCGATGCGCTTCAGAACAAATTTCCCCACGCTGAAAGGATAGAGGATTGCGAATGCGTTCTGTAAATTGGTAAAAGCCAACTATTGAGTGCAATGCAAAATGCCAGCGCACCGAAGTGCGCTGGCATTTTGTTACTTAACTAATTGGATTGTTTTGACTATGCAGTTGCCGCAGCGTCGAATTGGCCCATGCCGTTTGCATAAAAGCCCTTCAGACCCTTACGCACGGCTGCTGTGCGAACATCGAATACTGGAATGATGTAAGCCGAAAGATCCAGGCAAATCTCCTGAATCTTCTTGCTTGCAACTTTTGCCTTTGCAGGGGTAGTCGCTGTGTTGTACTCGTCAATTGCCGCATCCAAAGCAGCATCCTTAACGTGTGCAGCGTTCCAGTCTCCGTTGGAGCGGAAGACTCGGGTGAGGTACTCGGCTGGAGCACCGCGATGTCCGAAGTCGGTAATACCGAAGTTGGACTCGAGCCAGTAGTTGTTTTCAACCTTCTTGGACTGGTTCGCATCCCACGGAGCCGTGTAATAGCTGTCGGAGATCTTGCCTAAGTTGACGTCAATGCCGATTTCGGCCAATGACGACTTGAGGAACGGTGCCAATAGGTTGATGTCGTCACGACTGTACGTGGACAAGTCAACCTTGAATCCGGTCGAACCTGCTGCTGCCATCAACTTCTTGGCTGCTGCGATGTCCTTCTTGCGCTGCTTGACGCTCTTGTCTGCAGTTGGGAAAGGATCCATCACGCTGTCGTTGCCCAATACGCCCTGGCCTTTGAGAACTCCCTTGATGAATCCTTCACGATCCAAGGTAAGTGCTGCAGCCTGACGAATGCGCTTATCGGTGCTGAATGGCCCGAAATCACAACGAAGGTGTGTCATTAAGTGGCCTACCGACGGGACGCGAACTAACTCAATTTTATTCTTATTGATCTTCGCGGCGGTTGCACCCGATACACCCGTTGTCGCATCAAGTTTGCCGGTGAGAATCTGTGCGACTGCAACTTCTTGCGATTCGAACGAGATAGTTACCAATTTGTCAAACTTTGGCTGACGCGACTTGTCCCAATAATTTGGATTCTTTTTGAAGGTTGCACGGTCGCCCTTAACGTAACTCTCAAGGATGTACGGCCCCGCGCCGTTCATTTTTGTTTCCCAAGTTGGGCCACCGCTTTCACCGTTCTTGATGATCAAGAGGCCATAGCTCGTTGAGGCAACTAGGTAGGGGAACGTTCCTACTGCTGCAAGCAACTCGAATTTGACCGTGTTCTTGTCAACCTTCTTTACGCCTTCAGCATTCAAGATGCCCTTGAATTTTCCTGCTGCATTCGACTTGTTGGCCGGGTCGAGGTGGCTCTTGAACGTCCAAACCACGTCGTCTGCGGAGAGCGCAGAACCATCGTGGAAGGTGATGCCTTGACGAATCTTGAACGTCCAGATCTTGCCGCCTGCAGAGGCCTTCCAGCTTTCCGCAACGCGTGGCGCCAACTCGTTCTTGTCGTTTGACCAAGAAAGGTATTCACCGGCGTTAGCAAGAATCTGAAGACTTCCTGCGTCGTTGGTTGAAAATGGTGTAGGTGCGTTTGCAATTTTTCCGATGGCAACACGCAAAGATGTTGGTGCTGCACCTGCAACGCTGCTGCCCAGAGCGCCGGTCATTGGCAACGCCACGCCTGCACCTGCGACTGCTGCTCCTTGAATGAAATGGCGTCGCGAGAACTTGCTCGTTGACACCATTTCGGTTGTTTGCTCAACTGCTGACATATTTTCCCCTTGTCCCATATTGGTGAGAAGACTCCCGGTGAAAGATGGGTGACATCCAACGGGCC
>SXGQ01001789.1_pt1 | contig 13936 bp, 11 predicted proteins | sample 3178371 | NCBI WGS metagenome assembly SXGQ01 (sample SAMN11356859, study PRJNA531348) | freshwater metagenome | isolation source: freshwater sample F1-20 | place: China: Fuxian Lake, Yuxi | collected 2017-12-25
GATCACGTCCCAGTTTTTCATGGGATTAGACTACCTCAGCTGCCGCTGTTCTGATCGGTTGCATCGAAGGCAACGCTCACGCGCCGCCCTGCGGCGCTGAAATCCAGCGTCCGATGCCATAGGTGCGAGGGTGGCGTACCGAACTCCAAGGCGCCCGACGATGGATCGAGTCGTTGCAACTCGTCGGGTAGCGCAACGTAGAAGACGCCGCTCCAACTACTGCGCGGGTGGATGTGCGGCAATTGACGTCCGCCTGCCTCGAGGACGGTGGCCCACCAACGCCAGGCGCGTAGCTCGGCTGGCAGCAAAGATTTGACCCAAGCTTCGATGGCGAGCAGGCCAGGGTGCGAGGCGGGGTCAAGCTCGCCCGTTTGACTACCTCCGCGCGTGGCTTTGCTCAGCGGGGATGACAGTAAGGAGGGCTCAGTACTGAGATGTTGCGCGAGCTCCTGCAGCAAGCCGGGCGGCAGGTCGAGCTCATCGCGATCCACGATCTCGACCATCGAGTCGAGATCGCAGATTTCGCGAGCCTCATCCGCGCGGTCGAGCTCCTGCAGTGCGAGCGCGGCTATGGCGAGCAACTGTCGATCTTGGGGATGACGCTCGAGAAATGCGTCGGCGACGTCGAGTGCTTCCGCCGATCGACCCAATGACAGCAGCAGCCCGGCGAGATCCGCTTGGGCACGCGCATTGTCGGGATTGATGTCGCAGGCCTCGCGCAAGGAAGCGAGCGCCGCGCTCTCGGCGCCGAGCTCTCGCTGCGACGTGGCGAGATTCACCCATGGCATTTCGTCGACACGGCCCGAGCGAGTCAGCGGATCGAGTATGTCCACCGCGTCGGCATGACGGCCGAGTGCGCAATGGAGTGCGCCAGCCGTCGCGAGCAAGGTCGGATGTTGGCGTTGCCGCGACGGCGATTCCTCGAGGCTCTGCCAAGCGTCATGTTGCCGCCCCATCTCGAGCAGCGCGTGGGCCAAATTGCTGCGGGTCTCGAGTGCGGTTGGATCCAAGGCGAGCGCAGCGCGATAACAGGCGATGGCGCGTTCCAGTTGCCCACGGCCGTGCCACAACGCTCCTTCGTCATGCAGTTGGTCGACGTCTTGCTGAGCCATGACGCATTGTCGCATCCACCGGCTCACCCATTGGTACGGCGACGCTCTATAGTTGCCACATGGACATTCTGATGTTGATCGTCGCCATTGTGGCGGGCGCCGTTGCCGGTGTCGCGCTCACGGGGTGGGTTCGCCAACGGGGTACGAGCGAGACCCGCTCGGCGCTGGAGCAATCGCAGACCAAAGTGCTTGAGCTCACGGCCGAGGCGGCGGCGCTGCGAGCGACACTGGCTGCCGAGCGAGCTGGCGCCGCCGAAAAAGCCGCGCTTCTCGAGGCGGCGCGTGAGCAGCTGGCCAATGCATTCAAAGCGCTGTCGGCGGAGGCTCTGCAGACCAACAACCAACAATTTCTCGAGCTTGCCAGAGGGCAGTTCGAGAATCTGCAACTGCAGTCCAAGCACGATCTCGAATTACGTCAGCAGAAAATCGACGATAGTCTCAAACCCATCCGAGAATCACTCGGCAAAGTCGACTTGCAGATCCAGGAGATCGAGAAGACTCGAGTGGGCGCTTATCAATCGTTGACTCAGCAGGTCGAACAGTTGATGCGCGAGCAGGTCCTGCTGCGCAGTGAGACGACCAATCTCGTTGGTGCCTTGAAGCAACCAGGCGTACGGGGTCGTTGGGGTGAGATCCAGTTGCGCCGCGTCGTCGAGCTTGCTGGCATGCTGTCGTATTGCGATTTCGTCGAGCAGCTTTCGGTCGAAACCGAGGAGGGGCGTCTGCGTCCGGATCTCATCGTGAAGTTACCCGGGGGGCGTAACGTCATCGTCGATTCGAAAGTGCCTCTAGCGGGGTATCTCGCAGCTCTCGAGGCGCGTGACGACGCGACCCGAGCGCTGAAATTGCAGGAACACGCGCGCGCCGTCAAAGCGCACATCACCGCCCTGTCACGGAAAGGGTACGCGGAGGAAGTGCGTAGCAGTGCGCAGTTCGTGGTGTTGTTCCTGCCGGGCGAGGTGTTCTTCAGTGCGGCTCTCGAGCAGGATCCCTCGTTGATCGAAGCCGGTGTCGATCAGGGTGTGATGATTGCGACTCCCACATCCTTGATCGCGTTACTGCGCGCGGTAGCCTATGGTTGGCGACAGGAGCAGATCGCGCGCAATGCCGAGCAGATCAGCGCACTAGGCAAAGAAATCTATGATCGTCTCTCCACCATGGGTGAGCACTGGGGCAAGGTCGGTAGCAGCATCAAGCAGGCCGTCGATGCCTACAACAAGGCCACGCGATCACTGGAGACGCGGGTGTGGGTCACGGCACGCAAATTCCGCGACCTCGATCCGGCGCTTGACGCAAATCGCCTTGTCGAGCTTGATGGCGTCGAGGTGGTGCCGCAGTTGCCGTTATCGACTAGCGAGTCGACTCACGAGTCGACTCATCAGGCGACGCGGTCGCCGGCGGACCGAGATCGATGACGCGACTCTCGCCGCGACCGCGTGGGTCGGAGGCGGGCGTCGGCCGGCCGTTCACGTCCATCTCGATGATCTGCATATCACCGAATTCCCACGGACTCTTTTCGACTCGATAGCCCATCGCCGTCAACTCGTTGCGTGTGGTTTCCGATAAAGCACAGCAACGGCTGTAGACGATCAGGTTCGGCGGCAGCAGTTGATGTTGAAAGCGGGGCGCTGTCACCGCTTGTATGGGCGTCATGCCGAAATCTTTGAGATTGACGATCGTCTGGAATACCGCCGGGAAAATAGTGGATCCACCCGGTGTCCCGTAGATGCCGCGAACGGCAGTGCCTTCGAGCAGAATCGTCGGTGTCATCGAGGAAAGCATGCGTTTTCCCGGGGCGATCGCATTGGCGGTGCCGCCCACGACACCGTACAGATTCGGCTGACCGGGTTTGGTACTGAAATCGTCCATCTCATTGTTCAGCAAGAAACCCGCACCCTCCACGACGACGCCACTGCCAAAACTCCCGTTGAGCGTGTAGGTGAGTGAGACGGCGTTACCCTGGCCGTCGATGATGGAATAATGGGTGGTATCGAGCGATTCGCCGAGTCCCGGCTTCACGGCCTGCGGAGCCGAGGGTGTCGTCGAATTGATTTCCTGTGTGCGCCGACGTAGGTAATCCGAGTCGGTCAGTCGTTCGACGGGTACCTTGACGAAGTCGGGATCGCCCAAATATTCGGCTCGATCGGCGAACACGCGTTTGGAAATCTCCGCAACGAGGTGTACGTATCGCGTCGAGTTATGCGGAACGCCTTGGAATTGCTCTACCAATAAGTCCTTCATGCGCAAATATTGGATCAGCGCGATGCCGCCCGAACTGGGCGGTGGCGGTGTGACGAGCGTGTAGTGGCGCCATTGGCTGACCAACGGTTTGCGCCAAATGGGACGATAGGCAGCGAGATCGGCCGCGGTGATGAGCCCGTGGCCGCGCTGCATTTCCGCCTCGACCAGCGTCGCCGTTTCACCGCGGTAGAAGCCGTCAGACCCTTGCTCGGCGATGCGCTCGAGCGTCGCTGCGAGCTGCGGCTGCTTGAACGACACGTTTTCTTTGAGCTCGCCGAAATAGCGCTGGAAGTTGGTTTTACCTGCGTAATCTGCTTCGGCCTCACGGATGAGACGGACGAGCTTCGTATCGGGTATGAACCCGTCCTTTGCTAAGCGGATGGCTGGTGCGATCAGTTCAGACCATGGCCGGCTACCGTGCTGACGGTGCAGCTCCCACAAGCCCGCTACCGTGCCTGGCACACCCGAGGCGCGATGTCCGATGAGACTCAGTTGCGGAATGACTGTGCCGTTCGCATCGAGGTACATGTCGCGCGTGGCTGCTGCAGGCGCCGTCTCGCGAAAATCGAGGAAATACGATTCGCCTTTGACATGGAGCGTCGCGAAGCCGCCGCCGCCGAGATTACCCGCTTCCGGAAAAGTGACGGCGAGCGCGAATCCCACGGCTACCGCCGCATCGACGGCGTTGCCACCCCGGCGCAATACCTGTTCGGCCACCGCGGCGGCGGGCCGATCGGGTGCCGCGATCGCAGCCACATCGGCTCGGGCCGTGATCGCGGGCAGCAACGCGCAAAGCAGGGAGAGGATCGCGGTGTGGACGGGCTTGAACGAACGCATGCCGCATGTTCGCACAGGCGCTAAGGCTCGTGCATCATGCGCAGCAGGGGGCTCGTCTGATGCCGACAATACCAGTGCAGAATAATCCAAAGATAAAAAACCCAGTACAAAAAAAAGGCGCTGCGTGTTCGTTGGCGTGGCTGACCGGGTGCCTATTGATGATCATCACCCCGGCGCTCCACGCACAAGGGCAGGACTCGACCGCCGGCGAGCGCAATCTGCGCATCATGGCTGAACTGCTGCCCGGACATTACGACAACGCAAACCAACATTACTTCGATCAACGTCGCCAGCTTGCGGCCGACGATCGACACCTGCGCATGTCGACGACGATTCGCCGGGTTGACGCTCCCGCCTTCGGTCGCTACGCCTATCTGTGGATCAACGAAGTGCAGACGGAGAGCGGTGTGCAAAGATCCTGGCGTATTGCGAGTCTGCACGCGGGTCCTGCGAGTGATGAAGTCACGATGCAACACCACCTACGCATGCAAGGGGAGATCGACGAGGCGGAGCTCGCGACGCTGACGCCTGCGCAGTTACGTCGCACCGAAGGCTGTGACTATTTTTTCAAGCGGCGCGCCGACCACTTCCGCGGCTTGCAGGCACCGGGCCGTTGCGAGTTCGATTGGGACGGGCATCGGGTCCGCACGGATAACGAGATTTCGATCGCCAAGAGCAGTCTGTGGTTTCACGATCACAAATGGGTCATCACAACCGGTCGTCGAATCACGGGAGTCTCTTCCGGTGAACCATATTGGCTCGAGCGCTCACGCGTCTTCCATTGCTATGCCGACATTCCGGGCGTCGGCGGTGGGAGAGACATCCCCTTCAAGCGCTACGACAATATCAGCTTGCACGACAAGGGAGGCATGCATTGGTTTAAGACGGACGAAGCGGTACCGCGCGATCTCGGTTTGCAACTGCGTGCGGTGACTTGGCACGTGCTCAACGAGGCCAACGACTACTTCAATCGCAACTCGATGGTGCTATCGGTGCTCGAGAAGCTCGCTGATGGCAGTGTGAAGGAGCATGCCTATGCGTTCACCGATCCGCAGACCGAGCGCATCGCGCTGAATCTCAAATGGGTACTCGCCAACTGTGCGATCACACCGCGCCAATCCGCCAAGCCGGAGATGTAAGGCAGGCGAGGTAAGGCAGGCGAGGTAAGGCAGCAGAGGTAAAGCCGCTCTGTCAGTTCGCGATTCGAAGATCGACGAGTGACGCGGCCACGGCTGTGATTTCGGCTTCGTGTGCTGCTTCACGCCAAGGTTCGACCAAGGCAGCCTCGTACCACTCTCGCATGGCAGGCAGCGCGCGCAAATTGGCCGCGTAGGCATCGCAGCGCTCATCGAGCGAGACTCCGTAGGTTTGCAAACGAAACGCGACAGGTGCGTAGAACGCATCGACCGCAGTGAATGCTGCGCCGGCGAGGAACGGACCGCGAAAGCCCGCAAGGCCCATCGTCCAAAGCTTTTGCAGCCTCGCGAGATCGGCCTGCAGATCAAGCGGGCGCTCGCGCAGCACGACGCGCTGCCCGCAACTCATGCTGCAGTGACGACGCAGCGCGCCAAAGCTCGAGTGCATTTCGGCAGTCGCACTGCGCGCAAAAGCGCGCGCCACCGGATCGCTCGGCCAGACCCGAGGGTGACGCTCCGCCAAGTGCTCGACGATCGCGAGCGAATCCCAGATACGTAACTCGCCATCGTGCAGGCAAGGCACTTTGGCGCTCGGTGAAAAGCGACTAAAACGATCGTGCATCTCGGTCGCATCTTCGCCAAAGGGCTCGAGGTGCTCCTCGAAGGAAATGCCGAGTTCACGCATCAGCACCCATGGCCGCAAGGACCACGACGAGTCGTTCTTGTTGCCGATGTAGAGCTTCAAGGCGCAGGTTTGCGGAAGCGGAAAGTGAATCGATCGCTGTAGCCTGCGACCGTCGGGCGCTGCGTGTCGTAGCGCAGTTCATCATCCGGGCGATAGTGCAGATCGGCAAAGCCGTCGAACACGAAGCCAGCATCCAAGATTTCTTTGATGATCAGCACCGGATCGACGCGACGCCAGTTCTCGCGCGTGGTCGCTTCGTTGTGTCGGCGGGTGTGATCGACGATGCCGTAGATGCCGCCCGGCTTCAGCGCGTCGAAAACGGCGCGATGCAACATCGCGCGGCTCTCGGCGTTGAAATTGTGCAGGTTACGGAAGGTCAACACCATGTCGACATTGTTGATCGGCAGTTTGATCGAGTCGGCCTGCATCGACATCGTGCCGGGCGCCGCCTTCATCACGGTTTTATCGTCGACGTACTCGACCTTATCGAGACCCCACTCCTTCAAGCGCGGTGCGATTCGTCCGGCGCCCAGCGTCACATACAGCTTGCCCTGCTCGGCGAGCGTGAGACCGAGGACCTTGGTGTACCAGCCGGCACCGGGCATCAGCTCGACCACCGTCATGTTCGGTTTGAGCCCAAAGAATTCGAGAGTCTGTACGGGTTTTCGCTCGCGCGCGTCTCGCGCCCGTTCGTCGTCGCTGCGTATGGAGCTTGCGAGAGCCTTTTCAATTTTCTGGGCAGTTTCGCTCTTCGGAGCATTCGCGCCCATTTGGGCGTAGCCGTAGACGGGGATCAGTAGAGCGACGAGAAGAGTCAGACGACGCAACATCATAAATTACCTCAGCGGACGATACCGAGCAGTTCCAGTTCGAAAATCAACGTAGCGCCGGGACGGATCGCAGGCGGCAAACCACGGTCTCCGTATGCCAGTTCCGGCGGACAGGTGAGTCTCGCTCGAGTGCCGACGCGTAAGGTTGGCAACGCCTGGTTCCAACAGGCGATCACGCCTTTGACGGGCAAGGTGGTGGGTTCGCCACGGGCGAGTGAACTGTCGAACACGGTGCCATCCACCAAGCGTCCGACGTAGTGCACGCTGACGTGGTCGCTACTGGAGGGCGTTTCACCCGAGCCGGATTTCAAAGGCTCGACGATCAAACCGTTGGCGTGGTGGATGCTATCGGGATTGCCCGATACGCTCGCAACGTGCGCGAGCGCGCGATCCTTCTCGACAGCGGCCGCGGCGGCGCGCCGGGCGGATTGCAGTTCGTGCAGACGCGGCGCTTCCGCGGCGAGATCGACTTTGGGTTCGCGTTGCAACACGCCATCTTCGAGACCCATCCCGACGTATTTCAACTCGTCGGGAGTGAGCGCGAAGCTCTCGAGGGTGCGCGAGATCAGCTGCCCGAGAGTGTAGAGCGTTCGCGCGTCGGCGTCGGGCAGGGGTGCACTGGTGCGAGGTTCGGCCGCATGCAACACGCTCACCAGCAGGCAAACGAAACCCATAGCCATACAAGACTGTCGTCTCATCGGACCTACCCCCGTCGGTCTTTTTGCTATCTTGCGCCTTGTCTTTTGGCTGTCAACCATTGATTGTCAAATACGGAATGTCAGACACCATCCCGTTCGTACGGAGTGCTAGCGTGCCTTCGAAGTTTTTGGGTCGCGAGGTCGCGACGCTATCGGTCGCCATGCCGCTGATCGTCATGGCGTGGCTCATGGTCGCGACGCTCGCGGCAGCCGCCGAATACCAACCGGCGCGGTCGGCGCCTTCGAGTCGTGGCGGTGTGACCGACCGGGTGCTCGTTGGTTTTCGCAGCGATTCCATCGGCGATTCCGCAGGCGATCTCGCTGCGTTGCAAGCGGAGATCAAGGCGTTATCGGAGCGGGTCGATTTGCCCCTGCAGGTGATCGATCGATTGGGTGACGGGCTTGCGGTTCTAAGTCTCGGTATGCCGGCGACGGCAAGCAATATCGAGGCGGCGCTGTCGAGCTTGCGGGCAGACTCGCAGATCGCATTTGCCGAACCAGATCGTCGTCGGTATCCCCATGCTGTGCCGAATGATCCACTCTATGCCGCGCAATGGTATTTGAAGGCGGATCAAGCGTCGGCGGTGCGGGCCGAGGGCGCGTGGGACTCGAGCACCGGTAGCGCGGGTGTCATCGTGGCCGTGCTCGATACCGGCATCCGCTACGATCACCCGGATCTCGAGCGCGCGGCAAGCGGCGGTCGGTTGCTGCCCGGATACGATTTTGTCTCGGGCGACTCGGACGGGAAATTCACGTCTGCCAACGATGCCGACGGGCGTGATGCGGATGCGTCCGATCCGGGCGATTGGGTTACCACCGCCGAGGCGGCTCTGCCAATCTTTGACAACAACTGCGAGGCCCAGGAGCAGTCATCTTGGCACGGCACGCGCGTGGCCGGTCTCATCGGAGCAAGGGCGAATAACAACACAGGTATCGCCGGTCTCACGTGGCGTCCGTGGATCTTGCCGGTCCGGGTGCTCGGTAAGTGTGGTGGTTACGACTCGGACATCCTCGCCGGGATGCGATGGGCGGGCGGACTCGGCGTCGCCGGTGTGCCTGCGAATCCGAACCCCGCGCGGGTACTGAATCTCAGTCTCGGGTCGGAGGATCGTTGTCCGGCCTCCTATCAGACGGTAATCGACGAACTCGTGCGCAGCGGCGTCGTGATCGTGGCGTCGGCGGGTAACGAATCGGGCCCTGTCGCCGCGCCAGCGAGTTGCCAAGGCGTGGTGTCGGTGGTTGCGTTGCGTCACGCGGGCACGAAGGTGGGTTTCAGTAGCTTGGGTGTCAACGCGACCATCGGGGCGCCCGGTGGTAACTGCGTCAACACCGGGGCGAACGACCCTTGTCTGTATTCGATCGACACCACCACCAACCTCGGCGCAACCGTGCCCGGGGCGCATGGCTATACCGATCAATTCAACTTCAATGTTGGGACGAGTTTTTCGGCGCCGCTCGTAGCGGGCGTGGCGGCGTTGATGGTGTCGGTCAATGCCACGCTCACGAGCGCCGAGATCACCGCGCGACTGCGCGCAGGCGCCCGAGCCTACCCGGCCGTCAGCGGGATCCCGACTTGTCGTAATCCGAGCAACGTCAACGATCGGCAAACGGCCGAGTGTGCATGCACGACGGCCGCCTGCGGTGCCGGCATGGTCGATGCGGTGGGAGCTCTCGAGCAGGCGCGCCGGCCCCTCGCGGTGGTCGTCGCACCGACTAGCGTCACGGCCGGACAGAATGCCACGCTGCAAGCGAGCGCTTCGACCGCCTCCTGCGGTCGAAGCTTGCAAACGTATGCGTGGACCGTACTCGCTAGCGGCACGGGTGGTGCACTTGTCTCAGGAGCCAACAGCGCCTCGGCGATCGTGCTGCCGCCGACGAGCGGGACGCTGCAACTGCAATTGACTGTCACCGACAATCAAGGCGCACGCGATTCGGCACGGGTCAACGTCACGGCCACTTCGGCGAGCAGTGATCGTCCACCCGCTGTGGCAGGGCCTGCATGTCCGAGCGAGCTGAGCTTTGCACCACCGGTGACCACTCCGCCGACGGCGCCGACGACGCCCGGCGCGGGCAGCTCCGGCGGTGGCGGTGGTGCGATGGATCCCTGGTTTTTACTGGTGCTGGGCGGCGCACTACTTTGGCGTACTGCGTATCGACGCGGAGTATCCGTACGATGATGACGGTTCTGATCACGGGTGCCTCATCGGGCATCGGCGAGGGATTGGCGCGCGAATATGGGCGGCGCGGTGCTCGCTTGGCCCTGGTTGCTCGTCGCCTCGAGCGCCTCGAAACGTTAGCGAGCGAGTTGCGTGCCGCGGGCGCTGAGGTCAGCGTGCATGTGGGCGACGTCACTCTCGAGGGTGACATCGCGCGCGTCGTCAAAGAATTAGCAGCGCGAGGTATTGTCATCGATCTCGTGTACGCGAACGCGGGGTTCGGCGTTGCGGGGCCCTTGCCGCAATTGCGCTTGGACGATTACCGACGGCAGTTCGAAACAAATGTTTTCGGCTTGCTGCGAACCGTCTACGAGACCCTCGATACGTTGCGCGCAAGTCGCGGTCGATTGGTGCTCGTGGGCAGTGTGGCAGGTCACGTCGCTGCGCCGTCTGCTTCCGCGTACGCCATGAGCAAGTTCGCTGTACGCGCTCTGTCGGAATCGTTACGCGGTGATTTGCGTGGCGACGGTATCGGTGTGACCTTGGTATCGCCTGGTTTCGTCGACTCGGATATCCGTCGCACCGACAACCGGGGTCAGTTGCAGGAAGATGTGCCAGATCCGGTGCCGGCGTGGCTGCGTGTGCCGACGGATGTCGCAGTGCGCGAGATCGTGCGTGGCGTCGAGCGCGGCGAGGCCGAAATCGTAGTCACCGGACACGGCAAGATCATCGTTTTCCTGTCGCGACATTTTCCCCGGTTGTTGCGATTCCTGCTGCTGCGCAGTTACACCGGCCGGCCCGAGCCGAAGTCTGCCAAAACGGTGGCAGAGCACGATCAATGAATTCGCGTGTCCGAGCGTTGTTCCCGACGTTGCTGTATTTCGCGCCGCTGCGCCGAGGCGGCAGCAGCGATTTGAACCGGCGCCTGCTTGCCGAGTGCCTGCAATTGCAACTCGACGATGCGGCCGGACGGCGCTGGTCGGCTCGTAACTATCCCGGCGGCTACACCTCTTATGGTTCGTTGTGTCGCATGCAGCAGCTCTCGCCGACGTTCGCCAAGCTCGAGCGGGCGCTTACGGCGCACGTACGAAACTACGCGAAATCTTTGGCTCTCGACCTAGAGGGTCGCGAACTCGCCATGACCGACTGCTGGGTGAACGTGATGCCGCAGGGTGTCGTTCACAGTTTGCACTTGCATCCGCTCTCGACCATCAGCGGCACCTACTACGTGCGTACACCGAGCGGCGCCGCGGGCCTCAAGTTCGAGGATCCACGCCTCGATCGCTACATGGCAGCACCGCCGCGGCGGTCGGACGCGCCAGAGGCATTGCGTCCGTGGCACACGGTGGCAGCCAAGGAGGGACAGGTCGTGCTGTTTGAAAGTTGGTTGCGTCACGAGGTGCCGCCAAACCCGTCCAAGACGCCGCGGATCAGTATTTCGTTCAATTTCAGCTGGTTTTGATGTCCGACAGTTGGCGGAGGTATTGCAGAGTCGTTATCAATGTAAGACGATCCACGGTTCTGTTTGTAGCTTTTTGGCAATGGAGTTGTGACAAATATGCAACATGCTAAGTGGGTGTTGGCTGCCGCCGCTTTGACGGCCGCTGCCACGGCAACCGCACAGGACCCAGATACGTCCGGCGGTTTGGAGGAGATCACGGTCACGGCTCAGCGCCGCGAGCAGAGCCTGCAGGACGTGCCGATCGCCATCACGGCGTTCACGGCCGACCAACTCGAGCAGCGCCAGGTGTTCAACACCTATGATCTCGTGCGCAACATCCCGAACCTGACGGGTAACTCGAACGTGGGTGTCGGCACCTCGAGCTCGCTCTACATCCGCGGCATCGGCAATGCCGAGTCGATCGCCACGTTCGACCTGCCGGTTGGCACGTATGTCGACGACGTCTACGTCGCTCGCCAGAACCACAACAACTTCAGCTTGTTCGATGTCGAGCGCATCGAAGTATTGCGTGGTCCGCAGGGCACGCTGTTTGGTCGCAACACCACCGGTGGCGCCGTCAACGTCGTCATGAAAAAGCCGAGCGAGGAGCTCAAGGGCTATGTCGAAGCCGGCCTCGGCCGCTTCGGTCTCTGGACGGCCCGTACTTCGATCGATTTGCCGATCAGCGATCGCTTGTTGACCAAGTTCTCGGCCTACCGCGTCAAGGACGATGGCTACGCGTTGCAAGTTTCGACCGGGAACTACCTCAACGATCGTGATGCCTCGGGTTTGCGTGCCGATATCCGTTTTCTCCCGGTTGATGGCGTCACCATCGATTTCATCGGTGAGTACGTGGATGATCGCAACACGAACTTCCTGAACGTCGAAAACTCCGACGGCAATCGCATCGTCAACAACAAGATCACCCAGGGCTCGTTGGTTGGCATCATCACGGGTGCCAAGGCCAACTTGCCGCTCGGCAACGAGGCGGCGACGCGTGCGGCGACCCTGATCGTCACCAGCGAACTCAACAATGACATTACTTTGACCGCGATCACGGGCTTCCGTGACACGGATCACGACTTCCTCGTCGACTCCGGTGGTGAACTGCCCCGCGCCACCAACAGCCGTGGTTTCACACCGCTCGTCAACATGGGTGACCACGAGCAGTTTTCGCAGGAAATCAAGCTCAACGGCCAGTCTGGCCGCTTGAACTGGACGACCGGCCTCTATTATATGAACGAGGACAACGTCACTGATTTCGCCAACGGCAACAGCACTGCTGCGACCGGCGCCTTCACGGTTGCGGCTGACCGCACCATGAAGAACGGTCTCGAGACCTACGCCGTGTACGGTCAGGGCGACTTCAAACTCAACGACGCTTTCACCGTGACGGCCGGCATTCGCTACACCGAGGAGACCAAAGACTTCTCGATCGAGCGCAATGCCGGTGCAACCGGTGCAGCCCTCTCGAGCGCAGCGATCATCGCGGCTGGTATCCCGCTCACGATCAACGAGCAGGTGTGGACGCCGCGCGTCGCGCTGCAGTACGACGTATCCGATGACGTGATGTTCTTCCTGTCGGCGACCCGCGGCTTCAAGTCGGGTGGCTGGCCGGCTCGCGCGACGGCGAACAACGCGTTCATCCCCTTCGAGCCGGAAACCGTGTGGTCGTACGAGTTCGGCACCCGTGCCGATCTGTTCGACAACCGCGTTCGCTTGAACGCCACCGCGTTCTACTCGATGACGGACGACATTCAGATCCCGGCCCGTATCGATGTGAACGGTCTGCAGATCTCGACGACCACCAATCCGGCGGACCTCGAGAACTACGGCATCGAAATCGACGCCACTTGGGTGCCGGTCGACGGTCTGAACATCACGGCCGGACTCGGTATGCAGAACGCGAAGTACGTCAGCATCAGCCAGCGCGTGTTGGATCAGGCGGCCGTGTGCCGCGCGAACCCGACCGGTACGTTCCAGGGTGCTCCGGCCTGTAATGCGAACTTCGTTGATCAGTTCGGCCAGATCGCAGAGCCGGTGCGTGCACCGGATTACACGATCAGCATGAACGCGAGCTACGAGTTCACCTCCGGTGCGATCACCTATATTCCGAGCTTCGGTTTCAACACCAGCGACGAATACGCTATCGGCACGACGGGCAGCCCCGCATCGACCAACGGCACCTGGTCTGGCAAGCAGACCTATATCAACGCCGGTGTGTCGCTGCGCTTTGCGAACTTGCCGGGCCTGACCGCCGCGATCGACTGCCGGAACTGCGCCGATAAGGCCTATCCGATGTCGGCACTGGGCCCGTTCCAGTTCCTGGATCGCCCGGGCAGTTGGGGTGCGCGCCTCAAGTATCGGTTCTAATCACCCCTTTAACCGTTGACAGGCCGCGGATGCCTTCCTAGAATCCGCGGCCTTTATCGGCCCTTGGCCTTCGGGCAGGGTGCCGTGAAACAGCGGCTTTCGAGATACCGGGCCGCCCCCGCGAGGGGGTGGCCCGGGTTGTCTCGGAAGCTCGCCCGCCGCAGCCGGTCGTCGAGCTGTCGGTCGTAGGTCCGGGTTCTCTGCCTCAGCACACGCTGTCGGTAGATGTTTTTGCGGATCTTGCGAGCGATGTCTCCTGTCCAGCTGTCATTGATTTTTCGCAACGCTGAAGACTTGGAGACTGCATGGCCACGACAGGTCAGCTGATTCGCGCCCCGCGCCGCACCCGTGCTGAAAAGACGAAGGTGCCCGCTCTTGGCGCTGCCCCCCAGAAGCGCGGTGTTTGCACCCGCGTCTATACCACCAC
>SXGQ01897491.1_pt1 | contig 13936 bp, 8 predicted proteins | sample 3178371 | NCBI WGS metagenome assembly SXGQ01 (sample SAMN11356859, study PRJNA531348) | freshwater metagenome | isolation source: freshwater sample F1-20 | place: China: Fuxian Lake, Yuxi | collected 2017-12-25
CCACCACCACCACGACGGCCACGCCGCCGCCGCCGCCGCCCGTTGCCGGACTCCCCATCGCCCGCGTTCGGACCCTGAGGCTGGCCGTCTGCCGATTGCGCTGCTTGCTGCGATCCAGCGTCCTGCACCGGAGTCTGTGCTTGGGCCTGCGTGGGGTCCTGCGCCGGTCGAGCCGCACGCGGTTGCTGCGGACTGGGTCGCTGCCGTTGGGGCCGCTGCTTTCGCGGTCCGTCCTGTGGCGGCTTCTCCTGCCGTGGCCTGTCCTGCGGTGAGCGTTGTTGCCGTGCCCGAGGCTGCAGCCGTCCCTCTTGAGGCCGTTCCTGTTGCGGTGGACGCAGCGGGAACGGTTTCGACGCCGGCATCGCCACGGTCGCCATTTCCTCGTCCGCCCTATCCAGTGCGCCGGCGTCGTCAGGCGACTCCGGCACCGTCACGGGCTCGCCGCGCATTTCCTGCCTGAGTTGGACGAGCGGGACTACGCGGGATTCACCGACGGGCAAGCGCAGGGTCACGGTCTCTCGGAAAATGTCGAGGGAGATGACCTTCTCTTCGCCTGCTGCCGTCGTGATGATCTTGCCTTCCTTCGGGAAGCGCTTGCGCTGCTGCACATAGAACTCGTGCTCGTACCGCAGGCAGCACATCAACCGTCCGCACGCTCCAGAGATCTGGGCGGGATTGAGCGTTGAGAGGTGCTGGTCTTTGGCGACGCTCGACTTGACCGGATTCAGTTCGGGCAGCCAGTTGGCGCTGCAGAACTGGCGGCCGCACCGGCCGACGCCATCCACCCGTTTTGCCTCATCGCGCGCGCCGATGTGCCACATGTGTACGCGTGTGCCAAAGAGCCCTTCGAGCTGCCGCACGAGTTGCCGGAAGTCCACCCGCTGTTCGGCGGTGAAATAGATCGCGAGACGTTTCTTGTCCCACTGCCATTCGGTGTCGGAGATCTTCAGATCGAGCCCGAGCGCGCGCACCTTCTCGATGGCGCGCGTGCGCACGTTGACTTCGTCTTCTCGGAGCAGCTTCGCCTTCGCCACCTCGTCGCCGCTCGCGGCGCGGATGGCCTTGCGAAGCGGGTTGCTGCTGGCCTTGCCGTGCGTCGTGCCAGTCTTGCGCTTGAGCGCCAGTTCGCCGGTGGCGTGTACATACCCGAAGTCCTCGCCGCGCTCGACCTCGACGACGACCGCGGTCTTCGCCGTCGGCGTGTCTTCGAATGGCCACTCGAAAAACTCCCGGCGATTTCCCTTAAATGAAATCTCAATGATCACGTGGTAGTCGCTCCCCTATTCCTCGACGGCGCCGAGGCGCAGGTACTTCTGCCTGCGACGGCGGACGAGCTTGTCGGGTTTGAGACGGCGCAGTTCATCCACATGCTTGAGCAGCACGTCGTGCACCGACTTGGCTGTGGTGTCGTGGTCGGCGTGCGCGCCGCCAAGCGGTTCCGGGATGATCTCGTCCACGATGTGGTGTTCAACGAGATCTGGCGCTGTGATCTTGAGGGCATTGGCCGCCTTCTCGCGCATCTCGACGCTCTTGCCGTCCTTCCAGAGAATCGCTGCGCAGCCTTCGACGGTGATCACTGAGTAGACCGAGTTCGCGAGCATCAATACTCGATCGGCGACGCCGAGGGCGAGTGCCCCGCCAGAACCACCTTCGCCAATCACCGTCGCGATGATCGGTACGGTGAGCTGGCTCATCTCGAACAGGTTCCTGGCGATCGCTTCGCTCTGTCCGCGCTCTTCGGCGCCGATGCCGGCCCACGCGCCAGGCGTGTCGATCAGCGTGATGACCGGGACGTGGAACTTCTCCGCGAGCTTCATCAGGCGGAGCGCCTTGCGGTACCCCTCCGGATGCGCCATGCCAAAGTTGCGATGCAGGTTGGTCTTGGTGTCGTGACCGCGTTGGTGGCCGATCACCATGATCGTTTCACCACCGAGCCGCGCCCAGCCCGCGACGATGGACGGGTCGTCACGGAACGCGCGGTCGCCGTGGAGTTCAATCCAGTCGGTGAACGCGAGGCGGACGTAGTCGAGGGTGAATGGCCGGCGGGGATGGCGGGCGACCTGGACCCGCTGCAACGGCGTGAGGTTCTCGTATACCTGCTTCCGCAGCTCGCGCAGCTTCATCGTGAGCGGAGCGATTTCGGCGGTCAGGTCAACCGACCGCTCCTCGGCGACACGCTTCAGCTCGTCGATCTGCTGCTCCAGCTCGATCATCGGCTTGTCGAACTCTAGTGCGGAAGTTCCCATCTCAGCCCCCGCGCACGAGTTGAACACGGTCAGTGCCGAGTAACGCGCGCAGCTCGAGGAGCGCGTTACTGGCAGGCGACAGGGTCAGCGATGCCGAGCGCATGCGAGCTGTTGCCCCGTCGGCGCCTTGCCAGCGCACTTCGAGCGGCGACGAGCCGGGATGCGCTTCCACAACGGCGCGAATGTCGACGAGCACGCCTGCCGAGAGCGCTGAGTCAGGTGCCAGCTCGATGGCCACTGAGATCTGTCCGGTCGTGCGCAACTCGGCGAGGCGCGTCACGGACTCCACGATGAAGGTCGGGTTGTCGGCACCTTGATCGCGGCGACCGTAGGCACCCTTAAGCAAGACCGGCACATCGGCGACGACTCGATCAGAAATCGCGGCCCAAGCCTCAGGAAAGACCAACACTTCGGCAGATCCGGAGAAATCTTCGACCGTGAGCCGGGCGAATTCGTTGCCGCTCTTCTTCGAGATCTGGCGTTTGATCGACGTCACGACAACGCCAAGGGTCATCGGCTGGTCTGACCAGGTGCCGAGCGACGTCACGGTCTGCGAGGCGAGAATCTCGGCTTCGGCGCGTAACGGCTCAAGCGGGTGGCCGGAGATGTAGAAGCCGAGGGTCTCTTTCTCCTTGGTGAGGCGCTCGTGCTCGGAGAGTTCGGGCACGGTGGGCAATACCGGCCGCATGGTGGACTTGGGCGACGCTGAGGCGTCGCCGAACAGCGACCCCTGGCCGGTCGCGATCTCATTCTGGGCGAGCGATGCGGCTTGCATCGCGCTGTCGACCGCGGCCGCATGTTGTGCGCGGTGGCCGCCGAGTGAATCGAATGCGCCCGAGTGCAGCAGCGCTTCGAACACACGCTTGTTGTTGAGGCGGAGGTCCACGCGCTCGGCGAAGTCATACAGCGAGATAAACGGACTCTTTTGGCGCCCGCCGATGATCGAGTCGATCGCCGAGCGGCCGACGTTGCGGATCGCACCAAGGCCGAAGCGAATGCGGTTGTCGCTGATCACGGTGAAGCGGTACCCGCTCTCGTTCACGTCGGGCGGGAGGATCTCCAGCCCGAGGTCGCGCGCCGAGTTGATGTACTTTACCACCGAATCGGTGTCGCCGATGCAGGCCGAGAGCAACGAGGCCATGAACTCGGCCGGGAAATGCACCTTGAGGTACGCGGTGTGGTACGAGAGCACCGAGTATGCCACCGAGTGGGACTTGTTGAATCCGTAGCGGCCAAACGTTTCGATCTGCGCCGCGAGTTCGGCGATAATGTGCTTGTCGTATCCGCGATCGACGGCCTTGGCGACGAACTTGTCGATTTCGTTGCGGATCAGCTCGGCATCTTTTTTGCCGACGGCCTTTCTGAGCACGTCGGCTTCGGCGAGCGAGATGCCCGCGAGCCGCTGCGCGATACGCATCACCTGTTCCTGATAGGTGATGACCCCGTAGGTCGGGGCGAGAATCTCCTCAAGCTCCGACAGCGCGTACGTCACCGCTTCCTCGCCGCGCTTCCGGCGGCAATAGACGCGGTGCATGCCGGCGTCGAGCGGGCCGGGGCGCATCAGGGCGTTCGTGGCGACGAGATCGTCGAACCGATCGGCGCGCATCGAACGCACCAAATCAGTGGCAAGTGGTGATTCGAACTGGAAGACGCCAGCCGTGCGGCCCGCCCGCAGCGCCCGATAGGTCGCTTCGTCGTCGAGCGGGAGTGTCGCCAGGTCGGGGACCTCGCGGCCACGCTCCTTGATGTTCGCCAGCGCGTGATGGAGGACTGTCAGCGTCGTGAGGCCGAGGAAGTCCATCTTGAGCATGCCCGCTTTTTCCAGCGCATTCATGTCGAACTGTGTGACGACCACGCGTTCGTCGTTGGCCGCGATGCTAGCCCCCTTCGTTTCCTGCGTGCACACGGGGACGTAATCGTCAAGCGGACCGGGCGCGATCACCACGCCCGCGGCGTGCACGCCCGCATGGCGCGACAGGCCTTCCAGGGCGATGGCGTAGTCGAGGAACTGCTGGTGTCTGTCGTCTTGCTGGTAGAGCTTCTTCAGCTCGGGCACTTTCGCGATCGCTTCCTTGACCGTCAGCGAGAAGTTCGGCTGGTTGGGGACCATCTTGGCGATCGCATCGGTTTCGGCAGGCGTAAAGCCGAGGACGCGACCGACGTCCTTGATCGCGGCGCGCGACTTGAGTGTGCCGAACGTGATGATCTGGCCGACGCAGTCGCGGCCGTACTTGTTGCGCACGTACTCGAGTACTTCGCCGCGGCGTTCTTCGCAGAAGTCCACGTCGATGTCGGGCATCGAGACGCGCTCGGGATTCAAAAAGCGCTCGAAGAGGAGGTCGAACTTGAGCGGGCAGACGTTGGTGATCCCGGTGGCATAGGCCACGAGGGAGCCCGCGGCGGAGCCTCGCCCCGGTCCCACGGGGATCCCACGGTCGCGCGCCGCCTGGATGAAGTCGGCGGTGATCAGGAAGTAGCCGGCGTAGCCGGTCGTGGTGATCACGCCGAGCTCGTAGTCGAGCCGGGTCTTCACCTCGGGGGGGAGGGGGGTGCCGTACCGCCGCTTGGCCCCGGCGGTCGCCAGCTTCACCAACAGGTCGTTCTCGCTTTTGACCCCCTTCGGGAGGGGGAAGGCGGGGACGAAGTACTTCTTGTCGAAGACGACGTTCACCTGGTCTGCGATCGCGACCGTCTGTTCGAGGACGTCGGGACGGTCGGGGAAGTGGGCGCGCACCTCGTCGGCACTCTTGAAGAAGAGGCCGTTGTCGTAGCGCATCCGGTCGGCGTCGAGCCGGTCCTTCTTGAGCCCGATGCAGAGGAGGACGTCGTGCGCGTCGTGATCCTCGGCCGTGAGGAAGTGCGCGTCGTTGGTGGCGAGGACGGGGAGGCCGAGGTCCTTGCCGAGTCGGAAGATCTCCGCGTTGAGGCGGCGTTGGTCGCCGGCCTCATGCGCCTGCACCTCGAGGTAATAGCGGTCCTTGAAGACCTCGGCGTACCAGGCGGCGACCGCCTTGGCCTCGTCGTAGTGGTCCTCGAGGAGGTGGCGTGCGACCTCCCCCGCCATGCAGGCGCTCGAGACGATCAGCCCTTCGTGGTGCCGCGCCAGGAGCTCACGGTCGACGCGTGGCTTCCCGTAGAACCCCTCGGTGTAGGCGAGGGAGGAGAGCTTCACGAGGTTGCGGTAGCCGGTCAGGTCACGGGCGAGGAGGACGAGGTGGTAGTAGTTCTTCTCCCCCTGCTGGGCGCGCGTCTTCTGTCGGCGGTCCCCGGGGGCCACGTAGGCCTCCATCCCGAGGATCGGCTTGATCCCCGCCTTCTTGGCCTGCTCCTGGAACGCCCAGGCGGCGTGCAGGTTGCCATGGTCCGTGATCGCGAGGGCGGGCTGCTCGAACTCCTTCGCCCGGGCGATCAGGTCGTCGATCCGGTTCGCCCCGTCCAGCAGGGAATACTCGGAGTGGCAGTGCAGGTGCACGAAGGACATGGGAGACGAAGGATAGCGCCTCAGGGGTCCCCTCGCGATCTTCCACTCTATGGTTGTGGTATCGGGGGGGTGGCGACGGTGGCGGTGGGGACGGATCCTCCTCGGGGGGCTCGTCGGGGCCCTCCTCGTGGGGGCGGTCACCCCCTTGGGGTGGTTCGTGATCCGAGCGGGGTGGGAGGAGTCTCGGATCCTCTGGCGCCGGGAGCCGATCGAGGCGCTGGTCGCCGATCCCTCGGTGGACGCGGCCACGCGGGGGAAGCTCCAGTTGGTGCTCGAGGCCCGGGCCTTCGCGGCGCTCCGTCTGGGGCTCCCCACCGATGGGGCCTTCACCCAGTACGCCGATATCGGGCGCGACACCCTGGTCTTGGTGCTCTCCGCCGCCGAGCGGGATCGGCTCGTCCCGATGACCTGGTGGTTCCCCATCGTCGGGACCGTCCCATACAAGGGATTCTTTCGCTGGGATGAGGCGACGCGCACCGAGGCGGGACTCCGGGCGGCGGGCCTGGACACCTATCTGCGACCGGCGCCGGCGTTCAGTACGCTCGGGTGGTTCGAGGACCCGGTGCTCAACACCACCTTGCAGGGCGACTCGACGTCGATTGTGGAGACGGTGATCCACGAGCTGACCCATGCGCGGTATTTCCCCAAGGACGCGGTGCCGTTCAACGAGTCGTTCGCGAACTTCGTCGGGGCGCGTGGGGCGGAGCAGTTTTTCCGTGCGCGGGGCGATGCGGTGAACGCCGACCGCGTGGCGGCGCGCTGGGCCGATGAGCGACGGCTCGCGGAGTTCTGGCGGCGGCTCTACGGGGCGATCGACTCCGCCTTCGCGTCGGAGCCGGGGGAGGCACGGCGTGATCGGCGGCTGGCGCTCCGGGATTCACTCTACGGCGTGGCGCGGCGGGAGCTCGTCGACTCGGTGGCGCCGCTCTTTCAGGCGATCGACCCGCGCTACGCCGAGCGCGTGCGATTGGATAATGCGGCGCTGATCGCGCGGCGGATCTACCTCACCGACCTCGAGGAGTTCGAGGGAGCGTATACCCAGGCGGGGGACGATCTGGAGCGCGCGATGGCGGCGATCATCCAGCGGCGCGAGGCGGGGCGGCGGTAGCGGGCCGCCTTTGGGTGACCGCCTCAGAAGCGTTCTAGCCCTCGCGCACGGTCGGTGCCATGTTCCCCGGGCACGTTCCACCTCAGGAGACCCTCCATGCGTCGATTCATCTTCACCTTCGCCGCCCTACTCATGCTGGGAGCACCGTCGCTCCTTACGGCCCAGCGCGACTCGGTCCTCACCGTCGCCTCCTATCTCGACCTCGAGACGGTGAGCGATCCCCAGCTCTCCCCCGACGGGAAGCAGATCATCTACACCCGCCGCTTCGTGAATACGCGCGAGGATCGGTGGGAGACGGCCCTCTGGATCATGGACGCCGATGGGGGACGGCAGCGCTTCCTCACGAGGGGGAGCGGTCCCCGCTGGTCCCCGGATGGGACGCGGATCCTCTATCTCGCCGCCGGGGAACCGGCGGGGACGCAGCTCTTCGTGCGGTGGATGGACGCCGAGGGAGCGACGAGTCAGGTGACGCGTCTCGACGAGACGCCGAAGGATCCCAGGTGGAGTCCGGATGGCAAGTCGATCGTCTTCGGACGGTTCGTCGCGACGCCCTCGCGCTGGTCGATCCCGCTGCCCGCCGCACCGGCCGGCGCGCGCTGGGACGAGGGACCGCGGGTGATCGAGGATCTGCACTACCGCCAGGATTACGCGGGCTTCATGCGTCGCGGCTTCGTCCATCTCTTCACCGTCCCCGCCGAGGGTGGGAGTGCGCGTCAGCTCACCTTCGGGAACTGGAACGTGGGATCGCGCTTCGATGGGCTCGAGGCCGCGGTGAACTTCGACTTCACGCCTGACGGTCGTACGATCGTCTTCGACGGCTGGAAGGGCGATTGGGACGCGGTCTATCGGCGCTCGCACCTCTACGCGCTCGACGTGGCGAGTGGCGCGGTGCGGCAGGTGACGCGGACCGAGGGGAACTGGACGAGCCCCACCGTCTCCCCCGATGGCCGACTCGTCGCCTTCCTTGGCTACCCCGAGGCTCCGGATACCTATTCGCAGCCCGATCTCCAGGTGGCGCAGCTCGATGGGAGCAACCAGCGCAACCTGAGCCGCGTGCTCGACCGGCTCGTGAGTGACCTGCGATGGTCACCGGACAACAGCGGGATCTTCGCGAGCTACACGAATCATGGGACGACCAACGTCCGGTTCTTCCCGCTCACGGGGGCCTCGCGCGAGGTCACCACGGGGCAGCATCTCCTCGGCCTCTCGTCGATGGCGGGGGGGCGAGATGGGTTCGGCGTCGGGGTACGGTCGGCGCCCGATGCGCCCTCGGATGTGGTGCGCTTCTCGCTGCGCGGTGGGATGCCGGTGCAGCAGCTCACGCGCGTGAACGATGATCTCCTCGCGGGCCGGACGCTTGGGGCGCAGGAGGAGCTCTGGTTCACCTCGAAGGACGGGACGCGAGTGCAGGGGTGGATCGTGAAGCCGCCGTTCTACGACCCCAGCAAGCGCTATCCGCTCCTCCTCGAGATCCACGGGGGACCCTTCAGCGACTACTACGCCAACTTCAGCTTCAATTATCAAGCCTGGGCGGCGCTGGGCTACGTGGTGCTCTACACGAATCCGCGCGGCTCGACGAGCTACGGGGAGGCCTTCGCGCGCGGGATCAACTTCCGCTACCCCGGCGTCGATCATGAGGACCTGATGGCGGGGGTCGATGCCGCGATCAAGACGGCGTCGATCGATACCGATCGCCTCTATGTGGGTGGCTGCTCGGGTGGTGGTGTGCTCTCCAGCTGGGCGATCGGGCACACCGATCGCTTCGCCGCCGCTGCGGTCCGCTGCCCGGTGATCAACTGGATGAGCATGTTCGGGCAGACCGACATCCCCTTCTTCACGATGAGCTTCTTCAAGCAGCCCTTCTGGGAGGATCCGTCGCGGTGGCTCGAGCAGTCCTCGATGATGCATGTGGGGAAGGTCACCACGCCGACCCTGCTCATGACGGGGGAGGCCGACCTCCGCACCCCGATCGCGCAGACGGAGGAGTACTACGCCGCACTCAAGTACCGTGGCGTGCCGGCCAAGATGCTCCGCTTCCCGGGGCAGTTCCACGGGACGGGGACCCGGCCGTCGAACGCGATGCGGACGATCCTCTATATGCACGACTGGTACGACCAGTGGGCACGCAGCGGAGGGAAGGCGCAGCCACGCCGGACCAAGTGACGCGCGCGCCGTGAGGCGCGAGGGGTGACCTAGATGGTCAGGTGATCGACGGAGCGGGGGAGGCGCTGGAAGACCTCCCCCCACGCGGCGATCACCGACTCGCGCATCAGGCGAGGCAGGGCGGGGGGGATCGCATCGGCGGTTCCCCCCGCTGTGCGTTCGATCTCCGCCGCCACCGAGGTCATTTCCACGTCGGCGATCCCACAGGGGACCATCAGGTCGAAGTACGACAGGTCGGTGGTCACGTTGAGCGCGAACCCATGCCAGGTGACCCACTGCCGTGCATGCACCCCGATGCTCGCGAGCTTCCGCCCGTTGGTCCAGATCCCGGTCTTCCCCGCGATACGCTCCGCGACGATCCCAAACGGCGCGACGGCGCGAATCAGCACCTCCTCCACCTGCCGCAGATACCAATGCAGGTCCTGCGTATGCTCGGTGAGATCGACGATCGGGTAGCCGACGAGCTGACCCGGCCCATGGAAGGTGACGTCGCCGCCTCGCTCGACCTCGAAGAGCTCCACACCGCGCGAGGCGAGGAGCTCAGGTGCTACGAGGAGATGCTCCTGCTTGGATGACCGCCCGAGGGTGATCACCGGCGGGTGCTCCACCAGGAGGAGGACGTCATGCGGGATCGCCTTGCTGATCCGCTGCGCCGCTACCTCCCGCTGGAACGACAAGGCCTCCGCATAGCTGCGGAGGCCGAGGTCGTGCACCAGGAAATCGGTCACTGCAGTGATGCTGCGCGCTTACGCGTGCAACATCTTCCCCATCGAGTCGAGCACCGCCTCAGCGATCGCCTCGCTCAGGGTCGGGTGCGCGTGGATCGCGAGGTCGATCTCCTCCACCGTGTACTCGTTCTCACGGGCGACGGCGAACTCATGGATCATCTCGGTGGCGTGCGCCCCGATGATGTGCGCGCCGAGGATCTCGCCGTGCTTCTCGTCACGGATGACCTTCACGAAGCCCTCGGTCTCGCCGCTGGTGCGGGCGCGGCCGTTCGCCGAGAAGGGGAACTTCCCGACCTTGTACGCGAGCCCCTTCTCCTTGCACTGCCCCTCGGTGAGGCCGATGCTCGCGACCTCGGGGTGGCAGTAGGTGGCATTGGGGATGTTCCCGTAGTTCACCGGATGGTGCGCGTGGCCGGCGAGGATGTCGGCGACCACATGCCCCTCACGCGACCCCTTGTGCGCGAGCATCGGCGGGCCGGCCACGTCGCCGATCGCGTAGATCCCCTTGACCGAGGTCTCGAAGCGCTCGGTGATCCTGATGAAGCCGCGCTCGGTGGTCTGCACCCCGGCCGCCTTGAGGCCGATCTGTTCGATGTTCGGGGCACGCCCGGCGGCGACCAAGACCTTATCGAAGGTGAGCTCCTTCTTCTCGCCATTCACCTCGACGGGGATCGTGACATTCGTCTTCCCCTTCTTGATGGTGCCGAGCTTGGCGCCGGTGAGCACCTCGATCCCGCGCTTCTTGAAGGACTTGCTGAGCTCCACCGAGCAGTCCTCGTCCTCGACGGGGAGGATCCGCGGCATCACCTCGAGGAGCGTCACCTTGGAGCCGAAGGCATGGAAGACATCGGCGAACTCGCACCCGACGGCGCCCGCGCCAATCACCGCGAGGGTGGCGGGGGCCTTGTCGAGGGTGAGTGCCTCATCTGACGAGAGGACGAGCGACTTGTCGAGCTCGAGCCCGATCTGCGGGAGTCCCTTCACACGCGAGCCGGTCGCGATGACCACGCCCTTGGTCGCGGTGTGGGTCTCGACGGTGCCATCGGCGGCGGTGACCTTCACCGTCTTGTTCGCGCCGATCACGCCCGTTCCCTTGAGCCAGGTGATCTTGTTCTTCTTGAAGAGGAACTCGACCCCCTTGGAGTTCTGGGCCGAGACCTGACGCGAACGCTTCATCGCGACGCCGTAATCGAGCGTCACCTTCTCCGCGGTCACGCCGAACTCCTTCCCCTTCGCGACCTTCTGCGCGATCGAGGCGGCCTCGAGGAGGGCCTTGGCGGGGATGCACCCCCAGAGGACGCAGGTGCCGCCGAGTCCTTCGCGCTCGACCACCGCGACTGACTGCCCGAGCTGGGCGGAGCGGAGGGCGCCGACGTAGCCGGCGGGGCCGCCGCCCAGGTAGATCACGTCAAAGTTGGCCATGGTGAGACAGGTCTCAGGTAGGAGGTGTCGGAGGTCAGAACGACAGCAACAACGGGTTCTCGATCAGGCGGCGCAGGGTCTGCAGGAAGGCCGCGCCGACGGCGCCATCCACGGCGCGATGATCGCAGCTCATCGTGACGCGGAGGCGGGGCTGCGTGATGAAACCGCCGTCCGGACCGACGACGACCTTCTCCTCGATCGCCCCGATGGCGAGGATCCCGACCTCGGGGGGGTTGATGATCGCAGTGAACTGATCGATCTGCATCATCCCGAGGTTGGAGACGGAGAAGCTCGATCCCGTGAACTCCTCGGGCTTGAGCTTCCGCTCACGCGCCTTCTTCGCGAGGGTCTTGGACTCGGCCGAGATCTCGCGGAGCCCCTTCTGATCGGCGTCGAAGATCACGGGGACGATGAGCCCGTCGTCGGTGGCGACTGCCATCCCGAGGTGGACACCACCGAAGCGCCGGATCCGGTCGCCGAGCCAGTGCGCATTCACGTCGGGGTGCTGCGTGAGCGCGGTGGCGACCGCCTTCAGGATCACATCGTTGAACGAGACCTTGAACGCATCGCCGAGGGCGAGCGCCGCGGTGCGCATCTCGGCGACACGCGAGAGGTCGAACTCCGCGGTGAGATAGAAGGTCGGGATCGGCCCGATCGACTCGCTCAGGCGCTTGGCGATCGTCTTGCGGATCTGCGTGAGCGGGATGTCCTCGAACGCCTCACCGGTGCGGACGGGCGCCGCCGCACGAGCCGCCGCACGAGCCGGCGCTGCCGGAGCAGAGGCCACGGGGCCACGCGCGAGCGCGGCCTCGATGTCGCGCTTCACGATGCGGCCACCGGGGCCGGAGCCCTGGACCGCGCCGAGGCTGACACCCGACTCATCGGCGAGGCGCCGTGCGAGGGGGGAGACGAGGGCACGACCGGCAGGCGCCGCCGGCGCGCCCGGAGCTGGAGCCGTTGCACGCGGGGCAGGGATAGCTGGCGCGCTCGGAGCGGCCGCCGCTGGGGCACTCGCCACAGGGGCCGCGCGTGCTGCACCGCTCGGTGCCGCACCGCCGAGCAACGCGGCGATATCCTCGTCCGCCGCCGCGATGATCCCCACGAGCGTGCCGACCGCCGCGGTGGTCCCCGCCGCGACGACCTGCGTGCGCAGCACGCCATCGCCGCGCGCCGTGAGCTCCATCACCGCCTTGTCGGTCTCCACCTCAGCCAAGACCTCGCCGCTCTTCACCGCATCGCCTTCCTGCTTGAGCCAGGAGACGAGGCGCCCTTCTTCCATCGTGGGGCTCAACGCCTCCATGAACACTTTGGTCGCCATGGGATTTCTCAGTCGAGGTACATGACCTTCCGGACCGCCGCGATCGTCTTCTGCAGATCGGGCTTGGCGATCTTCTCGAGCCCCTTCGCGTACGGCATCGGCACGTCGGCCTGATGGACGCGGATCACCGGGGCATCGAGGTGATCGAAGCACTCGCGCTGGATGTAATCCACCACCTGCGCCCCGATCCCCGCGATCTCCCACCCCTCCTCGAGGACGACGGCGCGATTGGTCTTCTGCACCGAGGTGACGATCGCCTCGACGTCCATCGGGCGGACGGTGCGGAGGTCGACGACGTCGACCCGGATCCCGTCCTTCGCGAGCTGATCGGCGGCGTTCATCGCGACGAGGACCATCTTCCCGTTCGTGATGATGGAGCAGTCGCTCCCCTCGCGCTTGAGTTCGGCCTTCCCGATCGGCACGATGTAGTCGTGCTCGGGGACCTCGCCCTTGGTGTTGTAGAGCATCTCCCCTTCGAGGACGATCACCGGATTGTCGTCGCGGATCGCCGCCTTAAGGAGTCCCTTCGCATCGTACGGCGTCCCTGGGGTCACGACCTTGAGCCCCGGGATGTGCGCGAGCCACGACTCGAAGGCCTGCGAGTGCTGCGCCGAGAGCTGCAGCGCCGCCCCGTTCGGACCACGGAAGACCATCGGCATCGGGTACTGGCCGCCAGACATGTAGAGCATCTTGGCGGCCGCATTCACCACCTGGTCGATCGCGAGCAGCGCGAAGTTCCAGGTCATGAATTCGATCACCGGGCGGAGGCCGACCATCGCGGCACCCACGCCGACGCCGGCGAAGCCGAGCTCGGTGATCGGGGTGTCGACGACGCGCATCTCGCCGAACTCATCGAGGAGTCCCTTCGAGACCTTATAGGCTCCGTTGTAGACGCCGACCTCCTCACCCATGAGGAAGACGCGGTCGTCGCGGCCCATCTCCTCGCGGAGGGCCTGATTGAGGGCTTCGCGGTAGGTGATGATCGCCATGGTCAGCTCACCGTGTCCACGAGGACATCCTCGTAGAGCGCTTCGGCCGAGGGTTCAGGGCTCGCATCGGCGAAGTCCCAGGCATCCTGACAGAGCGCCTTGATCTCGCGCTCCATCTCCGTGACGTCGGCCTCGGTGCAGTCGCCGGCCTCGAGCATCCGGGCCTTGAGCATCCAGACGGGGTCGCGCTTGAGCTGCTCGTCGAGCTCCGCCTTGGTGCGATAGGTGCCGCTGACCGCGTCGGACATCGAGTGGCCCATGAAGCGGTAGGTACGGATCTCGAGGAGCGCGGGCCGCGACTCCTTCCGGCAGGCCTCCAGGGCGCGCTCCGTGGCCTCGCGTACCGCGAAGACATCCTGACCATCGACGTGCTCGCCGTGCATCCCCTGATACGCATCGGCGCGACGGTCGAGGTCCTTGATCGCGGCGGCGCGCTCGACCGCGGTGCCCATCCCGTACTTGTTGTTCTCGATGATGAAGA
>SXGQ01055145.1_pt1 | contig 13935 bp, 10 predicted proteins | sample 3178371 | NCBI WGS metagenome assembly SXGQ01 (sample SAMN11356859, study PRJNA531348) | freshwater metagenome | isolation source: freshwater sample F1-20 | place: China: Fuxian Lake, Yuxi | collected 2017-12-25
GACCCCTCTCCCCTTCCAGGGGCGAGGGGGGGGCCACTGCTTCTTTCACCACTCAAAAAAACAACCACCAACCACAAACACAGCAGCGGCTGCGGGACTGACCAGTGGGATCCGGAAACGGGCCGCCGTCGGAACTCGCGCTGCCGGCATCCTTGACATGACATCATCTGCGAGGTGAAAAGGGATGCTGATGATTCAAATTTCACCTGCGTTTGGAAAATCCACTGCGGTCCGAGGGCAAATTTCAGACGGATTTGCCCGCCGGAGGACTCCGGGACAGCAGTGGCAATCGAGTATTTTCCGGGTGCGGATTTTTCAGGAGATTGCTCATGAGCTGGTTTACAGAGAACCCCTGGCCCCTGGTGTTGCTGCTGATCAGTGCCGCGGTGATTGGTGTGGTGCTGCAGCTGCGGCGTTGCTGGCAGCTTGCGGCGGGGCTGCTGCTGAGTGCCGCGGCCGTTTATGTGCTGGAAGCGCAGATCGTCACGGTGCCTGAGCAGCTTGAACAGCGGCTGGACGGAATTCGCCTCGCGTTTGTGCATGATGATCTGGCGGAGATCCGGTCGTTTATCTCACCGGACAATCCGGACCTGGTCAGGCAGGCGGAGGACGGTTTGAAGCTGGTGCAGGTTTCGGCGGGACTGCATTTGAAGGAAGTGCAGGTGCAGGTGGAAGCGGGCGACCAGCGGGCCACAGTGAAGTTGCGGGCGAACGGCAACGTCACGCAGCGGGATTCCGGCCAGCCGATGTATATCGCCACTCGGTGGAGGACCACGTGGGAGCGGGGCGAGGGAACGTGGCTGCTGCGGGACGTGCAGCGGCTGGATCCGGTCAGCGGGCAGTCGATCGGGGTGTTTTCGGCGGGGCCTTAACGGCGAAATTCAGGCAATCCACGTCGACTGCTCTGCCTGGGAAATGTACTCCGGCGGCACCGCCTGCAGCGAATCAGAAATCCCCGAGTTCACCGAATCTGCGCGAAACCCCCGGTTCTGCTTTCCATTCTCAGGAAACCCTGTAGACTTGGGAGCTTTGGCGATGCTGGGTTCAGACAGTCGGCAACAACAGCAGCGAGGTTTTCGTGCGCAGCGTGTTCTGTGCTGGAAATACTCAGGCCAGACAACTTATGAAAGGTGGGCAATGCTGAAAAAATTGCAGGGTTTTCGCAGTCTGGCGCTGACAGCAGCGCTGGCGTGTGCGGGGGCAGATGTGCAGGCTCAGGACCCCGGTCCGCAGCCTGAGTATCCGCCATTCGCCAAGGTGCTTGAAGGTTACGAGAAGGTGGTGACAAAGGCCAACATCACTCCGATGTACACGCTTTACACGCGTGCGAAGGACGGCCAGATGTTCGCCGAGTTGCCTCGCGACTTCCAGATGCGGAAGTATTTTATTGCCACGACGGTTGCCAGTGGTGAGGAGTACGCCGGTCTGCAGGCTGGTGATCTGTATGTTTACTGGCGTCGTTATGACCGTCATCTGGCGTTGATTGCTCCGAATATCGAGTATCGCGCGGCGGGTGATCGCGAAGCCGAATCGTCGGTGAAGCGACTGTTTACTGACCGGGTGCTGATGGAAGTGCCGATTATCACGATGGGTCCGAACGGCGGGCCGGTGATTGATGTGGATTCGATGCTGCTGAACCCGGACCCGCGGTTCAACATCGGACCTGCTCAGTTCAATCCATCGCTGACTCAGCGTGGCATTTTCTCAATCCGCACGGCAAAGGCGTTTGAGAACAATGTTGAGATTGCCTTTGAGGTTCCGTCTGCTCAGGACGGTGGCCTGAAGATCCTGCATTTCTCGATCAGCAACATTCCGGACAACACGGGCTACCAGCCTCGTCCGGCAGACAGCCGTGTGGGTTTCTTTACGACGTCGTATTCGGACCTTGCAAAGTACGACGACCGTGAAACTCGCATTCGCTACATCAATCGCTGGCATCTGGAGAAGGCTGATCCGCGACTGCAGCTCAGTCCTCCGAAGAACCCGATTGTGTTCTACATCGAACACACGACTCCGGTGCGTTATCGTCGCTGGGTGCGTGACGGGATTCTGGCCTGGAATGCAGCCTTTGAAAAGGTGGGCATTACGAATGCGATTGAGGTGTACTATCAGGATGCCGCGTCCGGTGCTCACATGGACAAGGATCCGGAAGATGTGCAGTACAACTTCGTTCGCTGGCTGAACAATGACATTGGCACAGCGATAGGCCCCAGCCGAGTGCATCCGCTGACGGGTCAGATTCTGGATGCTGACATCATTCTGACGGACGGCTGGATTCGTCATTACAAGAAGCAGTTCACTGAGAACCTGCCGAAGATCGCGATGGAGGGATATGGTCCGGACACGCTGGCGTGGCTGGCCGATCATCCGGAGTGGGATCCGCGTGTGCGACTGGCTCCGCCATCGATGCGTGCCATCGTGCAGCGTCAGATCGCGAAGAATGCGGCACTGCCGTATGCCGGACATCCGCTGTTTTCGGCGAATTCCGACGTGCTGGGTGATGAAGAGTACGATGGTCTGAACCGTCCCAGCCAGGTGAATGGCCTGTGCATGGCGGCTGATGGTCTGGCGATGGAAGTCGCCATGGCGCGAATGACTTTCGACATTCTGGGCGGCCTGTCTCAGGATCCCCCGGCGACTCCGGCGGCACCTGCCGGCGAAAAGAAGCCGGAAGCTCCGAAGGAACAGATGCTGGACGGCATGCCTGAGTCCTTTGTGGGCCCGCTGATGGCTCACCTCGTGGCTCATGAAGTCGGTCATACTCTGGGCCTGCGTCACAACTTCAAGGCGTCCAGCGTGTATACTCTGGCGCAGATCAACAGCGACGAAGTGAAGGGCAAAAAGCAGCTGGCCGGTTCGGTGATGGACTACATCGGCACGAACGTTCGTCTGGATTCCGGTACGCTGCAGGGTGACTACTGCATGACGGGTGTCGGCCCGTACGACCTGTGGGCGATCGAGTACGGTTATACGTTTGGCGACACCAAGCCGGTACTGGCTCGCGTGGCTGAACCTGAACTGGTGTTTGCGACCGACGAAGACACCGGTGGTCCGGACCCGCTGGCCCGCCGCTATGACTTCTCGAAGAATCCTCTGGACTTCGCAAACGAGCAGATCCGTCTGGTGAACCATCACCGTGCGAAGCTGCTGTCGGACTTCATCAAGGACGGCGACAGCTGGGATCGGATTCGTTATGGTTACGAAATGATTCTGTCTCTGCAGACTCGTTCGCTGTCCATGATGTCGATCTGGGTGGGTGGTGCGCACGTCAACCGCGACAAGAAGGGTGACCCGAACGGTCGTCGTCCGATTGAAGTGGTTCCTGCTGAGGCTCAGCGGGCTGCCCTGAACTTCGTGCTGCAGAACGCCTTCCGGGATGAAGCCTTTGGCCTGACTCCGGAGCTGACGACAGCGATGGGTCTGGACAAGTGGTATGACAACCAGGGTTCGATGAGCGAAGAGTCGACCTGGCCAATTCATGATCGGATTATGGGAATTCAGTCGTCGATGATGACATCGCTGCTGAACCCCACGACTCTGCGTCGAGTTTACGACAACGAATTCCGAGTCCCGGCGGACGCGGATTCGCTGACTCTGCCTGAACTGCTGCAGACGGTGACGGCTGCGGTCTGGTCCGAGCTGGATGTGAAGGCGGAAGGCCAGTACACGGCTCGCAAGCCCCTGATCACCAGCCTGCGTCGCAACCTGCAGCGTGAGCAGCTGGAGCGACTGATTGATCTGACTCTGCCGGGCCGATCTCAGGGCCCTGCCGGGAAGGTGATTTCATCGCTGGCGGCCCAGCAACTGCGTGGCATCCTGCAGAAGATCGAAGCGGCTCAGCAGGCCGCAGCGGACAAGCATGATCCCTACACTGCAGCTCACCTGCAGCAGGCTCGTGATCGCATCACCAAGGCTCTGGATGCTGACTACATCCTGAATCCCGGCAGTGGTGGCGGTGGCGGTCGGGAGCTGATGCTGTTCGGTCGTGAGACGGAAGCCGGCGAACGCTGATTCAGCAGACCGGTGCATTCACAGCGGGGCTTTCGATGAGTGATCATCGAAAGCCCCCTTTTTTTGGGATCGGACGGGGAGTTTCAGTGATGGCAGGGAAAGTGGTACTGAGTGTGGGCCAGTGTCGACCGGATTCGGCAGCGATCGGGCATTACCTGCGCAGCAATTTCGCAGCGGAGGTGGTCACAGCGGACACAGCTGCTGTGGCTTTGCAGCTGCTTGCTGAGCAAAGTTTTCAACTGGTCCTGCTGAACCGGATCCTGGATGCGGATGGCAGTGAGGGCATGCAGATTCTTCATGAAATCCGCAGGCAGGATCGCTGGAAGGAGATACCCGTCATGCTGGTTTCGAATTATGCGGACTGGCAGCAGAAGGCAGTGGCGGCAGGAGCCATTCCGGGGTTTGGCAAGGCCGAGCTGAATCGACCGGAAACGCGGCAGCGAGTGGCGGAAGCACTGGGGATGTGAATACGAGCGGGAGGCTGATGATGACGCCGTGGCTGAGTCTGGCAGTGGCGATTGTGTGTGAAGTGGTGGGGACGTCTGCCCTGCAGGCCTCCGCCGGGTTCACTCGCCCACTGCCGTCACTGCTGGTGGCTGCCGGCTACGGGCTGGCGTTTTACTTTTTGTCTCAGGCACTGACGTCAATTCCGCTGGGAACGGCCTATGCGATTTGGTCCGGCGTGGGAGTCGCTTTGATTTCGGCGATTGGCTGGATTGTGTACGGGCAGAAGCTGGATCTGGCTGCGATTGCCGGAATTGTGCTGATTACTGCCGGTGTGCTGGTGATTCATTTGTTTTCCGGCACGCATGCGTGAGGCCTTCAGTATGACTGGCGATTTTCAGCTCGTGGTTGAGCATCCGCTGATCGAGGAGATTTTGGGGCAGTGGCGTGACCAGATCGGTGCGCAGTGGTCCGGTTATCGCGGCCACGTTTACCGCATGTTCAACTGCTGTCTGGCACTGCGGTCATGTTCAGCTGAAGAGACGGCGAAGCTGGCAGTTGCTGCTGCGTTTCATGATCTGGGCCTGTGGTCGGATCGCACGGTGGACTACCTGCCGCCTTCCTCAGCGCGAGCCAGTGCATGGCTGCAGTCGCGACAACTGGACGACTGGACCGGCGAGATCTGTCTGATCATCGACAATCATCACAAACTGCGAGCCTGCAGTGACGACTGCTGGCCGCTGGTGGAAATCTTTCGACGGGCGGATCTGGTGGACTTTTCGCTGCACATCATTCGGTTCGGGATCGATCGCGGCGTTCTGAAGCAGCTCCGCCGGCAATTTCCGAACGCCGGGTTTCACGGATTTTTGGCGAAGACGGCCGCGGGATGGTTTCTGCGTCATCCGCTGTCGCCGCCACCATTTCTCCGCTGGTAGCAATTGGCTTCACTCCTGATCCCGCTGCAGGCGATCTTCCATGGTGGATTCAAAGCCTGCGCGGAACTGGGGCAGGTGTTTGGCCAGAGTCTGGAACTGCCGCTGCGGCATGGCCAGCACATTCATGGCTGTGCGACAGCGAACCGAGGCTGTACGAGTCCGCTGCTGCAGCATCGCGATTTCACCAAAAAATTCACCGGCCTGCAGCACGGTCAGTATGCGTTCTGCAGTACCTTCCGATGCGTCGCCCACCACTTCGGCTGTTCCGGTGATGATCACGTACAGCGAATCGCCGCGGTCCCCCTGGTGAAACACATATTCACCCGGCTCAAAGTGCAGTTCCTGAACTCCACCCTGTGACTCCAGCCGCAACTGCACAGTTTCCGGCGGTACCAGCAGATCCAGCAGCCATGAAAAGGCCACTCGCAGTCGACGATCCAGTCCAGGCAGTTTCCACCAGTACACAAATCGCCAAATCACCCACGCGAGGAACCCGGACAGACGGATTTTCCCGAACAGTTCAGCCACGGCCGAGCGATGGCCGAGTGAGCCCATTTTGCCGAGCCCCGGAAAGTCAAATTTCGTGAGCTGGCCACCGCGAATGCGGGCGGCGATGTTGGCGGCCAGCACGGCCGCTTCCCGCGTGGCATGCTGAGCAGTGGGTGGAGCGAACACACCAGCGGCACCGTTGGGGATGCGGGCGGCATCCCCGACAGCCCACACATTTGTCGCTCCGGCGGCCTCGAGGTGAGCATCCACCACGATCCGCCCGCCTTCCTGAGGCAGTGGCAGAGTCGCCAGCAGCGGATTGGCAAAGGCCGGTACCGTGGAAACCACCGTTCGCGTCGGGATACGCTCCCCGCCCGCCAGCACTGCCGCGTCGGAAGTTGCCGTCTGCAGTCGCTGCCCCAGTCGCAGCTCCACTCCTCGCCCCTGCAGAATCTTCTGCGCATACAGCCCGAGCGATTCGCTCAGTTCGCGTTCCAGAATTCGCTGGCCGGAATGGACCAGCAGCACTCGTACTTCCCGCGACAGGTCCGTGTGCAGCCTGGCCGCGGCAGCCCGCAGAAAGTCGTTCATTTCGGCGGCTACTTCCACACCGGAAAAACCACCGCCCGCCACAACAAAGGTCAACAGCTGTTGCCGCCGCTTTTCGTCCGACTCAATATCCGCCTCATGCAGCACGTTGATCAGATGATTTCTGAGACGAACAGCATCAGCCAGCGTTTTAAATGGCATGGCATGCTGCTGCAGGCCCGTCATGCCTCGAAAATCGGTGACGGTACCGGCGGCGAGGACCAGATGATCATACTGCAGGACCAGCGGCTGCGGCCGGAATCCGGGAGCCAGTGTCACGGTACGCGCTTCAAGGTCAACGGACTCCACCTCCCGCACATACAGCCGACAGCGCGGAATCAGCCGACTGATCGGGCTGACTGTGTCCAGCAGTCCGATGTTCCCCGAAACAACCTCCGCCAGCATCGGCTGGAATACAAAGTAATTTTCCCGATTCACGAGGGCGATCTCGACGCGCGAGTCTCGCCGCAGCAGACGCTCAAGATGCATCGCAGTGTAAACACCACCGAACCCACCGCCCAGTATCACGATCCGTATCCGGTCGCTCATACCTGTTCTCCCGCTGCAGTCCGGCAGCGCAGTCCCGGAGCATTCAGCGGCCGGCGGCAAACACGCTGTCGTCCGCCCGACCACCAGCCTGCACCCATGCCAGCAGATCCAGAATCTCATCCTGCGAGTATGTGATCAGCAGATTCGCAGGCATCGTCGATATCAACGACGCCTCCAGCTCTTCAATCTCCGCTCGCGGCAGCACCAGTTTCGTTTCCGGCTTCAGTGGATTGGGCAACAGCGTCACAGACTCCGCTGACTCCTCCAGCTTCAACCCGGACACCGCCCGACCATCCTGCAGCACCGCCACCCAGGTCTGATACTGTTTATTGATTTCGTGCGAGGGTTCCAGAATCTGCTGCAGCAGACGCGCTCCCCGGTACCGTTCGGCGATTTTTGTCAGATCCGGCCCGAGAATTGAACCGCTGTCACCCAGCCGATGACATTTGATGCAGCCCGCGGAGGCAAATACGGCCTGGCCCTGCACGGCCGATCTTGCCTGCAGCGAGTCAGCAGCCTGCGTCAGTTCCCCTGTGGACCACATCCGCACGAAACTGCGGACCGGGGCCGCGGCGGAAGCGGGCAGCGGAGCATCCGCGGGCAACACATACAGCGTCGCCTGCATCACTCGCCAGTGCCCCGGATATGTACACACAATCCGATACTCTCCAGGCTCCTGCGGAGCTTCGAAATACATCGTGTAGGTGTCACCGGGCTGCAAAATCGGAGTAAAGCACAATTCCCGCGGATCCTCAGGAACGTAATGCGTGGCAATCGCCCGCGGATTGCTGGCCAGCTGCATCGACTGCTCCCCGAATTCCTCAACTGCGTCCGCGCGAACAATCGCCGCATTATGAGGCATCCCGGGATCGGAGTTGCGAAATGCCAGCGAGACTTTTGCACCCGGTGGCACCCGCAGTACCCGCGGTTCATACTGCAGCCCCGGGGCGGCCCCGAAGGAGAGTTTCAGGGAACCGGACACCCAGCCGAAATTCGTGCCGTACTGTTCCTGCCGTACCAGCCGCGGATCCTGCTCATACTTTTCCGCAATCGGAAAATCGGGGGCCGGTCGCTTCGCGGTTTTCACATAGCCGTCGTAGTCACGGAAGTCTTCCCGCTGATTCAGGATCGTGGCAAACACATCCGGTCGGATCTCCGCACCGCCCTTTGTGCGTAAACGAGCATGCAGATGAAACTGCATGACGGGATGCAGCTGCGGAATTTCCAGAAATACCGTGCAGCCGTCATTCAGCAGTCGGGCCGACTTCACCGGCACATAGTCATGCCCCTGACGACCAGGCTCCTTCACGGAATATTCCGGCGAACCGTAACCAGCACTGTAGAGATAGTTCCACTGCTGGCAGAAGAAACCGTCCGCCGTCACACTGGCGGGATCCAGGGGTTCACTGAACCGCACCCGCACACCGTTGCCCCACGCTTCAAAGGACTGCGGCAGGACGAGGGGCTGCGATGTGCGGCGCAGACGCTGCAGACAGCCATCCTCGGCCGCATAACTCTGCCAGCCCTCTGTACCGGCCAGCAGCACACTGCCATCCCGGCTGCTGAATGCCACCCTGCAGACACCGCTGAGGTAATCCCCCGGCAGAGGCACAATCGCACCCTGACTTCTGCCTCCCACCACATCCCGCAGCACCACGTAAGCCTGACAGGCACCAAACGATGTTCCCAGGGCCGCACCTGACAGCGCTCCCAGTCGCGGGTCCTGCGGCAGATACCCGATTTCGCCCGAAGAATTATCCACTCCCCGCGGCAGATACAGCAGCGGCAGATCGTAGCCGTACCGTCCATGATTCGGTCGCGGCCCGTTCAAACCGTGATAGCTGCCGCGACTGACTTCAAAAATCGCAGACGCCGGAGTCCAGGTGCCTTCCTGCACTGAAGCCAGCACCACCGCACCGTCCGGACTGACGCCGATTCCGTTGGAGTTTCGCAGCCCACTGCCCAGCGACTCAATCCGCCCCGAACTGTCACGATGTGCCACCCCAAAGTCTCGTGACGACACCGACCAGTACAACTCACCCGCCGCAGTCTGCTGCAGCGATGTGCAGAAGTCATGCCCGCCGGTTGTGGGGTAGTCGTTGGTTACACATTCGTAAAAATCAGTCTCCGAATCACCGTTCAGATCGTGCAGGCGGGTGATCTGATCTGAGCCCAGCACCAGAATCTGATCCTGCTGCACGACCAGTCCCAAAGACCGGTAAAGTCCGGCGGCAATCCGCTGCCATGACAGCCGGTTACTGCCACCGATGTTTTCAGCGCCGCTGCACAACCAGACTTCACCCATCAGCGTTGCCACGGCGATGCGACCATCACTCAGGCAGCCGACTCCACCGATCCGCATGGCCGATCGAAACGGATTATTCGGGTAGTGCGGCAGCGTCAGTGTGTCGATGGCCAGTGGCCCTGTTTCTGTGCCCGGCACCGCCAGTGTTTCAGCACGCCGTTCGGCCCACTGCCCGCGCATATCCTGCGGCCAGACATTGGCGGCGATGGACTGCAGCAGCGGTGCAGCGTCGGGCGAAATTCCGGGAGGCGGGCTGGCATCCCGCGCCGCAGCATCCCCGTCAAAAGTTTCCAGCACCAGCGTCAGCTGGCGAGCCGGACGGTCTCCGAAAACCAGCCGCACACTGCTGTCCTGAACCTGCAGTCCGGCCGTGCCTGAGTCTCCCGCGAGAATCAGCCTTTCGGTCAGGCCATTCTCGGTGATCCTGACGGCACCCTGCAGTTCGGCACCGCTGACCAGCTGCGCGGCCGCCCCGGCGGTGGCCAGCTGCAGCGTCGCCCCGGAGGGCAGTGCACCATCCAGCAGCAGGCTGCGCACAAGTCGCCCGTTTTCGTACCGACACTCCTGCAACACCTTCGCCTGACCAATCTGTGAGACAAACACGACTCGCTGGCCGGCCCGGTAGTAGCCGACATACCGCCGGGAGGTTCCTGCGGGCAGCAGCCACTGCCCGGTCGCGTGCGGCCACAGGCGTCGCCCCTCGATGCGAACCCCGTCCATCAGCCCGAAACGCACGAAGCCCCAGACAACAAACGAACCGTCCCACGCTTCCGAAAATGTATGCTGCTCAGGATCAAACATCACCGAAGTTCCGGAACCTGGATCCAGCAGCACATTGACGGCCTTGGCCGTCGTGCGACCGAAATGCCGTGTCAGCTGACAAACGACATTGCCGGTTTCCGTTTCATTGAGCGAGCGATCAAAACTGACGTCCTCCGGGTTCTGACCCCAGTGACCAAACCCGCCGCCGTCCAGACCTGGAAACTGCGGCAGCAAATCCGCCGGAGCCTGCAGGCCACTGTCCAGAAAGGCTGCGGCCTGGCGACTGTAAAAGTCCTTTACCCGATTTTGCGGAAATGGTTTTGCGGGATCTGAAACCACCGTTTCAGGAGCAGCAGCGACGTTCTGAGCCGCCGCGTTTTGGGCGGTTGCAGCTGTTGCCAGCAGGGCCAGCAGAACGGCGGAAAATGATGGCAGGCAGGACATGGAGGACTTCCAGCGGAACAGTGAGAGCGGTGGGGGTGCTGACCGGTGCATGCCGGGCGGATTGCCAGGCTGCAGACCACCACAATAACCGCAGATCGCGTTTCTGGCAAAGCATCCACCACTGTCACAGATTCAGTGCTGCAGTCAGGTTAACCCGCACAGATTCCCGCGAGGCAGACTCGGAGAACAAAAATCGACCATCACTTGAGGAAAATCGCAAACGGCACCATTTTTTTCGCGAAAATCGTCGAGGTTGTAACGATTGGGCAAGGCGGGAACACTCAGAAGGATTTTGCATCCGCCCAAATGCCTGCAAAGTCCGCGCAAACTGCCCTCCCCAGGCTCACTCAGTGCCTCTCCACAGCCCGAAAAGTGTCGCCGCAGAACTGCCCGTTGACTCACCATCACACGGCTTGTAGATTCGCTGGTGTCCGCTGTCGACGCGTTTCCGAACTCGCGGCAGCCGGGAGGACCCTGATGACAAATCTGCAGCCCGCTCCATCGGGCTGACCGGAGATGCTGGTGCAGACTGAACCCTGTTCAACGGCCCCTAAGCGGACTGGCTCACCCCTGTCCCGCTGGCTGTTGTGCCTGTTCGGACTGATCTGGCTGCCGGCTCTGTCAACAGTGTTTTCCGGAGATCAGCCCCGATGGATGATCTCCAGCCGCACGGCTCGGGCATTGTTCTCTGATCGCGCTTCAGGCAGCCCGCCAGTCCCTGATCCGGCCCCCGCTGCACCAGCTCAGGTGCCGCCCGCAGACGGTTCCTGGCAACTGCCGGATGGTGCGTGGAAGTACCTGGTGATTCATCATTCCGGGACCAGTTCGGGAAGCGTGCAGTCCATCCACCGCGAACATCAGCAGCGGCGGGATACCGACGGCAACCCGTGGCTGGGCATTGCCTACCACTTTGTGATCGGCAATGGCAGCGGCATGGCGGATGGTCAGGTGCAGGCCACGTTTCGCTGGGACCAGCAGCTGCACGGCGCCCATGCCGGAAATGCTCTGATCAACGCTCGCGGGATCGGTATCTGCCTGATTGGCGACTTCGAAAAAACAGCTCCTTCAACTCGACAACTTGACGCACTCAGAAAACTTGTGGTTCAGCTGGCCGGTCGCTACCAGATCTCACGGCGGCAGGTCATTGGTCATTCATCTGTCCGGTCCACCCAGTGTCCCGGACGACTTTTCCCCCTCAGGAAAATTCAGGAAGCAGTACCGCAGGCATGATTGCCGCGAAACTGCCTGCAGTCCGAGTTTTCACTCTTGCCACGGAAGCTATGCTCTCATGTTCAACCGTGTTCGCAGCTTTTCATTCCCATCCAGCAATCTGGGGTCAGACGCTCCGGAGGACTTTTGTCCCTCAGAACTGCCCCTCGAACTGCGGGAAGCCTGGGAATCATGGCAGCAGTCTGATCTGACTCCGGACAACTACGCCCGCAGCGTCAACGAATCCGACTGGCCGGTGTCCATCTACGTCCCGGAACGCTACGAAGACGGTTACGCGTATCCGCTGATTACGTGGTTTCACAGCGATGCCAATGACGAAGAGCAACTGGAATCCGTGATGAACGCGGTCAGCCCGCAGAACTACATTGGGCTGGCGCTGCGTGGCAATCACGAGATGACGACTACCGGCGGGTACCGCTGGGATCCCGGTGCGACCGGGCTGGCACACGGCCGCGTCTCGCTGCAGCAGCTGCTGCATCTGACGGTCTGCCGACTGCGTCGCACCGTGCACATCCACAGCGAACGTATCTTCCTGGCCGGATCCGGGCACGGAGCCGACACCGCCATGCAGATGCTGTCCCTGCAGCCGGACTGGTTCGCCGGAGCTGTGCTGCTGGATCCGTTCTGCGAGACCTCGGCACTGCCTGAAGCACTGCCGACGGCTCTGCATAACAAACCCGTGCTGATGTCCCTGTCCGGGAACTGTGGTCTGGAAGTGCTGGGGCGGTCTGTCCGCTCAGTCCGCCGGCTGCGGGCTGCCGGTGCAGTGGTGGACGTGGACTTTACCGAACTGCCGGTGGACCCGGGCAGCAGTGAAGCCCGCCGAATCGATCACTGGATCATGGACCGAGTCGCCCGGGAAGCGCTGGTCTGACGTCCTGTTTCCTGACCATTCTCGTCTCGGATGCTGTGTTATGCCGCGTTATTGCTCTGTCCTTCTGGCCTTTGTCGGTTTGTTGACTGGTGCGAGTGCCCTGGCTCAGGAACCAACGCTGTTCCAGCCCACGTCACTCCGTGGCACCAACGATGTTGAACTCAAGTACCAGCTGCTGACACCGGCAGCAGCGGCTCAGCCCGGCGACGAGAAATTTCCGCTGGTCCTGTTCCTGCACGGGGCCGGTGAACGTGGCAGCGACAACAAGGCCCAACTGAAACACGGTACCGGCAACTTCGCGACCGATGCGAATCGCCAGAAGTACCCCTGCTACGTTGTCGCCCCCCAGTGCAGTTCCGGCCAGTGGTGGAACACTCAGGCCGATCTGCTGCTGGAACTGATCGCCGATCTGCAGAAACAGCACCGCATTGATCCACAGCGGATTTATGTCACGGGGTTGTCCATGGGAGGATTTGGTACGTGGGAACTGATCACACGCAAACCCGAACTGTTTGCCGCCGCCGCGCCGATCTGCGGCGGTGGAGACCCAGCCAAAGCCGCTGCCTGCGCCAGCCTGCCGATCTGGGTATTTCATGGTGACAGGGACACGGTGGTCAGGCCTGAGCTTTCGCGGAACATGGTGGAAGCTCTGAAGAAAGCCGGGGGGATGCCCAAATACACCGAATATCCCGGTGTCGGACATGACTCCTGGACCGCCACCTACGCCGATCCGGCATTCATGGAATGGCTGTTCGCTCAGAAGCGACAGTAGAACTGCAGCCCGGGCCCCCGGTGGCTGCCCCGACGTCTCGCCGGTCAACGACCTGTGCCACCACGGGGTGACTCCGCATTCACCGCCGCCTGGACACAGCGATCGAAGAGGGCTGTTAAGCTCGCGCGACGCAGGACGCCTGACCGATGCTGAAAACTGAAAACTAAATCCCCCCGTCGCCGCCAACGGGGGAGAGGGGCGGGGGCGAGGGGGAAAGACACCCTATAGCCAACCCCACAGCAACCACGCCGACCACCACCGCTCACCAGTGCGGAGCCTCACGCGAAGACGCGAAGACGCGAAGAACGGCACTGTGCTGTGCGATGTGCCGCAGGTCGCACGCTGCAGACACTTCACAATCGTCCCTGCAAAACACAGTGACACTGGGGGGCATTTCACCCCTCACCCCCGACCCCTCTCCCCTTCGAGGGGCGAGGGGGGCCACTGCTTCTTTCACCACAAAAAAAACCAACCACCAACCACCTCCCGGCAACTGGTAACTGGCAACTGAAAACTGAAAACTGAAAACTAA
>SXGQ01174703.1_pt1 | contig 13934 bp, 13 predicted proteins | sample 3178371 | NCBI WGS metagenome assembly SXGQ01 (sample SAMN11356859, study PRJNA531348) | freshwater metagenome | isolation source: freshwater sample F1-20 | place: China: Fuxian Lake, Yuxi | collected 2017-12-25
ATGCAAAAATGACTGCATTGGTGTGCAACGGCCTGAGTCGGCCATAGGTCAACCAAGGGATATCGAAATTCAGCGCAGGGTATGCAAGCTGAGCGGCGATGATGACCCCCACCAGCATGCCCACCACGCCCCACACCACCGTCATGATCGCGAACTGCTTGACCACGCGGTAGTTGTAGTTTTGTGCTGTGTCCACGGGAACTCCTCTGGAATTTAAGACGAATGTCGACAAATCCGGGCGGAGGTTACGTGTCGGGGGTCTGGAATTCCTTGACCTGAGTCAAAAAGGGCCGGAAGGCTGGATAAGCTCTGTGTGGCGGGGCTTGTTTTGACTTATTTCTTGTTATTAGTTTCAGCAGGATCTGCGTCGTCATGGACGCGATCATCATCTTGCAGGATACGCATGCCAGGGCCTTCCAGATCATCGAACTGGCCACTGTCCATCGCCTTGAAAAATACCCACAGTGCGAAAAAAATAATCGCGACCGAGAGGGGTATCAGCAGATAAAGTGATTCCATGATCCTGTGCGCTTTTCAAGCACGGCGCCGGCGCTGCAAACGTAATGCATTGAGCACAACCAAGGCTGAACTTGCAGACATACCTAAACCGGCCATCCAGGGGCTCAGCATGCCCATCGCTGCAGCCGGGATTGCCGCCAAATTGTACAGAGTGGCCCAGGCCAGATTTTGGCGAATCACCCGCATGCATGCGTCGGCTGCTGTGACTGCATCACGCAGTGATGACAAGCCGCCCGACAGTAGTACTGCATCCGCATGGGACTGCGCTAATGCCGCACCCGACCCCAACGCGAATGAAACATTCGCCACACGCAATACCGCTGCGTCATTGATGCCATCCCCCACCATCACCACGGTTGCACCTTGCTGCTGAAGGTTTTGAACAAAGGCCATTTTCTGCTGCGGTAGCATGCCGCCGTGTGCTTCATCCATGGCGAGCGTAGTAGCTACCTGTTGCGTGATATCGGTCGCATCACCCGATAACAAAATCACGCGCTGACCACGCGCCTTGAAGCTATCAATCACGGACTGTGCGTCATGCTTGATGCCGTCGGCCAATGAGAAACGCGCCAGCCATTCGCGCTCGGTGCCCAGATAAATTTCCGTCATGCCATCCAACGCAACATGGCTCGGCACGTCACCGGCCACAGCAGCGACAAACTTCGCATGACCAATGCGATAGGTTTTACCTTCAATCTGACCCTCGATACCCTGGCCTTGAACGAACGCGATGGCTGTTGCATGCAGGCCGCTGGTCGTAACATGACTGAAAGCATGCGCGACCGGATGCGCGCTTCCCGCTTCAAGTACAGCTGCAATCTGCAGCGCCTCGGGTTCACGCATAGTACCGAATAGGGTGGTCTGGCGGAGTACCGGTCGGCCCTCGGTAAGCGTCCCGGTTTTGTCGAACACGATATGGGTCGCGCGGTGCAAGGTCTCGAGTACATGCGGTTGTATCACCAGTACGCCTTGACGCAACAACCGATTGGTCGCAGCAGCTAATGCTGAGGGTGTCGCCAGTGATAACGCACAGGGACATGACACCACCAGTACTGCAATCGCGATGGGCCAGGCACGGCTTGTATCGTGCCACTGCCAGAACAACCACACCGCACCGGCCAACAACAACAAAGCTGAAACAAACCAGGCGGCGACACGATCAGCCCACTGCGCGATCTTGGGCTTGCCGTGGCCGGCGCGCTCGATCAGACGGATCAACGCAGCGAGTGTGCTGTCTTTGGCCAGCTTATCGATACGCAGTGTGATGGGTGCACTGACATTTACCGCACCACCTGAGATGCTATCGCCGACCTGTTTCTGTTGGGGCTTGCTTTCACCGGTGAGCAACGACAAATCAATCGCTGTGTCTCCCTCGAGGATGACACCATCGGCGGGCACTGTCTCACCTGGTTTCACTAACACCACATCACCGACGCTCAGCTGCGCCGCAGCGATCTGCATGGGACGTCTATCTGCAGGAAAATCTTTGAGCAACCATGCCGCATCCGGCAAAGCATGCTGCATCCGCTCCAAAGATGCAGCAGCTCTCCGCCGTGCGATCAGCTCGAGCGTGCGACTACCCAGCAGCAAAAAAATAAACATCGTGACCGAGTCAAAGTACACCTCGCCTTGGTCAATGAGGGTGGCATAGCAGCTACCGATAAATGCAGCCGCAATACCCAAGGCCACAGGCACATCCATGCCCAAGCTACGCGCACGCAAGTCTGTGATCGCCCCCTTGAAAAACGGTATCGCCGAGTAAAATACGGCAGGAAGTGTCAGCAATAAACTCGCCCAGCGCATCAGCTGCGCCATCTCGGGTTCGATACCGCCTTCATCGGTCAAGTAGACCGGTACTGCGTACATCATGACCTGCATCATCGATAGCCCGGCAACAAACCATCGTTTAAATAGCTGACGTGAATTTTTTCGCAGCAGCTCGCCGTGCTGAATCGGATCAAATGGATAGGCTTTGTAGCCCACTTCATGGACTGCTTGCAGAATATCGCTGGGCTGGCATTGCGCGGTATCCCAGCACACGTGAAGTTTTTCTGTAGCGACGTTCAGATTAGCGTCGGTTAATCCGGGTACCCGCGCGAGCCGGCGCTCAATCAGCCACACACAAGCCGCGCAACGAATCCCCTCTACCGAGAGGATGGCCTCAGCGCCGCCCTCTGCACGATTAAACTGCGCGGCAAGCTCAGGTACGTCGTATAGCTTGAGTGCGGCAGGCACTGTGTCGACAACGCTTTCGGGAAGACTTTGTCGAGTGCGATAGTAATCGGTGAGATTGTTATCAACGATCGTCTGCGCAACGGCCTGACAGCCGGGGCAACACATCGGCTGATCGATATCGTCAATCTGTACGGACCAGTGTGTACCAGCGGGTACGGACAAGCCGCAATGAAAACACACCGAACTTTGTGCGCTGGCGTTGGATGCGGCGCTCACGGTAGATGCAATGCCGGCAGTTGATACGATGCTCATGGCGCGTTTTCAGTGTACGGCGGGGGTGATGCACAGCATATCGAGCCAGGCGTTAGAGAGCCCCATACTGACCCGAAGCAAGCCGAGAACACCAAAGCCGAGTACCAGCATGCCGGCGATGCGGCGCACTGAGCGCCGTTGCAGAAGGGGCTGCAAAGATGAGCCCACCATACCCATACTGAATAGCAGCGGCAGCGTGCCTAAACCAAACGCCAGCATGACGAGCGCACCGCGTGTCGCCGACCCACTGAGCAGCGCGGTCATGAGTACGCTGTACACCATGCCGCAGGGTACCCAGCCCCATAATCCCCCCAGCGCGAATGCCTGCCCACTATGCTGCACCGGCAGCAAGCGGCGCATCAGCGGCTGCAGACGCCGCCATACGATCTGCCCAACGGCCTCAACGCGCGAGAGACCCTCCCAGAGATTCATCAGCATCAGACCCAGCGCCACCAGCATCAGATTCGCCAGCCAATACGCCACAATTTGTGCACTCGCTAGATTCATCATCAGCGGCACGCTACCCAGTAAACCCGCAAGTGCGCCCGCAAGCATATAACTAGCGATACGACCGAGGTTGAATGCCATCACACGCGGGGCCGTGTCCGTGATCGCCATGGAAGCTTGCACGGTACCCACAGCCTTCACCGGAATCGTATGACGCGGCGTGGCCACGGCAAAGGCGCCAACGATGCCGCCACACATGCCAACGCAATGCACGCCGCCCAGCAAACCGATCAGGGAGATCGGCAGCAGTGAAAATAAGCTCACATCTACACCGTACGTGAGTACCTTAAGGGCTCCGAGTATAGCTGCCGCGCCTGCTGCAGATGGCGATCGAACACCATACAAACATTACGGATAAGTAGTCTGCCTTTGAGCGTTACCTCAATCCACTCGCTATCGATGGTCAGCAAACCCATCGCTCGTAACTCATCCAGCGCTTCCAGCTCCAGCCTGAAATAGCTATCAAACTTGATGGGGTAGGCTTGCTCTAGCGAGCGTATGGATAGCTCGAAATTGCACATCAGGCGCTGGATGATAAAGCGCCGTAGTACATCATCCATGGTTAGCTGATAGCCACGCACGATGGGTAGCTCACCCTGATCCAGACGGTCGTAGTAATCGTCGAGGGTCTTGGCATTTTGGCTATAGCACATGCCTACCGAGCTGATCGCGGACACACCACAGGCAATCAGATCAGACTCTGCATGGGTCGAGTAGCCCTGAAAATTACGGTGCAGGAGCCCCTGCCGCTGCGCCACCGCCAGCTCATCGTCTGGCTTGGCGAAGTGGTCCATCCCAATATAAACATAGCCCGCCGCATTCAGCTGGCGTATACATAGCCCGAGCATCTCAAGCTTGATATCTGAGCTGGGTAAATCTTCCTCGGAGATGCGTCGCTGCGGTTTAAAGATATGCGGTAAATGCGCGTAGTGGTACACCGCAATACGGTCGGGATTAGCAGCAATGACTTTAGTGAGTGTCTCGGCGACGGATACCAAGGTCTGCTTGGGCAAACCATAGATCAGATCGATACTGATCGAGCGAAATCCGGCATCGCGCGCCGCTTGTATCGTATCGAGCGTGGTCTGCTCAGGTTGTATCCGGTTTACCGCACGCTGTACTTGCTCATCAAAATCTTGCACACCTAAACTAATACGATTGAATCCTTGCGCTCGCAGTGTATGAATACGCGCGGCAGTCACACTGCGTGGGTCTACCTCGATCGAGTACTCACCCTTGGTATCGTCTACAAAACTGAACCAGCGTCGTAAGTGCTGCATCAGATCACCCATCTGCGTATCAGACAAATAGGTGGGCGTACCGCCGCCAAAATGCAATTGCTCTACCTGATTAAAGCCGGCAAACAACTTACCCTGCATCGCCAGCTCGCGCTTTAGATAATCAAGATATGTGATGGCCTTATCACGGTTCTTCGTAACAATCTTGTTGCAGCCGCAGTAGTAGCACACCGTATCGCAAAACGGAATGTGAATGTACAGCGATAAAGGGTGGCGAGCACCACGCGCATTAAGATGATTCACCGCATGCAAATAGTCACGACTACTGAACTGGTCGCTAAAGCGATCCGCAGTCGGATACGAGGTATACCGGGGCCCGGACTGCGACAGCCGCTGAATTAACCCCGCATCGAACTCAAGCTGCGGTGCCGGATGAAGGGGGATCGATTGAATACGCATAAGACTCGCTGCTCGCTGGTAGCCGTCAGCGCAAAGGCGCGTCTGTTGGGCGCTTGAAGTCTATGAATCCATGCTTGGCATTACCTTGACCTAAGTCAAAATTGGCCGGGAGCGTCAACCCGAATTGATTGCCAAATGCCGAGACCCACTTGGCTAACCCTATACTCGATGATATTCGCCCACGCCTCAGGCTTTTGCAAAAATTATCAGACTGGTCAGCTTGCTGACGAATGAAAGGAAACACGATGAATTACAAAACCGTATTGGTTCACCTTGATCAAGCGCTTCGGTGTGACGACCGCATAAAGCTGGCAGCACAAATCTCACAACACTTTGACAGCCATTTGATCGGTGCCGCCATGACCGGTATCTCGCGTTATGTGTTCAATCGTGCCGAGTTTGATCTGACGGACCCGGTGTTTTCGCATCATCGCGATCATTTACGTCAGCATGCGCGGGATGTACTAAACCACTTTGAACACGTTGTGGCGTCGGTTGGTGTTGATTCTGTCGAATCGCGACTGGTCGATGATGATGCTGCGGGTGGCATGGTGCTGCAGTCGCGCTATGCAGACCTCACGGTGATTGGCCAGTTCGATGCCACGGTAACGATTCCCGGGGTGATGTCAGATCTTCCGGAGCTGGTGGTCATGGGTAGCGGACGTCCGGTATTGATCGTGCCACACAGCGGTCAGCCTGCTTACCCTTTTCAACGGGTACTGGTCGCCTGGGATGGCGGGTTATCAGCCAGTCGTGCGGTAAGCCTGGCCCTGCCTTTGCTGTCGCGTGCGAGTAGTGTCGATGTCGTCGTTATGCAGACGGGTGACAAAAAAAATGATGCGCATGGCGAGCAACCCGGCGCAGATCTTGGTTTATTCCTTGCGCGGCATAATATCAAGGTGAATGTGATTGAGCGCCCTATTCAAGGCGATGCTGGTGAAGCTTTATTATCGATTGCTGCCGACTTGAATACCGATCTGATCGTGATGGGCGGCTACGGACACACACGATTTCGCGAGCTTCTGCTTGGTGGCGTCACCCGCACCCTGCTGCAATCAATGACCGTGCCGGTGCTCATGGTGCATTGAAATAGGAATATGCCCTGGCCTCGTTGTTGCTCTTGAATACAGCGCGCCGTAGCTACTGATAAGTCATCGCCTCGCTATGTCATACGTTGGTTGGTCGCAGTTCAAGAAATCGTGCTCTCTTTTCTCAGCGATACACCATTACCGGTAGCGTGGAATGCGATAGCACACGCTGCGCCTGACTACCGAGCAGTAAACGATCCAGACCCTTACGACCATGCGATCCCATCCAGATCAGATCGCAGCCTTTATCACGTGCAGTGTTGATGATTTCCTCATAGGGATGCACACCGCGCGTTGAGAGCGTCTCGCAGCTAACATTTGCTGTCGCCGCCATCGCCTTCAAGCGCTCGATTGCCTGCTGCGCTGATTTATCTTGTAGCTCTTCATAGGTAGAGAGATCGACCATCGCTCCGGCTTCGGGCATCAGCATAAAGGGATAAATCTCAGCCACCGCCAAGCCGACAATACTGGCGCCTTGTGCTGCAGCGAATGACATCGCCGCCTGCGCTGCTTTGTCGGAGAGTGCGGAGCCATCGGTCGCGACCAGGATTTTTTTAAACATAGGGGCCTCGTTAAACTGTTATGACACCGAATCTAACCAACTTACCCCTGAAAAAAATTGACCTCGGTCAAATTGGCCAGAGCGGCGCCTCATCCATCAACGCCACTTGCTCGCGCAGCTCAAGAATGCGGTCCTGCCAGTAGCGAACAGTGCCAAACCAGGGAAACGCTACCGGGAAAGCGGGATCCTCCCAGCGCATACCGATCCATGCGCTGTAATGCAACAAGCGTAGTGTTCGCAGTGCCTCGAGAAGATATAACTCGCGCTGATCGAATTCGCAGAAATCTTCGTAGCCGCTCAACAGTTCAGATAACTGACTTGCCCTATCGGCACGCTCACCAGACAATAGCATCCATACATCCTGCAAAGCCGGACCCATGCGGCTATCATCAAAATCAACAAAATGCGGGCCCGCATCGGTCCACAACACATTACCGATGTGACAATCGCCGTGTAACCTGATCAGGCGGATATCACCCGCACGTTGATAGCAGTATTTAACAGCATCGATCGCTTGCCGGCTGATGACTGACCAACTTTCAAGCAACTCGTTGGGAATCAACTCACTCTGCAATAACCACGCTCTGGCCTGCTCACCGAAGGTGTTCGGATCGAGCGTCGGGCGCTCCGTAAACGACTGGCTTGCGCCTACGGCATGAATACGGCCCAGAAAACGACCTATCCATTCCAATGTGCCTGCTTGATCCAACTCGGGCGCCCTGCCACCCTGCCGTGTAAACACAGCAAAACGATGGTCTTGGTATCGGTGCAAGGTTGCATTTTCCAATAGCAATGGCGGTACCACCGGAATCTCTTGCGTATACAGCGCGTGAATGAATGCATGCTCTTCATGAATCGCTGTATCAGTCCAACGCGATGGCCGATAAAACTTCACTACAATCGGTGCTGCATCGTCAATGCCGACTTGATAGACCCGGTTCTCATAGCTGTTCAAGGCCAGTAAGCGGCCGTCGCCATGCAGGCCGATCGATGCCAGCGCATCCAGCACCACATCAGGCGATAGCGCATGAAAAGCTGCGGATGATGAATTGTTCATCATGACATTGTAGTCTTGTTACACTGCGTGCCAATCAAGAACTTCAATGCGCTTATCAAGGGCGCATATCCATGGTGGCGATCGTTGCCATTGTGAACAACCAGAGTATGTGAGAGGCACGCAGCATTTATGTCCGACCAGCCGCTGTTAAGCGATAAAGAATTCGACGAGCTCGACCGCTTCCTGATGTCATCGCACTGCGGTGATGAGACCATGGCCATGGATGCATTAAACGGCTACCTGACCGCAATCGCGATTGGTCCGGTCAGCATTCCGGCCGAGCAGTGGCTACCACGTATTTGGGGACCAGCGCCAGAAGATGCACCGAAGTTTCGCGACGCGCAGCAGGCTGCGCGACTCCATGAACTACTTTCGCGTGCGCTGCAAGAAATTCAGGTGACGTTTGAAGTAGCCCCGCAAGACTTCGAGCCACTGTTCTCCGTACACAAAGTAAAAGGCAAAGAGCTGCTCGACGCCGAGGCGTGGTGCTGGGGATTTCTGGAGGCGATCAGTTTGAATGAGGCTGCATGGCAGCCCTTGCGTGAGTCATCGCAAGCGCTACTCATGCACGCGATTGATCTGCTGGGTGCGGAAGAAATTGATGATGCGCAGTTGGTCTTGGTCGACGACCCGGTCAAATGCCACAAGCTTGCGATTGAGGTGGAAGCATCAGTACCGCAGATTCGGCGGTTTTGGCTGAAGCACAAAGGTGTTTAGCGATAATTATAGGCATGGATACCGGCCTTCGCCGGTAGGACCCTCTATAGTTCTCTGCGCGGAGCGCTCACGTGTCGCGAATGAAATGCTGGCGGTAATAGCGCAACTCTTCGACCGATTCGCGAATATCCGCCAATGCGGTATGCAGCTGATGTTTTTTGAATCCCGCGATCAGCTCCGGGCGCCAACGGCGGCATAGTTCTTTGATAGTAGAGACATCCACATTCCGGTAATGGAAGAACGCCTCGAGCGTAGGCATGTGGCGCGCCATGAAACGCCGGTACTGGCAAATTGAATTGCCGCACATCGGCGACTTCCCGGCCGGCACATAGGGCTTGAGAAACTGAATCATCTCAGCCGCCGCTTGATCCTCGGTCAGAGTAGATGCCTTGACCTTGTCAATCAGACCAGAGCGGCCGTGGGTACCCTTGTTCCAGGCGTCCATGGCGTCGAGTACGTTATCGGGTTGATGAACAACCAGTACAGGGCCCTCGGCCAGCACATTCAGGTTGGCGTCCGTGACAATCGCCGCCAGCTCAATGACCCTGTCGCGATCGGGGTCGAGGCCGGTCATTTCCATATCGATCCAGACTAAATTGGACTCGTTGGGGCCACTCGGAGCCGCCGGATGCGCTTCGTTTGCTTGTGACATAATCTCTCAGTTGATTTCGCTGCGCCGAGACTGGCGCGCGCCATGTGCTCATTCTCGCACACGCACTTACGTACAACATAAACGACTGAACATAACCGATGGATCCATACAGCTTTTCGCTTTTGTTTGCTGCATTTTTGATTGCCACGCTCGGCACAAAATTGTGGTTAGCCTCACGTCATATTCAGCATATACAACGGCATCGCAATGCCGTGCCTGAGCAGTTTGCTGCAAAAATTCCCCTCGCCGCGCACCAGAAAGCGGCTGATTACACTATCGCAAAAACCAGGTTGAAGATTGCGCTGCTGGTAGTGAACGCCGTGGTACTCGTTGGCTTCACACTGCTCGGTGGACTGCAGTGGCTGTCGGAACTGCTCACGCCCGGGTTCGGCGTGGGCATGGTGTATCAGCTGGCCCTGGTCGCTGCGGTTAGCATTATTTCCAGTGTGATTGATTTGCCATTGGATTACTACAAGCAGTTCACGCTCGAAGAGCGCTTCGGTTTTAACAAAATGACGCCAGGTTTGTTTTTCTCGGACTTGATTAAGCACAGCCTGGTGGGTGCCGCGATCGGCTTGCCACTGCTGTGGGTCACCCTTGCTCTCATGGAAACGGCGGGTAACCTCTGGTGGTTATACGCCTGGCTACTGTGGTGCGGTTTTCAGTTGTTCATGATCGCGTTTTATCAGAGCCTGATTGCCCCCTTGTTCAATAAGTTCACACCCCTGGAAGACGAAAGTCTGCGTGCCCGTATTGAAGGTCTGATGCAGCGCGTTGGCTTCGCGAGCAAAGGCCTGTTCGTGATGGACGGCTCACGCCGCAGCGCGCACGGTAATGCGTACTTCTCGGGCTTCGGCGCTGCCAAACGGATTGTGTTTTTCGACACCTTGTTATCGCGTCTGGCACCGAATGAAATCGAAGCGGTGCTGGCACATGAGCTGGGTCACTTCAAGCTCAACCATGTAATCAAGCGTTTGGCCGTGATGTTTATTTTGTCTTTGGGTTTTCTTGCCTTGCTGGGCTGGCTCAAGGGGCAGGTTTGGTTCTACACCGGTTTGGGCGTGACACCGCTGATGAATGGCAGCAACGATGCGATGGCGCTGATTCTGTTCATGCTGGCGCTGCCGAGCTTTACCTTCTTGTTCTCGCCGCTGATGTCGATCACCTCGCGCAAAAATGAGTTTGAGGCCGATGCGTTTGCTGCAAAACACAGTAACTCGGGTGATCTGATCTCTGCCTTGGTCAAGCTGTACGAAGACAATGCCTCAACGCTGACGCCCGACCCGCTGCATTCAGCATTTTATGATTCTCACCCGCCAGCCAGCGTGCGGGTACAACGGCTACTGTCGGCGTAACGCTCATGAAACGCGACCAGTTGCTCAGCGCATCTTGCCGCCATCTGACGGAGGCGGCGACGCAGCAGCAACTGGATGAAGCGCTTGCGGTACTGAGCGACTGGTCCTGCATCGATGGCCAATTGCAGCGGCAGTTTCAGTTTGCCGACTATCACCACACCATGGCATTTGTGAATGCGGTGGCAGAAATCGCGAATAGCGAAGATCATCATCCCGAGATGGTCGTCGGCTACAACCGCTGCACGGTACGCTACAGCACGCACTCGGTGAATCAAGGTCGTGGCGGTATCTCGCATAACGACTTCATCTGCGCCGCCAAGATCGACCACATCCCCTCCCAACGCGCATGACACTACAACTGGGTCGGATTGTTGCGGCATACGGCCGTCACTATCTGGCGCAGTCTGAAGGTAAAAATTGGCTCTGTGTCACGCGCGGAAAAAAGCGCGATGTCGCCACCGGTGACCAGGTTCAGTTTGTGCCAACCTCGGCAGATCAAGGCGTGATTGAAGAGATTCTTCCGCGCTCAACGTTTCTGTATCGCTCGGATCAGTACCGGTCAAAACTTCTTGCGGCGAACCTGACGCAGCTGATGATTGTGGTTGCGACCGAGCCGAGTTTTTCTGATGATCTGGTGTCGCGTGCGTTGATTGCGGCGGAAGCCGCGGGTATCGCCGCGCATCTGCTGCTGAATAAAACGGATGTTAGCGCGCCGCTGCCGGCAGCGCGTGCGCGACTGGATCTGTATGCCAAGCTCGGCTACCCGGTACATGCGCTGAGTGCCACTCAGCAGCCCGACCTCGCCTTGCGTACGCTGCAACCGCTGCTACGGAATCAGTCGACCATACTGCTTGGGCAATCCGGCATGGGTAAATCTTCGCTGATCAGTTTGCTGGTGCCGGATGCCGATATCGCGGTACGCGAAATCTCGCAGCGGCTGGATACTGGTAAGCACACCACCACTTTTACACGGCTCTACCGTATCGACGACGACACGTCGGTGATTGACTCACCGGGCTTTCAGGAATTTGGATTGCACCATCTCACCGAGGGCATGCTCGAGCGGGCATTTCGGGAGTTTGCGCCGCATCTGGGCCGGTGCCGCTTTACCAACTGTCATCATGCCGCTGAACCGGGCTGCGCGATTACCGAGGCAGTAGCGCGTGGTGAGATCAGCGCCGCACGCCACGACGTGTACTTGCAGTTACGGCATGAATCTCAGCAGCAGCCGGGGTATCGGTAATGAGCACTGATCCGCTGATCAGCGCGAGCACATGCTGATGACCAACGATGCGCGTTGAACAGCGCTGGCGGGGCCTCAGACGACTGCCTTTACTGTATAAAACCCTTTATAATCCAACAAGTTAACAATTCGGCGGCAGCCGCTGGCTAGCCGCCGATTTCATTTATGGCAATCCGACACTACCTGACGTTTGCCGACTTCACGCTTGATCAGTACAGCTACCTGTTCGAGCGCACGAAGCTCATCAAGCGCAAGTTCAAAAACTACGAAACCTATCACCCGCTGCTCGACCGCACGCTGGTGATGGTGTTCGAAAAAAACTCGACCCGCACTCGACTCTCGTTCGAGGCCGGTATGCACCAGCTCGGTGGTGCCGCAATCTACCTCAATACACGCGACAGCCAACTCGGGCGTGGTGAGCCGGTGGAAGATGCCGCACAGGTGATGTCACGCATGTGCGACATCATCATGATTCGCACCTTCGGGCAAGAGATCATTGAGCGTTTTGCAGCACATTCGCGTGTACCGGTCATCAACGGCCTGACCAATGAGCATCACCCGTGTCAGGTGTTTGCAGATATCTTTACCTATACCGAGCACCGCGGCTCGATCAGTGGCAAAACCGTTGCGTGGATTGGTGATGCCAACAATATGCTGTACTCATGGCTGCAGGCAGCCGAGGTATTCGGCTTTCATGTCAATGTGTCTACGCCTGCGGGCTATGACATCAATCCGGTATTGGTATCGCCCACCAACCAGCGTTACACCGTGTTCAAACAACCTGCGGATGCCTGCGAGGGGGCTGACCTGGTGACCACCGATGTTTGGACCAGCATGGGCTACGAACAAGAAAACGCAGCGCGACTGAAAGCCTTTGATGGCTGGATTGTCGATGCGGACAAAATGAAGCGTGCGCATAAAGACGCCTTATTTATGCACTGCCTGCCCGCCCATCGTGGCGAAGAAGTGTCTGCCGATGTGATTGATGGCCCGCAGTCGGTGGTGTGGGACGAAGCAGAGAACCGTCTGCATGTACAGAAAGCCCTGCTCGAGTATCTCGTGCTGGGAGAAGTTTGAATGACTCCGAAGTTTGAAGGCCTCGCACAATAATTTTTTATCGCCAGACGGATTCGCCGTTGCTCTTGAGCGAATTATCAAACCATCGATCAAACCCTCCCAAACGATCAGTAAATCATCGCAATAAACTAGGAAGATATCGTCATGAGTGACATCAAAAAAGTCGTCCTTGCCTACTCAGGCGGACTGGACACCTCCGTAATTCTGAAATGGCTGCAAGATCATTATCACTCCGAGATCGTGACCTTTACCGCTGACCTCGGCCAAGGCGAAGAGCTTGAGCCAGCGCGTGCCAAGGCGATCAAGTTTGGCATCAAGCCGGAGAATATTTTTATCGATGATCTGCGTGAAGAGTTTGTGCGCGACTTCGTGTATCCGATGTTTCGCGCTAATACCATCTATGAGGGTGAGTATCTGCTCGGGACATCGATTGCGCGCCCACTGATTGCAAAACGCCTGATCGATATTGCACGCGCAACCGGTGCTGACGCGATCTCGCACGGCGCTACTGGCAAAGGTAATGACCAGGTACGTTTCGAGCTGGGTGCGTACGCATTAATGCCGAATGTGAAGATCATTGCTCCCTGGCGTGAGTGGGATCTGCTGTCGCGCGAGAAGCTGCTCAAGTACGCAGAAGACGCTGGTATTGAGATCGACATGAAGCACAAAAGCGGCGGCGCGCCCTACTCCATGGACGCTAACCTGCTACATATCAGCTATGAAGGCCGGCATCTGGAAAACCCGAGTGCAGAGGCTGAGGAATCCATGTGGCGCTGGACAGTCAGCCTGGAGGCGGCGCCGGATGCGGCGGAGTACTTGGATATTGAATTCGCACACGGCGATATCATTGCGTTGAACGGCAAGAAGATGAGCCCGGCCGAGACACTCACCGAGCTGAATCGCCTAGGCGGCAAACACGGCATTGGCCGGCTTGATCTGGTTGAAAACCGTTACGTGGGTATGAAATCGCGCG
>SXGQ01131870.1_pt1 | contig 13932 bp, 12 predicted proteins | sample 3178371 | NCBI WGS metagenome assembly SXGQ01 (sample SAMN11356859, study PRJNA531348) | freshwater metagenome | isolation source: freshwater sample F1-20 | place: China: Fuxian Lake, Yuxi | collected 2017-12-25
ACTGCAACTGCGACGACGCCTTGGGGCCCCGTTTCTTTTTCGCTGAGTGTGCCCGGCAATCACATGGCAATGAATGCGCTCGCTGCAATTGCGGTTGCTGGCGTGATGGGGCTCGATGTTCAGTTGGCCGCCGCATCGTTGTGCGAAGCACAGCTCTCGCCGATGCGCATGAGTATCGTTCGTCAAATTAATGGCGCATTAGTTGTAAACGATGCATACAACGCCAACCCATCTTCGATGGCCGCCGCGTTGCACTCGTTGCAGTCTATGAATGCCAAGCGTCGCATCGCATTCGTTGGGATCATGGCCGAACTTGCAAACCCCGAACATGAACATCGTGAAATTGCAGCGTTGGCGCAACGTCTCGGAATCGAACTAATGCCAGTGAATACCGATGCCTACGGTGTCGCGGGCGTTGACCTAGCCAAAGCCACTGAAATTGGCCGCGGGCTGAGCGAGGGCGACGCTGTGTTGGTGAAGGGCTCGCGAATTGCTCAATTAGAACGACTGGTTGATCAACTAACGAGTTGAATTCTTAATCGCCGCATTGTCGAGCGATTTGATATCACACCAGCGAGCAAGAAACAGCGCCCAAGCACTGCCAAGTAAAAGCAGCCACTGTGATCCATGGCGATCGATTAGTGGCCCAAAGAGCAAGTTGCCCAACGGCACGGTTCCGCCGAATGCCATAAACCACAGCGCCATCACGCGCCCGCGTACTTCGGGCTCCAGTCGGCTCTGGATCACGGTGACCATTGCGGTTGTCGTGAAGAAGTATGCGAATCCAAGAAAGAATCCGAAGATAAACGCGGGCAGTGGTGAACGCGATAATGCAAAACACAGCATTGATACTGCAAAACCTGTGAAGCCGTATTGGATGAGGCGACGCTTGTCGCTTTGGGCAAATGTGGTTCCAATGGCAAGTCCACCAAGCGCCGCACCAAAACCCCATGTGGCATACAGCCACTTGTAGGTGCTGCTGTTCTCGGCAATCCCGAAGTTGAGACGCGCTACAGCAGGGAAGAGCCCAACGTATGGCAGCGAAAGAAAAGAAAAGGTTGCCAGTGTGATGAGTAATCGACGCACAGTTGGTCGATGGCGCGCAATTGCCAAGCCGCGTGTAAATCGGCGCCAGCCTTTCGTTGGGTCGGGAATGAAAGTTGGGATGTTGACATTAAGCAATGCGACAATCACGAAGAGATATGTTGCGGCATTAGCAAAAAAGAATTGCGCAGTCGTTGCGCCCCACTGCGAAAAAACCGCAACGATAATTGGGCCGATAACACGCGAGCCGTTGATCACTGTGCTGTTGAGTGCGAGCGCACCAGAGAGATCTTCGGGTCGAACAAGCGATGGCAACATTGCCGACCACGCGGGTGCATTCATTGCATTGCCGATGCCAACACCAAGCGCGGCAAGAAACAGCATCCATACGGCCGGCGTACCAAGCGCAAGGACTGCTAGCGCGCACGAAAATACAAGCTGAACAATCTGCATCGAGATAAGCCACTTGCGGCGCTCAAACTTGTCGGCCAAAACACCAGCGGGTATCGAAAGGAATAGCAACGGGCCTAATTGCGCAAAAATTAGCAAGCCAACGAGCGAGGCTTTACCGGTGCGGTTGTAGATGTACGCGGGAAGCACCACATTTTGCATCCACGTGCCGATGTTGGATGCGAATGCCCCATACCAAACGAGGCGAAAATCACGGGATGCAAGTGCCGCGCGAACGGTTCCTGCCTTGTGTGGGTTGTCGTCGGAGGGGGTGCTGGTGTCGGTCATAGAAATAGGCAAGACTGTCGGCAATGCAGCAAACAGCCCAACAAGAATTACTGAGCCACGCTACAACTAGTCAGCCAGTTGCATGCGATTCTCGGCGCGGCATCTTTAGCGAGTGCCCACATTGCGGTTCTTCCCTGCACCCAGAGCACGCGCATTACAAATGTGGGTCGTGTGGTTGGCGAGATTCGTGTTGCGACTAGCCCTGTAGGGCCACGAGCGCGTCAACATATTTTGCTAGCAATTCGTTTGCCACAGCCTCACTCGTTATTTCTCCGCCAACGGTATTCACGCCAAGTCGAATTGCACTATTGCGAACAGATGCATCACGGGCACCGTATCGAGCAATCTCAATTTGATAGGGCAGCGTGGCGTTGGTTAATGCGTATGTGCTGGTGTTAGGTACGGCGCCCGGCATGTTTCCCACTGCATAGTGCACAACGCCATGTTTTGTGTAAACAGGGTCGGTGTGTGTTGTTTCGTGTGTGGTCGCAATGCAGCCGCCTTGGTCTACCGCAACATCAACAATGACTGAGCCGGGTTTCATTGTCTCAACCATGTCTTCGCTCACCACGATCGGTGCTTTTGCTCCCGCAATCAAAACTGCACCGATAACGAGGTCGGCATCAACGAGTGACCGTTCGATAGCACCGCGATTTGATGCAAGCGTTGTGGTGCGCCCGATGCAAATCTGTTCGATGTAACGCAACCGATCGAGGTTCTTATCAAGGATCACTACTTCAGCCTGCATACCGGCTGCGATCCATGCGGCGTTGTACCCAACATTGCCAGCCCCGATGACAACAACCTTGGCCGGCTTCACACCGGGTGCACCACCCATCAATACGCCACGGCCACCTTGAGGGCGTTCCAAGAAACGTGCTCCCGCTTGTGTCGCAAGTCGTCCTGCAATCTCGCTCATCGGTGCAAGAAGCGGAAGCGAGCCGTCATCCATCTGCACAGTTTCGTAGGCGATCGAAGTGGTCTTTGCTTTCTGCAGAGCGGCTGCAACCTGCGGGTAGGCCGACAAATGCAGGTATGTGAAAAGCGTCAGGTCGGGGCGCAGAAATGCAAACTCTTCTGCCTTGGGCTCTTTCACCTTGACCACCATCTGCTGGCTCCAAGCATCCGCGGCCGTCGGCACGATGGTGGCGCCAGCGGCCACGTATTCGGAGTCGCTGATGGACGCCGCTTCGCCCGCATTCGTCTCAACAAATACCTGAACCCCCAGCCGTTCAAACTCCCTCACGCCGTCAGGGGTCAGCGATACCCGTCCCTCTAGCGTCTTTACTTCTTTGGGAACTCCGACAGTGGAAATGGCTGGCTGCATGCATCTTGTCTAGCCCATGTGGAGACTGGTTAGTGTTGCACTATGAAATCGTTCAATAACTACATCAACGGTAAAGAAGTGGCCGCCCAAGATGGCCGCACAACCCCAGTAATCGACCCAGTAACGGGTAAGCAGTATGCATCCGCCGCCTTGTCAGGGCCTGCAGATGTCGACGCCGCGATGAAGGCTGCGGCAGACGCGTTCGACTCGTGGAAGAACAGCACTCCTTCGGTGCGCCAGAAGGCAATTAACGACATTGCCGACGTCATGGAAGCCAACATGAACGAGCTGATCGAAACCGAAATCGAAAACACGGGCAAGCCACGAGCCATCACGTTCAGCGAAGAAGTTCCACCAATGATGGACCAAATCCGTTTCTTCGCTGGTGCTGCGCGCATGCTCGAAGGCAAGAGTGCAGGTGAATACATGTCGGGCTTTACCTCGTACATTCGCCGCGAGCCAATCGGCGTTTGCGCGCAAGTTGCGCCATGGAACTACCCGTTGATGATGGGCGTTTGGAAGTTCATTCCCGCAATTGCTGCAGGCAATACAACAGTGCTGAAGCCAAGTGACACAACTCCGGCATCAACAGCGCTCATTGCAAAATTGGTTGGTGAGGTATTGCCTCCGGGTGTGCTCAACGTCATCTGTGGCGATCGCGACACTGGCCGAAGCATGGTTGTGCACGAAACTCCGGGCATGGTTTCAATCACGGGTTCTGTTCGCGCAGGTATGGAAGTTGCCGGTGACGCCGCAAAAAGCCTCAAGCGTGTTCACCTCGAACTTGGCGGCAAAGCTCCGGTCGTCATTTTCGACGATGCTGATATTGATCTTGCTGTTGAAACCATCGCAATGACGGGCTACTTCAATGCTGGTCAAGACTGCACCGCAGCTACACGCGTCATTGCAGGGCCAAAAATTTACGGCGACTTTGTTGATGCTCTCACCGAGGCTGCAAAGAAAACCAAAACGGGCAAGCCCGGAGACGATGTGTTGTACGGGCCGCTCAATAACGGCTCGCATATGAGCAAGGTCAAGGGCTTTATCGATCGTGTGCCAAAGCACGCAAAGATCACCACTGGTGGTTCGCAGATTGGAAGCGATGGATATTTCTTTGAACCAACAGTTGTATGCGACTTGAAGCAGAACGACGAGATGATTCAAGATGAAATGTTCGCTCCAGTAATTACTGTGCAGAAGTTCTCCGATGAGGCAGAGGCCTTGAAGTGGGCTAACGGTGTCGAGTATGCACTTGCCTCATCGGTATGGACCCGGGACTTAGGCCGTGCAATGCGCATGACTAAAAATCTGGACTTTGGTTGTGTTTGGGTAAATACACACATCCCGATGGTGGCCGAAATGCCGCACGGTGGTTACAAGAAGTCGGGTTACGGCAAAGATTTGTCGGCATACGCGCTGGATGACTACACACGAATCAAGCATGTGATGATCAATCTCAACAGTTAATCGGGGAGCACAGTGGGGGAATCGGCAAATCCAAAAAATGTGATCGAACTCGATCACATTTCTAAGACGTATGGCAACTTTGTTGCTGTCCATGATGCCAATTTCTCTATTGCTTCGGGCGAGTTTTTCGCAATGCTCGGCCCTTCGGGCTGCGGCAAGACCACAACGCTCAAAATGATTGCTGGTTTCGAGCAACCAACTTCGGGCCGAGTCATGCTTGACGGCGTAGACGTTTCATCCGTACCTCCGTATAAGCGAAACGTAAACACAGTTTTCCAGCAATACGCGCTGTTCCCGCACATGACCGTTTTCGACAACGTTGCGTTCGGTCCTCGAAGCAAGAAAATTGACGAAAAAAAGATCAAGACAAGTGTTATGGAGATGTTAGAGATCGTGCGTCTTGCCGAGTTTGCAACTCGAAAACCAACTCAGTTGTCCGGCGGCCAGCAGCAGCGTGTCGCTCTTGCTCGTGCACTTGTCAATTATCCAAGCGCGTTGTTGTTGGATGAACCGTTGGCGGCACTCGACTTAAAGCTTCGCGAAGCAATGCAGATCGAACTGAAGCGTATTCAGCGCGAAGTAGGAATCAGTTTCATCTTTGTCACGCACGATCAGGGCGAAGCGCTCACCCTGAGTGATCGCATTGCGGTCATGAGCCAGGGCCATGTCGAGCAGATCGGCACCCCAGAAGATATTTATCGAACACCTGCGTCTCTGTTCGTTGCCGGTTTTATTGGTTCGGCCAACTTGTTGCCTGGCACCGTCCAGTCGCACGACGGTGACGAAGTCGTTGTCAAGTTGCGAGTGGGTGCAACAGTACGTGCGTCGGCGAAAGGCGCGCCGTTTTCGGTTGGCGATAAGGCCTCCGTCATGCTGAGGCCCGAGCGCGTCAAGCCATCCGCTGCTGTGGAAATGGAAGGTCGGGGTATCGAGGGTCTACTTACCGACATGGTGTTCCAGGGTGCAACTGCCCGGCTCATTGTTCGTCTAGACGACGGAACAGAGATGACGTGCCTGGCCGACTCTTCGGCGAGCATGCCGCAGATCGCCCCGGGTAAGCGAATTGCCATGACGTGGGAGAGCGACTGTGGCTTCGTGCTTGCGGGTTGGCCCGATAAAGCTGGCGCAACGACGACCGACATCGATCACATCGAGTCAACACTCTAAGATCTCAGCAGTAACCAACAAAGGGGAGAAACATGAATAACCGCCCAGTATCCAGCAACATGACCCGCCGCCAATTTCTGGCTCGCTCAGGCGCATTGGGCGCAATGGGGCTTTCACTTCCTGCGTTGCTTGCAGCATGCGGCGGTGGCGATAGTGCAGGCGGCACAGAGTCGACCACGGTGTCGTTTGACAACTGGCCGCTCTACATTGACCCGACCGAAGGAACTTCGTTGGGCACAGTCGACCGCTTCGCCGAGGCAACTGGCATCACCATGAACTACTCCGAGGGCTTCAACGACAACAACGAGTATTTTGCCAAGATTCAACCGCTGCTCGGTAATGGCAAAACCATCGAAGCCGACATCATTGCCCCAACCTTCTGGATGGCCGGACGTCTGATCAGCCTCGGATGGGCCGACAAGTTGCCACTTGCCGACATTCCGAACATGGCAAACATTGCGGAAGGTTATGTCAACCCACCGTGGGACCCAACAGGCGAATACAGCATGCCGTGGCAAGCAGGTATGGCTGGCATTGCGTACAACATCGATGTAACTGGTCGCGAGTTAAAGAGCGTTGAAGATCTGTTCGATCCAGAGTTCAAGGGCAAGATTGGAATGCTCACCGAAATGCGCGACACCATTGGTTTGATCGCGATGGGATTGGGTATCGACCCGTCCACCATCGCATCGTTCGATGACGCAGCACCAGCATTCGAAAAACTTGCTAAGGCAAAAGCCGATGGCCAGATTCGTCAGTTCACTGGCAACGACTACACCGACGATCTAGTGAGCGGCAACTTCGCTGCCTGCGTAGGTTGGTCGGGTGACGTGTTGCAACTTGGTAAGGACAGCCCCAACGTTCGATTCGTCATTCCTGAAGAGGGAGGCACGCTTTGGGCCGACGTGATGCTGCTGCCAAAGGGTGCAAAGAATGCAGCCAACGCGGCGAAGTGGATGAACTTTTGTTACGACCCAGTGCAGGCAGCATTGATCACTCAATACGTGCAATACCTATCGCCAGTGAAGGGTGTTCGCGAGGAACTGGAAAAGATTGACCCAGAACTTGCAGACAATCAGTTGCTCTTCCCAGACGATGCAACAAGCGCACGTTTGCGCGCGTTCGCCACGTTGTCAGAAGATGTTGAAGCCAAGTTTGACGAGGAGTTCTCGGCAATAATCGGCGCGTAAGCACCGACCCGGGCGCTGACGACAACATGACAACGGGGGTCTCCGTTTCAAATCGCATCGGCACAAATGCCGACCGCGTTGGTCTGGGGGCCATGCTCGTTGCCGCATTATGCCTAGTTGCGCTGGGCGCCAAATGGGTAAGTGGCGCAGCCTCGTCGGTGGTGCTGCTTGTCCTGCTGCTTGTACTCATCGGAGTATTGGTTTTGGCATTGCGAGGCGGCCCCGAGGCGCGACGGTTGCTTGCGCCTTACGGACTATTAAAGCCCGGAATGTTATGGCTTGCGTTGTTCTTCCTTGCGCCGGTTTGGAGCTTGCTTCGAATCTCGCTCTCCACGAAGCCCAGCAGATTCTCCGTTGACTACAACTTCACCTGGGCCTTCCAGAACTATTCAAATGCATTCAAAGACTTTGGCACACAATTTCAACATGCGTTCGTTTATGCGGCGATCGCCACAGTGCTTACGGTGTTGATTGGCTATCCACTGGCTTATGTCATTGCATTCCGCGGTGGCAGGTACAAGAACATCCTGCTTGGCATGGTGGTTATTCCATTCTTTACCAGTTACCTCATTCGCACCATCGCGTGGTCGACCATCTTGGCCGACAGAGGTTTTGTCGTTCGCACATTCGACAAAGTGGGTTTAGTTCAGGCACTCGAGTGGCTGAACATTATGGATAACGGCAAACTGCTGAATACTCCAGCAGCGGTTATTGGCGGGCTTACCTACAACTTCTTGCCATTTATGTTGCTGCCAATTTATGTGAGCCTAGAAAAGATAGACACCAATCTCGTCAATGCCGCGGGCGACTTGTATTCAAGTGCCACTCGCGCGTTTAGGAAAGTGGTGCTTCCACTCTCTATTCCAGGTGTCTTTGCGGGCACGTTACTTACTTTTATTCCAGCAGCAGGCGACTTCGTGAATGCCCAGTTTCTTGGCAATCCGAATACGACAATGATTGGTAACTCAATTCAGGATCAGTTTTTGAAGCAAAACAATTATCCAGTTGCCTCTGCAATGTCTGCAGTACTGATGTTTAGCATCGCGTCTTTGGTGCTCATCTACACAAAAATCTTCGGCACGGAAGACTTGGCATGATGCGCACACGCAGCAAGGTGGGTCGTTGGGCGCTCAATATCTTTGCCGGTCTCGGGCTGTTGTATCTCTTCACTCCAATATTTTTCATTGTTGCATTTAGTTTCAACAAACCCAAAGGCAACTTCAACATCGCATGGCAAGAGTTCACTTTTGAAAATTGGCTACATCCGTTTGCCGAAAAATCGCTCACGGATGCACTACGGGTCAGCTTGCAAATTGCAGCAGTTTCAACGCTCATTTCAACCGTGCTCGGCTCGCTCATTGCGGTTGCGCTGTCGCGCTACAGGTTTCGGGGTAGTGGTGGAATCAACTTATTCCTTGTATTGCCGCTGACTACTCCGGAGATTGTGCTTGGCTCGTCGCTTGCAACGTTGTTCCTAGGCCAGAATTTCATCGACTTTGGGTTCACCACCATCGTTATTGCTCACATCATGTTTCAGGTGAGCTTCGTCGCTCTTACTGTTCGCGCCCGAATCAGAGGTTTCGACTGGACGCTCGAGCAAGCCGCTCAAGACCTGGGTGCCTCACCCATGCGCACCTTTATGAAAGTAACGTTTCCACTCATTTTGCCGGGCATTCTTGCTGCATCATTATTGGCATTTGCCCTATCTATCGATGACTTCATCATCACCTTCTTTAACTCGGGCAACGTCGTTTCTTTCCCGTTACAAATCTACGGAGCCGCCCGCGTACGCATCCCTCCGCAGATCAATGTGCTTGCCAGCATGATCCTGTTTCTCAGCGTTGCCATCCTTTTGTCTGGAACAATCGCAGGCATGCGCAAGGAGGCAGCGAAGTCGGCTGCCGCAAAGCCGAAGCGCCGCAGTCTCATCAAGTCGGCATGAAGTCGCCGCGCACTGCGCGTATTGCAGTTGGTCCTCCAGGTTCGCCCCGATGGGCATCTGACGCAGTGGTTGCTGGAGGTTGCGAGGTCGTTGACGTTGCCGATGCCAACGGTTTGATCTGGGTCGACTATCAGCAGTCGGGAGCGCTTGGCGAAGTACTCGACAATCACCCAAACATCGAGTGGGTGCAGCTTCCTTATGCAGGTATTGAGGAGTATCTGCCGTTCATTTCTAATGATCGCCTCTGGACGAGTGCGAAGGGAGATGTCTATTCGGGCCCAGTGGCCGAGCTCGCGATTGCTTTACTTCTTGGGGGCATGCGTTATACGTACGGTTACGCCCGCAAAAAGCAATGGTCCGAAGATGCTGGCCGAACCATCATTGGCAGCCGAGTCACCGTTCTCGGTGGGGGTGGCATTGCCCAAATGATCATCGACATGCTGCAACCGTTTGAATGCCACATCACTGTTGTGCGCAGGCGTGTTCAACCGATGCGCGGTGTTGCAACTGTTGTGGGTGCCGAACATTTGGTGGATGCTCTCACGAACGCTGATGCCGTGGTGATGGCAATGGCATTGACCCAAGAAACTACGGCGATGATCGGCCGAGCCGAGCTTGAAGCAATGTCACCACACGCATGGATAGTGAACGTGGGTCGTGGTAAACACATCGATACTGATGCACTTGTTTGGGCCATCCAAAACAACGTCATTGGGGGCGCTGCTCTCGACGTCACTGACCCAGAACCACTTCCGCCGGGCCATCCGTTGTGGTCTTTAGATAACTGCGTGATCACTCCGCACGTTGGCAATACCGCCGATATGGTTCCCGCACTGCTCGGGCAACGAATTACTGCAAACGTGAAATTATTTGCTGCAGGACAGCCATTGTTGGGCGTGGTCGACCCTACATTGGGCTACTGACATGTCGTACTACAAAGTTCTTGGAGTTGCAGAGACCGCAACCGACTCTCAAATACGCGATGCCTACCGCAATGCTGTTCGACGCGTACATCCAGATACAGCAACTACTTTGAGCGACACTGCATCTTCCGAGATGGCGGCAATCTCTGAGGCATGGTCGGTGTTGTCGGATAGCGAGTTGCGAAAGTTGTACGACATTTCCCGCATGGCAATGGATGCAACAAATCATTCAGATATTCATGTGCAGAGGCAACCTCAATATGAACGCGCACAGTTTCCGTGGCGGATGGTGCTGGGGTTCATAATCGTTGGTGTTGTAGTGGTGCTGGTACTGAATGCATTAAGTGGCCCCGCCGTGGTGAGCGGTCCCGATGGACTATTGCAGAGTGGTTCGTGCATCGTTGTAGACGAAAGCGGAGCAGCGATTGAGGTGGATTGCGCGACCGAGCATTACGGTGTTGTCAGTCAATTGGTCGGCTTTGACATGACGTGTCCATCCGATCAGGAGTCTTATCGTGATCGTCAGGGAATGGGCACTGCCTGCGTTGTGCCCAAGTAGCAAGAGGCGTGTAACCTAATTTGCCTCGGGCGGTTAGCTCAGTCGGAAGAGCGCCACGTTCACATCGTGGAAGTCGTGGGATCGAGGCCCATATCGCCCACGAGGGTTAGTCTTTGGGGGTGCCCCAACACTGTGAGCGCCCACTATGCCGAGAGATCGCCACAGTTGAGTATTCGATGAATGCTCAGGCTCTTTTGGTAACGCTCGAGAATTATGCGCCAGTTGGAAGCGAGCGTCGAAACTGTTTATGCGTGAAGCACGCCGACATGCTGAGTGTGCCGAGAGGATGGTCGATTGATGATCGGCGCGAAAGTGTGCCACGTTTGTTCAGGCCGCCGGCGCCAGTAAAGCTGCAGCGAGACGTTACGCCGTCTTTGGGTCAACGCCGTAAATCACGCGGGGATACAGCGCGTCCAAAATTGTTTGATCGTGATGTTGCGCAGGAGTCTGCGCCTGCGCCTGCGCCAACTCCGCCCGCACCTGCGCCTGCGCCAACTCCGCCTGCGCCTGCGCCGACTCCAGTGCAAGTTGATGAGTGGGAGGTTCGAGATGATGGCTTAGAGGAAACTCAGGCCATGCAATGGAAACCTTCTTTCGATCACACTGATGACCTCGGCGGTATTCTTCGTCCGAAAGGCAAATTGATGAGCAGAGCCTTTGGAATGGATGACACGTTTTCAACTCCAAGGCCAAAGCCAGAGGTGGTTGACGACGAACTAGAGCGCGAACCGTTTAACGAAAACGATATTCCTTAATTCGGCATGGATGTTTATGCATCGCTCGATGCACCAGTTGATTGTGCGCGTCTCCACCTAGCAATGAGCGACCTTTCTGCTTATACGCAATGGCTCGACATTGTCTATCGGGCAGAAGCCGACAACAAAAACAACGGCGAAGATGCGGTGTGGAATGTACAGTTGCGCGGCAAGGTTGGCCCGTTCGCGCGTTCAAAAAATTTGAGGATGGTACGAACGGTGAACATCGCTCGCTCGAGGGTGGTGTTCGAGCGCAAGGAACTTGATGGGCGAAGTCATTCCGCTTGGGTGCTTACCGCTGATATTTCACCCAAGGGTGAAGGTTCAACCGTTGCGGTGCACCTTCATTACGGCGGCGCATTGTTTACTGGCGGAGCTCTGGAGCGCTTGTTGGCAGATCAGATTACCCGTGGGCAACAACGCTTGTTGCAAACGTTGTAAGCGATTTATTCCGCGGTCACTACTCGACGTGCTCCAAGTTTGATTGGCTGACCTGCAGCAAGCTGTCCACACGCTGCATCGATGTCGGTGCCACGATTGCGTCGAATGGTTACGTTGACACCCAAATCCTCAAGTTGTCGAGCAAACTCGCGGACGCCCTCGGGGGAGGTGCCCTTCGTCGGCCAACCTGGGGTGGGATTGAGAGGAATGAGGTTGACGTGTGCGGCTGGGCGCAACCGCTTGCACAAGCGGGCTAGTTCGCGGGCGTCTTGTGGCTGATCGTTGATGCCGTCGATCATGGCCCACTCGAAACTGACACGGCGATTCTTTTTCAGCAGATAGTCGGCACAGGCTTGCACCAAATCGGCTAGCGGATAGCGCTTATTGATTGGAACAAGCTCGTCTCGCAGCGAGTCGCGTGCGGCATGCAACGAGACGGCCAAGTTGACGGGAAGCGGACGGTCGGCAAGTGTGCGAATGCCAGGCACGATGCCAACTGTAGAGATGGTGAGGTTTCGTGCGGACAGGCCAATGTCGGCGTGAAGACGTTCGACGGCACCCCAGACGGCTGCTTCGTTGGCTAGCGGTTCGCCCATTCCCATGAATACAACGTTGGCAAGTCGCTGTTTTCGTTTTGCACTTTCTCGCGCGGCGTGAACAACTTGTTCCACAATCTCGCCGGTTGTGAGATGTCGGCTGAAACCTGCTTGGCCTGTTGCGCAGAATCCACACGCCATCGCGCAACCCGCTTGAGTACTGACACACACTGTTGCGCGGTCGCGATAGTGCATCAGCACGGTTTCGATGGGGTGTCCGCCATTGACAAGCGACCAAAGGAACTTGACGGTGTCGCCCTTATCGCTGATGCTTGTTGTGACGGAATTGAGTGCCGTTGGCAACATTTCGGTCATTTGGGTACGAAGGGCGGCAGGAAGTGTGAGAATTTTCTCGGGTTCTAGAAATTGCTTGTATAGGCCGTCCCAGATTTGTGTAATCCGGAATGTGGGCTGATCTTCAAGCAGTACTTCGATGTCCTTACGCGTTGCATCATAAAGACTTGTCATGACCTACAGGCTAGAGGTGGTGACAGTAGATCTTTTGTTATTGCAAGTGTGGCTGAGCCAATTGTTCGTAATTCTGTATTCGAGCACGCAGCACATCAAGGCTTGCTGTCCAGAATGATTCGGATGTCACGTCGATGCCAAAGGCCTGTCCCAACTGCTCGGCAGTGTCCATGCCAGCCCTTGACAACACATCATCGTATCCATCACGAAACTTCTCCGGATCCAGTTGATACTGCGCATATAAGCCCAACCCGAACAGCAAACCGTAGGTATATGGCCAGTTATAAAAATGGCTGCCGTAATAATGGGGTTTCAATACCCACATGTGGGGGTGAGCGGTTGATTGATCAAGCCCGTCGCCGTATGCATCACGTTGCGCAGAGAGCATGATCTCGTTCAGTTCGCTCACACCAAGGGTTCGCTTCTGTCGTCGTGCAAACACTTCGGTTTCAAACAGGAAACGACTGTGGATATCGACGACTACTTGGTTTGCGCCAATCAGGTCTACGTCCAGTAGTGCTAGGCGGTCATCGCCCTGCAGACGAGAAAGACCTTCCTCAACAACAAGTGTTTCACAGAAAATGCTTGCGGTCTCTGCAAGCGCCATGGGCAGTCGCTTTTGTAGGGCGGTGCGATGCGCCAATTGAGTGTTGTGATACGCGTGCCCTAGTTCGTGCGCGGTAACTTGCGCCGAGTCGACGCTGCCGCTCCAGTTAAGAAGCACGAGAGATCGATCGTCAACGAAAGACATGCAAAATGCGCCGCCAACTTTGCCCTCTCGAGGTTCGGCATCCAGCCACTGCTCGCTAATCGATCGATCAACGAGGTGCGACAGTCGATCGCTGTAACTCGCGAAGGCGCCTTTCACTAAGGAGATACCTTGGTCCCACGAAATTGGTCCGGGTGAAATGCTGAGCGGCGCGGCAAGGTTCCACCAGGAAAGACCGTTGGTGTCACCAACGAGTTTTGCCTTTACGCGCATCCAGCGGCGGAAGTTGGGAAGTGAAGCGTGCACAGCGGACTGCATTGCATTAAAGGTCTCAAGGCTTACGTTGTTGGAATAGAGCGATGCATCCAGTGGTTGTTTCCACTTGCGCCTGCGATTGACCACGTTGGCTTCACCCTTGATGCTGTTCATCGCCGCCGCACAAGCAACCGCAATTGTTGGCCATGCGCGCATTTCGGCTTCGTATGCCGCCTTGCGAACATTCAAGTCGGGGTCGGTTGAGAGGCCGCGAACTGCTGCCATTGGCATCGTTTTTGTTCCCGAGGGCAGGTGTACTTCGGTGCTCAATTGGGATGTCAGGTCGCCCTG
>SXGQ01223325.1_pt1 | contig 13930 bp, 7 predicted proteins | sample 3178371 | NCBI WGS metagenome assembly SXGQ01 (sample SAMN11356859, study PRJNA531348) | freshwater metagenome | isolation source: freshwater sample F1-20 | place: China: Fuxian Lake, Yuxi | collected 2017-12-25
ACCCGCCTTGCGGCGGTGCGACAACCCGGGACCTTGGTGGGCGACCTCGGACGGTCCCTGTTCGTCTTGCACCGGATTGGGTTTACCTTGCCTCGTCGGTTACCCTTCGAGCGGTGGGCTCTTACCCCACCTTTTCACCCATACCTCGTTCCTTGCGGAGGAGGCGGTATCTTCTCTGTGGCACTATCCGTCACGCCTTGCGACGTGCCCCGACTTGCGGCGGGAATCCTGCCCTGTGGTGTCCGGACTTTCCTCACGGATTACTCCGCGCGAACGCACATGTATGACTGTCCGGATAGGTTAGCGTCTGCCGGGGCCGCAGGGAAGGGCAAAAGCCGAGACTTAGGCCTTGGAAAGGTTTTCGGGCTGCTTTGATTAGGCATGCCCCATGCGAATCCTCCTTGTCGTCCTGTTTTCCCTTATGACTGCCCGCGCCGCCGAACCCATCAAAGTCGCCTGCGTCGGCGACAGCATCACCCAGGGTGCCGGCGCCCAGAAGGGCCAGTCTTATCCGTCCCAGTTGCAGGCCTTGCTCGGCGATAAGTACAAGGTCGGCAACTTTGGCGTCAGCGGACGTACGCTCCTCAAGAAGGGCGATTTCCCCTACTGGAAAGAAAAGAAGTATCAGGATGCTCTCGCGATGGAGCCCGCGATCGTGATCATCATGCTCGGTACGAACGATACCAAGCCGCAGAACTGGAAGTTCGAGGCCGAGTTCGACGCCGACTACCGCGAGCTCGTGAAGTCTTTCCAATCTCTGAAGTCGAAACCGAAGGTCTTCGTCTGCCGTCCGGTGCCGGTCCCTGGTAAGGGCAATTATGGTATCAATGAGGAGAACATCCAGAAGGAGATCCCGCGGGTCGACGCGCTCGCCAAAGAACTCGGCTGTGGCGTGATCGACATGCATGCAGCGCTCGTGAAGACCCCTGAGATGTTGCCGGATCGCGTGCACCCGAATACCGCCGGTGCCGGTGAGATGGCCAAGGCCGCGGCGAAAGCCATCGCGGGCAAGTAAGCCTTAGCGGCGCTCAGCCGCCTTGCCGATAATACGCCCCAGCACCTCTTGGGCCGCCACGCGTAGCTGTTGCCAGCGCTCGGAAGGGTGGGAGGGGCCGTGTGCGATGAGTTGCAGCGTGCTGCGCCATTCCAGGACGGCCCGTTCGAGGTCACCTTGTCCTGGCCCGTGGCCATCGGCGCCGACCGGGGGAATCTTACCATGTAAAGCGAAGCCCTTGAGCGCCTCGGCGCAGCCCTCGCCGAAGCCAGCGGGCAGGCCTTCGCGCAGGTAGCCTTCGGCGGTAAGGGACTTATAAGCGAGGCGGCAGCAGGCGCCAAGGCGACTGGAGTTACGTCCAGCTGAGGCGACGCGTTCGCCCGCACGTAATTCGGCGAGGTCCCAGGCGATGGCGTGGGCGTCGTAGGACAGGTCTTCGAGCGCCGCGGCCACGGCGAGTCCTTCGCCGTGTTGGAAGAGCGACGCGATGTGCCCCCGTTCGGTCGGTCTTCCGGCTGTGTCGATCAGTCCGAGTTTCTTCCAGAGCCGTCCTGCGCGGGCCGTGTGGAGCGTGCCGCCGCCGAGGACTTCGCGCAGGTTGATGTCCTGCTTCTCGACCTGACGGCGGGGCGGATTGATCAGCGGGTGGTTATCCGCATCAGGCCAGACGCGGACATCGGCACGGGAGTAGTCCAGCTTCACTTGGACGCTGTCGCGACCAAGGAAGATTCCGCCATGAGCCAGCCCGCCTTGGGTGAGCTTGGGGAGCAGCGGCAGGATTTCCTTCTCGAGGAGTTCGAGTTTCCAGGTGCGGGGACGGACTTGGCCGCCTTCAAGTCGGCGCAGGGCCTTCAACAACCAGTCGGCCGGCGTGAGGTGCGAGGCGCCGGCTTCCTTGGGGAAGTGGGCGAGCGTGATCGTGCGTCCGTAGCGCAGGCCTTCGCTCGTCTCCAGCTTGCAAGGCGTGCCGTAGGGCAGGGCGCGGAGGGAATCGGGTTTGGTGAGAGCGGGGTGCCAGGTGTCCTTGACGTAGATGAGAGCCTGCGAGAGCGGGACGAGGTGCGTCGGTCGTTCGCGTTGCCAGGTGCCGTTGCGTCCGCAGATCTCGTCGATGTGGCGAGTAGCGCCCACTGGCGCGACGGGTGAATCGGTCGGCAGGTCTTCGTCCAATCGATCCAAGGCGAGGTCGATCGGTTCGCGCGTGAAGAGCGCCTTGGCTAGTTTAGCGGCGGCCGCTTTCGGTTCTTCCGCCCGACGCATCAGCGAGAGGAAGGCCGGCCAGTCGAGGGCCTCGCTGCGTTTGAGTTGCAGGGGCTTCGCTTCGCCCAGGCGCGGGCTGTCGCCGGTCCAGAGGGCGAAGCCGCGATCGTCGAGTCCGCGGCGTCCGGCGCGTCCGAACATCTGGAGGAGTTCGTCGGGACGGACTTCGCGTTGGGCGTGTTCGGCGGCGTAGCGACGGTCGGTGACCAGTACCGAGCGGAGCGAGAAGTTGATACCTGAGGCTAGGCCGGTCGTTGCGACCACCACGCTCAGCTTGCCGGCCTTGGCCCAGGGCTCGATGAGTTCGGTGCGCTGGTCGAAGGTCAGGCCACTATGATGAAGTCCGACCCCTTGGCGGAGGAGGCGATTGAGGTCATCGCCGGCCATGGTGCGTTGGCTCGGGGAGAGTGGGGGGCCATTGCCGAGGGGGAGGCCGGCTGCGATATCGCGGGCGATCTGTTCGGCGGCCCGGCGGCGGGGCGCGAAGACCAGAATCGGGCCGAGGTCGGCGAGGACTGCCCGGATGACCGCCCGGGCGATGTGGCCCTTGATGCCGGTCGGTTCGCGGGTCTCCAGGGCGTCTAGGGAGACTTCCTCGAGGGGGATGGGGCGAGCGTACTCCTCGATGAGGGTAACCTTGCGGCCAAGGCTACGCAGCCATTCCGCGACTGCCTTAGGGTTGGAGACGCTCCCGCTGAGCAGGAGGAGCTGGGTGGAGGGTGGGGCGATGGCTAGGACCGTCTCGTAGGACGCCCCGCGGCGGCTATCGGCCAGCATCTGGTATTCGTCCACGACCAGTAGGTCCGGGTGCCTGCCCTCGAGGAAGCGGTGGCGCTGGGTCTCCAAGGTAGCCACCACTACTGGGGCGCCCAGGTTGTCGCTGACGTCACCGGTCGCGATACCGACGTCCCAGCCTAACGCCAGCCATTCGGCCCGCTTGTCGTTAGCCAAGGCGCGGGTCGGGACCGTGTAGACCGCCTGCCCGCGATGCCCCCCTTTGATCAGAAGTTCGAAGACGTGCGTCTTGCCGGCACCGGTCGGGGCTTGGATGACCACGTCCTCGCCTTGGCGGAGGGCGCGGAGGGCGTCCTGCTGCCAAAGGTCGGGGAGGATGAGCCGTGAGTCCGACATGGCGACTTTCCATCAAAGTGTGGACGGCCTTAGACGCAAGCCGAGGGGGTTTGCGGTTGCGAGATTTCCTGTGCCCGTGCTACGACTCTCGTCGCATGGCTATCAGCACCGATCTCGCCCGCGGGCTTAAGAAAGTCGACAAGGACCTCGACTTCATGATGACGTGCTTCGTCGAGGTGCTCGAGCAGCTCGACCACAAGGACTTGGCCGGCACTTTGCCGTGGATGGGGAAGCGCAAGCTGCGCGGCGTACAGATCTTTTCCTACCGCGGCGTGCAGGCGTATTCGATCGCCTTCCAGTTACTCAACATGGTGGAAGAAAATGCTTCCGCGCAGTCCAAGCGTCTCCGCGAAGACAAGCATGGTCTCGCCTCTGATCCCGGTTCGTGGGGTCGTACGCTCCGCGCCCTGAGTGAGGCCGGCCTGACCGACAAGCAGATCGCCAAGCGCCTCAACCGCATGCGCGTCGAGCCCGTGCTCACGGCCCACCCGACCGAAGCCAAGCGCGCCACGGTCCTCGAGATCCATCGCGAGATTTATAAGCTCCTTGTCCGTCGCGAGAACAACATGTGGACCGTCGCCGAACAGCGTGCGATTCGCGAGGAGATCAAGGTCGCCCTTGAACGTCTCTGGCGCACCGGCGAAATCTATCACCAGAAGCCCGACGTCGCGTCGGAGCTCCGGAACATCAATTATTTCCTCTCAAAGGTCTTCCCGGACGCGGTGGTCAGCATGGACCTGCGCTTGCGCCAGGCTTGGGAAGAAGCCGGCTTCGACCCCGCCCGCGTCGAACATCCGGATTCATTGCCCCAGATTGCCCTCGGCACCTGGGTCGGTGGCGACCGCGACGGTCACCCCTTGGTCACGGCGGAGGTCACCGCGCGTGCCCTGAATCTCTTTCGCACCACGGCCGTCGCGATTTGCAACGAACGCCTCGAGACCCTCGGCCAGCGCTTGTCTCTCGGCGATCACCTGCAGGAGCCGCCGCCCGTATTCCTGCGTCAGGTCGCCAAGCACGCCGCTGCTCATGGTGAAGCCGGCGCGGACGCCGTAAGCCGCAACATCGGCGAAACCTGGCGTCAGTACATCAACCTGACCCGCCTGCGCCTGCCGAACGCCGAAGGCGAACTGGGGCCTGGTCAGCACCGCACACCTGAGGGTGTCATCGCCGATCTATTGTTCTTACGTGAGACCTTGGTCGAAGTCGGTGCCGGTCGCATCGCGCGCGCGGAACTCGATCCGCTGCTGCGCTTCCTGCGTACCTTCGGCTTCCACATGGCCGTCCTGGATATCCGCCAGAACAGCGCCTTCCATGATAAGGCCATCGGCCAGCTCCTCGCCGCTACCGGTCAGGACGATACCAATTATGCGCAGTGGGACGAATCCCGCCGCCTTGGCTTCCTTGACTCCGAGCTACGCTCGACCCGTCCGTTCATGCGCGAGCAGGCCAGTATCGGCACGGAGGCCGACGCCGTGGTCGCCTGCCACCGTACGCTCGTCACCCATATCGAGCAGTATGGCTCCGCCGGCCTAGGCTCGCTGATCGTCAGCATGACCCGCTCGGTGTCCGACCTGCTTTCTGTCTACCTCCTGGCCCGCGAAGCCGGTCTCACCGCGGGTGGCGCGGAAGACGCCTACTGTCTCCTCCCTGTCGTCCCGCTCTTCGAGACGATTGGCGACCTTGAGCGCAGCACTGGCATCATGGACTCATTCCTGTCCCATCCGATGACCAAGCGTACGCTGCAGGCCCGTCGCGACGCCGGTATCACCGACGGCCTCACGCAGCAGGTGATGATTGGTTACTCCGACTCCAATAAGGATGGCGGCATCCTCGCTTCCCTCTGGAATCTTTATCGTGCCCAGCAGAACCTCGCCGCCGTCGGCGAGAAGCATGGCGTCCGCATCGTCTTCTTCCACGGCCGTGGCGGCACCATCTCCCGCGGCGCCGGACCGACCCACCGCTTCATCGATGCGCTTCCGCAGGGTTCGATCCAGGGTGAGATGCGCGTGACCGAGCAGGGTGAGAGCATCACCCAGAAGTACGCCAACCACATCACCGCGGTGAACAACCTCGAGCTACTGACGGCTGGCGTGACCCAGAACACCTTCCTGCACGACGTCGCCGTCCGCAGCGAGACTGCGCAATCGAAGGTCATGGACCGCCTCGCAGAATTCTCCCGTGAGGCCTACCAGTCTCTCATCCAGACTCCGCGCTTCATTGAGTTCTTCCGCCAAGCCACCCCGATTGACGTCATCGAAGCCAGCCGTATCGGCTCGCGTCCGTCCCGTCGTACCGGCGCCGCCTCGCTCGAGGACTTGCGTGCGATTCCGTGGGTCTTCGCCTGGAGCCAGGCCCGCTTCTATCTCTCCGGCTGGTATGGTGTCGGCTCCGCACTGGCCCGTCTCAAGGACGAAGACCCTAAGGGCTTCGAGGTCATCCGGAAGAACTACGACGGCTGGCCACCTCTGCGCTATATGCTCAAGAACGCCTCCACGAGCGTCTTGGCCTCGAATCGTAGCATGATGAAGCTCTACGGTGCGCTCGTCACCGACAAGAAGCTCCGCGGCCTCTTCCTGAATCGCATCCTCGCTGAACACAACCTGACCCGCAAGATGCTCGACGAGCTTTCTGGCTCGAAGCTGAGCGAAGGCCGTCCGCGTCTCCGTAAGGTCATCGCCCTGCGCGAATCCGCGATCGACCTCCTGCACGAGCAGCAGGTCGCGTTGCTGAAAGATTGGCGCAAGAAGGTGGCCGACGGCGACCGCAAGGAAGCCGAAGCGCTCCTGCCGCAGATGCTCCTCTCGCTGAACGCCATCGCCGCCGGCCTCCAAGCTACGGGTTGATCCGATGATCGGTTAAAACAGAGGCCGGCTTCCGCGAGGAGGCCGGCCTTCTTGTTACCTAGGGGCTTTTGAGCGTCAGATATGCTTCCAGAAATCCATCAGGAAGCGGGTGGCCAGCTGGGCGACGAAGACGATGTTCCAGAAGATCAGCTGGAGGCCGAGGGAGGGGCCGAAGCCCATGCTCAGGACCTGGGCGGAGGCGCTGGTGACCAATAGGACGACCGTGGCCGTGCAGAGGGAAATCACCAGGATCTCGATGGACTTGGGGATAAAGCCCGAAAGGCTCGTGTCGGCCATGCAGACGGCCGCGAAGATCAGGGCGACGGAGACGAGCCCTGTGAGGCCAATACCGAAGATCGTGCCGTCCTTGCCGAAAAAGTGCGCGGCGGCGAGTCGGCCGAGGAGCGGGATGTAGACGACGACCATCGCGAGGGCGACCCAGAAGCCCATTGTGCCGTAATCTTGGCCGAGGACTTTCTCGGCGTAGTTCTCCACCGTATTTTCGATGATGGCTTCTTTGATCGGATTAGTGAAAGCGATGAGCACGTCGGAAACCTAGCCTTATCAGGCCTCTTGTCCACGCCTAAGGCGCGGCCTTACCGCGTCCACTCCTCACGGGCCGAGGCCCAGAGGTCGTAATTCAGCGGGCGCTTACCTGTCGGCACGAGGCGGAAATATCCACCCGAGGCCTTGATGATGGCGAGCCCCGCGGCGACATCCCAGAGGTTTGTGCCCGATTCATAATACGTATCGGCGAGGCCTTCGCCCACGTAGGCGAGGGCGAGGGCCGCGGAGCCGATCATGCGAATCTTCTTATAACGCCCGACCTGTTGGACGAAGAGCTGCATGGCCGGGCCGGACTTATCGGCGGCGGCCGGGAAGCCCGTCATGATGCAGGCATCCTTGATGTCGGTGACCCACCCGGGCGTGATGCGGACGCCGTTGACGAAGCTGCCTTCGCCGACGACGCCGAGGGTGGTCTTCTTGCCGGTGAAGTCGTGAATTACGCCGAGCACCGGCTCCTTGCCGCGCATCAGGCCTAGCGAGACGCAGGTAGAGGGTTGGCGGCGGAGGTAGTTGTAGGTGCCGTCGAGCGGGTCGACGACCCAGTAGAGGCTGTTGCCGTCGTAGAGGGAGGCATCGCCGCCGAGTTCTTCGCCGATGACCGGGATACCCGTGGCCTTGAGCATATCTCGCACCAGGTGCTCCGAATCGACGTCGGCCTGCATCTTCACGTCGTCGTCGGTCGAGGCGTTGACCTTCATCTGGGCACCCTTGGCGAGCAGGTCGCCGGCCGCGATAGCGGTGGCCAGTGCAACCGACTTCAGGGTTTCGAGGGAGGGCGTGCTCACGGGGGCAACCTAGGTGTGCCGTCTAACCGGGGCAATCTCAGACAGCCCCTCCGGTCCGGGCGGAAGCGACCGCAGGTCGGCCTCAGGCTTGGACCTTCGCCTTCTGCTTGCGGCGGCGGATCGCCGCGGCCGCCAGGGCCAGCGCGCCCAGACCGAGTCCGTAGGTGGAAGGCTCAGGCACGGCGGTCAAGGTGACGGTATTGGTCGCGAAGCTGAGCGACCAGAGGCCGGCGTTGGAGCTGCTGCCATCGGTATAGGTGAACTGGCTGACATCGATGGTGAAGGCGTCGCTGATGTTGGTGTTGGCGCCGAGATTCAACGAGCCGACGGTGGCGAAGGTGAAGGTCCGGATGGAGCTGGCGGTGAAGTTCAGCGGGTTGCCGAGGGCCGTGCCGTCGCCATTGCCGTCCAACGAGATGACCTTAAGGTTGATCCGATTTCCGGAACCCGCGCCGGACACATCGAGGGCGCCCGAGACCGTGAGGGTATCGTAGCCCACGCCCGCGGCTCCGGTGGCATTCTGGACCTGCCATTCGAAGTTCGTACCGCCGACAAGCGCGACGCTGCTCGAGGTCAGATTTCCCGGGGAATTACCCGGACTGATGATCGAGCCGGAGACGGTCGTGACCGCCCCGACCGTGCCCGAGCCGCCCAAGGTCGTCCCGGACGCGAGCGAGACATTGCCCAGGTTGCTGTTGACGACCAGGGTGCCGGCGGTGACGGAGAGGTTGAGGTTATTATTGTTACCGGCCGCGATGGTCAGCTTACCCCCGCCTTCCTTGGTGAGGGTCGCCGTGCTGCCGGTGCCGGCGGCGATGGTCAGTGCCGAGTTGAAGACGACGTTGTTGTCGCCGAGGTCGAGTTTGCCGGTGGTGCCGGCGACGAGCTCGAGTTTGCCGGAAAGGTCGTCGGTGTTGCCTGTTTCATAGCGCACGCGTGCGTTGTTCGCCAAGGCGATGACCGCGCCCCCGCCGTTGGGCGTGGCGCCCGCCTCGAGCGCGATGGTGGAATTCACCTCGGCATTGATGCGTATATCGCCCTTGAAGCGATTGGAGTTGCCGCCGATGACCCAGACCCCGGCTCCATCGATGACCAGGGTCTTGATGCCGTTGCCGGCGGCGATGTCGGCGGCGGTCAGGCTCGCGCGGAAGATGTTCGTGACGCCGGTATTATTGGCCGTGAGCTTCAATTCCGGCGTGGCGCCGACGAGGGCGATCTTCGCGTCGGAGGTGAAGGTCAGCCCGGCGGACCCGACGGCGGTGGTGATGCCCGCCGAATCCGTCAGGGTGAAACTGCGGGAACTGATGGTGGTCGTCGCTCCCGTGAACTCGAGCACCGCGCCCGCGCCGAGTTGGAGTTTGGTCGGGTCGGACAAGGTGCCGGCACCGAGCGAGCTGCCCGTGTCGGCCAAGTGGCTGGCCTGGATGATCGCTCCGGCTACGTTGGCCACGGTCGCCCCGGTGTGGAAATGGGGCGTGCTTAGGGTCAGGGTGCCCGCGGTGGTCTTGGTTAGGTCGGCGGCCCCAGTCAGGACGTCGGTGATCGGGACCGTGCCGGCCGTGTTGGCGGCCGAGGCGACGGCCCCGCCGATGACGGAGCCGCTGGTGACGGTGATGACATTGGTGATCGCACCAATCGTAGCGAAGTTGAGATCGAGCGTGCCACCGTTGACCGTGACCGCGCCCGTACCTAGGGCGGTGAGGTGACCCACCAGAAGCGTGCCCGCTGAGATCGTGCTCGTACCCGTGTAGGTATTGGCGCCCGAAAGGGTGAGTGTGCCGGCGCCCTGCTTGGTCACACTGCCGGTGCCACTGATGAGATTGTCGGCCGTGATGTCGCCACTGTGATTGAAGACGAGCACGGAGTTGTTGGTGATGGCACCAGCCAGCGTCCCCGTCGCGCCACCCGCGCCGACCTGTAGCGCGCCCGCCGAGATGGTGGTGCCTCCGGTGAAGGTGTTGGCATCACCCAGGACCTGGGTGCCGCCCCCGATTTTGATGAGCGAGAGGGCGCCCGCGAGCACCCCGGAGTTTGCCGCCGTCCCTGCCCCGTAGGTGTGGGTGACCCCGTTCGCCACGTTGATGGTCAGGGTGGCCGCCGTCGCGGACGTCACCGTGTTTTTCGCGGCAGCAGCATTGGTTCCAGAGGTCGACACGAGGCCCGCGATCTGTTGGGACTGACCGTTGAGATCGAAAGTACCAAGATTGGAATTGGCTGCTTGACCGAGGGAGACGACGGTTCCGGTCGGAAGGCGGTTGTTGCCAAGGTCAAGTTTTACGCTGCCGTTGTTGATCAAGGTTTCACCGGTGTAGGTGCTCACGCCACCCAGAACCAAAGCTCCTGCGCCCTGCTTAGCCAGTAACCCAGTCGAGCCTAACTTATCAGCAATCACACCGCTGTAGGTCGTAACCCCAGTGGATCCGCCAATAGATAAAGATGTACCGGCAGTCGCACCGACAAATATATTTCGAGTAGAAGCGATTGTAGCGCTCGTAATTGCGGCACCCGATGAACTGCTGCCGATCGTCAACCGACCCCCGTCCAATGTAATCGATGTCGTAGTTCCAAACGCTCCGTTATTATTAAAGATCACTTCACCACCGGTGATAGTGACCGGTCCGCTGAAAGAATTCCCGGTATTTCCAATGAAGGTCTGTCCGGCGCCGGCACCGCTGAAGGTTAGGCCTGACCCAACCGCTCCAGAGATAATACCCGTGTAGGAGCGACTACCGCTCGTTGTCGTATTAGTAATCGTACGCGTTGCAGCTCCCAGTGCCACAGTGCCGGACCAAACTTGTGCCCCCGTTCCAGTATTTTCAAAATTGCCACCCAAGACAATGTTTGCAGTCCTGGTTGTGCCACCCGAGGCCGAAATCACACCTCCGTTGATTGTAAAAGTCCCTGTGCCAATTGAATTGGTCCCTGATATAATGATGGTTCCCGCATTCAGTGTAAATCCACCAGTGTAAGCTGCACTCTGTGCCCCTATATTCCATGTCCCTGCTCCGTTTTTGATAAATCCTGAGGCCGCATAGACCCCTGTAATATATTGACTTTGGCTTGCCCAATTTAAGGTCGCTCCAGTGCCAATGTTATAGGTGCTGATGTACGAAGTAGCGGCCGAATTTCTCAAGGAGCCACCTGCAGCCATTGTCACTGTTGCATTGTCTGCCACAGTAACATTTCCAACTTCATTACTAGTTGAAGCATAAGTACCAGTACTATTGGCGCCAAAGTACACATCTGATCCTGCTACCCACGCGGTATTGAAAGGTCCGCTAGCACTACTGCCCCATACGCTGGTATTCCAAGCCCCAGTTGTTCCGCTTGTATTCCAATACAGAGTTGCGGCTTTAGATTCGTGCGGAATTAAGGACGCGGCGAGGGCGGCGCCGGCAATCAGTGCGGTGCGGAGCAGGGGATTCGAACCGATCAGGCGCGCGGCGGCCAGGAGCCAGGTGATCGAGGACGGTTTGCGCACTCAGGAGAATCTCTCCAGTGAGACGACCGTTGCACTTTCGTAATCGCTCCCGCGGGTTAAGAGTATTCGTCGGCAAGGTGACGGAATTTTCCGTAGTTGTGACGGGTTGCTTTATCATAAGTGACAGGTGCGTGAAGTGAGCGGACTTAGCCACGCGGTTGACATATTCACGATATGAATACGGACGTCGTGTGACGATTACGCACGGCGGTGTGTCGGTGGTATCACATCGGCCGTTACCGACCCGACACGAAGAAGCCCGACTCGGGTGAGTCGGGCCTCGTACGACGACTGGCGCGAAGATTACGGGAGCTCTGAAGATCCCATGAGGAACTTATCGCACTCGCGTGCCACACCGCGACCTTCGTTGAAGGCCCACACGACGAGGGACTGACCGCGACGGCAATCGCCCGCGGCGAAGACGCCCGGGACGTTGGTCACGTACTTCTCGTGGTCGGCCTTGACGTTGGAGCGGGCGTCGCGTTCGAGGCCGAAGGCTTCGATCAATGGCTGTTCTGGACCCATGAAGCCCATGGCGAGCAAGACGAGCTGCGCCGGACGGACCTTCTCGGTACCGGCGATCGGCTGAGGGCCGAAGACACCCTTATCGTTCTTCTTCCATTCGACTTCGACCGTATGGACTTCCTTGAGGTTGCCCTGTTCGTCGGCGACGAACTTCGTGGCGGTGGTGAGGTAGACGCGAGGATCGGAGCCGAACTTGGCAGCGGCTTCTTCCTGGCCGTAGTCCACCTTGTAGGTCTTCGGCCATTCCGGCCAAGGATTGTCCTTGGCGCGGGTGAGCGGTGACTTCGCCATGATCTCGAGCTGGACGACGGACTTGCAGCCGTGGCGGAGCGAGGTGCCCACGCAGTCGGTGCCGGTATCGCCGCCGCCGATGATGACGACGTCCTTACCCTTGGCGGTGAAGGAGGCGTCAGGGGAATTACCATCCAGGAGGTTCTTCGTGTTGGCGGCGAGGAACTCCATCGCGAGATGCACGCCCTTGGCGTCGCGGCCGGTGAGGGGAAGGTCGCGACCCTTGGTGGCGCCCACGGTAAGGATGACGGCGTCGAAGTCCTTGCGGAGCTGTTCAGGCGAGATGTCGACGCCGACGTTGACGCCGCACCTGAAGGTGACGCCTTCGGCTTCGAGGAGCGAGATACGGCGAAGCACGACTTCGTTCTTATCGAGCTTCATGTTCGGGCTGCCGTACATCAGCAGGCCGCCCGGACGGTCTGAACGTTCGACGACGGTGACGTTGTGGCCGGCGTAGTTGAGCTGCGCGGCGGCGGAGAGGCCGGCGGGACCGGAACCGATGACGGCGACCTTCTTGCCCGTGCGCTTGGTCGGCGCGCGGGGAATGATCCAGCCATTGTCCCAGCCCTTGTCGACGATCGAGACCTCGATGTTCTTGATGGTGACGGCCGGCTTGTTCATGCCGAGCACGCACGAGCCTTCGCACGGGGCGGGGCAGACGCGGCCGGTGAATTCCGGGAAGTGGTTGGTCTTGTGGAGGCGTTCGAGCGCCTCATGCCAGAGGCCCTTGTAGACGAGGTCGTTCCACTCGGGGATCAGGTTGTTGATCGGGCAGCCGCTGGCCATCCCGCCGATGAGCTTGCCCGTGTGGCAGAACGGCACGCCGCAATCCATGCAGCGGGCTCCCTGTTTCTGGAGCTTTTCATCGGAGTGATGGTGGTGGATCTCTTTCCAGTCGCCGATGCGGGTGAGGGCATCGCGATCGGGCGGGAGTTCGCGCTGATATTCGACAAATCCGGTTGGTTTTCCCATGGTGCAGAAGGTGCTTGGTGTGGACGGGGTGGGTGTTCAGCCGCCGCCGACTCGGGCGAGGTCGCGGGAGTTGATCTCGAAGGCTTCGTTGAGGGCGGCGTCGCCGCTGAGTCCCTTGGCCTGCGCCGTGGCGATGGCCTGGAGGACGCGTTTATAGTCCTTGGGCATCACCTTCACGAATTGGGCCAGCGAGGCTTCCCAGTGGGCGAGGAGCTTCTTGGCTTTATGGCTGCCCGTGAGCTCGGCGTGGCGCTCGATGAGGCCGCGGAGTTCCAAGGCATCGTTCGCATCCGGCTTCTCAAGGCCGACCATCTGCTTGTTGCAGCGGACTGCAAAGTCACCCTTTTCGTCGAGGACGTAAGCCACTCCACCGCTCATGCCGGCCGCGAAGTTACGACCTGTGAGACCGAGGACGACGACGCGCCCACCGGTCATGTATTCGCAGCCGTGGTCACCCACGCCTTCGACGACGGTGGTCGCACCCGAGTTGCGGACGCAGAAACGTTCGCCGGCCATACCGCGGAAGAATGCTTCGCCAGAGGTCGCGCCGTAGAGGGCGACGTTGCCGAGGATGATGTTATCTTCAGCCGGGAAGGTGGCCGTGGCGTCAGGGTAGACGATGACGCGACCGCCGCTGAGGCCCTTGCCGACGTAATCGTTGGCATCGCCTTCGAGCTCGATCGTCACGCCTACGGGAACGAAGGCGCCGAGGGACTGGCCCGCGCTACCCTTGAACTTCAGGTGGATGGTTCCGTCCGGGAGGCCGTCGATGTGCTTCTTGGTGATCTCGTTGCCGAGGATCGTGCCGACGACGCGATGGGTGTTCTTGATCTCGCCTTCGTAGCGGACCTTCTGGCCCTTATCGATGGCGGGCTGACAGGCGGCGAGGAGGACGGAGAGGTCGAGACCCTTCTCGAGGCCGTGGTCCTGCTTCTCGGTGCAGAAGCGACCCACTTCGGGGCCGGCCTTCGGCGAGTAGAGGAGCTTGGAGAGGTCGATGCCCTTGGCTTTCCAGTGCTCGACGGCGTGGCGCGCCTCGAGGACGTCGGTGCGGCCGACCATCTCGTTAAGGGTGCGGAAA
>SXGQ01069570.1_pt1 | contig 13929 bp, 14 predicted proteins | sample 3178371 | NCBI WGS metagenome assembly SXGQ01 (sample SAMN11356859, study PRJNA531348) | freshwater metagenome | isolation source: freshwater sample F1-20 | place: China: Fuxian Lake, Yuxi | collected 2017-12-25
AAAAATTATGAATAAAGGTATAGTTGATAAGTTAAATGAAATAAATGATACTGCTGATGATAATGAAAATGTTGAGTTTGATTATACAGATACTGATTATTTTATTGCAAGTCTTGATGAAAAAATTGACTACAATGATTTCTATAGTTATGATATTTGTGTTGGTAATGTTGTTCTATTGGAAATGATTCGTAAACTTTTTTATAATACTATTATTGAATTTCGTAATGGTGGTAAAAATCCTTGTTATATTACTATTAAAAAAGATGGAGATAATTACATTACAACTCATGATGTAAATTTTCATGGTTTGACAGTTTTATTTAAAAAAAATATTTTACTAAAATATCCGGAAGCTGTTGAATTTGGTATTGAACAAAAGAAACCTACTAAATTTGTTTCTGTTAGTCTTATACAAATATTTATAGTTATGAGTGTTAATAATAAATTACAATGGGTCGATACTGTTTCTTTCGAACCTTATTTTTTAGAAAAAGTTGTAGACAATAAATTAAATTTATTCGAGGGTTTTGATTTATTAAAAAAAAATAGATTTATGGATTATGAGTTTGAACAGTTAAAAGAATATTTTGAAAATACCAAAGTTTACAATCATATAACTAAATATTTATGTGATGGTGATGAGATTTTATACAATTATTTATTAGATGTTATTGCTCATATGATCCAAAAACCTAATGAAAAGTTAGACCAATGTATTCTTATTTGTTCCGAACAAGGTAATTTCAAAGATGGTCTTTATCAATTTGTAAAAAATTTATTAAATACCGACGAAAAGTACAGTATTGTTTATAACAACATTGATGATTTCTTAAAATCTTTTAATAGAGAACAAGAGGGTAAGTTATTTATTGCTATTAATGAAATTTCTGAGGGTAGTGGTGATTCTACTGCTTTCAAAAGACATAACGAAATAAAAGGTCGTATTACTACTCAGAAAATAAGAGTCGAAAAAAAAGGAGTTGATTCTTATTGGGTTAAAGATTATTCAAGAGTTATAGCATTTTCTAATCATGAAAAAACTATGTTAGTCGAGAATAGTGATAGACGATTTGTTTTTATTAAGTCAAATAATGAAATGTGCGGTAATAGTAGATACTTTAAACCTTTGTTTGAATCTATTGTCAATAGAGATTTCTTAAAAAAATCATTTGCGTACTTTTCTAAAAGAAATATTGAACACTTTGATACTCATAGTGGTCCTGATAGTAAGTTCAAAAAAGAACAAAAACTTAGTTGTCTGAGTTCATCTATTCAATTTCTTAAAGATTTATGGACTGCTTTTGACATTGATGATAAATTTAGAATTCATACTAGTGATTTCTATAATTTGTACAAGTGTTATTGTAATGACTATGGTATTAAAACAATTGTCAAAAGAATGACTTTAATTGATAATTTAAAAAAGATTGGACTCTATCAATTATCTACTGATGATGATACTATACATAAATTTAAATACAAAAAAACCGAGATTGATACTAACAACCAAAATGAAAGAGGATATTATGAAAAAACAAAACTTGGTAATTTATTATTTACTAAATGTAATGTTCATGAGTTCTACAAAAGTTATATGGTTGGTTTTGAAATTGATAAGGAATTCGTTAAAAGTGCTCTTGAAAAACATTTAAGAATTGATGACATTGAAATGTAAAATTGAATTATTATTTTAAAATCTATTTTTGATTTTAAAATGACTGAAAATATGTATGGAGTTAAAAATGATAATGGTTTTTATATAAGATATGAAAATGATACTAGTGAAAATATGAAAAAAACTTTTAATCAATGTTTATTTGCTATTACCAGAAAATCTTTTGTTCCTGATGATTGGACTAATGGTATTAAGGGTTATGATGACGACAATACTAATTATTGTATATGTGGTCACGTTATTCATAGATTATTTTTCATAAAATACAAACCTACTGGTGTTCAAGTTCAAGTCGGTTCTGAATGTGTAAAAAAAATAGATAAAAATTTATTCAAAAGAATTACTTCTGATAATTTTTGTTTATTATGTGATGATGCTATTGGAAAAAAATTAAAAATACATAAACAAGGTTTTTGCAGTGATACTTGTAAAAAAAATAATCCTATTGGTACTTGGATTTGTTATTTTAATAAACACAAAGGTTTAACTTATAATGATATTTTTAAAAAAGATCGTCAATATTTGAAAATTTTATTGGATAATGTTGATACTTTACATGATAGTATAAAAAATTGGATAATAATAAAATTATATAACACGAATACTTGAGAAATAATTTAAACAGAAAACTTCAATATTTACAATTTAAAAAATGCCTTTTTTAAATTTTTTTTAATATCCGGATTTAAATTAATTCGTTATTTTTTTTAAGGTGAATTACAGGGACATATCTAAAGAATCCATAAAATCCTTATATTTTTTAAGAATCAAAAGCATTTAGAAAAAGTCATACAAATATTTTGTTGTGTTGCAAATTTTTTGTAATACATGACTGCGTCGGGTATGACTAGGGACTTTACGACGATACAATGATATACCTTACTGATTCCTACTGCTATATAGAAACTATACTATGGATACTATTAATGGATATAATATAATAATAATAGTAATAGTAATATCCATTAATAGTATCCATATAGTAGTTTCTATAGTGCTATAAGAATCAGTAGTAGTATATCATAGTAATGTTCAAGTCCTCGCTTGTATCCCTACGACATCGTGAGTTATGCATTGACATCGTAAATCACAAAATAATTTGCAACGCGACAAAATATTTGTATGACTTTTTACAAATGCTTTTGATTCTTTAAAAATATATAGATTTTGTGGATATTCTAGATATGTCCCTGTAATTCACCTTAAAAAAAAAATAACGATTTCATCAAATCCGGATTTAAAAAAAAATTAAAAAAGTCGTTTTTTTAAATGGTTAGAAATTGAAGTTTTGACTTTAATTTTTTTTTTGAAGATTCCCTGTAAATAAAAAAATCGATTTTTAAAATCGACTTTCTAAAAAAAAATCAGATAAACAATAATGCAGTGCAAGTCTATTATTTCTAACTTTGAAAAGAACGTTCGTCCATCTAAAGATGATATATGTATTTTTTATCATGAAAATCTTGAATGCTTTGGTTTAATGAATCAAAGCGAGATGCATGAACAGATGAGACGTTGGAAAGAATTACTAAAGATAGGAAGGACTTACATACTAGAGGAAAATTGTATTACAGCAACAATAAAAGGAGTAGAATATTTCTTACTTGTAATACAAGGTTCTGACATTGGTATGTCTCCATGTTCAATGTTGTTTGATAGTTTGTTTTTAGTCGACGGATTAATCTATATGTTTAGAACTAAAAAAACAAGAGATACAGTTTTTAAATGGTTGGAAAAATTCTGTCAGACCAAATGGTTGAATGAAACACAAGAATGTTTGATTTGTATGGACGAACAAACTACTTTTATTACAAAATGTTGTAAGAAATCATTATGTGATAATTGTCTAAAAGATAAAAAAAATATATCATGTCCTTTTTGTAGAAAAGAATATTAAGTATTATATCCTTTAAAAGAAATAAAACATGTATTTTTAAACCTGTAAATAGGTTTAAAAATAAAGTAAATCACCAAAGAATAAACCATGAAAAGTACCCAGGTGTTCCTTTTTTTTCATTCTCACCGGAATGTCTTATTCGGTAGAGTCGTCGTCGTTCATTAGCATAACTAACTCCATGCTTTTCAACATAACTACCATAATCACCGTATCTATTATCACCAATGGAAGCAATAAAATTATCATCTTTATCATAGACATCTATTTTCTTATGTTTCTTATTAGAGGGTCTTATTTTTACTCCTAACTTTTTTGCTTGCTCATAAGAGTATTTAGTAATTTGATACATTTATTATAACACAAAAAAAATAAATATAAAAAAATCTTATTTTATTATATAAAATGAAACGAATAGCAAAGAAAATCAATGATAATGATGATAGTATTGTTATTAACTTAATAAATCCGACCCACCCAGAACCAAAGAAGAAAATCAAGAAAAGATATGAGAAAAATGAACAAGGTCAGAGAATCACCAAATATGGAGAAATACACAAAGCAACAGGGAGAGATATGAGTAAGGCGCAAGAGGGTCTAAAAAAATGGCGTGAACAACAAAAAAAATTGAAAGAGGAGGAGAAAGGAAAAGTAATAGTTAATGATGATGATGAAAGTGATTCAGATATAGAATACGAGATTGATGACATAGAGGTTAAGAAACCTGAACCAAAGGTAATTGAAAAAGAAATAGTTAAAGAAGTAGAAAAGGAGGTCATTAAAGAGGTTCCAGTCGAGATTGTAAAACCTGACTTGAATGTAGTCAAAGAGAATGAGGAACTAAAACAAAAGAATAAGAAACTCGAGGACTCGTTTAATTTCAACCAACACTTAAACCGTATCTCTAGCATGTCAAGACAGACAAATCTAAAATTCTAAAAAAATTGATTTTTAAAATCGACTTTTATAAAAAAATCAGAATGCCTAATTATTGCACAAACTATATTATGATTAATCACCATGATCCTAAAATGATTGGTAGATTTATGAAAGCGTTTTTTATAAAGAAAGAATTATTTAATGAATTCATACCAGAACCGCAATCTAATAATGATTATCATTGGTATATAAATAACTGGGGAACAACAGAAGATGTTGGTGGTGAACCAACAGACCCTAATGAAAATTATGATGATTGTCAAGAAACATATTTTGAACAGGAATTTGATACTCGTTGGAGTCCTCCTATTGAATTTTATAAATTTATGGAGGAACAACTAAACTTTCAAATTAAAGCATTATATGTAGAGACAGGAAATAATTTTTATGGTGTTTATGAAAATGGAGTTGATACAAGTAATGAATTTACAGAACTAATTAAAAACCCAAATACTGAAATATGTAGCGACCTTGAAATGTTTTTTGAAAATGTAATTGGAGACGATTGGAGAGAATGTATGGACGACTGGGATATTGGTCAAGACGATGACGACGACGAACAAGAACAAGAACAAGATGAAATAATGACTGAGGAGGAATTACAACAGTTTCTTACAGAACAACCACAAGAGGAGGATACGAGTTCACAGTATGATATTTTATTTTCATAAGTATAGTTTAAGTAAATGCAATTATTATTATTTTAATCTTAATGGATTAAAATAATTTATTTAATAAATGCCCCCAAAACTAAAATTCGTGTGTACTGATAAGAAACTCAAACAAGGAGAAATTCGAGATAGAGGTAGTAATTGTTTCAAGAAAGGAATTCGTGCCGGATTCGTCGCCGGATTACAAAAATGTCTTAAGAAACAAATAAAAATAAATCCAATCTTACAAGAATTAAAAACAAATCCTCCAAAACTAAGAATAACATCACTAGCAACTCTAATACAGAATCGACCAAATAAGACTACGACAAAAATACGCGATTTTCTAACAACTCTACCTATAAAGAATAAAGAGTATCAAATGACAACTAGAAAGAAAAAAGCAATGTCAACAGAAGGATTAAAAACGTATCTTATAGCAACTGGAGAGTATACAAGATAATACTTTTTTAAAAGTTAATTATTCTTATAATAAATATGATTAGTGAAAAGAAAATTAATAATGTGTCAATCAAACCATTAATCACTACTACAGGTATAGACCCCAAAAAAATCAAAGGAGGTAATCTTATTCCGTCAGTTTATGGGGTAACATTTCTATGTGCTAAACGTAAATCAGGAAAGACAAGCACTCTTGCAGAGATATTACAAAAGACGTCAGATAAGAAAACTACGTTCTGGATATTTTGCCCTACTCATAAAGTTGATTCGTCATGGACAGCATTAATAAAAATTTTAGAGGACAAAGGGAACTGTGTAAATGTATTTGATTCAATCATGGATGGTAAGACAAATAATTTAGATATTATAATGAATGACTTATCTAATCCAGAAATGGAGGAAGAAGAAAGTAAAGAACAAGTAAAACCACAATGTAAATTAAAATTTGATAATGATGAGGATGAAAAAAAGAAAAAAGAATACAAACCAAAGAAACTTGCACCAGAACATACTTTTGTATTTGATGATATTTCTCATGAATTAAAGAATCCATCCGTAGCATCTCTTTTAAAGAAATCAAGACATTTTAAAGCATCAGTATATTTAAGTTTCCAATATCCAATGGACTTGACTCCACAATGTTGGAAACAATGCGAGTTTTGTTTATGTTTCAAAAGTTTTTCAAGAGATAAACTCGAACATATTCATAAACATATGGACTTGACATGTGAATTAGATGACTTTTATAATATATATGATTATGTATTTAAAGACCCAAATGAAAAATGGAATTTTCTCTATATAGATGTGCGCGACCAATTGTATAGAAAAAACTTTAATAAAAAATTAAATATAGAATAATGATATTATATAAGAATTAAATCTTATATAATAAATGTCCATATTCGACTCTCAAAACTCAGCACCGCAGATAGTTTCTTTCAATTCAAAAGATAGAATAGCAGGAACAAATTCTAATTTTTTCTCAATGCCAGTAGATATTGGATTGAATAGATTTGATTCGGTTGCATTATTACAAGCATCAATACCCAAGTCGTACTATAACATGCCGTCAGGATATAATACGTTTACTCTTACAGAAAAAGGAGTTTCTACAACAATAACAATTCCAATTGGTTCTTACAACAAGATCAACCTCGCGAGTGTTCTATCAACATTATTAAAAGCAGGTTCTACAACTTTAGGAAATAACTGGACTTATGTAGTTTCAAATCCAAGTCCAACCGTTGCAGATACGTTTAAATTTACGTTTACAGTTAGTGGTAATGGAGCATTTCAACCAACAATTACAATGAGTTCTACAAGTCCATTTCGTCAATTAGGATTAGAACAATCAACAGCGTATCCATTTGTAGCAAATGTATTAGAGTCAGTAAACGCAATCAATTTAGCTTATGTACTAAGAATGTTTATAAAGAGTAATGTATCTGATACGGCAACAGATGGAGTTCTAGATGAGATTCTATCAGTAGGATCATTTGCACCCCAGTCAGTATTATTCTATCAACAATTTAATATAGACTTGAATACAAAAGTATTTAATAAAACAAATTCTAATAGTTGGAATTTTTCAATAGTAGATAGTTATGGGCAACTTATAGACTTTAATGGAATATCGTGGGCATTTACTCTAGTATTCTATCAAAGAAATGTAACTCATGAACTCCATAAGAATGAACTTATGATTACAAATGAACAAAGAATATTTTCTATAGAACAGACTCAGAGAAAATTAATTGAATCAGTAAAAAATAGTGCAAAGAAAGAATCACAACCAGAAACAGAACCAGAACCAAAGAGTGAAACAAAAACAACAGAGGAACAACTAAAGAAAGAAGAAAATGTTCTAGAACCAATATATCCAATAAAAGCAAATTATATTCTACCAGAATTAGTAAATCCAATAGATTATATAAAAAATTTAAATTTATGAAAAAAAATTTAAAAAAAAAATAAATTATAGTAAATAAATGTCTGAAAAAATCTCACCCGAATTAGACTACTCGCCAGTAGTTTCAAACCATTCTACTGCTGTATTTAGAAATATTTCTCCTCAAGGAGCTAACAGTGTTACAACATCAACAGCACCAGTAGGACCCGTTGAACTAATTATTCCTCCAAGTTGCTTTCGTTTCGATAAATCTCGTCTGAACTTTAATATAGTAATTCCTGGACTTGCAAGTAATAGTACGGTTATTAATGCTAATATGTTAACTGCAATTTCTCGTATTACGTTGTACGATTCTGCGACTAATGGATTGTGGGCTGATATTAGCAACGTAAATAACTATGCATCTCTTGTAGTTCCAGCCGCAACTGATTTTAAACAATATGCAACTAAATCATGGAGTTCAACTACTCCTGTAACTGCTACTACTAACGCAGCTGCAATTACAGCAGCTCAAGTTGTAACAGTTGAAGATATTTCAAAAAGTAATTTAGCAGCAGGAGCTGCAGTTAACTTAAATGGTGCGAGTGTTTCAATGTCAACTCAAAATCCATTTTTTTCAAGAAGACAATTTTATTTTGGTGCTAATAGTGCAACAGCAAATTTAAATACTATTTCAGTTGATGTTTCAATTCCATTATCTGCTTTTAAATTATCTGTGTTAAGTTCTGAAAAATTAATGTATTGTCCCAGTAATTTGGTGCTTCAAGTATATTTTAACGGTTCAAGTAATTTTGCTTTTACTGTAACTGACGCAGCAGCTTCGATGACAACAGGAGCAGCAGCTATAACAACTGCAAATACTCCTATTATTTCTAATATATCATTAACTCTTTGCAACGAAGGCAACCTAGCAATAGTAAGTCAAGTCATAAATAAGGTAATGACTTCAGGAATTAGTCTCCCTATTGCATATCCAACTGTTACTAAACAATCTATAGCAGCATCAAACGCTCATTCATACCAACTCAGTTTGACTCGTGGATATGGCCAAAGAATTCTCGCACTTATAACAGCACCATTTTCAAAAGTAAATAGCACATCTCAAGCAAATCAACATGCAAGAAGTGATTTAGCAACTTATAATACTTTTCTTAACAATGTTGCTATAAAATCTCAAAGCGGATTCGATGCTACTAAATCTCAAGATTACATACTCGCTAATAGAGAATACCTTGAAGATTCTGTTATTCAAAATATTGGAGAATATTTAACTGGTGAATGGGTGCATATCGATAGCTTTTTCGGAGAAAAACCATTAAAAGACGTAGATCAACATCAAGTAGACGGTCTTGATGTAGGAGCACAATCATCTACCTGGCAAATTCAGGCAAATTTAACTTCAGGTAGTTCTACTGCATATGACTGGACGAGTATTATCGTTGGGCAAAAAGTCCTAACTATCAGCAATCAAGGATCACTTGTACAATAAGCACAAATTCAACCTTAATTTTTATAATTTATAAATTATAAAAAATAAAATTGATTTAAAAAGATAAAAAAGGATAAAAAAAGATAAAAATGAATAAAAGTGAATATATGAAATTATGGAGAAAAAATAACGCTCAAAAAGTTAAAGATTATAATAAAAAAGCAGTTCAAGATTACTCTGAAGGAAAAATTTATAGAATTCAATGTAATATTACAGGAGATAATTATTATGGTTCTACAAAAGAAAAATATTTATCAAGGCGATTATCAAGACATCGTCGTTATGTAGATGAATTAGATAAAGGTAGTAAAATAGGAAAATGTAAATCATATGATATAATCAAAAGAGGAGATTATCAAATAATTCTTGTTGAAAAATATCCTTGTGAAACAAAATATGAATTAGAAAAGAGAGAAAGATATTATATTGAAAATAACGATTGTGTTAATATAAATGTTCCTACGAGAACAACAAAAGAAAAAAGAGAAGCTGAACCAGAAAAAACTAAAGAAAATGAAAAAAAATGGAATGAAAATAGAGCTATTAAAAAAAAAAATACAAAATATATTTGTGAAACTTGTAATGTAGAAATACAATTATCTAATAAAAAAAAACATGAAGGTAGAAAAATACATTTAGAAAAAAAAGGAGTTTCTCGGAGACCAGAAACACATTTTTGCACTACATGTAATTATGAAATGAAATATGATAGTAAAATTCGTCATGAAAAAACAAAAAGACATTTAGATAATCTCTAACCTTGATTTTTATAATTTATAAATTATAAAAAATAATTTAGAATATTTCATCTGCACTATTGAATTCAATTATCAATCCAACTTTGTCTGAACCAATTGCTAGACTTGTAGTTTGTCCAGCAGAACCATCCATATTTAATAACCAGAAATTATATGTTCCATTAATATCAAGAGGATTAGAAAATTGATGCTCAATATCTTGAACAGTTGCACTTGAATAAGTAGTATCTTGGTATAGAATAGCAAGTGGATTATTAGCCACTAAATCAGACATTAAAGCAACATAAATAGTATCTCCATTAGTACCAGCAGTATATCCCGCACTTTTAATATGAATTGTTTTTACTTTGAAAGGAACACTTATTCGTGCAGTAGTTGTTGCAGCAGTAGTATTAGAAGCAAAATCAAGAGGTATAAATTTTGTTAATTTAGTCATTTTATTAATATAATGATATTTATTTTTTTATATAATATAAATGGCGAGACCCCGTAGATTATACATAAACTCTAAAGGCAAATATTATTATATTGTCAATGGAGTGAAAAAATTTATAAAAGTCCCTCAAGGAATGTCGCAACAACAAATTCAAAATATTAATATTAAGAATATTATCCCTGGGCCTGCAAAAAGACTTAAGAGACGAACTAAAAAAATAGTTCCTGTTTATTCTAAAAAAATCGCAAAAGGTGAGGAAATGGAGAAAAGTGTAATTAAAACTGAAACAGGAGGATTACCAACATACATATTCACACCACAAAAGAAATTCTTATCATTAGGAGACCTTTCAACAAAATCAGATGATACAAGTACTGATAAGTTAATTAATTTATTAAAAGGTGCTATTCCAGTTATTGCTGAGGGTACTAAGAAACTCGGATTACCTGCACCAGAACAAAAATTCATGTTAGCAGATGCTGATAAAAATTTAATTGATGATATGATCGGAGAGAGATTACGTGAATCAGAACCTTTTATTAAAGAATTTATTAGACAAGAAATAAGACCTAAAGCACCACCATTAAGTAAATCAGATGTTCAAAAAGAAAATGAAAGAATACGAAAAGAAATAGAAGACCGCAAAGCATCACGTACAGGAACACCATTAACATCAGCACCAGCAACTCCTTTACGAGAAGAAGAAGAAGAAGGGAAAATGCCTGAAAGTTTTCCACAACCATCTAAATCTGTTCCTGTTGAAAAAAGTATGTTTCAATTTCTTACTCAATCGAGATTAGAAAGAGCATTAGGTAGAGAATGGGTTTTAAAAACATTTCCTGGTGGTTTTTCATCTACTACTCTACCAGTTTCAGATTTTAGAATACTTGCTGAAAAGTTAGGTATTGAAGATGCAAATAAAAAAAGTAAAAAAGAATTAATAATTTTAATAAAAGAAAATTTAACTCAAAAAGGATTTGGAGACAACGGAGACGACGGTCTATACAATGACCAGATTGAAAAGATAATGAAAAAGAGAATAAAGAATTTCGTTCCTGTCGTAGCAAGTGATAAAGTAAATGATTTATTACAATATGTAAATAAAGGTGATAAATTCTTTAGTGCCGTAATAAATACTGAACCGTCCGAATCGTTTGGTCGTCATTGGAGATGCATTGTAATAGACAATCGCGATGATTATCCAAGTGCAGAATATTTTGATTCACTTGCCGAAAATGCAAAACCAGATGATGCTTTATTATCTGTCATGAGAAAGATATGTAAAAGAATGAATCCGGAAAAATATTTTAAATTCAAATACAATATGCTACGTAGACAAAGTTTTAATACTAGTAATTGTTCGTACCATGTTATGAAATTTATCGAGGATAGACATAATGGAGTACCTTTCGAGGATGCATCTGGATGGAGTGATTATATGAAACGTCAAAAAGGAAATGGATATGAGGCGATTGATGATAGTCAAGACGGTGAGGGAGATTTAGAAAAATATCAAAATAAAATTAAAAAATTGTTTAAATCATATTTGTAAATAATTTTTTTTTATCTATAATAAATATGAAACTCGGTATATCTAAAAGTGATTTATTAAGTGATCCAAAAATTAAAATGTTATACGAACAGTATATGAAAAAGCAATCTGGAAAAGGAAAACTCAAAGGAATGGGATTATGGGATGGTTTCGTAGACTTCCTGAAATCCAGCAAAATCCTCTCAAACGTCGGAGGGGTTTTACTTCCTGTAGCTGCAGGAGCACTTGGTGGTTTAGTAGGAACTAGTCTTGGAGGGCCAGCAGGTACTGCTACAGGAGCCGCAGCCGGTGCTGCAGCCGGTAAATCAGGTGCTGATTATATTAAAAGTCTTGGTTTTGGTAAAAGAAAAATGATGGGTGGTGATTCTAGATTAACAATATCTCCAATGGGAACTCGTCTTGGACAAAGAGGTACGAAAAAAATGAAAGGTGGTTGTGGATGTGGTATGAAAGGAGGCGCGATGACATATTCAATTAACGGAACTTATGCTCAAGTCCCAGGAACAGCACCAGGAACTGCAATTCAAAAAGGAGGACAGACAAGTGCTTTCAATACTGTAGCATCTCAGTTTGGTAATGTTAAATTTTAATTAAAATTTTATATATAATAAATATATAAAATGATACAAGGTAATGGATTCTTTTTTCGTGATGTAGGAAAACTACCACCATCTGCTCGTAAATTACTAGAACAAGTAGGTGATGAAAAAATAAATAGTATTACTCTTTTTCGTAAACCAATATCTCTTTCATCCTTTGCAAAATTCGTTGGTGCATTGAAAGGTACTCCGTATGACAAATTGTTCCATCTCGGTATGGTGATAAATAATAAATATCTACTTGATAAACAAGAAGTGATTCATTTTGAAAGAAAAAGTGTTCCATCAGGTTCAGAGGTTGAAACACAAGATGTAAGTGTAGATAAAGATATTACAATTTCTGAGTTGATAGAAAAAACTCGCAAACGTATGGGTGATGCTGATTTTAGTAATTACAGCGCACGTAAAAACAACTGCCAAGATTTTATGATGAATGTTTTATCTGCAAATGGATTATCATCACCGATATATACTAAATTCATAAAACAAGATACAGAATCAGTGTTTAATAATTTACCAAGTTATGCAGAGAAAATAAGTGATGTCATAACAGGTGCACAGGCATTAGTAGAGAGGCAAATATCAGGAGAAGGTCAATACATGCACAACTACGGATTACATCGCGCTAGATGTAAAATGTAATTAATTTATATAATATATATAATTATATAAATGACATCATTTAGTTCTGGATTTCTAGCACTGCCAAATCTCACATATTTAGAGGCAGATTACATTCTCCTCAATGGAGAATCATTTACAAGCGTACCAACTGGACCCACGGGACATACAGGTTATACCGGATATACAGGACATACAGGTTATACAGGTAGAACAGGTTATACAGGTTATACGGGATATACAGGTTATACGGGATATACAGGGTATACGGGATATACAGGGTCTCGTGCATGCTCTTATGGTGTTATTGATTTAACATCAACAACAAGTTATACAAATAATTTAACACAAATAACAACACAATCAGTTTATGGTATTACACCAACTACAGAGGTGCCTTCTCAAACAACTATAGCTGTTTTTACAGGATCTGGTTCCAGAACAGTTACAAATAATTTTAGAACTTTCTTATCATCATCAAATACAATGTATTATTATATAAATCAAGCAGGAACCAGCTTTTTATATGGTGTCTGGGGTGAACGACCGGATGCAGGTGATGATTTTTTACTACAATACAGTTTGGATAATGTAAACTGGATTACTATCGATACTGTAACATATCTGACAGTATCGCAATGTCTTTGGACATTAAGAACTGTTGTTATACCTGATGCTGCTAAAATATATTCCGGAGTCTTTATGAGATTTGCACAACCAACCAATGGAGGTTCTACTTTTGATAATTGGGCTTGTACATCTCTTGTTTTAAATGGAATAGGTCCAACAGGATATACGGGATATACAGGTTATACAGGGTATACTGGACATACAGGTTATACCGGTTATACTGGTCATACAGGATTTACAGGTTATACCGGTTATACAGGATATACTGGACATACAGGGTATACAGGGTATACAGGATATACTGGTCAT
>SXGQ01186719.1_pt1 | contig 13929 bp, 23 predicted proteins | sample 3178371 | NCBI WGS metagenome assembly SXGQ01 (sample SAMN11356859, study PRJNA531348) | freshwater metagenome | isolation source: freshwater sample F1-20 | place: China: Fuxian Lake, Yuxi | collected 2017-12-25
CCGTCATTCCAGAGAACATCCCCGAGTATCACACGGGCGATGCAATAAAGTTGTTCGACCCCAAGACCGACAAAACCAAGTTTGTGCCACCAACGACACAGAAACTTATTAACAAGGAGGAAGCATGAAGCCGATCTGTTCAGTCTGTAAGTCAACCTTCTCGACCCTGCGTCGGAAAGCGGGATACACCATGTGTATGCCCTGCGGAGAGAAGGACTCCATCAGGCAACGTGCAAGCTGGTGCGTTGTTCAGGAGTACGGCAAAGGCGGGTATCAGCTTGTCACCCGTGAGGCTGCACTCACCACACTCAAACAAACCAATCAGAAACAAGTAAGGAGTTGAAATGAAAGAGATGCTGCAAGCTGCCGCCATCGCGGTCGGGTTCTATGCGTTTGTGGTGTTTGTGTTCAGCGTAGGAGGCCCGAACTGATTTTATTGACATCCAGTGATATCCTGTGGTATAATGTATCTTGTAGTGAAGAAGTGACCGTGCAGTACCAACCCAACCCGTTAGGGAATTTCCCTAACAACCAAAGGAAGACATCATGACGAGTTCGATCATCACCCCCTCCCCCCTTGCCCACATGCAAGCCCCGGCACCTGCCGCATCCACCCCCTCGATCTCAACTAGCTCCATGCTGGTTGAACTCAACATCAGCACGTGGACCGGTCGCAAGCTTGACAAGAAGGCATCCCGAGACCTCACCACAGTGATGCGAGCTGCGAACGGTGTTGCGAACGTAAACAAGAAGCTCCTCGGTGACTGTGCAGAGCTTGAGGCGGTGCAGAAGTTCACGGCAAATGCCCGGAACATGCACTATTCGATGACGCTCCCTTGGTCTGACTCAGGCTTGCGCCTGCTGCCGACTGCCCGGTACTTCAAATACGTCGAAGCGATCACAGCTGCCCAACAGGAGACCGAGCGGCTGGTTGAGGCTTTCCTATCTTCTTATCAGTGGGAGGTGACACAAGCGCAGATCAGGCTGGGTGATCTCTTCAATGCGGACGAGTACCCAACAGTGGACGCTTTGCGTCACAAGTTCCGGTTCAAGGTGAACTACCTGCCCCTGCCTGACTCGGGTGATTGGCGGGTGGACATTGCCAACGAGACCAAGGACGCACTCCGCTCCCAGTACGAGGATTACTACGGGTCGCAATTGAAACAAGCGATGGATGACATTTGGGAACGTGCATTCAAAGCTCTGTCCAAGATGAGCGAGCGGCTGGACTATCCGGACAAGGAAGACAAGACCACACGCAAGATCTTTCACGGCTCGCTGGTGGAGAACGTGCTGGAGATCGTGGACATCATGAACACGTGCAATGTGACAGGCAACCCAAAGATGGCACAAGCTGCACAAGATCTTACCCGTGCCTTGAACGGGATCACGGCAGAAGCACTGCGTGAGGATGACTATCTCCGCGCCGAAACCAAGCGCATGGTAGACGGGATTATGGACAAGCACATTAAGCCTGAGCTTGCATCCCAGATCGCATCCCTCCCCGGGCTGATGTAATTAATTGGCTGATGAATTTTGGAGGTTAGGGAGGCTCCCTAACCTCATCGCAACGCACAACCAACCGCAACATTGAAAGGAAGACACCATGAATAACGCACTGAACATGTACTCACTGTCCCTGCCACAGATCGCCTCGGCTATCCTCGCGGGGGGTCACAAGCGCACGGTACTCGTGCAGGGGCACATGGGCACGGGTAAGACCTCGCTCCTCTACGCTCTCGGGCAGATGCTGCCCGACCACATCCTGTGTTACTTCGACTGCACTACAAAAGATGTTGGTGATATAGCGATACCGAGCTTCCATACAATCGACGATCAGGGGTGCGTGACCTACGTGCCGAACGAGGAGCTGGGTATCCACCTCGGGAAGGATGTCATCGTCTGTGTGGACGAGTTTGGTAAAGCTCCCCCGGCGGTGCAGCGAGCCATGCTGCGGTTCATGCTGGAGAGGAAGCTCTATTCACGCTCGCTCACTGAGAAGTCAATCGTGTTTGCCACGACAAACAAGGGGAGCGAGGGGGTGGGTGACATGCTGCCTGCCCATGCCTGTAACAGGATCACGGTGTTGCAGAGTGCGAAGCCTACAAACATGGAGTGGATCGAGTGGGGTCTGAACAGTGGCATCGACCACACGTTGCTGGGCTGGTGTAAAGATACGCCTCAGTTGTTTGCATCATACGAGGACTACCCGGACAACATCACACGCGATGACTTCGAGCGTGAGAACCCCTATATCTACCATCCGAAGTTTAAGAGAGCATCATTCGTGACTCCCCGGTCACTCCACGCGGCATCAGACTGGCTGAAGGAGCGGCACGTGCTGGACAACCAGACGCTGGTGGCGCTCCTCATGGGTACTATCGGGGAACGTGCGGCGATGGACCTGATGGCGTTCGTGAATCTCGCTGATCAGTTACCGACAATCGACAGTATCAAGAACGATCCTACGGGTGCGCGTCTGCCTGACTCGGCATCTGCCCGGTGTATGGTGGTGTACAAGGTGCTCGGTGCCATCGAGCGTGACTGGCTCGACCAGTGGATGACGTACCTCGGACGCATGGACAAGGAGACCCAAGCTCTGTTTGGTAACTCGGTACGTGCAAAAACCTTCAACCCCAAGAAGCAGGCAATGATCATGAGTAACGCATCATTCACCCGCTGGGCGATGGAGAACCAGTATATGTTCACGACGGACAAGCGGTAAGCGATAAGACCAAACGAGTTAGGGACACTCCCTAACTCAAACCAACCACACACGGAGAACATCATGTCATTCCTTTTTGGTAACAACCTCACCGCAGAACAGCGGTTGAGTAAAGCGGTTGTCTCGATCATGGGTAACCCCAAGTACACGGCACTGGCTCAGGTGCTGGTGATCGGTAACCGCACGGTCAATGACAAGATCCCCACTGCCTGCACAAACGGGCGGGATGAGATCTACGGTAGGAAGTTTATCGAGAGTCTGACCGACCCCGAGCTGCGGTTCCTCGTGCTGCACGAGACCCGGCACAAGCTCTATCGTCACCTGCACGTGTGGGCACATCTGTACAAGGAGGATGCCTCATTGGCAAACAAAGCCTGTGACTATGTGATCAACCTACAGATTCAGGACGAGAACAAGGACGGCTTCGCTACGATGCCCGTGAAGGACGGTCAGCCTGTGGGTCTGATCGACGAGAAGTATCGGGGCATGGACACGGCTCAGGTCTTCAAGCTGCTCAAACAAGATAAGCAGAACCAGCAGCAGCAACAGCAGTCAGGTCAGGGACAAGGACAACCCGGACAACCCGGACAACCCGACGAGGGCGGACTCGATTCCCATGACTGGGAGGGTGCGCAGGAGATGACCGAAGAAGATAAGAAAGAACTCGCACGGGAGGTGGACGAGGCGGTGCGTCAGGGTGCGATGACTGCGGGTAAGCTGGGGCACGACACGCCCCGGGACTTGGAGAACTTGTTACAGCCACAGGTCGATTGGAAAGAGGTGCTCCGGGAGTTCATCACCGAGACGTGTGCGGGTAAAGACTACGGCACGTGGGCGCGGCCTAACCGCAGGTTCATGGGGGCGGGGGTGTACATGCCATCGACAATCAGTGAGCAGGTGGGTGAGCTGGTGATTGCCATTGACACGTCAGGATCAATCGGGAGTGCGGAGCTGACGGCTGCACTGTCTGAGGTGCAGGGTATCGCGGAGATGGTGAAACCCGAGGCGGTGCGGATACTCTACTGGGATACGCAGGTCAGGGGGGACGAGCGGTATGAGACCGACGACTTGGAGAAGATTGTCAAGAGTACTAAACCAAGGGGAGGGGGTGGCACACGGATCACATGTGTAAACAAGTACATGGCAGATAACCTGATCAACGCGCAGGCGGTCATCGTGCTGACCGATGGTTACCTCGGTGGGCAGTGGGGGCAGTGGCAGGTGCCTGTGCTCTGGTGCATCGTGGGGGACGCCTCAGTATCTCCCCCGGGACGTGTCGTTAACATCAAGATTTGAAGGAGAGAACATCATGCAAGCATATACAAATTTCCACCTCGGCTTGATCGAGGACTTGATACCCAACCACAATGCGCGGGTTGCTGAAACAAAAAATGCAATAGACGGAATGGTCCGGGCGGGAGGCTCGCCCGTGACGAGGGGTATGGTCGATGGCGTGTGGCTGTCACCATCCGTTGCTGATCTGTTGAAAGAAGTCAAGGACGCGCTCGCACGGTCAATGACTCGGGTGAAGTTCTTAGCACTAGACACCCCACCGTCTGATGCGATTGCCCTCTATCGAGAGGGAGATACGTTCGCGCTGTGTTTCATCGGTCGTAGACCCGGCACGGGCAAGTACTATGTCTCACACCCCGGGATCATAAACGAGAAGTTCAAGCCGAGCCGACCTGATCACTACATGATCATGAGCAGTGGGATACCTCACATCATCAAAGCGGTGAAGAAGTATTGTGGACCGATTCAGCCCTCAACGGTGATCGAGACCACCTCCTCAGACTTGCTGCAAAGTTTGTCAAAAGCTTACAGGCAGGCCCGCATTGAGTTGAGTGATTTCAACTCTAAGTATTTGTATTCAAGCCGTGTGCTGGAAGAGTTTGCCAACGTGTTAAAGGGTGGCACTGCGAGCACGGAGATGGCGCAGGCGATGGAGCGGTACGACACCCTGAAGGTCGAGGCGAGCGCGGAGAGGAACGCACAGTTTAATCTTTGTTTCTTCATGTTCAGCCAGCTCCCCTCCGGCACGACACTGACTCAGTTCAAAAACTTTGGGACAGTGAAGTACAAGGACACAAGCGAATCATTCGCTCGCATCATGCCGCCAATGGGGGAGGACCAGCGGACATACGTCACCGTGGAGAAACTGCCTGATGAGGTGTTGGCTAAAGTATCAACCTTATCAATGCTGGACAACGACACATACCTGCGGGGGGTTGGCTATAAGTTCCGACAGAATGTCTTCTATGTCGAGATGCCCATTGAGGTCGAACGTGCAGCACGGATAGGCACCACACTATGAGAGGCCCGAGATGGAAACCTATACCCGGACGTGTTAGGGAGATGGAGATGAAAGCACGAGTAGCGCGGATGCACGACCTCTACTATGGCAGCATGGCTGAGGATGTCACCACAAAGGAGGACGCCTATCGACTGGAGATATATGTCCAAGATATAGCGATGGTCAATGCGTTAGAAAAAATTCATCGGGTGGAGGTATTTGAAGATGGATTAACCGTGCTATGCTTGGGTCTGGAAGTAACATCACATGACGGCACCTACAGTAAGATCGAGGACTTGCCCGAGTGGATGCGGAAGAAGCTTCATGTGTTGAGCATGATGGACTACAAACCTCCGACAAAGACTGTTGAGGGGATTGGTCGTCGGATCAGCCGTGATGTGTTCTGGGTTGTTGAAGATCTCTAGACTTTGTTAGGGACTGTCCCTAACAACCCCCGCCGGTGGGTTACCGGCTCCTCTATGAGAGAGTGCGATGAGCGAGAAAACCGAAGTGAAACGTGCCCCCCGTAAAGCGCGTCGGCCTATGACTACGAGTGCAAAGATTCGGCGGGCCTTGGCTCAAGGGATGACTCCCAAAGAAATTGCCAAGCGATACAAGTTTGATCTTAACTACATTCACACTGTACGTTGGACAGACAGGCGCAAGCAGAAGGAGCGGGAGCAGAACCTGCCCCCCGCTGGCTCGACCGTTGACTTTACTTTTGATGCCAGTTCTCAGTCATTCACGCAGATCGTGACCCCTCCCTCTCCCCCTGCGGTAACGCCAACGGCACCGACCCCTCACCCGGAACAGCAAAGCGGTATCGTCTTGTTGATTGACAAGAAGGAAGCCGCCCCGAATCCTCCCGCTGTGGAGGAGCGCAAGCTCACGCTGTGGGAACGCGTGAAACTCTGGGCGTTTGGTATTCGGGCATGACACCCGAAGCACGGGTCAAGCGCAAGGTCAGAGAGATACTTAAACAGTTTGGGTGCTACCACTTCGCACCTGTGACCGGGGGTTACGGGTCGAGTGGGGTGCCTGACATCATCGGGTGTTACCGAGGGTATTTCTTTGCCATCGAGTGTAAGGCCAATGGGAACAAGCCCACGGAGCTACAGCTCAAGAACATCTCTGCAATCATTGAGAACGGTGGGCGAGCTTGGGTTGTGGACGAGCACAACATAATGGACGTGAGAACTCTTTTGAAAGGAATTGATGATGTTGTTTTATATCGTGAAGGACGAGCAGGGACACGAGGACGTGCTACCGACCATGCAGCAGGTCAAGGAGGCGGTCAAGCACGTGATGTGGGACAGGAAGACAACGTGGATCACCGAGGTGGAGGTGCCACAAAACAAAGAAAACGTATTGTCGTTATTTAGGGCGAGCATGAATATCGCCACGCTGGTGATTGCTAGACCGACAGGTCGGACGTGGTTGGTGACCGAGCGCGGTGGTGTAAAGGAGGAAATCAATGAGTAAGAAAAAGCACGACTACTCGGATTCTTTTACCGAGAATGTTTACTACAAGATCTCAGCAGCCACAGACGTTGCAGCAACGTGGCGTAAGCACGGGTGGGTGCCTCCATCGGAGTTGCCTGAGTATCGCGCTAAATGGGATAAAGCACAGGAACGCACACGCGTAGGATCTCGATGAGCAACTACAAGAAGAAGACAGTAAGAGAAGACATCGACGTATGGGAGCGGGACGGCATCATCTATGTCCCGCACTATATGAAAACAAAAGTCTGGGTCGCTCCGGGTTATCCGGTTCATCAGGACGTGGAGTTTACGGCCACAATGCTGAAGAAGCTCGGAGCGACTAAGACAACACACAAGATGTGGAGGTCAAGGTATGACGACAAACAAGGAAGCTGAAACCGACCCTAGTCTTGTATTTCGGACTATGGACGACTGCCCGACCGGCCCCAAGGTGCTCCTGCTTAACAAAGCAGGAATTGCCTCCGCCGGTTGGTGGGACGGCAAGGACAGTTGGTGGGTGGGGTGGTTCCCGTTGCCGAAAATACCGGCAGAGATACGTAAGTTAGTCGAACCTAACTACCCACACTCACCGTCTAACATCGGTTCTCTGATTGGAGATTGAGATGACTTACAAGCAAGCGATTGAACAAGCTGCGCAGTCTGAGGTCACGGACGAGGTTGTCCGAAAGATCTCAGCAACGTATCGCTGGAGCGAAACCAAGGTCCGCAAAGACATTGAGGCAGCGATCAGAGCAGGTGGAGAGAAATGACCATCGAAGCAATGAAACAGGCGTTAGCAGTGCTTGAGGAGCTAGCGGATGAAGTGTCCTCGCCTTACGACAACAAGCTAGGCGATGCAATCCTTGCCCTTCGCGCTGCAATCGAGCAAACAAAGAAGCCGCACCGATGGCAAAGGCTGACTGAGGAGGAGATTGCGCGACGGGAGCAAGTCGATCCCATCCGGGTCCGTATCATGCAAGAAGCCTACGATCTTGCCGACCGCAACGACAGCGAAGGCTACAACTCGGTCAAGGTGATGTGCAGTGAGGTGCTAAGCATGATCGACAGGCTGCTCGACGAGCCAGTATACGAAGCAAACGAAGCCTTTGGCAAACGGCAAGAGTGGTGGAACGACAAGATGTTTGAGCTGGAAGCCGAGCTGCAACGCTACAAAAAGAGTGCGGCAATGTGGCGGAACAAAGCCTACGAAGCAGCAGGACACCCGCTGCCGTGGAAACCTGACGAGCTATGGCAAGGGCTGACGGATGAGGACTTGGACATCCGAGCGTTGTGGGACGTCCTGGCAGGCATGAAAAACGCGGATGGCAGCATTGTCGTGCAGTTCGCCAGAGCTATCGAAGCCAAACTGAAGGAGAAGAATGGATGAGCATGTGCCCATCGTGTGGGGACTGGAACACCCGCACGACTGCGACGAGGAGGGACACCCGGTACAACTGGGTGTGGAGGCGCAAGCAGTGCAACGAGTGTGGTCACAAGTTTGAGACATACGAAATGCCTGTTGACTGTGTTACTCCACCAGATGAGTGGATCAACCCTGATGGGAGATTGATTAAGTGAGCCTGAAGATCAAGAACTATGTGAGCCTACTTGAGCACCTGAACGAGGGTGCAGTAAGCGCACAGGACTTGGCAGCACTCACAGGACTGCATCTTGAGACAACCAGAGAGTTTCTAAAAGAGATGCACAAACGCAAACTGGTACACATCGCACAGTGGGACACGCGACTTAACCGGCGTATCAAACTTCCCATGTACAAATTAGGAGCAGGAATTGATAGACCCAAACCAGCAAGACTCCCAGCCATCGAAGTCACTAGACGGTACAGGGAAAGACAAAAGCTCAAAGAAAAGTTCGACCCGTTCTTCGCAATCTGCCGCCCCAATGTGGCCGTTTCCCGAGAAGCTGATACCCTATAGCCCATATACAGGACCGAAACCCAAAGCCCTCCGACAGGAGGCCATTGAAGACGGAGACCCACCGTGGTGAAGAACCCTCAGACCCTGCAACAAGTTTACGCTGATTGGATCAGCAACGACAAACCTACCGAGGAAGAAGAGGAAGCTTGGAAAATGAAAGCAGATGAGAAACAAGTGGGGGGTACCCACTACAAAGACATGGAAGTTCAACCGTGGACTGTGATGGAGTCTGTTCTCACACAAGAGGAATTCATTGGGTTCTTGAAGGGCAACATCATTAAGTATTCGATGCGCCAAGGACGAAAGGACTCAGACGATATTGGCAAGTGCCAGCACTACATTCAGAAACTAAAAGAAGTTAATGGGCCTTGGCAATGAAAACAGAACAACTTGTAGATAACCATCAACAAACTCGTGCCTGTCAACAGCTACTCGCATCGGTCGTTGCCTCTGCGGTTAATGATACGTGCGCTGAACCATTTAGAGCAACTTCAAAAGATAAGTCTGTATTAATGCGTATTGATACATTCACAGCATTTCGGTTTTTGTTTGATACGAGCGTATCGGGTGTTGATGCCTACGGGTTATGGCTAGACTTTAACGTTGATCAGTTTAGAAGAAAACTTTTGGAGATGATGTTCGATGAGTCACCGTTCGTAGTAGGGGGTAAAGATCCACAGGCGAGAAGAAACTTTCGATACAATTACAAGCTGTGGCAGAAGGTCTCCACACTTGGCATATCCATTGAATCCACATCAAAAGATGAAGAGGAAGATAATGATAGATTGGGCAGAAGGACAATTGAGATTAAGTTCACTCGTTAAGGCTCTCTATGCAAAACTTTTAGAAAGAGAAAATGAAGAGGCAAAAGATATTTGCAATCAAATCATTGCGGAAGCACGTTTAGTCCGAGCCAAAATTACCACACAACAAACTGAGGAGTGATTTATGCAGTTGATAACCATCGACTTTGAAACTTATTACGATCAGGAGTTTTCTTTAGGAAAGCTCACGACTGAAGAATATGTTCGCAGTCCGCAGTTTGAAGTAATTGGTGTAGGGGTCAAGGTCGATGATAAACCCGTCGAGTGGGCGAGCGGGACGATGGCAGAGGTCCGTGATTATCTTTGGGATTTTGATTGGGAGAACTCTGTCGTCCTTGCTCATAACACTATGTTTGATGGTGCGATCCTCTCATGGTTGTTCAATGTGAAGCCCAAGCTTTGGGTTGACACTTTATGTATGGCTCGTGCCCTGCACGGTGTGGAGGTGGGCGGTTCACTTGCTGCACTGGCTGAGCGGTATGGTCTCGGACAGAAAGGCACCGAGGTTGTTCAGGCAAAGGGTAAGCGCAGGATTGACTTCACCCCGACCGAGCTGGCTCGATACGGTGACTACTGCACCAATGACGTCGAGCTGACCTACAAGCTGTTCCATATTCTAGGTAACGGCTACCCCAAGAAAGAGCTACGGATTATCGATACAACGTTACGGATGTTCTTTGAGCCGACGCTTGTCCTGGACAAAGAATTATTGTTTGAGCATCTACAGAAACAAGCGGCACAGAAAGAAGACTTACTTGCCGCATGTGGGGTCAGTAAGGATGACCTCATGTCGAACCCGAAGTTTGCAGAAGTATTGATGTCGCTCGGGGTACGACCACCCATGAAGACGAGTCCCGCTACGGGTAAGCCGACATTCGCATTTTCAAAGACTGACAAGGGTTTGACTGACTTGTTAGATCATGAAGACTTCCGGGTGCAGGCTCTGGTGAGCGCACGGCTTGGGGTGAAGTCCACCCTTGAAGAGACACGTACACAAAGATTTATTGACATCGCAGCTCGGGGATCACTGCCTGTTCCGATCCGTTACTACGCAGCCCACACCGGCAGGTTCGGTGGGGACGACAAGATCAACATGCAGAACCTGCCGTCACGAGGCCCTAATGCAAAGACGTTAAAGAGAGCGGTCATGGCACCACCCGGTCACGTGCTGGTGGATGCGGACTCGTCACAGATCGAGGCTCGGGTGTTGGCGTGGCTGGCCGGTCAAGATGATGTGGTGGAGGCGTTCGCTCAAGGTAAGGATGTGTACAAGAAGATGGCGTCTGCAATCTACGGGGTGCCTGAACATGAGGTAACAAAACAGCAACGCTTCGTTGGCAAGACCGCCGTGCTCGGATGCGGATACGGTCTAGGGGCGATCAAGTTTCAGGGGGCGCTTGAGAATTCTGATCCTCCTATGAGTATAAACATAGAGGAAGCGCGTCGGATCATTGAGATCTACCGCACCGAAAACAACGACATAGTACGGTTGTGGAGGCAGGCGCAGTACATGCTGACATGTATGGTGCAGGATGAGCCGGTGACGCTGGGTCGTGAAGGTGTGTTAACTGTATTGCACGATAAGAAGGCTATACAGCTCCCGAGTGGGCTGCTCATGCGCTACGACGGACTCCATGCGGTTCAGGAGAATGGCAACTTGCAGTATGCCTACACGACACGGAAAGGATTGGTAAAGATCTACGGCGGGAAGGTTGTGGAGAATGTGTGTCAGGCTATCGCCCGGTGCATCATCGCTGAACAGATGCTGAAGATCGCTAAGAAGTATCGGGTCGTGATGACCGTGCATGATGCGATCACATGCGTGGTGCCGGAGGATCAGGCAGAAGAAGCTACCGCATACGTGATAGAGTGTATGCGCTGGGTGCCCGAGTGGGCGCACGGTCTGCCTGTGAATTGTGAAGCCAGTTACTCTTTACGATACGGGGATTGCTGATGGAGAAGTTACCTGCGTGGTCATACTCGTCAATGAAGACATTTGAGCAGTGTCCGAGAAAGTACTACCACCTGCGAGTTGTTAAGGATGTTAAAGAAGATATCAGCAACACACTTTACGGGACGGAGCTGCATAAGGCATGTGAAGAGTATGTCAGGGACGACAAGCCGTTGCCCGGGCAGTTTTCTTTTGTTAAGAGTGCGCTAGACAACCTGAAGACAAGACCCGGTGAGATCTTATGTGAATACAAGATGGGGTTGACTGAGGACTTGCAGCCCTGTGATTTCTTCGCACCGAATGTCTGGTGGCGTGGGGTGATCGATCTTCTGATCATTGACGAAGAGACAGGGACTGCTCGGGTGGTGGACTACAAGACGGGTAAGAGTACGAAGTACGCAGACACTGGGCAGCTTGAGCTGATGGCGCTCGCTGTGTTTAAGCATTTTCCCAAAGTGACTAAGGTCAAAGCCGGTCTTCTGTTTGTTGTTGCTAAGGCGTTCCCCAAGGCGAACTACTCTATCGATGATCAACCCAAGTTGTGGGAGAAGTGGCTGGGTGAGTACAAGAAGATGGAGGTTGCATATCAGCGCGATGTGTGGAATGCTAAGCCCTCTGGCTTGTGCAAGAAGCACTGCCCTGTCTTATCCTGCGCCCACAATGGGAGAGCGTGATGCCCTACACTAAGTCCCCCCGTCCGTACAAACATGAATACGAGATGCAGAAGAAACGTGGTGAGCATGATAACCGCATGGAGCGGCAGCGAGCCAGACGCGACTATGATGCCAAGGGAGTTGATAGGGAAGATAAAGACATCGATCATGTCAAGATGTTAAGCAAGGGTGGATCCAACAAAGATGGAACACGCTTGGTGCCCCCTTCAAAAAATCGATCCCGAAATGGCAAAAAGCCCTTGACACGAGCAGCTCAGCAGAAGTAGATTGAAGGTCCGCTCAGGCGGACTTTGCGAGAGCTTGGTGTCCCCCCAGCCACAGGTGGGGTAAAACGGTGGCAGCTTGCGACGACTGTTTCGTCTCCTCCTTTCGGTTGGGCGCAAGCGGACACCCCGGAAAGACGGGGTTAACCGCCGACCTTGTTCGGCTGCGATTGTATTTGGAGTCCCCGTGAAGATCATTGAGAACAAGGCATTGCTGCTTAATTTGCGCAATCCTAAACGAATCACAGAAGTCATTCCAAAGGCGAGAGAGCTACCAAACAATCAGGTCTTAGTCCGGTGGGGTCTGGACGAGGCACATGTCCTCAAGAACCTGAAGATCAGAAACGTCCCCTCCCCCATTCTCGGTAACTACAAGTGGCCCGGGAAACATAAGCCCTACGCACATCAAACCGATACCGCAAGCTTTCTGACACTGCACAAGCGAGCTTTCTGCTTCAACGAGCAGGGTACGGGCAAGACCGCGTCTGTTATCTGGGCTGCGGACTATCTGATGACGCAGGGGAAAATCAGACGCACCCTCATCATCTGCCCACTGTCCATCATGGACTCAGCGTGGGTTAACGACCTATTCACGTTTGCCATGCACCGCACGGTCGGTGTGGCATATGGCAGTGCAGCAAAACGTAAACAAATTATTGAGGGTGATAGCGAGTTTGTGATCATCAATTATGACGGGGTAGAGATCGTCAGGGATGTCATAGCCAATGCTGGGTTTGATCTGATCGTGGTCGATGAAGCAAATGCTTATAAGAACGCACAGACAAAACGCTGGAAGGTGCTGAACTCGCTCATGAATTCACGCATGTGGCTCTGGATGCTGACAGGCACTCCCGCCGCACAGGCTCCGACAGATGCTTACGGTCTTGCCAAACTTGTCAATCCACAAGGAGTCCCACAATTCTTCACCGGATTCAAAGACATGGTGATGGTGAAGGTGTCTAACTTCACATGGATACCCAAGAACAGTGCAACAAAAACAGTCTTTGAAGCCTTACAGCCTGCGATACGGTACACCAAAGACGAGTGCCTCGACCTTCCGGAGATGACTTACATCAAAAGAAATGTCGCGTTAAGTAAAGCACAAGATAGGTACTACAAACTTATCAAGGACAAGATGGTTGCCGAGATTGCCGGTGAGTCTATCAGCGCAGTCAATGCAGCCGTGCATATGAACAAGCTCCTACAGATCTCCTGCGGAGCGGTCTACACCGATGATAAGGATGTGATCGAGTTCGATATTTCGCCAAGGTACAAAGTATTGATTGAAGCTATTGAAGAGACCCGCAACAAGGTGTTGGTCTTCGTCCCATTCAAATCCATCAGCAGGGTGCTGCATGAAAAGCTTAATGCAGACAAGATCCCCGCTGAAGAGATTAACGGCGACGTGCCTGTCTCCGCTCGGAACGACATCTTCCGAAGATTTCAGACAACAGACAACCCTCGGGTGTTGATCATTCAGCCACAAGCCGCAGCACACGGGGTGACACTCACAGCGGCAGACACCGTGGTCTGGTGGGGACCGACCTCAAGCTTAGAGACCTACGCACAGGCAAACGCGAGGGTGCATCGTGCCGGTCAGAAGAACAAGACGACCGTCATTCAGATTCAAGGTTCTAAGATTGAACAATACGTTTACAAACTCCTTGACAATAGAATCGACGTACACACAAAAATTGTTGATTTATACAACGAGCTACTTGACTAACGCACTAAATATCGCTATATTGCACTGAGCGTGTGGCGGAATAGGTAGACGCAG
>SXGQ01211998.1_pt1 | contig 13929 bp, 1 predicted proteins | sample 3178371 | NCBI WGS metagenome assembly SXGQ01 (sample SAMN11356859, study PRJNA531348) | freshwater metagenome | isolation source: freshwater sample F1-20 | place: China: Fuxian Lake, Yuxi | collected 2017-12-25
CTGGCAAAAACCTGAAGACATGAATCCTCTGCGCCTCAATCAAATTCAACACTTTTTTGAGCACTATAAGGATTTGGAAAAAGGTAAATGGGTTAAAGTTAAGGGATGGAAAGGTCCTCAAGATGCTCACAAAGAAATTCTTGAGGGTATTGAAAGATACAAAAAAAGTTAAGTGTTTAAATGCATTCCTTAGTTGTTACCTGGCTATTGCATTTGAAAATTGGATCTAACACATCAACTCTAGCTCTAATATAAGAACCATCTTTAGAGATCGGTAATTGACGATTACTACTTGTGTTTAATATTGTTTTAAGTATCTGGCCGCCATCAATTATATTTGAATTGCTTGATGTATTAGAAGCTTGTAAAACATTTACCCCATTAAGAGTGGTATGTGTGCCGCCATTTAAATCAAACTTAACGCTCAACGAACTGTTACTAGGGATTGTGCCGTCAGTACCATAATTAAACGTTACATTGCCCCCGGTTGTTGCAAAAGTTTGTATCTGATTCGATGTACCGTCACCTAAATTAATTTTTTTCCCTGTATATGTTTGATTAAGTTTTGTGGTGACATCACCCATGATGCTTACGTTACCAACATAATCACTAGAGTTAAGAGAGGTTTGTGCGAAAGTTGGTGATCCTGAAGTTTCTTGACGCCCTGTTGTTGCCTCTAAACTTAATAAAGGTGCAATTAAACCAATATCTGATTTGAAATCAATGGTAGGCAGATCATTATTTGTGCAAGATAAATAACATACAGCTTTAATGACTAAGTCATGTGTGTTCGCAGTTGCATCATCAATTGTTCCCCAGAATGTCACAGCGGGATCTTCAGAAATAAGTACGCGCCTACCTGCAGCACCTCCAATATAAACCGATGTATAGCTTAATGATGAGCCGTAGGTTTGTGTACCATAAGTCGTAATATCAGCATTAATATTAATGCGATTAGCTAAAACGGTTAAGTTGTATGGATTTATTGAGCCGCGATTAGTTACATAGCTTGCATAAGTTTCTGTTGTATTGCCTATAGTGTTATTAAATGTAATTGTGCTTGAAGGTGCGCTTAAAGTTAAAGTCTTACCTAGTGTCACGGGGCCATTATAAGTCTGTGTGCCCAAAGTTGTTATATCAGAATTAAGTGTTACTGCACCAGTCATATTAAGAGAAGATAAAATCACGCCGCTTGAAACCTCAAAGCTACCGCCTGATGATGTGAGAGATCCAGTGCCAAGCGCATTCGTTCCACCCACAATCAGTGAAGATCCTGAGGCAATTGTCGTGCCACCGCTATATGTGTTATTACCAGTTAAGGTCACAACACCTGAACCAGTCAAAGCAACTGCACCTGTGCCAGATATAGTATTCGCAAAGGTTAATGGTGTTGAATCATTAAAGTTGATAGACCCATTGTTTGTGATCGCTGAAGTTGGCGTTAATACACTTAAGTTAGTTGTGTCATACACTACCGTTTTACCAGTTGGAATAATCACTGTTCCTACATTGCTGAGTGTTGGAATAGCCCCGCCTGTCCAGTTACTTGCATTTGACCAGTTGCCGCCCGATAGGCCGTCGTATGTTACGGAGGCGAGCTGAGTAATTGTGCCTGAAGTACCAATGGTGTTTGTCCCACTAAAGTAATAATTTGAGGCATCGGCACCAGATAGCGCTGGCGTAATCGTAATCGCTTTGCTCGACGCCACATTTGTATCGGCAAAATTACCAGTACCAATCACACTAACCGTATCGCCATTTACAAAAATGTTGGAAGAAGCCGATAAGGTCAGACCAGAAACGTTGGTCGTGCCATCATAGACTTTGCTCAAACCGGTAACAGAAAGATTGCTAGCATCTAATCCTACTGGAGAAACTGTTAGCGAACCTGTAACAACAATAGACTGACTAAAGTTATTGCTCACAATCGTTTTATTAGTAGCACTCAACGTATAGGCGTCCACCTTGTAATTACCAGAACCGCTCGTAATAGAGCTAGCGCCAGAAGTTGAGATTGGTGTTAATGTAAATGTAGCACTTCCATTTGCGCCGTCTGTCATGGTCACTACACTGCCTGTTACAGTTGGGCTTAAGGTATAAATAGTGCTCGTACCAGCGCTTAAATATTTTGCTGATGAAATCACATACGTGGGAGCTGTTCCGTATACCGACGATGTACTAGCCACAGACACCGCCAAAGTATCGGCCGGAATAATGGTGAAGGTTCCAGCTTGATAGTTGAAGGTGTAGTTACCAGCGTTAGCGCTTAGTCCACTTGGGATTAATGCATAAGTAGCAGCATTCTCACTAGGGTTACTGCGTGAAATTGTCAGCCCTGTGACATCCAATACTGAAGCACCCTGTCCTGCAACCCAGCCGCTATAGATAATTCCGCCATAACCCACAGGGTCAGACTGTGTAACAAATTTAGAAGAATCACCTGCAGTCACTTTGAGTGTTGCTGGAGTGATTGTGGCTTTATTTCTTGTTGAGGTATCTGCATTATTATAAGTACTTGTGAGGCTGTAATTGGATAAGGTAGCAGTGCCCACAGCACCAGACGCTGCAGTTACATAATTACTGCCATTAGCAGAAACATTTGCACTATAAAGAGTGACGCTCGCAAGACCTGTGAGAGTTTCACCATTCACTAATCCAAAAGTTTTGTTTTCATCTATAGTTGGCGTTAATATCACTGTGCTGCCGCTATAAGGAGCCGTGACCGATATTCCTAGCGGTGCCGCTGACAATGTTGCTATGTTTTTTGTGGTGGTACTAGCTGTGTTATAGGCCGCAGTAATTGCATAGTTTGATAATACCGCAGTGCCTGAAACGCCAGTAGCACTGAGCACGAAGTTACTACCATTATTGGCAACATCTTTGTTCTTGAGGGTCACACTACTTAATCCAGTTAAAGTATCACTGCCAAGTAAACCTTCTGTTACCACTGAACTCGGTACTAAATTATATAAACCGCTGTAAGTGCCTGTGACAGCAAGACCTAAAGGTGCGGCAGTTAAGTTGGCAGTATTGGTCGTGTTCGTAGCACTAGTGGCGTTATATGCAGAAGTAATGGCGTAGTTACTGAGGGTTGCTGTGCCAGTTTTACTCAAAATAGCTGTGACATAGTTCGCACCATTACTAGAGACGTTGGCATTACTCACTGTCACACTGGTTGGTACCAAAGTTTGGGCACTTACTAAGCCGGTAATTGTGTAAGTAGCTGGCGTAATCGTAGTAGAACCTGAATACACCCCACCAATAGCAATGCCTAAAGGCGCTGGGTTAATCGTTGTCGCTACAGTGCCGTTAGTAAGTGTGTAATTAGTATTGCTGAGAGTTAAACCATTGCTAGCAAAGCTGGTGTAGCTTGCGGCATTGGCGCTTGAAGTGGCGGCGGTTCCGCTAGCAATCGTAGGCATAGCATCACTGTTATAACGGGTACCACTTAAAGTATAGGTATTAGCGTTGGTAAATGACGTCGTGCCATCGTAGGTTTTAGACAAAGTGATATTTAGAACTGCTGGGTTCACCGTATAAGACCGTGCGCTGGTCGCTGCATTAAATGCATAGTTCGTTGAAGACAAGCCGCTGGCATAAGTCAGACTATAAGTACCGGCATTAGAAGAGGCTGTTGGCGCATTGGTAATCGTTGCTGTGCCCAATAATCCAGCAGGAGAGGAAATAGCATTACCCGTACCGGCTGCATTGTTGTAATAGGCTAAGCTAATGGTAGGTGCTACGCCATAGTTGCTGGACTGGCCTGCACCGATAATCACATAAGCTTGCGCTTTATTAACCGTATAAGACGTCGAACTCGCCGCCGCATTAAATGTATAGTTCGTTGAAGACAAGCCACTGGCATAAATCAAGTCATAAGTACCGGCATTAGAGGATGATGTCGGCGCATTGGTAATCGTTGCTGTTCCCAATAATCCTGCAGGAGAGGTAATGGGAGCACCACCCGTACCGGCTGCATTGTTGTAATAGGTGTAGCTAATGGTAGGTGTTTCGCCATAAGTGCTTGATTGCTCGGCACCAACAATGACATAGGCATCTGCCTTACTAATCGTCAGCGATCCCGTACTAGAACCTGCTGTTAATGCATAGATTGGTGAACTTAAGCCACTCAAATATGTCACCGTCGTATAACTGCCAGCATTAGCTGATGAGTTGAGTGAAACATTAGTAGTACTAGTTGTCGAGTTTGTGCCTTTAAATAAAGCTGTGCCTGTCGCATTGACAGTCGCAGTATCAGATGAAAAGTATGAAGTACCTGTTCCATTGGCTAGTGTATTAAATGAGTATGTAATTGTTGGGGCTGAGCCATATGTTGGCGTATCGGAGGAACCAAAGATCACATACATCGTGGGCTGTGTACCGCGGTACAAAGCATAGTATCCAGCACCAGAAGCGATCGAGCCAGTAGTTGTGGTCACACCATAGCTAGTGTTACTAGCACTTTGGCCAGCAACAAATGCACTTAAATTGGTACTTGATAAAGGCGCTCCAGAATACAAAGCAATGATGGCGCCGCTACCTGCAGTAATCAAACTTGGAGAACTGCTAGCTAAAATAATATTGTGGGCGGTATCAGAAGTTGTACCGTCATAGTCCGCCGCTAATTTAATCGCTGGCGCTGAGGTGACAGCTGAAGTGCTGGTGGTTGTAACGGCATTGCTAACCGTTAAGTTACCAGTGCTTGTTTGTACTAAGATCGTTCCGGTTGATGACAGGCCTGAGTAAGTTGTGCCACCAATCGTCATCGACCCAATGGTCAGCGCCTGGTTATTAGTAATGGAGAGTGCTCCAACACCTGATCCTGAAGCAATCGTTGACAATGTATTGCTAGTGCTGCTCAGAGTGATGGCTTTGCTACCAACAAGTGCTAGCTTATAAGCACTTACAGTAGAACCGATAGCGCCAGTCACAGTCATAGCGCCCGCTGTGCTGCCCATTGTAGAGTCCGAGCCTAAAGTAATGGCGCCAGCGTAAGTAGCCGCGGTGCTAGAGCTATTAGTCAGGGCACCTGCACTATTATGTCCTGCACCATTGAGTGTGAGTGCTTCAGTTGTTCCTAGAGTGTTGCCATTCAGATCAAGCGTTGCTCCATCGCTCACTGTGGTTCCTGTGCCCGTTGTACCCAATGGCGTATTTGTTCCGCTACCTGCGGCACCTAGCTTTAAGGTACCTAGTGAGATGGTGGTAGCGCCAGTGTAGGTGTTCGCCCCAGAAACTGTCCAGGTACCTGTACCAGATTTAGTCAGTGTGCCTGATGTGGTACCAATGATCGAAGCGATACTGCTTGCGGTATTTGTACCAGTCAGTGTTAAACCATAAGTAGCACCAGTGATCGTTCCGACATTACTAATGACAATGTTGCCACTGGAGGCATTAATCGTAGAAGCGCTGCCTAAAGCAATGAGGCCGCTATAAGTTGCCGCGGTGCTAGAACTATTAGTCAGTGCACCTGCACTACTTTGTCCCGCGCCATTGAGTATGAGTGCTTCACTGGTTACTAAAGTGTAGCCGTTCAGATCAAGTGTTGCTCCATCGCTCACTGTGGTTCCTGAGCCAGTCGTACCTAGTGGTGTGTTTGTTCCGCTACCTGCAGCACCTAGCTTTAATGTGCCCGCTGAGATGGTTGTTAAACCTGTGTATGTGTTAGCCCCTGAGAGAGTTAAGGCGCCAGCGCCAGACTTGGTTACAGCACCACTACCGCTAATGACACCAGCATAGTCTGACGCATTACTGCGGTTGAAGTTAAGCGTAGCATTGTTAATAACATCGCCTAAGATACTGCCACTCGTGCTACCAGCACCCACATTCAAAGTGCCCGCGCTGATTGTTGTGCCACCGCTGTATGTGTTATCAGTGGAAAGCGTTAAAGTGCCAGCGCCCTGCTTAACTAAGCTCGCATTACTTCCATTATTTGAAATAGCTCCCGTCACCAATCCTGTACCGGAGTTATTGATTGTAAGGGCGCCTCCAGCAGCAATATTTGCAGCTGTTAAGGCACCTGTATTGATTGTCAAAGCACCACTAGCAGTAATAGCCCCATTAAAAGTTGCTGAACTAGATTCGTACGTTGATCCGACTAAATTAATAGCTTGAAGTGCAAGTGGCTTTCCATAACTAGCCGCAGGAGTCGAATAGCCATAAGAGGTAAATGCTATTTGATAATAGCGATACGCAGTGGAATTTGTAAATGACACTGGATTACTAAGAGCTGGTGTTTGGCTGTTAGTAAGGCCTACTAAACTACCTGAGCCAATTGTGGTGAAATTTTCTTGCTGGTAACCTACACCTAAAAACGATACATTTGAAACACTTGCTGAACTACCACCGATAGTCATAGTTTTAGATGATGTAAATTCTGTATTAGATCCATAGACGGTAACTGCAATTGGTAATCTATTTGTAAATCCATCAGTATTTCTTTGGCTGACAGAAATACTTTCTAGCACAGTGCTTCTGCCAACATCCACTAAAATAGGGGTGTTATAACAACAAACGGATGAGTTACCACCAGTAACTACCCCCATCCCATTGTATGGGCCAGCATTATTGGTGGTGTTATAAAATAGAATACCCGCACTATCTCCTGTAATAGTTCCGCCACTACCAATAGTAGCGCTAGATGTGCCGCTGGAGAATAGATAGTACGGATGCTCAAAAGGATGGTTGGCACTTTCAGCTTGAAAAGCATAAGCATAATTACTATTGTCGGTATTTTGAAATGTCAATATTCCAGAAGATCCTGATGCTGCATTTGCTGAAAGCACTATCCCAGCTGCAGCGCTCACTGGACCTGCATAAGTTTGATTTCCTGACGTAGTGACATTACCACCTAGGGTAATCGTGCCAGTACCATTTAAAGTTAAAGCCCCAAGACTATTTGTCGCTCCAACAGCGCCTGTGAAATTGGTTGCACCAGTACCATTACTGATAGTCAATCCATAGGTGGTTGCAGCATAACTATTTATAGTAGATCCAAACGATACTGTTCCATTATTGCTTGAAGCTGTTAAGGTGACCCCCGAAGAGTTATTAATAATGACTGCCCCACCGTAAGTTTGATTAGCAGTGGTAGTGACATTGGCTGCAAGCGTAGTGGTACCACTACCAGTAGAGGTACCCACAGTCGATGCACTGCAACCACTCGCATTAATACATAAATAGCCAAGGGCACTGGTGCCACTACTTGCCCCGACTATTCCGCCAAAAGCAGCCGTGCCGGTGCCGTTGGTAATCGATAGGCCATAGTAGCTACCCGCTGCACTGTCTAAAGTGGAGCTAAAGGTAATGGTGCCGTTGGTATTAACGCTGCTGGTATTGAGGGTAGTCAATGTGGTGTTCGCACCCAAGGTCACTGCGCCCGTGTAGGTTTGATTACCCACAGTATTGATATTCCCATTTAAAGTGCTTGCCCCTGCCACAGACAGGTTAGACGTATTGGCGCTATTGGTAATGGCAGCACCGGTACTCATCGATAAAGTAGAGCCTAGTGCAACAGTGCCGCTAAAAGTTAAGTCTAATATTCCGGATGCACCAATCGAGACAGCGCGAGTACTAAGCGCAGCAGCACTAGCTGCTTTAAGCGTGCCAGTAGTGATGGTGGTGCTACCGGTGAAAGTATTAGTACCAGAGAGTATAAGTGGCGAACTTCCATTTTGTATTACGCCGGTCACGTTAGAACCGACTACGGCGCTAATCGTCGTTGCACCCGAACCCGATCCTGAGTTGGTGATCGTGCCGGTGTTGTTAATGCTGGTGCCAGAGACAGTAGTTGTTCCTGAGCTGTTGTTATTGAAGGTGACATTGCCAGTGCCGCTGATGCCGCCCGATATCGTTAATGTGCTGGTACCGCTATTAATAAAGGTAGTCCCAGTAGATTTAGGGGTAACAGCACCACTAATCGCCAGCGCAGAGGTACTACTAGACTGAGTAATGCCGGTCACGTTAGAACCCACTGTAGCACTGATCGTTGTCGTGCCTGTTCCAGATCCTGAGTTAGTAATAGTCCCGGTGTTGTTAATACTTGTAGTTGATGCGGTAATGGTGCCCGAGCTGTTGTTATTAAAGATGACATTGCCAGTGCCGCTGATGCCGCCAGATAAGGTCAAGGTGCTGGTGCCACTATTAATAAATGTACTGCCACTCACATTAGGAGTGATTGCCCCACTAATCGCCAGCGCAGAGGTACTACTAGACTGAGTAATGCCAGTGACATTGGAACCGACTGCGGCACTAATCGTCGTTGTGCCAGAACCAGATCCTGAGTTGGTGATCGTGCCGGCGTTGTTTAAGGAGCCAGTAGCAAAAGAAACCGTGCCGTTTGTAGCGCCTGCACTTATGACTAAGTTATTAGTACCCGTCACACCACCACTGAAGGTAGTGGAAATAGAAGTCCCGGTATTGCCTATGGATAATTCTCCTGATGTACCAGAGGACAGAATAATTGGATTGTTATAGGTTAAACCAGTAGTTGCTACTCGAAGAGCTGAGCTGGAAGAGCCAGTTGATGCACCTAACGTCACGCTACCACCACCCAAGGCTAAAGCTGAACTGGAGGCTATTAATGTACCAGCACTAATTGTTGTACCACCGGTGAAGGTATTCGCACCTGAAACCGTCCAAGTACCTAAGCCAGATTTAGTGAGCGTACCTGATGTGGTACCAATGATCGATGCAATACTGCTTGCTGTATTTGTACCAGTCAGTGTTAATCCATAAGTAGCACCTAAGATCGTACCAGTATTACTAATCACAATATTGCCACTGGAGGCATTAATCGTAGAAGCACTACCTAAAGTAATAAGACCTGCGTAAGTAGCTGCGGTAGAAGAAGAGTTAGTCAGTGCACCTGCACTACTTTGTCCCGCGCCATTAATTGTGAGTCCTTCAGCTGTTCCTAGAGTAAATCCATTCAGATCAAGTGTTGCACCATCGCTAACTGTGGTTCCTGCGCCAGTCGTACCTAGTGGTGTGTTTGTTCCACTACCTGCAGCACCTAGCTTTAAAGTACCTAGCGAGATGGTGGTAGCGCCGGTGTAGGTGTTCGCCCCAGAAACTGTCCAGGTACCTGTACCAGATTTAGTCAGTGTGCCTGATGTGGTACCAATGATCGAAGCGATACTGCTTGCGGTATTTGTACCAGTCAGTGTTAATCCAAAGGTATTACCAGTGATCGTACCTGTATTACTAATCACAATATTGCCGCTGGAGGCATTAATCGTAGAAGCGCTACCTAAAGCAATAAGACCTGAGTAAATAGCTGCGGTGCTAGAACTATTAGTCAGAGCACCACCATTTGACACACCGCTACCATTTAAGGTTAAGGCATTAGCGTTGGCTAATGTTTGGCCATTGAGATCGAGAGCTGCGCCGCTATTAACGGTAATTGCACTAGCAGCTCCGCCAAAGGCAGTAGTACTACCAGCTTGAAGCGTACCGCCAGTAATGGTGGTGCCGCCAGTGTAAGTATTGGTACCTGCAAGGCTGAATACCCCAGAGGCATTACCACCCGCGGCAGTGTATCCACTAGCTGTGTTGTAAGCCACTGCAGTAGAACCACCAATTGCGCCACTCACAGCGCTATTACTAGCTTTAGAGTTAATCGTTAGCGTAGTGACATTAGAAACCGTTCCGCCAATGGAGGCTCTACCGGTTCCGGAGTTGATGGTGAGTGCAGTTGATGTGTAGCTCGTCGTAGTCTCGGCTAGGCCAATGACCACAATACCCGATGCGCCCCCAGTAGGGCTTACTGCGTTAGCACCAGCAGAGCCTGGCGTTGATGGGCCAGTAGCAGTAGTTTTATTTTGATTGCCAGAAGTTATTCCAGCACCCGTTCCACTGCTGCCCACACTTTGCCATCCCGTGCCAGCTGCACCCGAGGCATAAGTGACCGAACTACCGGTAATGTTGGATACATAACCTACACCGCCGTTACCTCCTCTGGCATGATCATTCGACGTTGTGCCACTATTTGATCCAGCCGTTCCCGCAGCTCCTGCACCACCACCCCCGCCACCGCCTGTAGCCACATAGTTACTAGTAGAAGCCCCGCCACCGGCATTACCAAGGATAACAAGTGTGCCACTGGAATAGCCTGAAACAGATCCTTTTGTTGCACTCCCACCATTAATGATTGGGTTACTCTCATTTCCGTTAGGCGACGCCCCGCCGCCTGATCCACCAGAATTTGCACCGGGCCCGGCTGTAGTTCCGCCACCCCCCCCAAATGCTGTCAGGGTTTGACTGCTAACAGCAACTGATGTGCTACCGCCAGAACCTCCGTTGTCCACATTGTTGTTTGTGTTGCGCGCGCCGCCAGCGCCTATTGTGATCGTGTAAGGACTTGACAATACTGTGTAAGCACTGTCGTATATCACACCACCGCCACCAGCACCGCCGGACCACATATTAGGTGTACTCGTTCCACCACCACCACCACCAACTATTAAAAGCTTGCTATTGCTTGCTGAAGTACTTGGTGTCCAGATATAACTGGTGCCGTTCCAACTTATTGTTCCAGCTGAACTTGGCAATACACCATTTACAGTGCCGTTATATGTGTAACTTGAACCACCTGTAAACTGCAAAATATTATAGGAGGTAGTTACTGTGGCTACTACATTAAGTGCACCAACTATATTAAATAACCCGTCATTTGTTGTAAGTGATATTGCGGCTCCACTTAAAGTAACCGCACCGCCATAAATTTGCGTTCCGTTTGTGGTGACATTTCCGGACAAGATTGTTGTCCCGGTACTCAATATAGGCGCAACCCCAGAACTAGTCGAACAACTAGTGGCATTAATGCATAGGTAACCCAGTGCGCTCGTGCCACTACTTGCGCCAACTATTCCACTAAAAGTAGTCGTGCCTGTGCCGTTACTAATTGTTAGACCGTAGTAATTACCAGCAACACTATTCACCGTAGAACTGAAAGTGATGTTGCTGTTATTGCTAGTTAGGGTAATGCCGGATGCATTATTAATAACAACCGCGCCGGTATAAGTTTGGCTGCCTCTTGTTGTAATGTTGGCAGCTAAATTAATTGTGCCGCCGGTGAGGGTTAATGTGGCCGAACCGGTGGTGGCTAGAATTTCGCTGTTGACGTAAATGGTGTTGGCACTTGAAGAGCCAGTAGTGATGCTGACGTTAGTACCGGCATTTAAAGAGGTATTAATTGAGCTCGCTAATATTGTGGTGGTTTCGCCAGCGGTAAAGCTAGCTGAGTATGTTGTGCCAGTTGTGCCGCTCCCTGCAATTGTTACATCGTACGGATCAAGTAACCACATCCCACCGCGACCTGCATTAATTGCGGCGAGCATAGAAAGTATTTGGCCAGAGGTTTCAATGTAACCACCGTTTACGTTCGATGAACTGGTGTCGAGTTGGTTTGCATTGATGACTGACGCGGAATCGATGTGGGTGAAACTGGAGAAGGGAAGAGTTTGGTTAGTGGCGTCGTAACCAATTTTGATGGTGCCGCCTTGAATGTAACCTGTTGCTGAAATCTCGGTGCTGGAGATTAAAGTATTATTCACACCGGATAGTAAAATTGTTCCCCCGACACCTGCCCCTCCGTTAGTTTGGATAAAGCTTTGTTGGAAATTCACATCACCGTGACTAGCGACAATAGTAATTTGTCCGCCATCGGTTAAACCATTTGCTTTTAATGTTGCATAACTAATATTAATGTCACCGCTCGATGATAAGACAGTGATGCTTCCACCCAAGTCATTTCCAGTTGAAATAGATGCGTTAGAATTAATCGTGACATCATTGTCACCTTCAATTTTAATGGAGCCAGAATTTTTTGTGGAACCAGCACGCATTGTTCCAGTAATTGCAATTCTTGCACCGAGCAATGCTAGAAGTGGTGCATTAGAATTTGTGCCACCATAGGCAAAAATATTTCCATCTTGAATAATGACTGGTGCAGATAATTTCATTTGACGTGCAGCTAATTGAGCGCTCGAAGTAAGAATAATAGAATCACTACTTTGTAAAATTAAATCAAGTGGTGCTTCGAATGTATTTTTTAACGAGCCACTTACATTTAAGGATCCTTCAGCATTCATAGTTAATGAAGTTGTAATCGCTGATGTTTTTTCTAAAATAATTTCAGTAGCATAAGTAATCTTACCTGTCATGTTCGTTATTGTTTCTGCAAGATTAAATTGAACGCTCTTTAAAGTATTCAACGCAACATTTGTATGATTAAGAGTTGCAGAAATCACATTTGCAAATGTTTGATTCAGATTGATTTCAGGTGATGTGATATTCCATGAACCAACATCTCCATTTGATGTAGATGCATTAATAATCGCAGATGAACTTACACTAAGTGTTGAAGCAGTTGTGTTAATTGTGCCACCGTTACCCGATTGAGATCCACCTTGAGCAACAAGTTCACCACTTATCATTGTAATAGGTGCGTTTGTTTTTATTGTACCGCCATGACCTGAATCGATGGCTGAAGCGTCAATTTTAGATTGGTCAACAATTGTTAATGTGCGTGATGCTGAAATAGAAATGTCGCCACCACCTGCAGAACCTTTAGCAAGTGTTGAAGAAGCTGAAGCTATATTTACTTCATCGCCTTCGATCACAATACGGCCACCAACACTTACAAATTTTGTAGTTTCATTGCTTGCATCTAACGAACCACTATGATTAATAAGTGAAGACACTAATGTGTTTAACGCTTTTGAAGATAAAATAATCGTGCCGCCGTTTACAGTCACTGCTGATTTATTTTCAATGAGTGTGTTAATGGTTGCAGGTGTTGTTGTGATTGAAGCTAAATGAGAAGTCGTATCAAAATTTAAAGTGACACGCTCACCTGCTGCCATAACGACTGTGCCCATTTGAGCGACAATCAGACCTGAGTTTCTAACTTCAGGAGCAAGCATGGCGACATAACCATTTAAGCCAGCTTTGATATTGCCTTCATTAATCACACTGCCTGTTGAACCATTGCGATCAAAATGATATTTACCATTGTTGTAATTATCATTCGAAATTGAATGCGTCGTTGCAGCGATTGAACCAACATCAAGACTTGCAGATTTGCTGAAATAAACACCTGCAGTATTTTGTAAGATCACTTCACCTATCGCATTTATCTTGCCGTAGATTTGTGAAGGTGTACCGCTTGAAATTCGATTAAGTGCGGATGCGCTGCTATTTGGTTGATTGAAATTTACTGTGGCATCTTGTCCTACATTGAATGAATCCCAATTGACGATGGCACGTTGTGATGTTTGAATCACATTGAGTGTTGCACCGGAAGTTGCAATCGATGCGTCACCTGAAACCACTTGACCGCCAGTAGGAAGTGCATTCACTGCAGGTTCTGCATAGGCTAACCCAGCTAAGCTTAAGATAAGGCTAAGCGCGAGGACAAATGCGTGCTTCACGAAGTGAATAGATTTAATCAAAATAATGGGGAAAAAAAAATAATTCCGCCTATTATCTTTGACATAGGAACAAAAAATACGCAAAAAATTTCTGTTTAATTTCTGTTTTTTTTGATCAAAAATTTAATAGAAATTAAATAGATATATTTATATAAAACAATAGTTTATGTAATTAAATACACGTAAATTATATTCAATAAAAAATGAAGATTTCTAATTTAACTTTAAATATTATTAAAAAAAGGTACCAAACTCGATTCGTGAAACAAGTATTTATCCCCTTGCATTGATAAAAATTATTTTTTCAAAAATCAGATTTGCAAATTATAGTTGACATAAATTTTTCTTCATTCACTCTAAAATATCGAAATTAAAAAAAATTTGATAAAATAATAAAGATAAAGTCTTACCTTGGTAAGGTATAGAAATAACTTGGCGAATATCAAAAAAAGTTGAAAGGTTTAAATACGAACATGAAAAAAAAAATAAATTTAAA
>SXGQ01263107.1_pt1 | contig 13926 bp, 11 predicted proteins | sample 3178371 | NCBI WGS metagenome assembly SXGQ01 (sample SAMN11356859, study PRJNA531348) | freshwater metagenome | isolation source: freshwater sample F1-20 | place: China: Fuxian Lake, Yuxi | collected 2017-12-25
AGATACTGAGAAAGACTATACAGTCGGTATTGGTGATTTAGACGAAACTATTGTTTACTATTTTAATAACGTAATTAAGCCACAAGTATACCAGAACGGAACAATTGTCTCTGTGCCTATAATTTACGGTAATCCCGAAAGATGGAAATCAGTTCAAAAAGACGGATATTACAGAGATAAGAACGGGAAAATTATGTGCCCTACCATTATGTTTAGAAGAACATCAATGGATAAGACATACACTATCGGAAATAAATTAGACGCTAACAATCCTCAAAATTATGCAATCGCAGGTAAATCCTACCAGAAAGGAGATGCTTACTCTAATTTTGGAGTTTTAAATAATAGAAAACCAGTAACAGCTTACCAAGCAGTAGTAATTCCAGATTACGTTACTTTAAATTATGAATGTGTAATTTGGACTTACTATATTGAACAGATGAACTCAATAGTTGAAGGGGTTAACTATGCTTCAAATTCGTACTGGGGAGATCCTAATAGATTTAAATTTAGAGCTAGAATCGACACTTTTACTAACAACGAAACCTTAAATCAAGGAGAAGAAAGGTTGATTAAGACTAATTTTAACATTAAAATGTACGGTTACATTATACCAAACGCAATAAACAGAGATTTAGTAGCAACTAAGAAGTTTTTCTCAAAAGGAAAAGTAACTTTTGATTCAGAAGTAGTGGGAGATATCAACGACCTCTAGGAACTTTTTGAAGGGTTATTTGCTATTTATATTAGAACTATCTAACAAACTAAAATAAAATGGCAGAAACTCTATTATCACCAGGTGTTTTAGCAAGAGAAAACGATCAGTCGTTCCTAACAGCCCAGCCTATACAAGCAGGTGCGGCTATCTTAGGTCCTACAGTTAAAGGACCTACAGTACCGACCGTCGTTACTACTTACTCACAATACCAAAACATCTTTGGAACTCTGGTTCAATCAGGTTCAGATTTTTATACCTATTTTACCTCTATCGCAGCTTTCAATTACTTCCAAAATGGTGGTGATTCTCTGCTAGTAGGTAGAGTCACTAACGGTACCTACACAGCAGCAAGCTCATCTGCAATCCCAACCGGTTCAGGTGGACCCGCTTCAGGCTTGTCTCCTTTCGTATTAGAGACCTTATCTAAAGGAACTATTATGAATACAGGCATTACCGAAATTGGTGGCGGTGCTCTAGCTACTGGATCATCAGATAATATCAGATGGGAAATCGTTTCTCCTAATACAGCATCCGGTACCTTCTCATTGTTGATTAGAAAAGGCGATGATACTAATAACTCAAAAATAGTGTTAGAAACATGGACTAACTTATCGTTAGATCCTAAAGCTTCTAACTACATCTCAAGAGTATTAGGAGATCAGACTCAAACTATTGCAACAGATGGTTCAACCTACTACATTCAAACTTCTGGATCCTATACTAACGCTTCTGCATACGTAAGAGTAAAAGCTGTTAACTATCAGACTCCAAACTACTTTGATAACACAGGAGCCGCTAAAGCACAATTTACCGGTTCTCTACCGATTGCTTGTTCAGGTTCATTTATTGGAGCTACAGGTACTCCTTTTACAGAAAGAGTAGCTAAGTTCTACGAAAACGCCGGCTTAACTGCTAACGCAGATTCTCAAGGTGTTACAGGAAGTGATTACACAGTAATGTTAAACTTACTTGCTAACGCTGATGAATACAGCTACAATGTAATTTCATTACCTGGTCTAAACAGAGTAAGCTCAGCTACTCAAATCACAACCTTAATCTCTAACGCACAGAACAGAGGCGATAATATCGCAGTAGTTGATATGGTTCCTTACGGTACTGCTTTAACTACAGTAACCGGTCAAGCATTGTCAATGGATACTTCATACGGCGCTACTTACTGGCCTTGGGTACAGACTGCCGATCCTGATTCAGGAAACAACGTTTGGACTCCAGCTTCTACTTTGATTCCTGCAGTTTATGCTTTCAACGATAATTCTTCTGAGGCATGGTTTGCACCTGCTGGATTTAACAGAGGTGGATTATCTACAGTAGTAAGAGCTGAAAGAAAGTTAACTCAAGGAGATAGAGATTCTTTATACCAAGGTAATGTTAACCCAATCGCTACCTTCCCTAACCAAGGTGTTGTAGTATTCGGTCAGAAAACATTACAAAAGAAAGCTTCTGCTTTGGATAGAGTAAACGTTAGAAGATTGTTGATCACTTTAAAAGATTATATCTCTCAAATTGCTGATACTTTAGTATTCGAACAAAATACTCTAGCAACTAGAAACAGCTTCTTGTCTCAAGTTAACCCTTACTTGACCTCAGTACAGCAGAGACAAGGTCTTTACGCTTTCAAAGTAATTATGGATGACTCCAACAACAGTGCTGATGTAATCGATAGAAACGAGTTAGTTGGTCAGATTTACCTACAGCCTACCAAGACTGCTGAATACATCTACTTAGACTTCAATTTAACACCAACAGGAGCTACATTCCCAGCTTAATAGATATTTATAACTGATAAACATAATATAACATGGCAGTATTACAACCTAACGAAATATTTTTCACCGCCTTTGAACCCAAAGTAGCGAATAGATTTATAATGTACGTGAATGGTATTCCTTCATTCTTCATCAAAGGTGTAACCGGAGTTGAAGTAACTGCAGAAGAAATCACCTTGAATCACATCAACGTATACAGAAAAGTAAAAGGAAAAAATAAATGGGGTGATATCTCAATGACCCTTTACGATCCCATTACTCCTTCTGGTGCTCAAGCCGTAATGGAGTGGGTACGTCTTCACCACGAATCAGTAACAGGTAGAGATGGTTATTCTGACTTCTACAAGAAAGACTTAACTATCGATATCTTAGGCCCTGTAGGTGACATCGTTTCAGAATGGGTAATTAAAGGAGCATTTATTAAGTCTGCTAAATTCGCCGATCTGAACTGGGATACTGATGCAGAAGCACAGAATATCACCTTGAATATCGGAATGGATTATTGCGTATTGAACTACTAATTAATAATAACCTTAAAGAAAGAGCCCTCCTATTTATTAGAGAGGGCTTTTTTATTACATGAAACTCATAGATATTCTAAACGAACTAGTTATGCCGCCGGCTTTAAAGTCCAAGCAGTACGAATTAGAGAAAGACGGGTATACTAAAATCGGAGGAGGAGACAATGGCATTGTAATGGAAAAAGGATCCGACGTAAAGAAGCTTACTACGGATGTTGATGAGCTAGAACACGCTGAGAAACTGTTAAACCATTCTTTCTCATGCATTATCCCTATCTATAAAGTAGAAAGACTACCCGGAGGTAAATCAGGTATTATCGATATGACAAATGCCGAGCAGTTAGCACCTCAAGAAGCAGAAGAGATTGCAGTTAATGGAACTAAAGCAGAAGATTATCTAGTATACGACGAAGAGTTAAATCCTAAACTTTCAGATAAACTAAAACAGTTCTTAATTAACCTGAAAGAAGCATTTGAGCAGTCAGGAATCAACCCAGACGAGATTGACTGGTCACCAACAAACGTTATGAATTACAAAGGAAATTACGTGTTAGTTGACGTATAAACCTAATTCATATATATTTATAATAGAATAGTTATAATTAAGAAGTATATGTTAGAAAACAAAATTCCAACCGAAACCATTGAACTACCTTCAAAAGGTTTCTTTTACGAAGAATCAAACCCGCTTTCTTCTGGCAAAATCGAAATGAAGTATATGACCGCCAAAGAGGAGGATCTACTTACAAACTCAGCATTAATCCAAAAAGGAACTGTTATTGATGAAGTAGTTAAGTCATTGATTGTATCAAAAATTAATTACGATGATCTTCTGATTGGAGATAAAGACGCTCTGATGATTGCAGCACGGGTGTTAGGTTATGGCAAAGATTATACTTTTAACTACGCAGGAGAAACTTATAATATTGATCTTTCGACAATTGAAAACAAGTTTATCGATACTATAAAGTTAACCAAAGGCTCAAACGAGTTTGAATACACTATTCCAGAAACAGGTAACAAACTAACTTATAAGTTCCTAACTCATAAAGATGAAAATCTAATCAACAAAGAACTTGAAGGATACAAAAAAATCAACAAAGACCTAAACCCAGAACTATCAACTAGGTTAAAGTTCATGATTGTGGCGGTTGATGGTAACAGAGATAGAGCAGTCGTTAGTAACTTTGTAGATAATTACTTCTTTTCTAAATATTCTAGAGAGTTTAGAAAGCATTTAAAAGAAAACCAGCCCGGAGTAGATTTAAAATTTACTACCAACAGTGGTGAGGAGGTCGCTATCCCAATCGGGATTACCTTTTTTTGGCCTGACTTTGAATAACGCACCGCAGGCAAGGTTAGCTTTATTTACTCAAATTCACGAAATATGCTTTCATGGCCAAGGAGGCTATGATTGGAATACCGTGTATAATATGCCGGTATGGCTCCGAATGTTTACTTTTAATAAAATAAGAGAGTATAACGAAAACCAGAATGCAGCTATAAAACAAGCCCAATCCGGCAAACCAAACTCATCAACCTTAGTGGATTCAGAAGGAAATGTTAACAAAGATCAATTTAAAAAATTGACTAATGAAACACTTACGAATAGAAATAGGTCTTGAAAATATTTATAAGTAATCCCTTCAGGGACAACCCATGGCAACTCCTCAAGAACTACAACGACTTATACAAGAGTTAGAATCTAAGATTAATAACTTAGCTCCTAACAATGCAGGTTTTAAACAAACCTTGGAGTTAATAAAGCAATCAACTGCTAACGCTAGCCAATTACAACAAAACATAGATGCTGCTAATCAATTGTTAGGCAGCGTTAATAAAGAGATAAGAGATCTTAATGACCAATTAGGCTACACCTTTAAGTCCTTTCAGGCTATTATTAACGAATTAACTCGAGGTAAAACTAATATAGGTAATATTAACAAAGGAGTAAAAAGCTTAACAGACGTTACTCAAAAGCTTGTTAATCGACAGACTGAATACGGTAAACTAACCTATAAACAGTTAAAGACTTTAAGAGACCAGACCCACTTAACTTTTGAAAATTTAAAAGCAGAAAGAGCAGTTCTTACAACCCGTATAAACTCCGGAACTCTATCGGCCGAGCAGTTCATACTGGAAAACATGAGAGCTAAAGAGTTAGATGGAATTCTCCAAGCTAACATCGGCCTTGAACAATCCTTAAAAAATCAACTAGTTTATGCTTTACAGGAACAGAAAGCAGTTGAGGAAACTCTAGGATTAACAGGAGGACTATTAAAAGCATTTTCCTCTCTACCAGGCCTTGCATCTATAGCCCAATATCTGAATGTTGCAGAAGCAACAGAAGAGATGGAGAAATTTTCTCAAAAGCTTATCGATGCAGTAAAAGAATCAGACGGCTTTAAAGGGAAGTTCGCAGCATTACAAACTGCTTTAGATATTGCAAAGGACGATGTTGCGGAGATTGATGAATTACTGAAAGATGTAAACATTACAGAAAATCAAAGATTACAGCTACTCACAGCTAGACAGCAGAAAGAAGGTGTAGTTAACGATTTAGTTGCTAAGCAAGCCAAACTTAGTAAACAAGCAACCGAAGTAGCTAATAACTTTATAGGTAAGGTACTCGTCGGTATAAAAGGATTAACAGAATTAACTAAAGGATTCTATAAAGCCGTTACAGACCCTGCCACAATCTTTACAGTTCTTGCAAAAGGAGTTAGTCAGATTGCAAAAGATCAAGCTAGCTTCCAGCGAAACCTAGGTATTAGTGCTGATGATGCAGGAAAGATACGAGATAGATTCGAAAGATTTGCACTAGCGCAGTCAGATACTTATTTTACAACAACAAAATTAATAGCAGCTCAAGCTGCTTATAACGAATCCCTTGGCTTTTCAGGTAGAATAATAGAAGCAAACTCTAAAGCTCAAATCCGGATGACGGATATGATAGGGATTAGTGCTGAAGCTTCTAATCAACTACGTTATTTTGCTGAAAGTACCGGACAAGATTTAAATAATCAACTAGACAATCAAACTGCTATCACAAAGCAGGTATCTAAACAATATGGAGTTTCCTTACAGTTTAAGAACGTTGCAGAAACAGTTGCTAAAGCTTCTAGTTATACCCGTGTACAATTTAAAGGATCCACAGAAGCACTAACAGCTGCAGTAGCTGAAGCGAAAGCTTTAGGTACCACAATAGAATCCACTCAGAAATCCGCTAAAGCATTAATGCAATTCGAAACCTCTATTCAAAACGAATTAGAGGCAGAATTGCTAACCGGTCGACAGCTTAATCTAGAACAAGCTCGGTACTTTGCGCTAACTAATAATGTTGCTGGACTTACAAGAGAGCTAGTAGCAAATGCTGGAAGCTACAACGAATTCATTGAAATGAATGCAATCCAGCAAGAATCGATTGCTGCTGCATTAGGAAAGGAAGCATCTGAAATTTCTGATATACTATTTATGGAGCAGTTTAGAGGTTTGACTAGAGATCAAGCTTTAGCTCAGATGGATGAAGAAGAAAAAAAGCGATACCAAGCTCTAGATCTACAGCAACGATTTGCCGGCTTAGTGGAAAAAGTACAGAGTACATTAGTAGATATGGCTCCTGGATTAGAAACAATTGCAAATATACTAAATAAGATGCTAGGAAGTGCTGGAGGAGTTTACACTATCATGGCATTGCTAGCAACTTCAGTGGTTGCAAAACTTATAACGAGCTTTACAGCGCTTGGAACAGTGTTTAAGGGATTGAGAGCAGCCTCACTAGGTATTGCAGTAGGTAAGATCTACGGAGCAGCTATGTCCTCCCCAACCGCTCTAATTACAGGAGGTGTAGCAGGAGCAATCATTGCTACAGGAATAGTAGCAGCTCTTATGTCTTCCGCTAATTCTACTGATGCTAACGATTTATTTTCAGCCGCACCCGGAGGAGCTGGTTACGGAAAGAGAGTATTACTAGGACCTGAGGGAGCCTTCTCTTTAAATAATAAAGATAATATTTTAGCAACCACAAATCCAATCCCAGTTAATGATATGAGAACTGTTAGTACTGCTGGAGGACAGCAGCTACAACCTATACAAGTAGTGGTTAACAGTATATTAGACAGTCAAAGAATAGGGCAAGGAATGGAACTTGCAAGATATAAAACTTCAGCTTAAAATCTATTTATAAAAAAACTATGAGCTTATTAAATAAATTAGCAACCGGACTTTTAGGGTTAGCAGGAAAAACTCCTACTAAGTTTAGCGACAAACCTGTAAAGAAACATGAATTAGGAGGACCAGACCTTACAACCTCTCAACTAGACTTAAATGGAAAAACCCCTGTAAAGTATACAGGAGCATCTAAGTATCAAAGAGACCTAGAAGTTTCTCAGCTAGACTTAAACGGAAAGACCCCTAGTAAATATCTTGATAACCCACCTCAGTAATGCCGTTACTCCAGATACTAACTGACCCGAAGAACTTTAAGTTCTACGCAGGCGGTAAAGGCTATGTCTCTACCCCGGATTCGTTTGGTCAAAAAAGTATCCCTTACGGTAAAGATCAGTACGGCGGCGGTTGGTCAAAACAACCTTTTGTAACAAAACCAATTAATGTTCCAGATAGTGATGTTGAAAACACAGGAGGACCTGATTTCTTAGTTAGAGGAGGAACATTAGTACCTGGTAGAGTAGTAGATGATGTCTCTAGACTTACTAAACTGTTATTAAATAAAGGAACTTTTACAACCCAAGGCATTGATTTTACAGTCAAACAAAACTTTCTATCGAGATTAAGTGTTGCAACCCAAACTAGTATACCTTTTGTAAATCAAGGAGCTTATACTCCGGCACAGACAATACTTGAAGCCGCCGGTGTAGCTGAAGGATTACACCTACCTTTATTTGTAGGTAATGGAAATTACTATGACACAATACAAACACAGAGAAATCTTAATACATTAAGTATTAATAATAGGCTTTATAGTTTGTATGAAACAAAAATACAGAATAAAGCAGAAAGTTACCCCGGACTTAAAGGATTAGAATCAACCAACCCTAATACCTTGATGTCGTATGGAGGAGGTCCGGATGCATATTACGGGATTGGAAAAACAAATATCCTGTTTGCCGATCAAAGAACAGGTTTCAACAACCCACTAATACCCAAATCTGGTAGCTTTCAAGAGAATTATCTACTGTTTAGCAGTGGAAGTGCAGGACTAAACATATCTGCTAATATCCTAGACAGGCAAGGACGGTCTGCATTACCAACCAACGGATCTGGAGTTAATATACTCCCTAACGGAGCTTTTCAATTAAGAACCTCTTACGTAACACTATTTACTCAAAAGCAAATTGAAACAACTACTCCAAATCAGCAAAATGCATCAGACCTAGTTACAGATTTTAGACAGACCCTTATTGATGATCCGATTAACGGTAAAGATGCTAAGAAATTATTAATTTCAACAGACTACAAAGATTATAATCTAGTCAAAACTTTTGGCGTTGCTGACGCAGGTAATATTAACAGAGAAAGAAACGGCTATTATAATACCTTACAGGAGCAAAAAACCTCAAGACAATACGCAGATAAGATCAACCTACTCCAAGTTGCCGTAGGAGATACTTATAATCCACAAGATGACCTGATACCGTTCTACATCTCAATCTTAGGGTACAACACCGTCGCAAACCCTTACTCGGATGAAAATCGAACAGTTCAATTTAGAGCATACATTGACAGCTTTACAGATGGCTTCTCAGCAGCATGGACCGATTTTAAGTTTATGGGCCGAGGAGAAAACTTCTATACCTATAACGGGTATACAAGAACAGTTAATATGTCCTTTACTATCTACGCTCATACCTACCCAGAGATTAAAGCTCAATACAAACGACTAAACTATTTAGTATCTTCCCTAACACCTAGTTATAGTGAGATAGGAATAATGAGAGGAAACTTTGCTAAAATGACAATAGGCGACTATCTTATAGATACACCGGGCATAATTACAAACATAAATATTGATATACCTACAGAATCACCCTGGGAAACAGGTCGAAATGAAAATGGAACTTTAGCAAATAGATTGGATAGACTTCCATACATGGTAAGAATAACAGGTTTAACCTTCCTACCAATTCAAAATTTTGTTCCTAGATTAGAAACAGAACTTATAAACTAATAAATGAACAGATATCAGAACATAGAGATACTAACAGACAGTGTTGTTAAACCTAAAGTTAGGTTTTACGCAACTGTTAGATACCCGGAAATTCCATTATCTGAAAATGATATTTTTGTATTAACAGTTGTTGGAGATAGATTAGACTTACTAGCTAATCAGTATTATAATGATAGTACTCTATACTGGATTATAGGTAGAGCAAACAATCAGTTACCTCAAAATTCAATATACCTACCAGAAGGAGCACAAATAAGAATACCAACCAACATAGGAAATATTATATCCAATTTTAATGTTTTAAATAACCTATAATATGGGGATTGTTGGACAAAATTTTAAAGATGAAGTAAGAGCCCAGGTGAACGCCAGGCAGAAATTTTTAAGTACAGACAATAAGACAGATAAGGTTATTGAAGCTCAAAATATCAACTCTTGGTTGAGATTAGCTTCTTCTGTTAATATTGGACTCCCACCCGATCTACCGGATAGTAGATTAGAAGACTACCAGAAAAGAATTAATTATTACAAACAGAAATTTCAACTAGAAGGTACTAATGATAGCGAATTAGCAAGACAAATAGTACTCACAGGAGGAACTTCTTTTATCAAAGAGGATGAATCCGGGAATATTTCCTTAGCAAATCACGAAAGTATTAACAGGTTTCCCGGATACGACCTTATAAGCCCCTTAGGAGCTTATGGGTTTGGCGGTAATGAATTTGGATACAGACCAATGCCTGGTGTACAATCAGCAAAAACTAGTTACTATAATAATGGAGCTCTACAAAAAGCAGATATTGAATTGATCTGCTTTAGTGCTGAACAGTTAGATTTACTAGAGATACTATACTTAAGACCAGGGTATACAGTACTGCTCGAATGGGGACATGAAAGGTATGTTGATAATGCAGGACAGATCAGAACAGTAATTGACGATGGAGGAATTACAACAGCACTAACTGGATTTTTTGCAGGAGTATCTAAGGAAGAATTGCAAGCAAGCATTGAACAGGAAAGAATAAAACGCTGTTATAACTACGATGCAATCCATGCAATGATAACTAATTTTAGCTGGACCTTAAACACGGATGCAACTTATAAAATTACCCTAAAAGTAATTACCTTAGGTTCAGTAATAGAATCATTAAAAATAAGTTCTAATAGCACGGCAACAACTCTCCCCACCCCTGAAACAGTTAACACACAGGAAACAACACCTACTACAGAAGAGCAAATAGCTGTACCCACAAATTCAACGTTACAAACAAGACTTGCAGGTCGATTTTTAGAATCACCGTTACTGTATAATTTAACTACCATAGTGGATGAATTACAGTTTGACACTACTTTTGCAAATAACACTTTTGCAGACCACCCTAACATAGTACAGAATGTACTTTCCTCAGATGATATTTGGTCGAGAACAGATGTAAATTTAATCTTAGCAGATAATAAAGGTGATTTTGAAAAGACATTCTGCCCCTCCTATGGTAGTATTACATCCATTCCAGTAGCTAGTAGAGATTCAAAACCAAATAAAGTGACCGGCACAGGTGATTTAGATTACGTAGCATTTATATCGTTTGATACATTATTATCAGTAGTACAGGCAGTATCTACAATATATGAAAAAGAAGGCAGGCCTTATGTTAGAACAGAAATAGCACTGCAGGACTGTATACCAATGCTTCACTTCCCGGGTAGATTCTCTGCAGACCCCACTGTATGTGTTATTCCTTTTGATGCTGTTATATCTTCTGAAGTTCTATCAGATGGAAAACTACAGTTAGTAGAATTAGAAGAAAACTTCTTATTAGGAAAACCTTTTGCCCAAAGTTACCCCGGTTTAGATATACAAAAAAGGCAAGCCGCTACTCCTGCAAATTACGTAACAGTCATGAATGGAGTTGTTAATACAGCAGCACGACAAGGCGGATTTAACAACGGAACAAGAGTTTTATTTCCAACAGGATCTTTACAAGTAGATCCTTTCGTAGGTTATCTAAATAGTGTATTAGTAAATATAGAATACATTATTCAAATAATAGATCAAAAGACTGACGAAAGCGGAGATGTTAGCTTTATTGATTTCTTTCAGGAACTACTCGCTGGAATTAACGATGCTTTAGGAGGAATAAATAACTTTAAAGTAAAAGAAGATGGCAAAACCCACACTGTTAGAATTTACGATGAAGCATGCCATGGATACCTTCGGCAGAAAGCAACAACAGAATTTAAATCTTTTGGAGTAGAAATTGGCAAAGCAAGCACTATAATAAAAGGTTTATCGTTAACTACGCAGCTGAGCAACGAGATGGCTAGTATGATAGCTATCGGCGCTCAAGCTAATGGAAACCAGGTTGGTGAAAATGCTACAGCTTTCTCTGAATTTAATGCTGGATTGTATGATAGAGTAAATCCAACTAAGGTTATTGGTAACACTACTAATGCAAGTCAGAAATCTCCTTTTGAAAAATTCCAAGACAACTGTGCAGCTATCTTAAATTATATACAAGCTCTATACCCACTAAGAACATTAGAAGGATCCCCAGAACTCTACGTTGAAGACTACCGGTGGGGATTCAACCTAAACATAAATAATATAACAACACTTAAAAAACTTAATAAAGATTACAGTAGGTTTGCTGTAGGATACTTCACAAACCAAGACGTTCAGTTAGAATCCCCCTTCATTATACCATTTAAATTATCAGTGACTATTCCAGGCCTTGCCGGCGGAACAATCTACGAGAAGTTTGCAATGGATACAATTTTACTACCCTCATCTTATGATAAGAAGGTTGATTATTTAATAGTTGGGGTAACTCATGATATAGTAAATAATAAATGGGATACAACCTACGAAGCTTATACAATCCCAGTTCCGTTTGCAGTACGAGCCGGACTTCCTAGAAAAGCAGGAAGATCTCTCTACTCCCCTATAGTTCAGAGAGGTATCGCTGCTACCCTTCCAACAACCTTGCCGGCATCTATTGGAGATCTGATAATAGGTATTGGAGTACCGGTAACCGTTCCAGCAGAAAGAGAATTGACACTTTGGAAATACGGTACAGTAAAGGAATCTGACACTGCGGCATTACCGATACTAGAAAAGTACAGTAGAAGAACCCCCGGTCTCCTAGCTATAAACTATGCTAACGATACTTATCCTTGGAGTGCAATTTATGTATCCTATATTATGTCAGATGCGGATAGTATCTTCCCAGTATCTACAGCACATAAGAACTACATGCTCGCTGCCCCAACAGCAGGGTATGAAACTATTACACTATCCCTAGCAAAACTATACGGTAAGAGAATACAGCTACAGGTGGGTGATATCCTCATACAGGATAGACGAGATGCAACTGGAAACCCGGTAGGATATCACGGGGATATTATTTATAAAATACAGGGAAATACTATTTTCTTGACAGGTGGTAATTTAGGTAATACAGCAGTCTCCTTCCAGAGAACAGTTCCTAGCGCAATACTAACCCCGAACGGCAGTATAAACAGTTATAGCAGAACTCCATATGCGTACATTGTTAAAAAAATGAGACAAATCTAATATGGCATACGTACCTTTGAATAGAGTAATCACAGATAAATTCACCCCCGGTGGAGAATATGTGGTATTAAGCACAGGTTTATACTATACCGGGTACTATCATGAATATTACAATGGTACTTTCTACACAGGTAATAACCCCTCTTTTCCAGATAAACAACGTTTAGTAAAACCCACTGCTGATACTTTACCTGTAACAAATTCATCCTACGTAGTTTCTTTAGAGACAGGAACTACTTTCGGAAAAACAGCACCAGTCACGTATTCTGATTTAGAATCTTACTACCCTCAACTTACCGATCAGGATTACATAGTTGGAGACTTTAGAAGGTACTTTGCTAAGCAGATTAACGCTTTAAGCTATACAGAAATTTCTTTAGCGCAGTATAATGCTTTAAAAGCAAGGAGCGGTAAATACCTTTGGCAATACTACCAAACATTTAGTTTACCGTGGCTTATAACCGGAGATGAGTTAGAAGTTGCTAAAGCAAATAGAAACAATACACTACTAGCCGAAAAATTAAACAACATAAAAGGACTTCAGCAATTCCTCAAAGAAGACTACACAAAGTTCTATAAGAAGTAGGATTCCTGAACATTAATACCTATCTTTATTGAAAGGTTATGTTTTGGTTAGTAGAAACACAAGAGCAGTTCGATAAACTCCAATTTGAGTTAGGTAGCGAGATATTCGTTGTACCAGTCTATAAACATCCAGAAATCCATCCAGGCATTTATGCTCCGTTATGTCTTTACCTAAGAGACGTTACTCAGCCGAAAGGATTCCTGGTTAACTACTTTCATCCGGAAGCATTGCAGTTTGATCCTCTACAGGTTAAAGAATACCTAAGAACTTTCGATAAGATCTATACTCCGGATAAAAAGGCATTAAACTATACTTATTTCGGAACAAACACTCACGATCTTAATCTGACTGAGTATAAGGAGGTGAGAAAGCAAACCCCGGCCCACAACTTCTTCTCTCAAAGATACCATACCTCAGAAGATCTAAATGCAGTCATTCCGATAGTAAAGCATTTTGAGCAGTGTGAAACTATCTTTGATGAATATCTTCCGGTAATTAAAAAATATACTTTCAATCAATACCATGATGATCTTTCTAACGTATTCTGGTTTAT
>SXGQ01101694.1_pt1 | contig 13922 bp, 11 predicted proteins | sample 3178371 | NCBI WGS metagenome assembly SXGQ01 (sample SAMN11356859, study PRJNA531348) | freshwater metagenome | isolation source: freshwater sample F1-20 | place: China: Fuxian Lake, Yuxi | collected 2017-12-25
CCTCCACCGCGGCCTTGGCCTCCTCGATCCCCAGGGCCAGCTCGCGCTGGGCGGGATCGAGCTTCTCGCTCCTGGCCCCGCCAAAGACCTGTTTCCGGAGCCAGGAAAGCTGGGCCTCGAGCGCGGCGATCCGCTGCAACAGCAGCGGGTGTTCGGCGATCTTCTGCTCGGCGGTCAGCACGCGTATCCTAGAGCAGGATACGTGCCGGGATCACCGCTCGTACCAGGGCTTGAGCGAGCCCTGCCGGAGCTCTACGCCCCCGACCAGCAGCGCAAGCGCCTCCGGGGCCAGCGCGAGCTTCGCCCGCGTGTCGCCCGGGGCGACCCACGAGAAGCGGCCCTGCTCGAGCCGCTTGGCCAGGACCCACACGCCCGTGCCGTCCCAATACAGGAGCTTCAGCCGGGTGCGCGTGCCGTTGGTGAAGACGAACACCGCGCCCTCGTGGGGATCCTCGCCCAGCTGGGTGCTCGCCGCGGCCCACAGCCCGTTGAAGGACCTGCGCAGATCCACCGGCTGCACCGCCAGGAAGATCCGGATCGCGGAGGGGAAGGCCAGCATGTCAGGCGGGCAACGCGCGGACCAGTGCCGCCAGCTCCGCAACCCGGGGGCCCGCGGCACCGTGCCATCGGGCAGCCGGACCTCGAGCGGACCGGCTTCCGCGGCGCCCAGCGGCAGGGGGACCTCGGCAAACCGGACTGGGGGCCGCAGCGCAGGCTCCCGCGCCGCCTAGGCCACCCAAACCGCGGGGGTCGAGTAGTTGATCCCCTCCCGCCGGAAGAAGTCCGCCATAGTCAGCCCGCCCCCGCGATACGCCTCCACCAGCTCCTGTCGCCGGGCTTAGGGGGTCACCCGACACCCCGGTAGATCGCGCTTCTCACCCGTGTCCACCACCTCCGCCGTGATCGCGCTCATCCCAGCCAGAATAACCGGTCACAAGCCGCTTGGCTGCGGGATGCCCGGCCGGATGCCTACGAATTTGAATGATGAGCCAACCATTCAAATTATAGCGATTGTATAACCGAATCTAGCCACGTTTAGGCTTTTGGCTGAAGCGCAGGCTTTCTTTTGCGGCAATTCAGAGTGCGCACGGAAGGTTGGCATAGAAGTCACCCGAGCAGCAGCAGCAGCAACAGCAAAGATGCGAGGCCTCAAGGTCTTTAGCCGCGCGGGGGAGTACTGAATAATTACGTCGACGTAATAATACCCAACCATGCTCTTTAGCACACTCTAAACCCAATCGAAGAACTAGAGTCTATATATCGAAAACCAACTTGCAGGAAGCCTATTTTCATTGTCCAACGCGAGTCCATCTCATATGGCTACAAATCGAGTATCATTAACCATCATCTATTTAGTTGGGGCGCGATATGCATTGGCAACCTATTCAGAGGGGCGGGATTTGCCCTTATTGAATCTAAAGTATACATCCACAAGTGAGCGCCCCTATATCGCCTTATAGCACGAATAAGCGGGCTAGGCCTCTTCGAGTTAGCCTGCCGGATTTATGGACGAATTGAAAGATCATGGTATCAGGTAAGAGTAATCGCCGAAAAGTAAGCGCACCACAAGACACCAACTAGACAGACCACCAAGACAGACAGCCCAAGGCGGGGACGGCATAACGAAGTGCATATCTCAACGCGCAGTAGGAGGCGGGACCAATACTTGCAGCGCAGTAGCTAGAGTAATCTGAATATCTAAACCGATAGTCCATTTTGTTATGTACTCGATGTCCAATTTAACACGATGATGTAGTAACTGCGGATCCGTAATCTCACCCCGGTACCCACGAATCTGAGCAAGGCCTGTTATTCCCGGTTTGACAAGCTGCCGCGTTCGATAGGTCTTGGCGACCGAACTAAATTCCACGTCGTGCTCAGGCAGATGTGGGCGGGGGCCAACAATGCTCATCTCCCCTTTCAGAACATTAAAGAACTGCGGGAACTCGTCTAAACTTGTTTTTCTCAGAAAATGGCCGAATGGGAAAATTCTCGGGTCAGCATACTTTGCCTGCTGTGACTCTGCATTCGGATTGCGATTGGCCACCCGCATCGAACGAAACTTCAGCATGTTGAATTGATTCCCGCGTTGCCCGCCACGGGGCCTCGCGAAAAATAACGCGCCCGGGGACTGGAGGCGCTGCATCGCCCAAACCAAGAGACACAATGGCGGAAGGATCAAAATCACGACGGGAAGCGAAACCATAACATCAAATACGCGCTTGCATGCTCGATTAACGGGATCTTCCAATGGCTCATCTTGCGCAGTAAGAAAGTGGTGTCCATCCTCTATAATTGCATTCATTTCGACTGGCAATCTCTCTAGAAAATCATTATAGACAAGCAACCGGCAGCCCGCTGCCTGGCATATTGAAAGCACTTCGGGCAACCTGGGATTTGAGTCGACACCATCGAACAGAACCACCTGCGAGATACTCTTTCGCTCAATGACACTAGCCAGTTCCGATGGATTACCGAGCCGATCCGGAAGGCCATCACCGACCATGCTATCCTCTGAAAGCATTCCTACCAAGTTTATCCCGACGTGCTGCTTACCCCGCAGCCAGTCCGCGAGAATTACACACCGCGCACTACTACCAACCATTAGCGCTCGAACTTTGCGGTCCTTTTGAAAAATGACCCTCGAAAGAAACTTTGGGAGTCGGCGATTCGCAATCACAAGCACCAGCCAAAGAGAAATTAGATAATTGCACAAGAACACTCTACTCATCCCAACGTCCTTGGTTGCAAACACAAGGCCAAAAGAAACGAAAGCCACGAACGAAACTTGGCGAAGAGCTATCTTCGCGGCATTGACCCAACTAATTTCATCAAACCGGGAGAAATTTGACCCTAGCGATCGACTGCTAAAGAACGTAGCAACACCGATCAAGATGCCATACACAAGCGCCCTTACATCGGGATTCAAAGCAAGGTAGGGAACGTAGTTTACCCCTTCGACGAGGACGAGAAACCACAGCACGGCGAGCGAAGTCACCAGCAAAATGTGCAAGTTTAGAAGGCCACGTTGGCGATAGGCGATCATACTAAACGTCAGGCAGCCGGATAGAGCATCATCCTGTGGGAGATATTACGATAAGATGCCTAAACGTTACGTGCGAAAAAATCTTTACTAAGCCGGCGATTTCTCACGAAAGCGGAGCATCAACGATATCAGCCGAAGCGCCCGCCAATAGCGCGGAACGAAGCGCCGAGGCGCCGCGAAGCATCGACATAACCAGCCCAAATACAAATAGTCTGCCCAGGCTGGAATCTTCACCTGATCACCATTTAGAAAACCGATGGCTGCGCCTATGCAGTGAATCCCTGGTCGGTAGGGAACATTCATAGTCGTAAACTGACTTCTCAAGAAGAGTCCAAGTCGCTCCTGCACTCCACCTCCGAGAGCGATAATAATGTGGTCCGGGCGGCTCCTTTTAATATTTAGTAATAACATTTCGTCCTGCAAGGGACCATATCCGTAAATTGGGGCGACGTAGTAACTCTCCGGCGGGCTTAATAAGCCGCAGCTGCGCAGCCAACTTATATTGCGCTCCCTTGATTGCGCGGATGGCATTACCCAGAAGAGCGCGCCAGGGCGACGCAATTCTTCTCGTTTAAGCAACTCTTTCAAGTACTCAAGTCCTGATACCCTCTCCAGACGTTCTCCTGTGAAGATGCGCCAAAGGAGAATCATTAACCCACTATCAGCAATCGCAAGGTCCGCCTCCTTGAGAGCCTGACTTAGGGTCGGACTTGCCTGTGACTCAACGAGAACCGGCGCAGATGGGACGACAACTAACCCGCCTAGAACACCCAGCTGCACCAACTCGGAGGCATTACCAGAAGAGAATCGCACCCCTAGAATTTGTGTTACTATAGGCACCTTTCTACAGACTGAAGCTTGCATTTAAGTCCGCGGATGTGCTAGGCAGATTATTTCGAAGTGCATCGTTCAAATAGATAGTCCGCTTGAATGAGGCGTCCTCCATTCCATTGCTCGTTGTTGCGACACGTAGGGAAGAAATCTTCGCTAGAAAGAAACGCTTCGACTTCAGGATAAAGCGCCTGTCCGGTGTAGAGGGGCACGTGCGAACACTCCGCATATACGTAGGCGCAATTAGCGAGAGCCCGTCGCGCACCACGAAGGACGTTAAGTTCAAACCCCTGAACATCCAGTTTCAAAATTGCGCGGCGCGCAGGCGCCCAGACCTGAGGCAATGAATCAAGGGGCCTAACAAGCACCCTCACGGTCCGGGTACTTCCCGTAGTGGGAAATAGGGCCGTTTGCAATTCACCTATTGGTAAAAGTGACGAGCTGTCCGGTTGCGCGCTCACATGTAACTGCGCCTCCCCCTCCTCGGCGCCGAGCGCGACCTCATGAAGTGTGACTCCTGGTCTTCGGGCGAGAAGTCGGCGGTATACGGCCGCCTCAGCTGGAAGTGGCTCAAATGCGTGCACTAATATCCGAGGATGGACGACCCGAGTAATCAACGTGAACTGGCCACGGTTGGAACCTACATCAATCAGAAGATCCGAATCAATGCCTGCTATGACGGACTCGTGCTCAACTGACGGAGCGACGCGGTTTAGAAGCGGAATCCAACACGATGAATGGATCAGGCTGAAGCCGAATTTGCGCGCCCTAAGTCTCAAAAGACTGGTCATAAAGCTGATAGTAGTTCCCGCAGAAATTGCGCTTTTCCAGTTTGTGCTGCCTCCTGCATAGACAAATAACGCGCGGCGGCAGCTCCACGAGCAGCCACAAAACTTTCAGGTGCTCGACTCCATTTTTCTAGCAGCGGCCAGGCTCCTTCCTGAAAGTCTGACCCTACTTGAAGTACAGCACCGGACTTCTCATCAATAATACTACCGATGCACCCTCGTCCGAAAGCAATAATTGGACAACCGAAGCGTAGTGCTTCTAGAGCCACCAACGGTTCGGCCTCATGCCTATAACGTGTAGGGAAGACAAATGCGTCTGCTTCCCTAAAGAAGCGTTCTTTGTCTGCGCCGTATACCGCTCCTAGATAGTCGATGTTGGTAAGCTTTCGAGCGCGCGCCCAAAATCGTATTTCCTCCGCGGGTTGTTCGAACGGACCCGCGATGGTGAAGCGTAAGTTTTTCGCTCGATGCTGTGCAAAGTCCGCTAGGTTCAAAACGTCCATCATTCCTTTGTCGCTGGATAAATTTGAGAGGTACCCTACATTGCGTAATTCATCCTTGCTAGCGATCTTCGAAGGAGCCGCATCTAACCACGCCACATTTGACAATACCAGAGTCCGCCCGACCTGCGAATATCGCTCGCGCAGCTTTTTGCCCATCGCGTCGCAGAGCACAACATGTAGCGCTTCCGGGCCCGCCGCCCTCACGAGTTGCCGCATAGGCCAAAATGGAGAATCAAGGTATCGAAAGCTGTGGTGATGGACGATAAGCCGCACGCCCGCCCTTCGAGCAAGCCTAGCAATACTTGCTTCCCAAAGCAAGCCGTAACCACCGCTTAGGGACAAATACACCGTTACTTTACGTGTCTGCGAGAGATTTATCACGCCTCGGGCGGCGCTCAACAAACGACGAACTCGACCGAATCGAACTGATATTGACCGATCTAACGAAGCTGCTGCAGTGTCATAACAAACTACTTGCGCGCCGTTTCGAGTAGACAGCTCACGTACGGCTTCGTTAACCGCCGATAGTCCATGTCGTGGCGGCGGCAGAGGCCCGACAATGGCCAGTGCTCTGAAGTGATTCGACATCAGCGACATTCCGCCGCTTTTATAGCCGAAATAAGTCCGGTAACCATAACATCCGTGCTATAGTTTAATGCGGTCCATTGTGCGATTTCACTCCGTCGTTTTACCCAATTCTCGCGTACCCGCCACATGTTGACAAGCATCTTAGCAAGTTCTCCTGCATCGGAAGATCGAAAAAACCTAGAGTTGAAGCCTTCCCGACATCCCTCAATTTCGGGGGAATGTGGCTCTCCCTCCGCAATAATCATCGGCACGCCGTGGGCAAACGACTGGATCGCGTTAAGTCCAGCATAGCCAGGTGAAACTGAACAAAAGGCTCGTCGATAAATTTCGCGGATCGCCACACTATCATACAGGTGACCTCTAAAAATCACACGACGAGCAAGTACTGTCTCTTTTACAGCAGTTCGTAGCACGTCCATCTCCTCTCCGGTGCCCACAAAAACCAAGCGCACAGTTTCGGGTAGTTCTCGTAGTGCGAGTTCAAATGCCTGCAAAAGTAGCCTAGGTTTCTTCTCTGGAATCATGCGAGCTATGTACACGACGTCGGTAAGATCGGACAGAGCGACATCCACTGCAACGCAATCTCGCATCGGTACTAATGCGTTAGGCGCAACTGAGATCCTCTTATTCGGCAAGATGGCGGCAAGATGGGCGGCTTGCGTTTTTGTGTAACATATAACGCCGTCAGAGAGCTGTATTAGTGCCAACCGCACAAAGTTGCTCCACGCTTTTTCGCCTGCTCTCGCCCACACATGTCCCCAAAGCAACGTCCGCCGACCGGAAAGCGTCCTGGCCAGAATAGTTACCCAGTTGGATAGAATACGGGGGTTAAGCTCCAATACCACAATTTGCGCCATCCTTGTTTTTCTTATAACGTCCGGCTGCCAAAGTAAATGCCCTCGGAGTAAAAACCTATTCTTAGTGGTGCACTTCCAGTCCTTATTCTGAGAACACACAGAGACACCGGGCGTGAAGTATGTGTTCCCGCAGACTAATGAGAAACGATCGCCAAGATGCACACGTAGTTGATCGAATACAACTTCACGATAGTCAGGAAAACACGTTTGTACGACTTGGATGCTTCCGTCACAAGGCCGCTTCACATCTACAGAGCTTCCATGCGTCTTTGGCGTGAGCGATAAAACTGCCGCGCCAAACGATCCTTCGCTAAATTTATCAAGAGACCAACGATTTATCAGGTGCTGCGAATGCTCACCCATTCGGTGCGCCAAAGTAGCATCGCTGCATATAAATCCGAGATGAGAAGCGATCTCTACAGGATCTTCAGGTTGAAATCTAAAACCATTCTTCCCCGACTCGACCAGGTCTGTCGAGCAGCCGACACGGTTAGAGACCAATACTGGACAACCAGAGGCCATTGCTTCGTTCACCACCAAACCCCACTCCTCTATGGTACTGGCTAGTACGAAGCACGTTGCGAGCGCGTAGAAGCTCGGAGTGCGATCGATTTGTGCGAACCGATAAAACCGTACAGCCTCTTTCAATTTCGCTTTTGGGCAAGCCGTATTTTCTGAATGGTCTACGACCTGCAGGCCTAATCCTCGGGCAAAGTTGATCATAGCCTCTTTCTCGATTCCTTCGCCGACAAAAACAAGGTCGTTACCCCTCAGTTTACCCGCGCGACGCGCGATTGCGTAAGCCTCAATGATTCGGTAGAGATTCTTCTTCTTGACGAAACGCCCAAGGCTTAAAATGTATCGGTCGGGTAACTGCAGCTTCTCCCGTACTTTGTCTGCATTCGCACGTGCTTCGTCAGAGCGGGACTTAAAGTATTCATTGTCGACCACATCGTAGCCGTCGAAGATGCGATGACCAGGTATCCCGAGTTGTCGGAAGAATTGACGGTGTACTGTTCCTCCGATTAGTGCTGCATCGAAGTACCTTAGGAGTTGACGCTTTACCGCGAGTACCAGTGGGTTATTGCGTCCCGAGAGCAAGTGGCTCTCATTCATCATTACGACGCGAATGCCGGATCGCTTTGCGGCAATCAACGCTACGAACGATGACAAAGGCCAATAGCTGGGAATGAAGATTACTTTGACATTATGTTCGCGAATAACTTGACCCAACCTGCGGTAAATAGTGATGGCCGAAACCTCCTCTGCGGCCATCCCGGCAGCTAAAGTTATAAGCTGGATGGTTCCGGTAGACTGGCGCAACCAGCCATAGGTACTGCTTCGGGATGCAATCTCAATCCCTATGGTGTTCTCGGGCCCAAATCGTAATTGCGCCGCGTTAAGCCGCGCGAAGTGATAGGGCCCAAAGGATTCCCAGAAAAACGCAGCTTTGGGTAAAATTATTGTCTTATGGAGTGAGTCTGACACGCTTTGCTTTCTACCTTACTTTCACCTAGAGTAAGCTGTATTTTTAACAGGCACACCTTATCCTCGGTGGCTCCGATTTGATAGGGAAGTAAATCGTGAATTAAGTAGAGAGTCGAGTTGCATAAATTTCGCCAAGGAATTCCGGGGTTGTTCTTTCTTTGGTCAGGAGCATATAAATCTCTTGCATCAATTCAGCTGGCGCGGTGTAGCTGTTAGGCGACATTTGATTTTTGCGCCAACTTTGTCTTCGCTAGATTGGCGACGCATTCGGTATTCAAGCGGCTTTCATTTAGTGTAATCTTTGCTTCTTCGTTCCAAGCCTCCGTACGGGTGTTGCAGCCCTTGCTTCTAAACGCTAGATCCAAGGCTCCGTGTTGCTTGGTGTTTTAAATCTTTGTATCCTACTTGCGGATTTTTAGCATACTTTAAACTACCTCATTTCTTGCCGGATATTTTTACACACTAGACATGTCCCGGGCGTACCTACCTCCTAGCTATTCAAAGGAGTTAGGTCGAAAAATTTAGATTTACCTGATTATCGCGCTATTACCGACGAGCATTCGCAAGAGTCGGCGACCATCCACCCTGACTGGATCGAGATAAAGGCTTACTGCTTTCCTCAGCCTTGGTGTCGCGGGCTAGGATCAGCATCGCCGGCAACCAGAGATTTCGCTGCAAGAGCACCGGGCTTGCTTGCCCGCCCACAAGGAAGACGACGTAACTCCAAAGTACGGAGACTTTGGCACCTATATCATCTGGTCTAGCTAGACGGATCTTTTGAATAGCGATGCGTAAGATAGATCCGGTGATGATCAGAATACCGATGAGGCCGCATAAACCGACTTCTACGCCCACTCGCAGGAACATATTATGAACAGAGTTACCTTCCGAGTCTACGACTGCATTTACACCACTCCCTCGCAAATTGATGCCTCCACTTTTCAATGCAATTTCATAGAATCCAAGAATGCGCGAGTCTAGGGTCGTCTGCTGGTCGCCCCGTTTTGTGAAGATTATTCGCTCCCAGAACTCGCCGAACGTATCTTGCATAAGATATCCCAAAGGCGCTAGACAGATTATTATGATAAATCCGGCCCAGATCGCGCGAATCCGACTGTGAGACCTCCAGCAGGTAACCACTAAGCCACCCGTGGTGCCCACGAGTCCGCCTATGAGTGCCGTTATAGATTGCGATAAAAGTAAGCCTGCTAGAATCATTGCCAACAGGCAGATGTTACAAAGCAGCATCCATAGCCCCCTTTCCGCCACCAGTTTATGAACTATTAGCGGCATGATTAGAGCAGTCACCATACCTAATTCATTCGGGTGCTCCGTGAGCCCTGTCATTCGTCCATAGACAGCCTCGATGCCAAGCAGCGATCCGTTGTTGTATTTCTGCAGGGTCGCGCTCACTCCCGCTATGGCGCCGGAATAAATCCATGCATGCCTTAGCTTATCAAAAAAATTCTTGTTGACCGATGCCCAATTAAACACAGGGATATAGATGACGAAAGTGTATGCGATTTTTATTGTATAGAGAAGAATTTGCTCAGGAGGGGCGTGGTCCCAACCACTAATTACTGCTCCTAAGACAATTAGTGCGGCACCTAAAAAATAGAAGATGCGTGTCAGTTGTACACCGCTTGAACACAATACGGTAATTTTTGGCAAAGACACGAGAATTCCTGCTAGGAAGGCCCAGTCCGATAACGGGAAAGATAGCCATGGGCGGACAGCTGTAGCACTGCTAAGCAAGACGCTGAGCCACACGAAGACTAACGAGATTTTGAACATATCAGGCTTCCGTTAATTCTGGCTACCGAGACTTACCTTAATTCCAGATCGAGCTCTGCCTGCCCGCTTGTATGGAGAGCGTCTGACATTTGACGCGAGCTTTTATATTATTGTCGCTTTCGTTCGCCTAGCTTAGGTGAACTGACTGATTTTGTTGAATACGTTTCTACCAATGGACGCCAAGTAGTCGAGAAATTTTTGCTGCCCAAAGCGTCCGTGTTGCACGTCGAGCAAGTTCGATTCGGGACTGCGCAACAAGGAAGTCTTTTTTTGAGGCTGGTACTGCCACGAAGATGTCGTCGATGATCATGACATAGCGCCTTCCGCCAGCTTCTAGTGCGCCTACGGTCTCTGCCAACGTCGGCCACTGTTTTGGGTCGTGGGGTATTGGGGGCGGCGCACTGAAGAGGCGAGCATCATCCAGTAGGACCACATCGTTAGCCTTTCGTGAGTTTATTACTTTCATTTCCTCGAAAAACGGACACTCGCTTCGGGTGCCGGCTGTTTTCCCACCACACCAATGAGCATCCAACCAGAACATTGCATTTCCAGTGCACGCTGACAATGCCTTTGGTAACACCAATGCCGAGCTTCCTTCTATTACCCGCACATTTGTGCCGGCAAACCGGATGCGCGCCTTTTCAGCATAGGCAGGCGAGGCCTCAACTGTTATAACGTCCTTGAAGCACGCGGCTGCCCAGCTTGCTGTGTTTCCTATGTAAGTGCCGGTCTCGACGAACGCATCTATGTCTAATTCATTTTTCAGAAGACGCGCGAGACGAGGGGGAGGTCCCATGTGATAAAGTCCCATGTGATGATTAGCTTTTAGTCTGAGTTGAACGTATGCTGGTTTAGCTTACCTTACTGAAATCTTCATCATGCCAGGAGGCCTCTATAGGCATTTCTTTAATTGGCGCTCCTGCGCAATGGTTTTGACGGCCCGGCACCTTGAGCAGCGTACCCGATCCCACGTAAGCGGCCATTAGAGCGAAGGAGCTGGGGGGACTCAAAATTTTGTCGCAGAGCGCCAGTTCGAAGAAGCTCTCCATGTAATGCCCCGAACCTACCTCCCGGCCAGAGGCTAATATCACGTCTAAACCTAAGAAGGCCTGCATATTTTGCACTTCGTCTGACGCTACGAGGAACTGCGGGGCAGTAGGTTGTGCGATTTTATGCATGAATTCAACGTACTCTTTAGTCTGGTAAAAGTATTCTCCTTTCTGCCACCTTCGGTAGTCAGTTTGGCGGATTAGAACACCGATAAGTTGCGCACCTTGACGTCGTCGGCTTTTCAAATAACGAGAGGCCGCGAGGTAGTGGGGATTGTTGTCCCGGATTAGGGCACCTATTTTTTCACGATAGCGCAACGCTAAGGGCCAATCTCTTACGCCCCATCCGCCAAGCGCAATACGCTGGCATCCGTTTAAGCGTCGATCAGTTAGTAGGTCAAATAGGCTTGTCGATCCAAGCCGATGTCCGCGGATCCATTTCGATTGGTCGTTTACGACACCGATCCAGGCCACTCCGAAGGCTGGCATAATAAGATGGAGCACACCCGGAAGCCAACATTCTAAAAGCTTTCTTCTCAGCCGAGGGTGCAATCTGGAAACGAATAGGGTTACCCAAACAATTATCTGCAAAAATCGATCCCTCTTTGCCGATAGTTCACGTACCAGGCCGGGATACAACTCTTCAAATTCCTGCGCCGGCAGACTTTGTATTTCCACCTCTCCGTCAGTCGCATACCGCACCGAGAGCAGGTGCACACAATTTAACATCTGGTTGCAAGTTCGACCGCCGCCGAAGGTAAAGATAACAACTTTTTTCATCAGCTCACGCAACTATTCGGCGGTAATCGGCCTGAATTTTTAGGATTACTACAGCGCTCGCAAATAGTTTGACCAAGATAAAATCTGTCGCATTGGATGAGAGGTATGCGATCCAAGGAAGCACACTCAGTGTAACTAAAGTCGCGCTACCGCGCCAATAGTCCTTTGCGTCGAGGTACGCTAACAGAGGTAAAATCCCTGCCGCGACAGAATCCATAAGGAGCGAGGTGGTCAGCATGAGTTGTTGACCTAGGTTCAACTTGGTGCTCCCCAGCCATGATATCCGTTGATTGATCAAGAGAAGAATTAATGCACTCGAGATTAATGCCAATAGAAGAGCAAAGCTGATGAGCTTTAGGCTTTCATTATTCACTTCGCGGCGATCTTTTCCAGCCCGTAGATTACCGACCACTCGATTAGCTATTCCGTTGATCGGGAATAGACACACACTAATTACGGCAAATAGCGTCTGGTTTATGCGACCAATATCACCAATTTCGACCTCATTCATTTTTAAACTTCCGGCAAACATGGCTACGCGCGTGATTGCCGCCGCCGCAAGAGTCGCTAAATAATAACGTACATTGGTTTTCATAACGCCCCGGCAAACCTGCCGACTGCCGCGCCAAACTCTTTCCAGACGGAGCCAGCATAAATTCTTGATTCGGAGTTCTCGGCTTAGTACCCCTGCTAGCCCAAGGGAAAGAACACACTGGCCCAGCGACAACACCAAGAGTGGATTGAGACTCCCGGCGACTCCTGCTGTCATTAGAGCCGTGGAAGCCAAGTAGGGTCCTACCGGTAAATACTGCGACCGCTCCCAATACCCAGCAGCCTGAAGCAGGCTTATCTGGAACATATTCACCGCCATCATAGCGGTCGCCAATGTCATGGCTAAGGTTGGTACATACAAGCGCCAACTCGTAGATAGACGACCAGTTATGCCTAGGAGGCCCACCATACCAACCACCACCAGGGCAATGATGATGAAATATCCAGAAGCAAGTGTCGTTACGCGCTCAATTTGAGCACTCCGATTTAGGTCGGACCGCAAGGAGGTGTAGGCGTCCACCGCGGTGGCGGTAAAGCCCACATCGAGAAATGGAAGCATGGACACCCAGCTTACAACAGTATACCAGTATCCTAACGAATAGATATCGGATTCCCGCCAGAGCAGGAACGCGCCTACCACGCTATTGAGAGCGCGGCTTGCCTGGCAATATGCCGCTGCTCTGGCATTGAGCAGTGAGTTTGACACGCGAGAACGACTTTAAATTGCTGGCTTTCGGATGACAAAAATTCCGCAGCCAAACTTCCATTGCTTGCTCTCTATGAATGGAAGCTGCGCAATATCGATATACTCGGCGAGCTCGTCCTGGTCGTTAATTATTGCCACCTTCTCTACCGCACCGCGCTGCTGCAGGAAACCCAGCAGCTCTTCTAGATCATAGATTCTTTGCGCGTTAAATTCAAGTCGTTTCAAGCCTATTGGTGTGGATAGGTATGCCACTCCGCCCGCAGACAACAGACCAAAGATGCGATCCACAGCCTCGATCCAGAGTGTTGATCCGATGGGATCTCCGTACCGGGCAAGTCCGATATGCTCGATCGTGTGCAAACAGGAGATTGATTCTGTAGTGCCGATGTGCGAAGCGGTCACCTTGCATATGTCTGCCTGAATAAACTTGATGCGTGGATCGATTTTATTATTACCCCGAATATCAATAACTTCAACTTCCGTAAAGACAGCGAGATGACTGATGAAGCCATCTACTCGCGACCCGATATCGATGTGTCGCTTCGGTTTGCGCTGGTATATTTCGCGCGCAACAAATATATCTTGTTTGAAATAATGGGTTGTCACTCGACCGCTGTTGTCGTAAAAATCACTTAAGTAGGGGCGTAGCCTAATTGGCCATCCTTTGGGCCGAACGGACCTGAACCGCAAATAGCTCAGGAAGTATTTGGGTATTCCGCGTACACTCTGTAGGATTCTAACCAAGTCTACGCCGTATATTTTGAGTGCGTTAAGCAACATGAAAAAAGAGGACCGATCCGAAGGGGTCAGGTAACATGATCGGCAGTCGAGGCCGTGGATCGCGCCGCCGGGCGGATCGAGGCAGCCTCGGCGGCGCCATGACCTACACTGGAATCGACTACCATAAACGTTACTCGGTGGCCTGCACGCTCGACGAGAA